>Ga0209648_10000859_pt1 | contig 24156 bp, 22 predicted proteins | sample GraSoi2013_115cm_FD_185830 | JGI IMG/M metagenome (GOLD analysis project Ga0209648, IMG submission 185830) | Grasslands soil microbial communities from the Angelo Coastal Reserve, California, USA - Sample 9_17_2013_115cm (SPAdes) (version 2) | ecosystem: Environmental > Terrestrial > Soil >... | reverse complement strand
GAAACGCACTACCCCGCGGTGGCGGCGTTCTTGCCGACGGAGTGGATGTTCTCCTCGAACAGACGGCGGAGCTTGAGGGCCTGCCGGTCGTAGGCGTCGGGGTCGGCCCAGCTACCGCGCGGGTCCAGCACCTCGGAAGGAACCCCGGGGACCCGATCGGGGATGTGCAACCCGAATATTGGGTCGACATGAACGGGCACGTCGCGCAGCCTTCCCTCCACCACCGCGCTCACGATCGCCCGTGTGTGCGCGATCGACATCCGCTTGCCGACGCCATAGGGCCCACCGACCCAACCCGTGTTCAGCATCCACACGTGCGCGTGGTGGCGATTAACCCGGTCGATGAGCATATCGGCATAGGTCTCGGGCGGCAGGACGAGGAACGGTGCCGCGAAGCACGTGCTGAAGATCGGTTCGGGTTCGGTGACACCCCGCTCCGTGCCGGCGACCTTGGCCGTGTAGCCGGATAGGAAGTAGAAACGAATCTGGTCGTCATCGAGACGCGCCACCGGCGGAAGCACCCCATACGCATCGGCGGACAGGAAGATGACGTTGCGCGGATGGCCGCCGATCCCTGAGAGAACGGCGTTCGGGATGAGGTCGACCGGGTAGGCCGCGCGCGTGTTTTCGGTCTTTTCGTCGGAGTCGTAGTCCGGCACCCGCGTGCGGGGGTCGTACACGACGTTCTCGAGGATCGTGCCGAAGCTCTCCACCGCGGCGTAAATCTCCGGCTCCGATTCCTTGTGGATGCGAATCGTCTTCGCGTAGCAGCCGCCCTCGAAGTTGAACACGCCAGAGTCGCTCCATCCGTGCTCGTCGTCGCCGATGAGGCGGCGGCTCGGATCCGCAGACAGCGTCGTCTTGCCGGTGCCGCTGAGACCGAAGAAGATCGCTTCGTCGCCACCGTCCTCGTCGACGTTGGCCGAGCAGTGCATCGGGAAGACGCCCTTCGCCGGCAGCAGGTAGTTGAGGGCGGTGAAGATCGACTTCTTGATCTCGCCGGCGTATTCGGTCCCGCCGATGAGGACCATGTGGCGCCCGAGGTTGACGAGAATGAACGTCTCGCTGTGAGTCCCGTCCTGGGCCGGGTCGGACTTGACCGAGGGCAGCGCCATGACCGTGAAATCAGGCGCGAAGTTGAGAAGCTCTTCGGCCGTCGGCCGGATGAACAGGTTGCGCGCGAACAGGCTGTGCCAGGCGAACTCGGTGATCACGCGCACACGAAGCCGGTGGTTCGGATCGGCACAGGCGAACACGTCCTGCGTGTAGACGTCGTTCTCGCGGCTGAACTCTTCCATCCGCGCGACCAAGCCGTCGAAGCTGGAGGTCGAGATCGGCTGGTTGCCGGGGTGCCACCAGATGGCATCGCGGCTGGTCGGCTCTTTGACGAAGAACTTGTCCTTTGGCGACCGGCCAGTGTGCTTGCCGGTCTCGGCCGTCAGGGCGCCGGTGGAGACGATCGCGGCCTCGTCTCGGCGGATGGCGTGCTCGTACAGGGCGGCCGGGCTGAGGTTGCGCCGCTCGGGTGACCCTCCCGGAGCGCCTCCGAGGTTGGGGCGGCTCGGGGCGGCTTTCACGCTTTTCTCTGCCTGGCGGGCACGCAATCGATCATAAGGATCCGGCCCGCCCTAACGCCTGATCTACCCGCATGGGTAAGTGCGACTCCCCACCCGGCCGGGCCTGCGGCCGGGCCGACCTCCCCGCGAGCGTTGCTTGCCGCTCACATAGTCGACCAGGACGTACTCCCCCAGCCGATCGGGTGAGACGAAGAACGCCCGACCCTTGTTGATCCGGGTCATCTGGTTGATGAACTCCGTCAGATAGGGCCCACGCTCGAGCATGAAGGTGTTGATGACGATGCGGTCGCGCGTGCAGCGCCGTACCTCACGAAGCGTCTGCTGGATGGTCTTGAACGTGGGCGGGTATGCGAAGTACGCCCGTCCGTTCTCCTCGTCGATGTGAGCAGTCGGTTCGCCGTCGGTGATCATGATGATCTGGCGATTGCCCCTGTGTTTGGCCAGCAGCGAGCGCGCCAGCTGGAACCCATGCTGCATGTTGGTCCCGTAGACGTAGTCGTTCAGCGCGAGCTGGGGCAGCGTCTGCGGCTTGAGCTCGACGGCGTAGTTGGAGAACCCGACCACGTAGAGGGAGTCGCGCGGGTACTGGCTGCGGATGAGCGAGTCGAGGGCGATCGCCACCTTCTTGGCCGCCAGGAAGCATCCGCGCAGGAACATCGAGCGGCTCATGTCGATCATGAGGACGGTCGACGCCTGGGTCACGTGCTCGGTCCGGTGCACGACGAAGTCCTTCGCGTCGAGCCGCACCGGCACCTTCGGGCCTTCGCGGACCAGCGAGTTGAAGAGCGTCTCCTTGAGGTCGAGCAGGAAGGGGTCGCCGTACTCGTAGTCCTTCAACTCGTCGGAAGCGTCGTTGCCGATGCCGCCTCGAAACAGCTGGTGCTGGCCCATGCGGGTCTTCTTGAGCTGGTCGAAGATGTCGCGGAGCGCCGATTGGCCGATGCGCCGCATGCCACGCGGCGTCAGCTCCATGCGCCGGCCTTTGCGCTCGACGTACCCGGCTTTCTCGAGCACCTCGGTCAGCTTGCGCAGCTGGTCGAGCGCTTGCCTCGCCTCGTCCCCGAGCAGCTCCTGCGCGAGTGAGCGGTCGACGTCGTCCGGGCGGAAGCTGCCCCGCTCGAGCTGTGACTCGAGCCTGTCCATCTGCTGCAGCCGCTCCATGAGGCCCATCGCCTCGCCCATGGAAAGAGGGTCCTCGCCGAAGAACGGATAGCGCTCGGCCATCTCCGAGGGCGGCATCATCGCCTGCATGAACCCGGAGAGCCGGGCGAGCTCCAGCCGGAGCGAGTCGTCCTGGAGGAGCGCATCCATCATCTGCCGCAGCTCCTCGCGCGCCTCCGGACTCAAGCTCTGGAACAGCGATTGCATTTGCGCCATCTGCCGCTGCAGGTGCTCTAACAGCTCGTCGAGGCTGTTGATGCCGGGCGGGAACATGTCGCCGTAGCGCTCCATGAACCCGTTGAAGTCGGGCGTTCGACCCTCCATGCGGTCCTCGAGCATCTTGTTGAGCTCGCGCACCATGTCGCGCACCCGCGACAGGTCCTGGCCCTGCATCTGCTGGATCGAGCCTTTCAAGCCCTGAAACATCTGATCGACCATCTGCTTCTGCAGCCGCTGCATCAGCTCTTCGAACTTCTGGCGGGCCTCGTCGTCGACGAACTCGTAATCGCGCAGAGACTTGACGCGGCCGCCCAGGTCGTCGGGGAGTCGATCCAGCTGCTCGCGGCGCTGCCGGGCGATGCGGTCCAGCAGCTTCTTGGCTTCCGGAGTGGCGGCCTCGTTGACACGCTTGTCGATGCCGCTCCGCTCGGTGTCGATGACGTCCTGCACCTCCTGGCGCAGCTGCTCGACCGTGGAGTCCAGGTTGTATCGGCCCAGCTCGCGCTCTCGCGCCTCCCGGAGCTGCTTGAGCAGCTGTTCCAGGCCCGGCATGTTCGGCGCGCCCCAGCGCAACAGGCGCTGCAGCGCGGCGTTGAGGTCGCCGTAGTTCATGAGGTCGTCGGACAGGGCGTCCAGGACGTCGCCCGCGTCGAGGTCGTCGAGACGCTGGGAGCCGTCCCACCGCGAATAGCGGAACTTCACGATGACCACGCTAGCAGGCCGAACAGGTGGCGGCTGCGGCTAGACGGTGTCGCCCGGCTTGATGTCGAGGACCTCGACCCCAGGGCCGACCAGCTCCTGCAGGGCGCTCGGCCGCCCGATCAGTGGTGGGAAGGTGCCGAAGTGCATCGGCACCACGGTCTTGACGCCCAGGAGCGAAACCGCCTTGGCGGCCCGCGCCGGCCCCATCGTGTAGAAGTCGCCGATGGGGAGGAAGGCGACGTCGAAATGGCTGAGCTCTGCGATGAGCGCCATGTCGCCGAAGACATCTGTGTCGCCCGCGAAATAGATGGTGAATCCGTTCTCGAACTCGATCACCATCCCGCAGGCTTCACCGCCGTAAACGATCTGCGCGCCGTCCGAGATGCCGCATGAATGCTCGGCGTGGACGAGAGTGATCTTGATGCCGCCGACGTCGATGGTGCCGCCCTGGTTGCCGCCGATCAGCGTGTCGCCTTCGATGCCCTTCGATCCCAGCCAGCTCGTGATCTCGAAGTTGCTGACGATCTTGGGCTTGGTCGCCTTAGCAATCTCGAGTGCGTCGTGGATGTGGTCGAAATGACCGTGCGTGATGAGCATGAGGTCACACTTGTCGACCTTCTTCAGGGCCTCGGGCGCCACCGGGTTGCCCATGACCCAGGGGTCGATGATGATGTCCTTCGACTTGGCGCTGCGAACCTTCCAGGTGCCGTGACCGACCCAGGTGAAGCTGACATGAGCGTTGAGCGCCAATTCGTGGTCCTCCCGATCATCCGGCCGTGCGGAAGAGCCGATTCTCCCACAGGCCCAAAACGAAGATCGCGATCGCGGCGAGCGTCCAGAGATTCGGAAAGAAGAGGTCGCACGGCTGCCGCACGAATCCGAGCAGGCAGACCCCAAGCAGCGCCAGAGTGAGCGCCCGCCTTTGCTCGAGGGCCCGGACCGCGAGCAGAAGGATCAACGGCAGCAGGGGCAGCCACTGGTATGGCCACACCTCGTTAGGGATCAACGCGCCCAGCGCAAACCCGAGCGACATGCCATAGGGCGGATTCCATCCGCTGCGCCGTGCGGCCCACACCGCACCGCCGGCGAACAGGATGGCGCTGAGATAGGAGAGCGCAAGCGCCACCTCGGGCAGGTGGATCGGCGAAGTGACCGTGATGTAGCCATTGCCCGTCGGCTGCTGATATGTCTCGCCTCCGATGGTTCGTGTGAACAGCGTCCGCACCGAGTCGTAAGCGCAGTCGGAGTTGTGCGAGCCGAGCGAGGGGATGAGGACCTGTTGGTAGTAATGCAACGCGCCGCCGACGCCGAGCGGAATGAAGCTCACCACGGTGACCACCACCAGGACCGCGCCTAGGCTCAACGCATAGCGGATCCGATGGGCTGGACGTGGGCCGATGATCATCGCCGCCGGGAAATATTTCAGCGAGGCCGCCAGCCCGCCGACCGCGCCGGCCAGCGAGGGCCGGTTCCCCTCGAGCCACATCGACGCCGCCGCGCCCAGCAGCAAAACGCCGCCGCGCTGCCCGGCGACGGCATCGGCGAACAGAGGGGGAAAGTAGGCCGCGACGAGCCAGAAGATCGGAGCCGCCAGACGGTGCCGCGGGAGAAACACCAGGTAAATCAGCACGAGGCTCGCGAGCAACGCGGCGACGTCGATCGCCGTCCACACCTGAACGCCCACGCTCCTGGGCAGCAGCGCGATGGGAATGCCGAGGACCGCCACCGGCGGCGGGCTTACGAACGCGTCGAGGGTGCCGGGCGGTGCGATCAAGTGGGACCGCGCGAGATAGGTGGCCGCCGCGTCATACATGTGGGCCGGGTTGGTGAGGTAGGCATGCGCCCCCTCCCACATCCCTTCGGTGTCAGGCCGCTGCGGCACCAGGGCGGTCAGCACGGCCACCCTGATCCAGAACACGGCGGCCAGCGCCCAATAAAAGGCGGGCCGGGTGAACAGGTCGACCGCGGCCCTGCGCAGGCCGTGCACCTAGTCGGTGGGCGGCCGCGACTGGCCGCGCCTGCCGACGCTGGACAGCCACACGGGATCTTTGAGGAAGGCGATGAACGCCCGCACCGAGGCCGGCAGCTTGCGCCGGCGGAGGTGAACGATGTGCCAGTCACGCCGGATGGGGAAGCCGCGGACGTCGAGCTCCACGAGCCGGCCGCTGGACAGCTCCAGCGCGCATGCATAACGGGACAGGACAGCCAGCCCGAGCCCCGATTCGACCGCATGCTTGATGGCGCCGTTGGAGCCCAGCTCCATGGCAATCTGCAGCTTGGCGCCCGCCTTTCTCGCCGCCTTCTCGAGCGACCACCGGCTTCCGGACGCCGGTTCGCGCATCACGAACGGCTGGTCGTTGAGGTCCTTGAGGCTCAGGCCGCCGTTATTCGCCAGGCGGTGGCCGGCCGGCGCGACGACCACGAGCTCGTCGGTGAGAAAGGGAAGGATCGCGAGGTCCGAGTCCTTGAGGGCCGGCCCGACCACGGCGAGGTCGAGCTCGTTGCGCAGAACTTGCTCTTGCACCCGGGCGCGGGTACCGATCTCGAGCGAGATCACCAGCCCGGGGTGCAGCTTCTTGAATGCGCCTAGGGCGGCGGGCAGGATGTAGATGCCGACCGTCGTGCTCGCCCCGACCCGGAGGTTGCCGCGCTTGATCCCGCGCATCTCCTCCAGCGCGACCGCGGCCTCGTCGAGGACGTCCATCGTGCGGCGCGCGTAGCCGTAGAGGATGGTGCCCGCCTCGGTCAGTTGCACGCGCTTGCCGAGGCGATCGAGCAGCGGCAAGCCGAGCGCTTCCTCGAGCTCCTTGACCTGGTACGAGACCGAAGGCTGGCTCAGCCGCAGTTGCTGGGCGGCGAGGCTGAAGCTGCTGAGGTCGGCCACGGCCTTGAACGTGCGCAATTGCCGCAGCGTCATCGCATGCTCTAGATCCAGCGGTGAGCCGTACTCAGGGCCGTGCTCGGGCACGCGCCTACGATATGCGGTATGGCCGCCCGCAGACCAAAGAGCATGTCGCCCGTACGCCGGACCACGCCCTCCCTAGAGGCGGTCGAGGCCCCAGAGCGCGCGCCGGCCTCGGTCTCGGAGCAGAAAATCAACCAGTACCGGAAGCGCCGGTACCAGGCGCTGCATTCGGAAAACGAGGCGGCGAACAAGCGGCGTGCGAAAGGTCTCTCGAGCGCTCGCGAACGCATCGAGATGCTGCTCGACGAGAGCTCCTTCGTCGAGCTCGACCTGTTCGCCACGCATCGTGCGCAGGGCTTCGGCATGGAGGAAAGGAGGATCGCCGGCGACGGCGTGGTGGCGGGCTTCGGTGAGATCGACCGCCGCCCTGTCGCGGTGTACGCGTATGACGCAACCGTTTACGGGGGCTCGCTTGGCGAGGTCACGGCCGAGAAGATCGTCAAGGTCCAGGAGCTGGCGCTCCGCAACCGCGTGCCGATCATCGGCATCAACGATTCCGGCGGAGCGCGCATCCAGGAAGGAGTCGTCGCCCTCGCCGGTTATGCCGACATCTTCTATCGCAACGTGCAGTCCTCCGGCGTGATCCCGCAGATCAGCATCATCGCCGGACCGTGCACGGGCGGGGCGGTGTACTCACCGGCCATCACCGACTTCATCTTCATAGTGGCCGGCCAGGGTTACATGTTCATCACGGGCCCCGAGGTGATTCGTGTGGTCACCGGCGAGCACGTCAACTTCGAGGACCTCGGCGGAGGCGATGTGCACAACGTGACATCGGGCGTCGCCCATTTCCTGCCCAAGACCGAGGAGGAGTGTGCCGCCGGCGTCAGGCGCCTTCTTTCGTACCTTCCCTCCAGCAATGGGGAGCGGCCGCCGTATCTCCCCACCACCGACGATCCCGAGCGAGCGGACCCCGAGCTGCAGACGATCGTGCCCGAGGCTCCGAACAAGCCTTACGACATGCGCGAGCTCGTTGGCCGCGTGCTCGACAACCGCGAGTTCTTCGAGGTGCAGCCTTTCTTCGCGCCGAACATCATCGTCGGCTTCGGGCGACTGGGCGGGCACGTCGTGGGCATCGTCGGCAACCAGCCCAAGGTCCTGGCGGGCGCGATCGACATCAACGCGTCAGTCAAGGCCGCGCGATTCATACGATTCTGCGACGCTTTCGGCATCCCGATCGTCTCTTTTGTCGACGTGCCCGGCTACCTCCCGGGCCGCGATCAGGAGCACGGCGGCATCATCCGGCACGGCGCCAAGCTCCTGTACGCGTACGCCGAAGCTACCGTGCCCAAGCTCGCGGTGATCACGCGCAAGGACTACGGCGGCGCGTACACCGTCATGTCGCCCAAGCAGATGGGCGCGGACCTGAACCTCGCCTGGCCCACGGCCGAGATCGCGGTCATGGGACCCGAAGCTGCCGTGAACATCGTGTACAAGCGAGAGCTCGCCGCGGCGCCCGATCCCGCCGCCCGGCGTAAGGAGCTCGTCGCCGAGTACACCGCCCGGTTCGCCAACCCGTACGTGGCCGCGGAGCGCGGCTACATCGACGACGTGATCGAGCCGTCCGAGACCCGCCGATCGTTGATCAGGGGGTTGGAGCTAGGCCAGCGCAAGACCGTTGAACGCCCCGTCCGCAAGCACGGCAACATACCGCTCTAAAGAAAGCTAGGAGCTTGCTGCTTTCGGGGGCACCGTAGATAGCGACGAGCGCCGCAATCGCTCTGCCTTCCGGCAGAACTCGTCGACGGTGGCGATCAGCTCGGCGTGCGACCAGGTCAGGGGTGACACCGAGAGAGGCGCGCCGGTGTTGGGGTCGAGCTGCTCGGAAAGCAACCCGCCCGGGATCTGGTGGGCCACCACCCAGTTGATGATGTCCCGCGCCGGCTTCAAGTCATGCGTGGTCTTGGCGACGGCGATGTACCACTGCGCCATCCAGAGCGTGGCGATGAACCAGGGATTCCCCGGAACCTTCTGCGTGTCGGTCTCGACCTTGAAGTAGTAGTCGTCTTTGTAGCGCGCAAACCCGCCGGCCGCCGCGTGGTTCGCGAGCTGGTCGCAGATTGCGACCATCGTCTCGGCGATGCGCTTCTCGTCCGGGGCGTACATGCCGAACCGCCATAACCCCGAGATCGCGCTGTCGATGACCATGTCCACGGTCATGGTGCCGTCCTCCTCGACGGCGATGCGCCGCGCAAACCGACCCAACTCGTCAGCGTAGAGGTGTGTGTCGGCTGCCTCCTTAAGGCGCTCGGCGGCATCCCGGTAGCGCATCGCGGCCGGCCCGTCGCCGAAGAGCTCGGCGAAGCTCCGCGCGGCATCGAGCCCGCCCCAGACCGCGCCCACCGTGAATGCGTGCACCCCCCACCGCTCTTCCCATAGGTCCCACGAAGGCTGGATCAGGCCATTCCGCTGGTCGACATAGCTGACCATCCAGTCGGCGGCGGGCACGATCAACGACGTATAGAGGTCGACTACGAAGTCGAGGTTGCGGTGGATCCTGTAGTGCTGCCAGAGCGCCCAGAGCACCAGGCCCGTCTCGTCCTCTTGAATCGGCAACGTAGTCGCGCCGCGAGCGTCGACCCACGGGAGCCACGAGCTCCCGGGATTGCCGTACGGCGTGTACTTGTGCAGGAAGAAACCCTCTTCCACCAGCGACTCCTGGCAGAACGTGAAGAACTGCCGCGTGATGTCCTCATGCCCGGCGCGATCGAGGGCATTGGCGACCAGCGCGCCGTCGCGCGGCCATGCGTACGCGTAGGTATCGCGCGCGAACTTGGTGATGTCAAAGTCGGTCGCGGCGATGATGGCGCCGTGGTTGTCGGCATGCGTGCGCGCGGTGAGGATGCTCCGCCGGTAGAGCTGCGTGATGTCGGCTCCGAGCTCCTCGTCGATGTGGCGATGATCCTTCTCGGACCACACTTGCCAATAAGTCTTCGTGCGTCCCTGGTAAACAGCAGGCCCGCGACTCATGATCAGGTCCTGTCCATACGTCGAAACCTCGCTCAGCCGCGCGCCCATGCACAGCCAATGGGTCACCTTGCGCGTTTCGCCCGCGGCGCCCGCTCCTAAGTCGAAGCCGACCGTGCAGTCGACCGATCCCTGCTCGATCGGGTTGCGGCCGAGCACGCCGTCCTCGGCGTCGACCCACGTCCCGGCGAGCCCGTTGCCCTTCTTGCCGTTGGCCCAGGTGTCGATCCCGAACTCGGTGCCGGTCACCACACCACCGACGAGAAAGTAGCGGTTCCCTTTGTAGGCGATCACGCCGCGATGTCGAGGGTCGTAAGCAACGGTGTTGCCGATGTCCGAACCCTCGATGTACCAGTCGTAGTGGAAGAAGACACGTCCGACCTTGAAGCCGGCGGGGCTCGTCACCTCGACGTTGCGGATGAACCAGTTGCGTGCGAGGTCGACGAAATCCGCGAACTTGACGGTGATCCCCAGCGTCGGGTGCTTCAACGTGACGTCGGTGACCAGCGAATCCTCTACGTAGCCGAGCTGGCGTTCCCAGGCGGGGTTGTCGAGCCAGGCGAACCTGCCGTCGATGAAAAAACCGGTCCGGCAGACGTTGCCCATGGTCTGGTTGGCATCTCCGACCCGTGGGAAGTAGATGTCGCGAACCGAATAGTTGGCGTCGAAGCCAATCAGCACGTTGCCGTTTCCGATCACCAGGCTTCTAGGCACGGTCGCAATGCTAGTGGGGCGTTCTGAAAAACGCGCTTAACAACCTGGGTTACCAGGCCTGCCCAGCGCCGCTTAGAATCGCCTTCGACCCCCGTCCCAGCAACATCGGAGCACAACGCCTTGAACAGTCCCGCAAGCGCATTCCCGCCTCCCATTCGAATCGTCGCCACCCGCCGGCGCCGCCGCACGGTCGCCGCACGGCTGCGGGCGGGCGTCCTCGAGCTCCTCGTACCCGATTGGATGCCGCAGGCCGAACGGCTGAGGTGGGCTGAGGTGATGAGCCGGCGCCTGCAGCGGCGGGTCGAGAGGTCGCGGCCGTCCGACGCCAGGCTTGCCAGCCGGGCGGCGCTGCTCAACGAGCGGCATTTCGGCGGCAGGCTGCGGTGGACGTCCATCGCGTTCGCGGAAATGGCGCATCTCTGGGGCAGCTGCACCTTCACGTCGGGCGCCATCCGCATCGCCTCGCGCGCGGCCGCGCTCCCGGAGTGGGTGCTCGATTACCTGCTGGTCCACGAGCTGGCGCACCTGGAGCACAGCGACCATGGGCCGGCTTTCCGGGAGCTCGAGAAGCGCTATCCGCTGAGCGAACGTGCGCGGGGCTATCTGATGGCCCTGGACCACGGGAGCGAACCCGACTGACGCGTCATTCGGCCTACAGGTCCGCGCGCACGAACTCCGCCACCCGTTCGCCGATCATCATCGTCGGCAGGTTGATGTTCGCCCGCGGCACGGTGGGCATGACAGAGGCGTCGGCGACGTAGAGGTTCTCGATCCCGCGGAGCCGGCAGCGATCATCGACGACCGCCATCTCGTCGTGATCCGACCCCATCCGGAGTGTTCCCGAGGGGTGGTAGTCGGTGGCATGGAAATCGAGGAAATGCGCGCGTAGCGCCTCTTCGTCGCGGGCGGTCTCGGCGTCAGGTAGGAGCACATCGCACTTCTCGCTCTCGCCTATGACTTTCGCCACATCGAAAGCGACCTTCGCCGCGCCCACCATCCGGTCCAGGTCCTTCTGGTTGGAGAAATAGCGGTGGTCGAATCGAGGCGCCACGCGCGGGTCACGGGAGACCGCTTGAACCACGCCTTGTGATTCGCAATTGCTGATCTCGATGTACAAGCCGTTCAAGCCGGGCATCGAGAAAATCTCGCCGAACACATGTGTGAACTTGACGTCGTCCACGGCCAGATCTGGAGTGGTCCGGAGCTTCAATGTCGGGCCGATGGGGAATTGCCCCGGTATAGGCTGCCGGCCCACGTCCAGCACGATCAATGAGGAAACGTGGTCGAGCAGGTTTTCGCCGACGCCGGGCAGCTCGAGCACCGTGTCGACGCCGATCCGGCGGAGAACGTCGCGAGGGCCGACTCCAGTCCGGTGGAGGATCTGCGGCGAGTTGTAGGCGCCCGCCGCGAGGACGACCCGGCCGCCTTCGATGACCTCGCCGCCAGCGAGACGCACTCCGATCGCGCGCCCGTCTCGGATGACCAGAGAGTCGACCAGGGTGTCCGCCCGGATGGTGAGGTTGGGCCGCGGGCGCGCAGCGGCAATGTAGGTCAGCAGGGTGCTCTGCCGCTGTCCGTCTCTCACGTTTCTGGGCAGCGGCCCGACCCCCACCGCACTAGGCCGATTCAGGTCGTCGATGTCGGCGTGGCCGAGCTCGAGGCAGGCGGCCCGGACCTGCTGCTGGAATTCGTTCAAAGGCTCGCGCTCGATCTGGATCGGGCCCGAATTCCCGTGATAAGGCAGCCCGCCGAACTCGCGGTCGGTCTCCAGCTTTCGGAAAAAGGGGAGGCAGTGCTCCCAGCTCCAGGACGGCGCGCCCCGCGCGGCCCAGCCGTCGTAGTCCTCGGGCTGTCCGCGGAACGCGAAGCTCGCGTTGACGCTCGAGCTGCCGCCGAGGATGCGACCGCGTGGCACAGCGCCTCGTGTCTGAGCATCGAGATAATTCCAGTCGTATTCGTCGACGCCGGTGCCGCGCTCGACGTAGCGAACAGCGTCCGGAACATGGTTGCCGGGGTCGGGCCCGGCCTCGAGCATGAGCACCCGGATTTTCGGATCTTCACTCAGCCGGCTGGCGACGACGCCCCCGCCGGAGCCCGAGCCCACCACGATCACGTCGTACTGGCCCGCCATCCCCGCCGCCACTCTACGGGGTTAATACGATCTTGGTCGCCTCTCGGGCGTCGAAAATGCGGTACGCCTCTTCGCCGTCATCGAGCTTCATGCGGTGGCTGATGATGGCGTCGGGCTTGAGGCGACCGGCGGCGATGAGGTCGAGCAGGATCGTCATATAGGCCTGCACGTTGCAGTAGCCGGCCCGGAAGGTCAGCGCTTTGCTCCAGACACGCATGTAGGGAAAGTCGCCGATCACGGCGCTGGGCACGCCGACCATGGAGACGGTGCCGCCGCCGCGCACGCTTCGAATCGCGGTGTCGACGGCCGTCAGCAAGCCCACACACTCGATGCTGGCGTCCGCGCCGATTCCGCCGGTTTGGGCCTGGATGGCTTCCACGGGCTCGACCTGGGATGCGTTGATCGGGATGGCGCCCAGGCCTTGCGCGGTCTCCAGTCGCGACTCGACCATATCGACCGCGAAGATGCGCGCCGGCCCGAACAGGCTCGCGCACATCGTCGCCATGAGCCCGACCGGGCCCGCCCCGATCACGGCGACGGCATCCCCAGGCTTGATCTCGGCTCGCTCCGCTCCGAAGTAGCCGGTGGCCAGGATGTCGCCGACGAAGATCGCCTGCTCATCCGACATTCCGGCCGGGATCGGCTCCATCGAATGGTCGGCGAGCGGTACGACGACATACTCGGCCTGGGCGCCGCCCAAACCGCCAAAGTTGGCGCCCATGCCGAAGGTCGCCTTGCTCACGCACTGGTTGAACCAGCCCTTGCGGCAAAGGGCGCAGTGGCCGCAGGAGGTGAAGAAGCTGGCGACCACCCGGTCGCCGGGCTTGAAGCGCTTGACCTCGGAGCCGACGTCTTCCACTACGCCGACGAACTCGTGGCCGAGCAGCTCGCCCGGGTTCATCGGGATGTACCCGTGGTAGACGTGCAGGTCCGAACCACAGACGGCTCCGAGCGTGATCTTGACCAGGACGTCGCCGGAGTCCTTGATGGACGGCTTGGGGACGTCGACGAGCTTCACTTGGCCTTTGCCTTGAAATGTCAGAGCTCTCATCGACTGGATTCTAGATCGGGATCAGTTCGCACCTAAGCTTGTTTGTCTGTGCGTCTGAAGAATGCGGTGGTGGCGATCACGGGCGCGTCCAGCGGCATCGGCGAGGCGACCGCGCTGGAGTTCGCGCGCAAGGGGGCGCGACTCGCCCTGGGCGCGCGGCGCCTCGATCGCCTGAACGCTGTCGCGGAGAGATGCCGCCAGAAGGGTTCTCCGGACGTGAGCACCAGACGCTTGGACGTCGGCAAGAGCGCCGACGCGCGTGCGTTCGTAGCAGCCGCGCTGCGCGACCACGAGCGTATCGACGTGCTTGTCAACAATGCCGGCCTGGGCTGGATGGGCCGTTTGCATGAGATGCCCGAGGAGAAGGTCGAGGAGCTGCTGGCGACAAATCTCGCCGGCGTCATCGCCTGCATCCAGGCGGCCCTGCCGCCGATGCTGGAACGGCGCCGCGGCGTGATCATCAACGTGGCTTCGGTGGTGGGGTTCAGGGCTGCTCCGTACTCAGCCGTGTACTCGGCGACCAAACACGCGGTTGTCGGCCTATCCCATGCGTTGCGTGGTGAGCTCTCGGGCACCGGCGTGAAGGTCTGCGTCGTCTATCCAGCCTCCACCAAAACCGAATTCTTCGACCGCACCGAGGCGCCGATCGGGCCGCAGTACGCAGCCTCGTGGGTGGCAAGGCTCATCGTGCGCACCGCTCGCTTTCCGCGTCGGGACGCGATCGTAGCTCCGTATCGACTGGTCCAACTGACCGAGCCCATCTTCGGAGGGCTCGTCGACCACAGCATCGGCGAGGCGCGCCGCCTGGCGTCGCCTGGCCTCAGCGGAAGGGGCCTCCCGCCACCTTAGAACTACTTCTGCCAGGCTTCCAACAGCTTCTCCAGCTGCTTGGCGTTCTTGACCGAATAGTTGGAGTAGTTGTTGTTCATGAGCGCGTGCACCTCCTTCGCCGACTTTTCCATCTCCTTGATTCGCGGCACCCATTCCATGAGCTCTTCCTCCTTGTAGTCGTAGCGAAAGCGCAGGTTCGGCGGGGCGCCCTTCAGGTCCCACGTGTCGTGATTGCGACCATGAAATCGAACGACCGCGAGCTTCGACGAGGTCACGTCGTAGACCGGCGGCATGCTCGTTTTGTGGCCGGGCGGCACATCGACCGCGACCAATGGAATGTCGCGCGAGCGCAAGAACGCAATCGTGCCTTCCAGGTGGCGCGCGTCCATCCACTCCGGCTTGCGGAACTCGACGGCGATCTGGAATCCGAACATTCGCTCCTGGCACTGCTCGACATATGCGAGCGAGCGCGACGAGGGCAGGAACCAGGGCGGGAACTGAAAGAAGACGGCCCCCAGCTTGCCGGCCGCCCGCAGCGGCTCGAGCGCCTCACGAAACCGGTCCCACGACTCGTCCAAGAGCTCAGGCGGCATCTGCTCGAGGTAGATGTTCTTTTCGCGCAGCTTCTCCGGCAGCTGGTCGCGGATGTCTTTCGGCAGCGCCATCGGCTTGGTGGGGTGGTTGGTGAACAGCGAGAAGGACTTGACGTCGAACGTGAATCCAGCCGGCGTGCGCGCCACCCACAGTTCCGAGTTCTCCTTCTTCGGCATGCCGTAGTAGGTGGAGTCGACCTCGACCAGCGAGAACTGGCTCCCGTAGAAATTGAGGCGCTCTTCCGAAGACTTCGCGTTCATCGGATAGAACAGCCCGGAGTCGATCAACGATTTGTCGATCCACCCCGCGATCCCAACCTTCAGGGTCACCCTCGGATCGTGGCACAACTGGCGCTATGATCCGCTCGCCCGTGGGCCGCTACATCCGCTACTGGTACACCTACCGCAACGTCGTCGCGGTCCTGATCGCGCTGGTTCTGAGCGGCTCGATGTTCTGGCTGTTCACCCAGCAGGTCGCCTGCGACACCAGCGTCGGCAATTGCCTGGCGAACATCTCAGTCCACCCTCAGGACCGTCTCTTCAGCCAGACGACCCCGGATCCCAACATCGTCATCGTCGGCGTCGACGACCGCAGCGTGCAGAAGATAGGCGAGTATCCAGTGCCTCGCGATCGCTACGCGACGGTCCTGCGCAACCTCGAGGCCGCCGGCGCGGCCGTAGTCGCGTTCGACGTCGCGTTTCCTGACGGACGCGACAAAGATCTCGACAAGAAGTTTGCCGCCGCTCTGAGCGACAGCAACATCCCGGTCGTCCTCTCGTACGGAGGTGACAACACCGCGATCGCCGACGGCAAGGTGGTGCAGATCGGGATAGACCAGATTCCGCTCAAGGGGTTTCGCTGCGCCGACACAGATGCAATTGCCAATCCAAAAACGCCATGCCAGAAGCCTGATCAGAACCTGATCCTGGGATCGACCGACGTCCGCGCAGACGCTGATGGCGTGGTTCGGCGCGTGCCGATGTTCGTGCAGCCGAGCTGCATCGCTGACGGTCTGTGCGACACGCCGATCATCAACTCATTCAGCTTCGCCACCTATCGCGCTTTCGCGCTCGGGACTGACTTCCAGTCGGGCGCACCATTGCAGCAATCGGACGGAGCGGCAACATTCGGCACTGCCTGGACGCAGCCGATCCAGGTCGATCCGACAGGGTCGGCTCTTATCAACTACTTTGGCGGCCCGGGGAACTACAAGGACAATGGGCACTACGTATCGTTTGGCGACGTCTTCGACGGCTCGTTCGATGCGAACAAGGTCAAGGGCAAGATCGTCCTCGTCGGCTACTACTACCTGACCGGAGTTCACGACGAGTTCCTGACACCGGCCAGCAACGGGACGTTGATGGCGGGCGTCGAGATGCACGCCAATGCGATCCAGATGATGCTGCCGACGCCGCCCAAGTTCCTGGTGCCGGAAGGGGCGCTGCTGATCTTCCTGATCATCCTGGTGCTCGCACTGGCGACCGCCATCGGGGTCGCGCGGGTGACGGTGTTGTGGGGTTTGATTGGCGCGGTGGCAGCGATCGTCGTGTTCACCTTCGCGATGGCCTTTCTCGCAATCAACAACAACTTTGTGCCCGACCTCTTCCATCCGTGGCTCGCGATCGCGCTCACTTACTCGGGTGTCACCGCCTACCGGGTCCTGTACGAGGATCGGGAGCGGCGGAAGGTGACCTCCCTCTTCGGCCAGTACCTCAAGCCGGAGATCGTCACGCAGCTGGCCAAGACCCGTGGGGGCGTCGCGGACATCATGCGCGGCGGCGAGCGCCGCGACTTGACCTTGCTCTTCGTCGACATTCGTGGATTCACATCGATGTCGGAGAAGATGTCCGCGCACGACGTGACCGAGGTGGTGCAGATGTACCTCGATCACTTGAGCGGGACCATCTTCACGTGGGACGGGACTGTCGACAAATATGTTGGCGACGAGATCGTGGCGTTCTGGAACGCGCCCCGGCTCCAGGAAAACCACGCCCTGCTGGCCGTGCGCTGTGCCTACGACTTGATCAATCGCGCTCCGGAGCTGCAGCAGCGGCTCCTCGCCAAAGGACTGCCACCGGTCCGCTGGGGGATCGGCGTCAATACCGGGCCGGCGGTGGTCGGCATGATGGGCTCGCGCAGCCGTCTGCAGTACACCGCCCTGGGCGACACGGTCAATACGGCGGCCCGGTTCTGCGCCAATGCGCCGGCCTTCCACCTGCTCATCGGCCAGCCGACCTACGACATGTGCAAGGACTACATCGCGGTCGACCTTGTCCCCGGCGTGCAGCTGAAGGGCAAGTCGGCGGAGACGTTTCGGATCTACCAGGTGGTGGCGATCCGGGAAACGCCCACCTCTGCGTGGGTGCAGTTTCCGACCGAGCTGGCGACCCAGGCCCACCAGGAGTTTGCCCAGCAGTACACGCAGAAGTCGATCCTCGCGGCCGCGAACGCGGAGGCGAAAGAGATCCTGGTGGGCACCGAGGCGGAGGAGGCGCTCGCGGGCCAGGCGGCCGCTCAGGAGTCGGGCCCAGCCTCCTAGTGCAGGACGGCCGCGACGAGGGCCCACACCAGCGGAACCAGGCCCAGCACGCCCGCGATTATGGCTAGACAGCCGGAGGTCTTCTTGGCGACCGGCCGGACGGGCGGCGTCGGGTTGTACACGGACTGCACGGGCTGCGCGGGCATGGGCGAGGCAGCGGGCATGACTGGCATGCCGGCGATGGCGGGAGTCGCACTCGGTGAGGCGGTGCCGCCCGGCACCATCTTGGCGAGATCCGCGCCCGGCATCAGGCTTCGCTGCCAGCCTGGACAGAGGCGGTCCGCGACACGGGACATGGCATCGTCGAATTCCTGCCCCGACTGGTACCGCTCCTCGGGGCGCTTGGACAGGGACTTCAGGATCACCTCTTCGAGGCCCATGTCCAGCCCGGGTCTGTGCACCGACGGGGGTTTGGGAGGCGCCTGCACGTGCTTGGCCATGAGAGTGAAGGGACCGTCCGCTTCGGACGCGGTGAAAGGAGGCTGCCCGACCACGAGCTCGTAGAACATGATCCCGGCCGAGTAGAGGTCACTTCGTCCGTCCACCTTGCTCGAGGCAACCTGCTCAGGAGACATGTACTGCGGCGTGCCGACCGTGGTGCCGGTCTTGGTGGCTGTCGAGCCGGCTCCGGAATCATCGGTGAGGCGGGCGATGCCGAAGTCGGCGACCTTGACATCGCCTTCCTCCGACATCAAGACGTTCTCCGGCTTCATGTCGCGATGGACGATGGCGTGCTTGTGCGCGTAGTCGAGCGCCTGCAGCACTCCGTGCATGACGGCGAAGGTCTGCGGCATGGGAAGGGTGCCCTGGTTGATGCGGTCCCGCAGCGATTTTCCCCGCACGAACTCGAGCACGATGTAGTTCGCATCCCCGATCTGTTCGAGGTCGTGGACCTGGACCAGGTTGGGGTGGCTCGTTCGGGCCATGACTTGGGCTTCCTGCATGAATCGCTTCAGGGCCGTCGGATCAGCGACCGTGGACACGATGAGCTCCTTGATTGCGACCTCACGCCCGAGCCCTGGCTGTTCGGCCAGGTAGACCGCGCCCATCCCGCCGCGACCTAGCTCCCTCTTGACGATGTACTTGCCGATCCGGCGCTCGCTTGGCGCCGGTGACGCTTGTTCCGCCGGCGGGGGCACCGGCGTAGCTGGAGCTGGTGGCGCTGGTGCGGCCGGCGGCGGGACGTGCTGGACCGGGATCAGGCGCATGGTGGCTTCGACCGCATATGGATCGGGGGCCGGCGCAGCCGGCGGCGCCGCAGAGCCCGGGGCTTGCGTGGGCGCCCAGTCGGGCACCGCGGGCGGCTGCGGGTCGGGCGGAGTTTTCGGGCCTTGACCGGAATCGGTCATCTCGCCGCGAGACTAGCAGAGAAAGGTTCGGCGGCAGTCACGCTGGCGACGATCGGCCGGGGCTATGGCGTTTTGAGGGCCACCGACCCATAATCGGCGCGCACCGATCAGCTTTTGCAGGAGGGTTTCCATGTCGCAGATCCCGCCCCCGCCTCCCGGACAGCCGGCTCCCACCGGTGGGCCGAGCGCTGTGGGAAGCAACAAGAACCTGTACACGATTCTCGCCTGGGCCTTGTTACCACCCATCGGGAGCCTGATCTTTCTTTTTGTGGGCAAGGATGACCCCGACGTCAAGTCCAACGCCGCCGCGGCCACGATCATCCATGGCGCCGCCCTCGTCGTCTACATCGTTCTCTACGTCCTCGCCCTCGTCACGAACGGAGCGCTTGGAGTCCTGATCCTGCTTTGGTGGCTGGTCTGGTTTGTGATCTGGCTGATCGGGCTGATCTTGGCCCTTCAGGCCAACGGTTCACGAGTCAACTACCCGGTTCTGGGCCCACTGGCTGCTACCTACGTGCCGATGGTGGAGAGCTGGGCCAAGTAATCACGTCTTTGTAAGCTCGGTGGAGGCCCCGCTTGGGCGGGGCCTCTTCCATTTCAGGCGTCCACGGAGAGGTCCGCGATCTGCTCCAGCGCCTTCTCGATGCCCGCCCGGAGCTCGTCCCGCTCCTCGCGCAGAACATTCGCGTCCGCCCGAGCCGTGGCCAGCTGATGCCGCAAGCGCTCGACCTCGACCTCCAGCTCTTTCAACCTCGGATCTGGTCCCGAGGAACCCTCGCGGGTCTCGGCCAGCTCCATGCGCGCGCGCTCGAGCTGGACTTTCAGCTCGCGCTTTTCCGCGAGGAGCCCCTGGACCAGCGACTCAGCCGGCTTTTTCTGCTCGGTCGACATAGCGGCACAGTCCAGGCTGGAACTCGTGTAGGCGGAGGTGCTCCATCTCGCCGCGCAGATAACGCGCCTTGATCCCGAGGCTCTTGATGCCCTTGAGTCCATCGTCAGGGAGCCGATAGAGCTTGCCCGAGTCGACGAGCATGCACAGCGAGAGCTGTTCGCCGTCCTTTTCGATGACGTGCTTGTAGCAGGGCACGGTCCTGCGGGCGATCTCGGCCTTCGTGAAACCGCCGATTCTTCCCGACAGCACATCGATCGGGCTGCGCATGTGCGAAATCCTAGTGCAGCTAGTTCAGGAGGGACAGTTGTTCCGGTGGCGGCGGCGGCTCCAGGACGACCTGACGCCGGTCCGAGACCGCGTGCACGGCGCGGAGCCGCGCCACGGCATTCATCGTCGGCTTGCCGAAGGCCGGCGGCAGGTACGCGCGATCTCGATACGCCTGCTCGTAGCGGGGCACCAGCTCCGGCCAATGCTTGGTCAAGACGGACATGAAGTGCTCGCGGGTCCCGTCTTTGAGGTGGAGCATGCCGGCCCAAAGCCCGGTGGCGCCTGCGGCTCGCGCAGCCTTGACCACTGCCTCGATCCGATCAGGGCGGTCCGACAGACCCGGGAGGATCGGGGCCATGCCCACGCCCACGTCGATCCCGGCGCCGACCAGCTTCTCGATGGCGCGCAGCCGCTGCTTTGGATGCGCCGTACCGGGTTCGGTGCGCCGCCAGATGTCGTCGTCGACCGTGGGAATGCTGAACGTGATGTGGAGCTGGGCGCGGCGCGCGAGCTCGGTCAGGACGTCGAGGTCGCGGACGATCATCGGACCGCGGGTGATCATCGCGGCGGGGTTGGAGAAATCGCGCAGCACCTGGAGGCATTGGCGCGTCAGCTTGAAGCGACCCTCCGCCGGCTGGTAAGGATCGGTGGCCGCCCCGATGACGACCGTCTCCTTCCGCCAGGACTTGCGTGACAGCTCGCCGCGCAGCACGGCGGCGACGTTGACCTTGACGCGGACTGTGCGCCCGTAGCGGTCGTCGGAAGGCCGGTCAGCCCGGAGCTCGAAGGCGCGGACATAGCAGAAGGCGCATCGATGCTCGCAGCCGGTGTACGGGTTGAGCGACCACCCGAAGCCCATGCCCTTGACCGGGTTGAGGGCGGATTTGCACTCCACCTCGAGATACGCGACGTCTGCGAGGCGCGGCTCTAGGGCGGCCATCAGGCCGGATCATAGAACAAATGTTCGTGACTGTCTTAACAACCAGGGTTGGCGAGGGTTTGCAATTCGATTTGAATACGCCGCAGGTCGGCCGGTTGGGGGAGGGAACCGGAAATCAGGGGAGGGCCCCTAGAGGTATGTCAGCTTTTCGAAGCGCGCGCCCGGTTTTTCGGAAGCGTGCACGACGACGGGCAGAAGTCGTTGAGGATGCACTCCTCGCAGCGCGGGCGGCGCGCGATGCACACCCGCCGCCCGTGCAGGATCAGCCGCAGCGACAACCCGGTCCACTCCTCCTTCGGCACCATCGAGCACACCTGCCGCTCGATCTTGACCGGGTCTCGCGACGACACGAGCTTCAGCCGGTTGGTGAGGCGGATCACGTGCGTGTCGACCGCAAAACCCGGCACGTTGAACCCCACCCCGAGGATGACATTGGCCGTCTTGCGGCCGATGCCGGGAACCTTGAGCAGGTCCTCCATGTTCCCCGGCACCTCTCCCCCGAACAGCTCCACCAGAGTCCTGCCGGCGGCGATGATCCTGCGCGTCTTGGCGCGAAAGAAGCCGGTCGGCTTGATGATGGCCTCCACCTCGGCGGGATCCGCCGCGGCCAGGTCGAAGGGCGCCGGGTAACGGGCAAACAGCTTCGGCGTCACGAGGTTCACCATCTTGTCGGTCGTCTGGGCCGACAGGATCGTCGCGATCACGAGCTGAAACGGATCCTCGTGAGCGAGCTCGGTCACGGCCGGATACAGCTCGCGGAGACGCTCCACCGTCAACAAGGCACGAGTCCGCGCCCCGCGAGGTAGGCGGGGCAGCGGCGGCGCTTTCTTTTTCTTCGCCCTAGGAGGCAAGGAGCTTGCGCGCAGCGGTTGCGACCTGGGCCCCTTCGGCGCGGCCGGCGAGCCGTGCGGTCGCCGCTTTCATGACCGCGCCGAATGCATTCGGACCTTCCGGCTTAAGCTCGTCGATCACAGCACGGACCTCCGCTTCAACCTGCTCAGACGTCATCGCCGCCGGCAGATAGGTGCGTAGGATGGCCATCTCGGCCTCCTCTCGCCGGGCGGCCTCTTCGCGCCCGCCCTTGCGATAGGCATCGATCGCGTCCTGGCGGCGCTTGACCTCCTTGCGGACTAGGCGCACGACGAGACCATCGTCGATGGACCCACTCGCGCCTGGCTCCTTGGTCGCCCGCACAACCTCGCTTTTGAGAAGCGAAAGCGTGTTCAAAGCCAGTTCGTCGCGGCGCCTTCGTGCTTCGACGAGCTCGGTTTGAAGCCGGTCATAGAGAGCCACGTCGGCGATTGTCACACATGCACCGATCGTCGACCGATCACGGATAATCGGCCCCTATGCTGGGTCTGGTCGAGATAGCGGCAGGACCGTTCGTCGCTTTGATCGGCATCGTCGCCGTCTTCTTCGTGATGCGCCACAGATCGGTGCAGACGAAGTCGATGTACTCGGCGCGACGCGGGCAAATAGAGCGCAAGGTCCGCGCGGCCCGCCAGCGCACGCTTGCGCCCACGGGCAAACACGGCGAGAAAGGAGCCGAAGCTCAACTCGAGCAGAGCTTTGCCGCGCCGGGAATGGAGGCCAAAATCGCTGCACCGTCAGCCACTTGGGGCCCGACCGCAGCCGGACCCGGACCTGCACCGCCGCCCCAGGCCCCAGCCGAAATGACGTGGGACGTCGGACCGGCCTTGGCGCCGCCGCCCGCACCGCCCCCGTTTGCGCCCTCGGAACCGGCATACAGCCCGCCCCCGCCCGCGCCGCCTGCACCAGAGGAGGAGTGGGTCCCCGCCCCGGTCCAGCCCGTTGAGAGGAGACCCGAGCCGATCGAGCCGGTGTCGACTCCAGCAGGAGCGGGCGCGGCGTGGTCGATTGTTGGAGACAACAAGGCAGGCTCGGCCGAGCCCGAGTCCGGCAAGAAGAAATCCAAGAAAGACAAGGAGAGGGAAAAGCAGGCCGAGGGAGCTCCCTGGCAGCTGTCCACCGGCCTCATGCCCGGAGACGAAGCGGGCGAGGAGATCAAGAGGCCGAGCGCGGCGATCGCGATCGCACAGTACGCGGTGCTGGTCGTCGGGCTCGTGATGGTGCTGATCGGAGTCGTGGTCATGGTGGCCAACTCCCACGTCACCTAAAAAGCCGCCGAGATCGCCTTCGCCAGCGCTGCGCCGCCATCAGCCATGACCGTGTCGCACACGATCACCCGGTAACCCATCGCCTCGATTTCGCCGGCTCCGTCGGCGTCGCGATTATCGAGGACAAAGGTCCCTGCGACGGATGAGTACTGGCGAGCAACCTCGAGAGGCGACGCGTCGAATCCGAGCGCCCGAAGCATCTCCACTGTCGGGCCTTTGAGCGCCGCGCCGCCGACGATCGGCGTGATCGCCACAGTGCGCTCGCGATGCAGCTGACGGCCGATCACCTTGAGAATCGGTGCGATGGAGATCAGCGGGTTCGACGGTCCGATGACCACGAGGTCCGCGTCCACGAGCGCGGCTGTCACCTCCGGAGTCGATTCCGCCGCGTCGCCGCCGGCGATATCGATCGAGTGCAGAGCGGGCGCAAGGCGTTCACGCACGAAGTACTCCTGGAAGGAAAGCGTCCCGCGGTCTGTGACGAAACGCGTGCGCACCTTGTCATCGGTCATCGGAAGAACGTGCGACGCCAGCCCGAACCGCCGGCACAGTTCGACCGAGGTCTCGGTCAGACGGCAGCCTTCGTTGAGCATCTCCGAGCGGAGCACATGCGTGGCCAGGTCGCGATCGCCGATTCGAAACCAGGTTGGCTCGCCCAGGCGTCCGAGCGCTTCCAGCGTGAAAAAGGTATCCCCCTTCTGGCCGTACCCGACCGACTCGTCAAACACTCCCGCAAGGCGGTAGATCGTCGCGTCGACGTCGGGGCAGACCAGAAGTCCCCAGAACTCGTCGTCGTCGGCGGTGTTGGCGATCACCGCGAGGTCGCCCGGCTGAAGCATGGACTGGAAGCCCGCCGCCAGCTTGGCGCCTCCGGTGCCGCCCGCAAGCACGACGGTTCTCACCGGAACACGTCTTCGGCCGCCGGCCGAATGAGGTCCCGACCATGGCCGTCACCCTCGAGCACCAGGCCGCGAATCACGACGACCGGCGCGCGCGCGGTCTTGCGCATGACCAGGCCCGCCGCCGAAGCCAGGTCGTCCGCGATCGCGAGCACGGTGGCATGCATGTCCCTGCCCGCGTCGTCCGGTGTTCCGCGCAGGTCGATCAGTGCCGGGAGGC
>Ga0209648_10000858_pt1 | contig 24158 bp, 24 predicted proteins | sample GraSoi2013_115cm_FD_185830 | JGI IMG/M metagenome (GOLD analysis project Ga0209648, IMG submission 185830) | Grasslands soil microbial communities from the Angelo Coastal Reserve, California, USA - Sample 9_17_2013_115cm (SPAdes) (version 2) | ecosystem: Environmental > Terrestrial > Soil >... | reverse complement strand
CGCAGCCGGCAATCGCCAGCGATCGGCCCAGTTTTCTTTCACTGAGCCCTACATCAGGAACCGGCCCATTACCGCGGGTTTCTCGGTTTTTACTTACTCGCAGAAGTTCTTTGGCGAAGGGACTTTTCTGTCGCAGAACACCGCGGCAAATCGGGGACTGTTTGGCAACACGCTCGATTTCTTCAATACCAGCGCGGAAAACCTCTTTACGCGCAACTCGCTTGGGGCTTCGATTTTTGCCAGCGCGCCTCTGTCAGAGTTCTACAAGAAGCGGCCCTTCACCCAGTTTTCCCGTGTCGGCCTGTCTTATCAAATTGCTCAATCCAGTGTGAAAGATCCGGCAGTCAACACGACCGGCGCTACCGAGCAGTTTATTCCCGTGATCTATCGTCAGCCGAGCATTCTTAGTAGCCGCGCGACGGCCTCTTTCGTCTATGACACCCGCAATGCCAGCATCGATCCGACGGCGGGACGCTCGCTATCTATCGGACTCGGCTTCGCCGGCCTGGGCGGCGACGTGCGCACCTATCAACCCACGCTTGAGTTCACGCAGTTTTACGCGATGCGCAAGAAACGGTCTACGAATCCCGAGGTTTTCGGCTTTCGAATTCTGGCCGGCACGGTGGGAAGTTTCGCTACCAGCGGCAAGGTGAGAAACGCGAACTCGCTGGCCTTCGTTGACGGAGTGCCCATCTACGAGCGTTTCTTCCTCGGCGACGAATTCACGATCCGCGGTTATAACGTGAGATCGATTAGCCCGGTGACACCGCTCGACAACTTCATCACTTCGCGCAACGTCGTGATTGCGACAAATGCCACCGGCACGCCGTCTGTGGTTCCAGGCCTGCCCTCATCGCTGGGAAATATCGGGCGCTTCACCGGGGCGACGGGAAGCAATATTGCGCAACTGCCACGTGCTTATACAGCCACCGGCGCCGACACTCAGGTGCTGGGAAATTTCGAGTATCGGATTCCCATCATTGGCAGAACAGTTAGCGCCGCGCTGTTCGTCGATGTCGGCTCGGCCTTCAATCTGCGCTCAAAACGCGACCAAACTTACTCGAGCGAGTTTTTGGCTGACGATCCCTTCCTGCGAACTGTGGGGCTTGTCCCGTGTCCGCGACTGGGCACAGCTGTCGGTATAAGCCTCACTACGTTGGCGGCGTGCAATAACTTCTCAAATCTGGCTTTAACCACCAATGGCGGCCTGATTGCTCGCGACAATCGCCTCATCACCCGGGCCGAGTTTGACGAGGCCCTCCGCCTGGGTCCGGTCGACCCGTTCACCGGGCTGCCCTTTGGATTGCAGCAGGTTTTCCTGCGCGGGGAAGCGCAAACAAACACCGTCGTGCGCCTCAACCAAAGTTTGTTTGCAAAGTTTACCGACATCCGCGCCAGCATGGGTGCCGAAGTTCGCTTTCAGGTACCTATTCTCAACGTGCCTTTTCGCCTTATTTATGCGTATAATCCCAACGCGCGTCGCGACCAGATCATTGATGGGTTTCCATTCTTCTTTAACGAGAAAAAGAGCGTCTTTCGCTTTAGCGTAGGCCGCACTTTCTGAGAACTCATAAAACTAGGAGCGATAGCTACGGGCGCTTAGCAACCCAAACCTGCGGCCTGCACAACTAACACTTGAGCCCAAGCCGCTTCTCAAATTTAAGGAGTATTACAAGAGAGTTATGAAAATATTTCGTGCGATAGCCGCGGTCGCTTTTTTCGCGGTCATCATGGTGGGATCGGTGCACGCGCAGCCACGCACCACCACCCCCGCGCCTACACAGGCCACCGGCAACATGCCTGATGCGAAGATCGCGCTCGTGAATACCGACGAATTTGCCGACGAAAAGACCGGCATCGTTCGGTTGGTGGCGGCTATGAAACGCGTCGATGCCGAGTTTCAGCCCCGGCGAACCGAGCTGCAGGGGCTGCAGCAGCAGATTGAGAAGGCCACCGCCGACTTGAATAAGGCAGCTCCGGTGCAGGATCCCAAAGTTACCGCCCAGCAGAACGATAAGATCGAGCAGATGAAGAAGGATTACCAGCGAAAGGGCGAGGACGCCCAGGCTTCGTATCAAAAAAGGCTGCAGGAGGTCCTGGGGCCGGTTTACGAGGAAATTGGTAAAGCCCTCGACGCCTATGCGAAAGCTCATGGCATCACACTGATCCTCGACGTGACAAAGATCCAGGGCATCGTGAGCGCTTCTGAATCGCTTGATATTACCAAGCCTTTTATCACGGAGTTCAATAGCAAGAACCCGGCGACAGCGTCGTTGACGCCGAAGTAATTGCGACCTTTTTCGAGCATGCTTTCAGCTCAGGATGCGGAGGTGCGGCGATAGCGCTCGTCTCCGCATCTTCGACTTGAAGCCGGCAGAATCATCCATGAAAAGAACTGGCTTAATCATTGCTTTCATATTTGTCGCAGCGATCGCCGCGGTTCCCGTATTCGCTCAGACGCCAGGGACTCAACCACGGCCGGAGGCGCCAGTTACGAACGTGCCCGTGAGTAAAGTCGCGGTTATTTTTTCCGAAGCGTTTCAGGATCCGAAAACGGGCATCGCGCGGTTCGCCGTCTTGTTGACCAAACTAAATTCGGAATTCCAGAAGACGCGGGACGATCTGATTCTGATGGAACAGAAGATTAAGCAGCTCAATGACGACCTCAACAAGACGAAGAACGTAGCCGATCCGAAAGTTACACAGCAAAAGATCGATCAACTCGATCAGCTAAAGAAAGAATATCAACGTAAGGGCGAGGACGCGCAGGCGGCTCTTCAAAGACGGCGTGTAGAAGTGTTGGGCCCGCTGCAGGATGATGTCGGTAAGGCCCTGGATGCTTACGCCAAGTCTCACGCGATTACGATGATTATCGACGGCAGCCAGGTGCCGGGGCTTCTGTATGCGTCGGATACTATCGACATTACCAAAGTTTTTATCAGCGACTATAACTTGAAAAATCCCGCGACCGCATCAGCGACGACGCCCAGGTGACTCGGTCAATTGAGTTCAGAGTTGAAGTTCAGAGTTCAACCTTCAGGCTGGTCGTTCGTATGGTACAAAGCTAAAGCTTGAACTCTGAACGTCCGCTTTTGACCCGGGAAAACTCATGGAAACGGTTCTCGATTCCGAAGGCATCAAGAAGCTTCTGCCGCATCGTTATCCCTTCCTGCTGGTCGATCGAATAATCGAATTGGCTCCGCTCCAGCGCATCGTCGGGATCAAACAGGTCAGCATCAACGAATCGTTCTTTCAAGGGCATTTTCCCGGCGCGCCGGTAATGCCGGGCGTGCTGGTGATTGAGGCCCTGGCTCAATGTGGCGCGCTGCTGGCCTTGCGGGAAATAGAAGACCGCGACCGGAAACTCGTGCTCTTTACCGGTATCAAGGAAGCGCGTTTTCGACGGCCCGTCGTTCCCGGGGACACCCTGGTTTTGGAAGTCACCGCGTTGCGCTTCGGTCCGCGGATTCAACGTATGCGCGGCGAAGCAAAGGTTGATGGCCAGCTTTGTGCCGACGCAGAATTGATGAGCATCATCGCCGACCGCCCAAACTCTTCCCAATGAACGCTTCTCCCATTCAAAGCCGCGAATCCTCGATGCAGATTCATTCGTCCGCCGTCGTCAGTGCCAAAGCCCAAATCGGTAGCGGCTGTTACATTGGCCCGTACGCAGTGATCGGGGACGAAGTGACACTGGGCGCCGGCGTGCGTATCGATGGGCACTGCGTCATCGATGGCCGCACGCGCATCGGTGAAGAAACTCACGTCTTTCCATTCGTTTCGATTGGTTTGCCTCCGCAGGATTTAAAGTTTGCCGGCGAGTCTACGGAAACTGAGATTGGCCGTCGCAATCGTATCCGGGAGTTCGCCACGATTCATCGCGGCACTTCCGGCGGTGGCGGGCTTACCAGGACCGGCGACGATTGCTTCTTAATGGCGCAAGCGCACGTCGCGCATGATTGCCTGCTCGGGAACAACGTAATCATGGCCAACGCCGCGACTCTCGCCGGTCATGTGATCGTCGATGATGGCGCGAACATCGGCGCCTATTCCGGCGTGCATCAGTTTTGTCGGGTCGGCCGCGAGGCTTATGTCGGCGGCTATTCGGTGGTGGTCAAGGATGCTTTGCCGTTCGCGCTGACGGTCGGCAATCACGCGAAGTGCTATGGACTCAACAAAGTTGGGGTGCGCCGCCGTGGCTATTCGCGCGAAACCATCGCTGCGCTGCATCATGCCTTTCATCTGTTGCTATCTTCGAAACTGAACACGACCCAGGCGCTCGAACGCATTCGTGAAGAGATCAAAGACTCGGAAGAAGTGAACGAGTTGGTGCGATTTGTCGAGACATCGAAGCGCGGCGTCGTGAAGTAAGGGTTTAGGGTGTCGGGTTTAGGGTGTTGGCAACACTCGAAAGGAGACTCACACATGCTAAGAAGTTACCGGGATCTATTGGTTTGGCAGAAAGCAGTCGAGCTTGCGCTTCTGGTTTATCGCTTGAGCGAAGGATTTCCGAGGCGCGAGATCTATGGATTGACATCGCAGGTTCGACGAGCGGCTGTGTCCGTGCCTTCTAACATCGCCGAGGGTTACGGGCGCAGCAGTAGAAAAGAATACGTTCAATTCCTTTCGATAGCTCAGGGCTCGCTGAAGGAAATGGAAACGCAGACGATCATCCGCACAAAGGCTGGGCTATGCGACCTTGCCACAAGCGGAGAGAGTCTTATCCGACTCCGAAGTGGTCGGAAAGATGCTCGGGAGCCTAATTCGCTCCCTAAAGGCGAAAGTCGTGTAGCGAGAATCACCCCCACATGCCTACCCTACACCCTAACCCCTATGCCCTACACCCTATGAAATTCGGTTTAATCGCAGGCAACGGTAAGTTTCCTTTTCTGGTGCTTGAAGGCGCGAAGCGGGCCGGTGCTGACGTCGCCGTGGCAGCCATCCGCGAGGAAACCGATCCCGAAATTGAAGGCCTGGCGGACAGGCTTACCTGGATCGGCATTGGCCAACTCGGCAAGCTGTTACGCTTTTTCAAGAACGAAGGCGTGGAAAAAGCGATCATGGCCGGTCAGGTCAAGCATGTGCAGATTTTCAGCAGTGCAATTCCCGATCTGCGCACGCTGAAGATGCTGCTGCGACTCCCGCGACGCAACACCGATGCGCTGATCGGGGCAGTGGCTTCTGAATTGGCAACCGAAGGCATAGAGTTAATTGATTCGACTTACTTTTTAAAGGACCAGCTTCCGCAACCTGGCACGTTGACCAGGCGCGCCCCCGACGAAGGTGAGCGCGGCGACATCGAATACGGCCTCGAGATAGCGAACGAAATTGGCCGGCTCGATCTTGGTCAGACCATCGTCGTCCGCGATCGCGCCTGTGTGGCGATCGAAGCCATGGAGGGCACCGACGCAGTCATTCGGCGCGCGGGTCAACTGGTGCGCGGCCGCCTTACGGTCGTGAAGATCGCCAAGCCCGATCAGGACATGCGCTTTGACGTTCCCGTAGTCGGCGTGCCCACAATTGAATCGATGATTGAATCACGGGCGACCTGCCTCGGTCTCACTGCGGAAAAAACTCTGATGTTTGATCGCGAAGAAATGATTGAGCTGGCTAATAAGAACAAGATCGCGATCGTGGCGGTGTAGCGAAAGTGTCGGCTTGCGTGCCAACCTTGACTTGCCCCCATTTTAGTTATAAAAGTCGGCGTAGCTAAATCACAAATCAGTCCAGCTCGACTTCACTGCGTATCAGCGTTGTCTAACTGACTCTAAAAGAAAAAGGAGTACCAATCATGGCATTACGTTTAGGAGACATAGCCCCCGATTTCACTGCCGAAACCACCGAGGGAACCATTAATTTTCACGAGTGGCTGGGTAATAGTTGGGGCTGTCTGTTTTCGCATCCCAAAGATTTCACGCCCGTCTGCACGACTGAGTTGGGCGAAGCATCGCGGCTCAAACCGGAATTTGATCGGCGCAACGTCAAGGTGATCGGGTTGAGCGTTGACCCAGCCGATTCGCACCAGCGTTGGGCGGAAGATATTCGCGAAACTCAGGGCACGGCCTTGAATTTTCCGGTGATTGCCGATCCGGATCACAAAGTGGCGGAACTCTACGACATGATCCATCCGGAAATCAGCGACGTTTTCACGGTGCGTTCGGTATTTCTCATCGGCCCTGACAAAAAGGTCAAGCTGATGATCACCTATCCGGCGAGCACCGGACGCAACTTCGACGAGATCCTGCGGGTGATAGATTCGTTGCAGCTGACGGCGGGCTACAGCGTGGCCACGCCCGTGAACTGGAAAGACGGTGACGACGTCATCATCGTGCCTTCGCTCAGCGACGAAGCAGCAAAGGAAAAATTTCCCGGCGGCTGGAAAACTGTGAAGCCCTACCTGCGCGTCGTGCCGCAGCCGAACAAGCCGCAGACCAAAACGGCGGAACAAGGCTGACTACGTCCGGGGCACTACCCCGAACGTCACGGAGTCTCATCAATTCGCGTCCGACGAGGGGCACGGTAAGCCGTGCCCCTCGCATTATTTCGGTAGGGTAAAGAAGTATGCGAGCCATAGTAACCACGCGCAACGGTAACGTTGACGTAATGAAAGCTGAAGAGCGTCCCGATCCGGTTCCAACCCGGAACCAGGTGTTGATTCGTGTCAAAGCCTCGGGCTTGAACTTTGCCGACATCCTTGCCCGGCAAGGTTTGTACCCGGACGGCCTTCCAAAACCCTGCGTAATGGGTTACGAAGTTTCCGGCATCGTCGAAGCGGTGGGCGCCGAAGTTGATGGATCTCTGGTGGGCCAACCAATCATCGCGATGACTAGATTCGGGGGCCAGGCTGAATTGGTCGCCGTGCCCTTTGCCCAGACATTTGAAAAGCCCGAGACGTTGAGCTTCGAGCAGGGGGCGGCGATCCCGGTGAATTACCTGACGGCCTGGGCCCTCTTGGTTACCATGGGCGGCCTGAAAAAAGGCGAGTCAGTCCTGATTCACAATGCCGGTGGCGGCGTCGGACTGGCGGCCCTGGACATCGCGAAACATATCGGCGCGGTGACGTACGGAACGGCCAGTACCGGTAAACACTCCTTCCTGAAAGAGCGTGGATTGGATCACGCAATCGATTATCGCAATCAGGACTGGCTGCCGGTCTTAATGGATCTTACACAGGGACGTGGTGTTGAACTGGCAATCGATCCACTGGGCGGCGCGAGTTGGAAGAAGACCTATCGCGCTTTACGAACCACCGGTCGCATGGGCGTCTTTGGTATGTCGACGGCGTCGGCATCAGGGATTCGGGGAAAACTGCGCGCGCTCATGGCCGTGCTACAAACTCCGAAGTTTCATCCGCTGGGATTGATGAGTCGCAACAAAGGCGTGTTCGGCTTGAACCTCGGTCATATGTGGGGCGAAAGCGAGAAAGTTGCGAGCTGGACGTTCGAGATTATGCGCGGCATCGAGCAAGGCTGGATTCAGCCCCATGTGGATCGCACGTTTTCGTTCGACCAGATAGGCGAAGCGCATCGCTATCTGGAGGCGCGAAAAAATATTGGCAAGGTTGTGCTGGTGCCTTAGCGCTGGGAGCGCGGACGTCTCGTCCGCATTGAGCGCGAAGCGCGAAACACTCCAAACGAACTGAAGAGTTGCATCATTAAGCGCCAATGTTAGAATACGCCCGCACTTAAAGGAGCTTCAGTCCCGCCGAGTCCATGGCTCAATCGAGAAGCACATTGGCACGCAGCGGTTTTGGCGCTACAGCACGCCGCGATGCGTGGTGGATTGAGCTGATTCCGGTTGTCCTCGTGCTGGGGGCGTTCAGCGTTTACGCAACCTGGCGCACCTTCGAGAATAACTACTACGAATTCGGGCCTTATCTCTCACCCTTCTATTCGCCATTGATCAAACCAAAGTGGTGGCCTTTGTCGCCGGCTATTTTGATTCTGTGGGTGCCGTTGGGTTTTCGCGCTACCTGCTACTACTACCGCAAAGCCTACTATCGGGCCTTTTTTCTCGATCCGCCCGGATGCGCCGTCGGCGAATCACACCCGCATCGCTATAGCGGCGAAACCCGCTTCCCCTTCATCCTCCAGAATCTGCATCGGTATTTTCTCTACGTTGCAATCATTTTCTTAGTCATCCTTTGGTACGACGCCATTACGGCTTTTTGGTTTGACTCGCCGGCCGGTAAACACTTCGGAGTCGGTGTAGGCTCCCTGGTTTTGTTAACGAATATCATTTTGCTGACTGGCTACACTTTGTCGTGTCATTCACTCAGACACATCATTGGCGGCAACGTCGATTGCTTCTCATGCGTAGTTGCCGGCGGTCCACGGCACAGCGCCTGGAGTAAAGTTTCTTTTCTTAGCGAGCGTCACATGCTGTTTGCCTGGTTAAGTCTATTCTCGGTAGGGCTCGCTGATTTGTACGTGCGCCTGGTGGCGTCCGGTGTCATCAGGGATTTGAGATTATTGTGACGGAAAAATACGAGACTCACGAACACGACGTTTTGATCATTGGCGCCGGGGGAGCGGGGTTACGCGCAGCGATTGAAGCGCTGGCTCAGGGCGCAAGCGTCGCTGTGGTCTGCAAGTCGCTGCTTGGCAAAGCTCACACGGTCATGGCCGAGGGTGGCATCGCCGCGGCGATGGCCAACGTTGATCGAACAGATGATTGGCGCGCCCACTTTTGCGACACAATGCGCGGCGGCAAATTTTTGAACAACTGGCGTATGGCGCAGATTCACGCGCAGGAGGCGCCAGAGCGCGTTCGGGAACTGGAACAGTGGGGAGCACTTTTTGACCGGACGGTCGATGGAAATATCCTGCAGCGCGCTTTTGGCGGGCACACTTTCAAAAGATTATGTCACGTTGGTGATCGCACTGGCCTCGAGATGATTCGCACGTTGCAGGACCGCGGTGTGAATCTGGGCATCGATGTCTATATGGAATGCGCGATCACACGGCTGCTGAAAGAGGGTGAACGGATCGCGGGCGCGTTCGGATACTGGCGAGAGAACGGACGCTTCATTGTATTCAAAGCAAAGTCAGTAGTCGTCGCCACGGGCGGCATCGGCAAAGCCTGGCGGATCACTTCAAATTCGTGGGAATACACTGGTGACGGGATGGCATTGGCCTACGACGCGGGCGCTGAACTGATGGACATGGAGTTTGTCCAGTTCCATCCGACGGGAATGGTCTGGCCGCCGGGGGTGCAGGGAATACTTGTCACCGAAGCAGTTCGCGGAGAAGGCGGCGTGCTGCGCAACAAAGACGGCGAGCGCTTCATGGAGCGCTACGATCCGGAAAGGATGGACCTCTCGACGCGCGACGTCGTGGCGCGAGCGATTTACACTGAGGCGAAGGAAGGCCGCGGCACCGAACACGGGGGCGCTTACCTAGATATCTCGCACAAGCCGGCTGAATATGTGAAGAAAAAACTGCCGAGCATGTATCACCAGTTTCGTGAACTGGCCGATGTGGACATCACCAAAGGGCCGATGGAAGTTGGACCTACGTGCCATTACATGATGGGCGGCATTCGCGTCGATGCAGAGACCGCACAATCGAATGTGCCGGGATTGTTCGCGGCTGGTGAAGCCGCGGCTGGGTTACATGGGGCGAACCGTCTGGGCGGAAACTCACTTTCAGATTTGTTGGTGTTCGGCCGACGGGCTGGGCTAAGCGCGGCAGAACATGCGAAGCAAGTCAGTCCGCCGTCGGTTGATGATGCGCGAGTTGAGGAAGCTACGCGAGAAATGCTGGCGGCGTTTGAGCGTAGTGGCGGGGATAGTCCTTACGACCTGCACCGTGACTTGCAGGAAAACATGCAGAACTACGTGGGCATCTTTCGCAGCGAAGAAGATCTGAGACGCGGTCTTGATGAGATTCAGAAACTGAAACAGCGCGCGGCCCACGTTCACGTTGACGGCTCGCGCTTATTCAATCCGGGTTGGCATCTGGCGCGCGACTTGAAATCAATGCTGACAGTCTCTGAAGCAGTGGCACTAAGCGCCCTGGAACGCAAAGAAAGCCGGGGCGCGCACAGCCGAATCGATTATCCAAACTATGATGAGCAATGGAGCAAGCTGAATAACATTGTCTCGCGCGATGGGGATAGGATGAGCTTGACTCATGCGCCGATCGCAGAGATGCCTTCGGATCTTCGGGCGATCCTGGAAGAAAGGAAATAATTCACCACGGAGACACGGAGGACACGGAGACAAACCAAAACTGAAGACAAGAGGTAGAACTCCCACCATGAAGCCTAAAGGAAGACTTTTTGAAGAAAAGCTCACTGGAGAGATTATCGGCGCGGCTATTGAGGTTCATCGGCAACTCGGTCCGGGATTGCTGGAATCGTCATATCAGGCATGCTTAGCTCGCGAACTTGGGCTGCGAAGTGTTTCTTTTGAGTCCGAGAGGCCGTTGCCGTTGGAGTACAAGGGAGTCAGGCTCGATTGTGGCTATCGCATCGACTTATTGGTCGCGGGTTTGGTGATTGTTGAGGTAAAGTCCGTGGAAGCATTAGCACCGATCCATGAGGCCCAATTACTGACTTACTTAAAATTGACTGGCATGAAGATAGGTTTACTCATTAACTTCAACGTAGTCGTTCTTAAGAGCGGAATTCGCAGACTGGTTCATTAACTCCGTGCTCTCCGTGTCTCCGTGGTGATTATTGGTTTATGGCTGACGCAACCTTTAAAGTCTTTCGTGGTGATCGCGATAACGGCGAACTGATCGAATACCAGGTGCCGGTTGCGCCGGGCATGGTAGTGCTCGATGCGTTGCATTACATTCAGGCCCATGATGCGCCTGATCTCGCGGTGCGCTGGAACTGCAAAGCCGGCAAGTGTGGTTCGTGCTCGGCGGAAGTTAACGGCCGCCCTCGATTGACCTGCAAAACTCGCATGGATGCGCTCCCGCTAAATGAGCCAATCACGGTACAGCCGATGAAGGCGTTCCCAGTGCTCAAGGATCTGGTTACCGACGTCTCGTGGAACTATCGCGTTAACAAGAAGATCCCTCCTTTCACACCGCGGCCGAACGTTGAGTGGAAGATGGATCAGCGCGAAGTCGATCGCGTGCAGGAGTTTCGCAAATGCATAGAGTGTTTTCTTTGCCAGAACGTTTGTCATGTGCTGCGCGATCACGACAAACAAGAGCAGTTTGGCGGTCCCCGTTTCTTTGTGCGCGTCGCGGGTCTCGAGATGCATCCGCTCGATTCCTTAAATCGAACCGAGTTGCTCAAAGACGAACTCGGCATCGGCCTCTGCAACATCACCAAGTGTTGCACCGAAGTCTGCCCCGAGGACATTCACATCACCGACAACGCGATCATTCCTTTGAAAGAACGGGTCGTGGATGACTTTTACGATCCGGTGCGGTGGTTTTTGCGGAAGCTGACGGGTAAGAAGCGGAAGTGAGCGTGCTACAACAAAACTTGTCGACCCGCCGCGCTATTGATAAGCTCGTGGCGAGTTGAAACCAGTACCGGAGACACCATGCCAGAGTTCGTAAAAGTTGCCACGACTGACGAGATTCCCAACGGCCAGGCAAAGATGGTCGAGGTAAACGGAATCGAAATTGCGATCTTCAACGTGGCAGGCTCCTACCACGCGATCGATAACACGTGCACACACGTAGGCGGGCCGCTTTGTGAAGGAGAGATCGAAGGCATCGAAGTCACTTGTCCGTGGCATGGAGCCGTCTTTGACATCACCAGCGGCCAAGTACTCGGGCCACCCGCCCCGCAAGCCGTAAACCGGTACAGCGTTCGAGTCGATGGCCCGGACATCGAAGTAGAAGTCTGACGATTGTTCCCGGGAGACTGACGTGGATTTGCACTTGAAACCAATTTCGAAAGACGGCATTCCGGAGGCCATCTCAAAGGCGGAGCTCTATCGCTATCTCAATGAGCCGGGCGAAGCCGAATCGATTTGCCGCGATATTCTCGAGGCTGATCCCGACAATCAAACCGCGCTGCGTTTGCTCGGCCTTTCGATCACAGATCAATTCAACGGCAGTCCCACCGACCGTCACAACGAAGCCCAGGTTAACTTCCAAAGTCTGCGGGATGAATACGAGAGGTTCTATTACACCGGCCTGCTCCACGAACGGCAAGCGAAAGCCCAACTCGAGGCTGGTCGCGCGCCGCACGCCGTCGCGCCCCTGTTCGATCGGGCGTTTACCTACTTTGAGAAGGCGGAGAAAATTCGCCCGCCCGGAAACGATGATGCGATTTTGCGCTGGAATCGTTGCGTGCGCATTTTGCAGAGCCGCCGCGGGTCCGATTGGCAGAAATTAATCGATACGATCGACGCCGGCGACAGCCCGCCTATTTAAATCCATTTAGCTAACCAATAATTCGATCAGGGATCCTCATTTTGCTCCATCTGGCTTTGCGAAACAAAGTACTTGACACGGCAGGGCGGTTAGGCTATAAGTTTGCGTCGATGGCGATTAGGCTAGCCCAAACCCCGCCCGAACCACCGCCCGCGCTGCATGACCGCGCGATGGACAATCTTCGCTATATCCGCGAGACGATGGAGCGTGCGGCATCATTCACCGCGGTGCCGGGCTGGGGCCAGGTAGCCATCGGCATTTCTGCCCTGGCGGCCACCTATGTGGCGGCACAACAACGAACTGCCAGAGGTTGGCTCGGAACCTGGGTAGCGGAAGCCATCATCTCGCTGCTGATTGCCGGCTGGTTGATGGATCGAAAGGCGAGAGCAACCGGAGTCCCCCTGTTCTCGGGTCCCGGGCGCAAAGTACTTTTCAGTCTCTCACCGCCGATGTTAGTTGGCGCCCTCTTGACGATCGTTTTATTTCGAGCCGGGTTAACTAAGGCCATTCCCGGAATGTGGCTGCTGCTGTATGGGACCGGAGTAGTGGCGGGAGGGCTTTTCGCGCCCGCCGCATTTGGAAATTGGTTGATGGCGGCAGGCTTTGGCGGACTGCATATCATCTTTGGCGCAATTATCGCGAGGAGATACGGTGGCTAAACAAGCACTAAAACACGAAACAAAAAAAGCGCGGCCCGAAAAGCACAAACTAAAGTCAGTGCATAACGCGCCCTTGAGCATGCACGCGATCGATCGACTGATCCACGAACGGCTCCGACTGGGGATTATCAGCGCGCTTGCGGTAAATGATTCGCTGACTTTTAACGAACTCAAGCATTCGGTAAAGACCAGCGACGGCAACTTGAGTGTGCACGCGCGCAAGCTGGAAGAGGCCGGCTATGTCGCCTGTGCGAAGTCTTTCGAGGGGCGAACGCCCAGGACCGAATATACTCTGACCGCCGTCGGGCGCCGCGCGCTGGAACGCTATCTAAACCACATGGAGGCGGTAATCGGCCGCATGCGCCGTTCAAGCTGAGCATCGACCAGCTGCAAATTTTTTTGCGTCTGGGCTTTGCGAGGCAAAGTGCTTTGCTGTGTTCTGAAGTGGCCAAACGCAATCGTTCGGCAGCCCAGAGAGAGGAGACCGCCGGTGAAGGCAAGATCGTCAATCAAGCGCGTGAAGTTCATTCTTCCGGCGTTGACGGAAGCTACCAGCCCCTTCTGGCGGCCGGTCAAGTACTCGTTATTTCCGCCCCTTGGTTTAGCAACCCTGGCTGCGTACCTTGACCCAGACATCGAGATCTCGCTGCACGACGAACACGTTGAGAAGCTCGACCTGAACGATGAACCGGACCTGGTGATCATTCAGGTCTATATCACCAACGCCTATCGGGCATACCGGATCGCGGACCATTACCGTGCGCGCGGCTCCTACGTCGCGCTCGGCGGCCTGCACGTCACATCGCTGCCGGACGAAGCAGCACTCCACGCGGACACGATCTTCATCGGGCCCGGCGAGGACACCTTCCCCCGATTCTTGCGAGACCTTGCGGGCGGGTCACCACAACGCCGCTATGAGTCCGCGGTACGTACGCTGGGAGGACTGCCGCCTATCCGTCGGGATCTCATTCAGCGACACCGGTACCTGGTGCCGAACTCGATTGTCGTCTCGCGCGGCTGCCCCCACCATTGCACCTTCTGCTACAAAGACGCGTTCTTCGCGGGAGGACGATCGTTCTACACGCAGCTCGTGGACGATGCGCTGGCCGAGATTGCCCGTTTGCCGGGGAGACATCTCTATTTTCTCGACGATCACCTTTTCGGGAATACCCGGTTTGCGCGAGATCTCTTCCACGGCATGAAGGGAATGGGCCGCGTCTTTCAGGGAGCCGCAACCGTCGACTCGATCCTGCGCGACGATCTGGTCGAACAAGCCGCCGCTGCCGGTCTCCGAAGTCTGTTTGTCGGCTTCGAAACGCTTTCCAGCAACGGCCTCGCAGGTGCCGGCAAGCGCCAGAATCTCGGCCGGGATTACAGCGAAGTAGTCCGCAAACTCGACAGCCTCGGCATCATGATCAATGGCAGCTTCGTCTTCGGCCTGGACGGAGACAGTCCGCAAGTCTTCCCCCGCACCGTAGACTGGGCCGTCCAGGCCGGAATCACGACGGCCACCTTTCACATTCTGACGCCGTACCCCGGCACGGCTCTTTTCGCGGACATGGCCGCGCAGAACCGGATCAAAACGCGCAACTGGGACCTCTACGACACGCGGCACGTAGTCTATCGCCCGTCAGGTCTGACGCCAGACGAACTGAAGCGCGGTTACGACTGGGCCTACGAATCGTTTTATCGCTGGAACTCAATCCTGAAAGCGGCGTCGGCACACACATCGGCAAAGCACTCGTTGAAACACTTCTTCTACAGCGCGGGTTGGAAGAAGTTTGAAACGTCCTGGGACCTCGTTATCCGGATCAAGCAGTTGTCGCAAATGCGGCCGCTGCTCGAAGCCGTGCTCGCCCCGGTGGCGCGGCGCGTATCCAGTGCAAAGGCTCCCGAAGTTACTGGGTCTAATCACAACCTCAAACTGTGGAAGGCCACATTGTCGTGATCACAAAGCGATTGGACAATGGTCTTAACTAATTGAGAACTCATGTTCGAGCCCTTCAAATTTCAACCAACCACCGACGCATCCACGTCAGGGAGTACATCCATGCTCAAGCGCATTGCCGCAATTACTTTCATCTTCTTGTGCACCGCCCTTGGCTGGGCAATCCTGGGCGCCACGATTTTTCAACGAACCTACAGCTCGGATACTTCGTCCGAGAGCCGTGTGGCTTCGACCTGGGGAGCACCGCAGAACCAGGCGCCGCCCGTTGCGTCCTTCGAAGAACTGGTGCCCAAAAAGGAAGTCAGCACTGAGAACGGCAAAAAGATCGAACTCGTAACGCAGGAAAAAGTGATCCGGCCGCTGCCGCTGGAAAGCAGCCATCTGAAAGTTGATCTCAATCTCGAGCACCGGCAGAAAGGCTTGCTCTGGTACAGCACCTACAAAGTGGGATTCGATGGCGCTTACGCCTTTCACAACACGAGCGAGAAAGATCAGACGGTGACATTCACGCTCAACTTTCCCACGACCCAGGCAATTTACGACGATCTGATATTCACGGTGGACGATGCTCCAATTGTGGCGACCAATGCGCAGAACGGCGTCAGCGGCAATGTGCGCGTGGCGGCCGGCAAGGTGGCCACGCTGAAGGTTGGCTACAAGTCACAGGGCTTGAACGACTGGCATTACAGTTTCGGTGGCGGACAGGTCAGTAACGCAGGTGACGAGGAGCAAAACCGCAAGGGAGATATTTCGCAGGTCCGTGATTTTTCTTTGCAGATGGCCACGAACTTCAAAAACATCGATTTTCCTGACAATACACTCTCGCCCACCGAAAAGATCGAGACCGCCAACGGCTGGAATCTCAACTGGAACTATAAGAACCTGGTTTCCGGTTATCAGATCGCCATGACCATGCCTGAGAAATTACAGCCCGGACCACTGGCAGGCCGCATTAGTTTCTTTGCGCCCGTCTCACTGTTCTTCTTTTTCTTTCTCATGCTGATCATCACCACGATGCGCGGTATTGAGCTTCATCCGATGAATTACTTCTTTCTCGCTGCGGCCTTCTTTAGCTTTCATTTGCTGCTGGCTTATCTGGTCGATCACGTGTCGATTCACCTGGCGTTCGTTATTTGCTCCGCCGTGTCGATCTTTCTGGTCGTTTCCTATCTGCGATTGGTGGTGGGAACTCGCTTCGCGACCCGAGAGGCCGCACTGGCCCAATTCATCTACCTCGTGGCGTTTTCTTATGCGTTCTTCTTGAAAGGTTTCACCGGCCTGGCCATTACCAGCGGCTCAATACTCACGCTGTTTGTGGTAATGCAGGCGACTGGAAAGATTCGCTGGAAGGAAAGGTTTGCCTCTCAAGCGACCCGGCCTTCAATTAATGCGGCAGAGTCTCAGGTTGCACCTGCCAGCATCACAAACTGACCTGAGGGGTCACAACCAGCCGCCGCTGAAACCCGCTCGGCGGAGGCCTTCGACTAGATACGGACAGGCGCGCATCAAGCGCCAGAGAAAATCCGTGCGATGGTTCTCGATCATGAGCACGATGGGTCCCTGATTAATGCCAAAGTGCCAGGGTGATAGCCAGCCACAGCCGCGGCCGCTTTCATCGGGGAAAGTCGGGTTGAACGTGGCTTCCAATCCGTAAGGATGCTCGACGCCGACTTCGATTTCGTTGAAATGTTCCAGCGCGGGCAAGACGATTTCCGGAGCGAAGGGCAGGGAAGCGACGACGGCCCAGGGCGCCAGCGTACCGTCGTCCGGGCCATCCGGAACTCCACGCGCAACGTAATCGAAAAAGACGCGCCTGACTCCGTCAATTATCAGTTCCTTCGGGCCAGGACCTTCGCACGCTGTCAATCCCCAACACACGTCGCCATAACCTTTGAACCCGTTCGGATTTTGTCGCGTATATTCCTGTTGCGCGTAGGTCGCTCGGCGACTGTTTTCAAAATAGTCCAGGCCCCGCGCGCCCACGGACTCGTCCTGAATCCCGCGAAAGTCGATCCAGACGTGTGAGAACTGATGCATGAAAAGCGGCCCGGCAAAAAGATATTCGTAATCGTAAACTTTTCTCCACCGGCACGTGGCCGTATGCGCCTGGTAACTTTCAACCGGCAACGGAAAAGTGGGTGAGCCGAGGCCCAGCACGTAAGCCAGGGTTGATTCGTCATATCCCTGCCAACGATGGGTAAGGTAGCCTGTTTCCGGCTTCCAGCCGTGAGTAAGCGTCGCTCCACCGTCCATGGCCCAACGCCAATCGGCGCGCCGATAGAGATCATCGGCGAGTCTGCGAATCTCGCTCTCCTCTTCAGAATCCTGATCGAAATAAGCCGCCGCCGCGAGCATCCCGGCAAAAAGAAAAGTCGAATCAATTGTTGACAGCTCGCATTGCCACGCGCGCCGGCCCGTTTGCATATCGAGGAAGTGATAATAGAAACCTTTGTAGCCAGTCGCGTCGGGACTTGTGCCTTGCTCGCTGCCAGAGAAGAAGCGCAACTTTCTCAAGGTCCGCTCGATTGCTTCTTCGCGTGGTATGAAGCCATGCTCTACGCCAACCGGATAAGCCGACAAAGCCATGCCGACGGCAGCAATACTCGAAGGCCATCCTTCTTTGGTGCAGTCGGCGACCAGGCCATTATTCGGATTGACTTCGTGAATGAAGTAATTGAAGGCGTCGGATTGTAAGTCGGATAGCAGCTTATCTTGTTGACTGGAAAGTATGTGCATAGACGGACCGATTTTAGCGTAGCCCGGTAGCTTTAGGCACTAAAGACGATGTCCCACGATATCGAACTCAAACTTCACTCGGTCGCGGATGCGCACGAGTCCGTGAAACGCCGAGGTAGCTTTCACTTTGAAGTCGCTGCGGTCGATGCTGAATTCTCCCTGCGCGCGAAGATCATTTCCCGTTACGATTACCTTGGCCGGAATCGTTATCGCCCGCGTCACTCCGTGCAACGTCAGATCTCCAGCGATCTTCAAGTCGAATTGATTGTTCGCCGCGGCGTTGCCGGTGACACTGGTGCTGCGGAAAACGATCTCAGGATACTTGTCAGGCTCGAGGACGATTTCGCGCAGTTCTTTGTCGATGATCTGTTTTTGAGGTTCCGTAAAGACGCTGCTGGTTTCGACCATCGATCCTGCCTTCGCGATAATCTCGAGCGAAGAAGCCGTGATCAAGTCCGGATCAAGTCGGACCCCGCCGGTGAAATCGCGAACGGCGACCAGATGATCGTGACCCTTGAACCAAAGCAGGCCGCCGGCCAAAGCATGCGCAATGAACTTGCTTTGCCAAGCATCAAGGGCGTAGCGCTGAAGGGCATTGGGTGGGGGATGTTTTTTGTCGGCGACTTCGTTAATCGCAACATCGCTCGCCATTAGCAGGGTGTGACTCTGATGATTGAATTGATAACCCAGGGCGCCCGCGATGATTGCTATCGAAAACATCGCGCCAGAAAGCTTCGCGATTCGCATAGTCCTCTCCTTACTGCTTTTCCTCAGGGGAACCAGTTGTTCGAAGCGTCGCGATCTATGTCGTGAATCCCGCCGCTGTTTTTTTCTGAAACAGCGAGTCAAGCGCATAGCGATTCAAGGGAGCCAGCCACAGCAGGACAAAGTTCACCAGAGCATAGAGCAGGTTATTGGTGACAACCTGGGCCTGACCGAGCATGATCAGTCCAAAAGTTAAGCCGAGCAGTAACAGACCGGAGGCGGTCAAGGCCGGGCGAGTCAACAGTCCGAGCAGAATCAAGGCGCCTACGATTGTCTCCGCAAACGGAATCAAGTAAGCGAACGATACGACCACGATCGCGGGCAACTTGCCAAGAAACTGCTGGTTAGTTCCGTTGACGAAATTACCGATGCCCATCATGAACTTTCCAAGGCCGTAGAAAACAAAGTTCACCCCATAAGTGATCCTTAACAGCAGAGACGCTACCTCGCGATGATTTACCATTCTGGACCTCCCGTCCGCCGAGCGAACGTGACGTGGCGTTTCGGCTTGAATCGCGAAAGCGGGCGTGGCGGCGCGATTCAGAATCCGCTGACGCTCAATCGGAAAATAATTCTTGGAAGGGGTATTCCCTTTGATGTCGGTCAGTATAGATCAGAACAGTCAAGTGCCGGCCAACTTGAGGAATTTGTGACGGAAATAGGATGAATCAAACGTAAAAAGATTCACACTGCCGAAAATCCGGGTTCGCGTAAAGACTCCCGCCCGAAACAGTTTGGCTCGAGAGTTTCGGAAACTCCAGCCTAAAATCTAAGCGTGTAATTTAGGCGAAGGTTGCGCCCAATCTCAGGCGCAATTCCTTTTATGAACGACAGATGATTGCGATACAGCTTGTCACTCAGGTTGTATGCATTAAACGAAATAATATGCGCCGCTCGCCTGGTCACGAAAGCATATGAGGCGTTGAGATTGAAGACTGCATAGCCGGCGGTCGGCGTTTCATGGTCAAAGACCCGAAGTTGGCGGTTCGCCAGGACCAATTCCGGACGGACGCTGAATGCTTTGTAACGCCAATCGAGTCCCAGAGTACCCCGCAGCGGCGGAATGCGCGGCAATGGTTTGTTTTGTGGTATCAACTCGGCGCGCACGTAGTCCACCTTGCTGTTGAGCCACAAGCCGCGCGACGCTCGCGCTTCTACGCTCGCCTCAAAACCGACGTACCGGCTATTCGCTTGCGCGTAATCAACTATCGGCAGATTTGATTTTGTGTCGGTCCCGCCAGTGAAGGCGGTGAAAACATAGTTGCGGATGTTGTAGTAGTAAACGCCGCCTTCGAAGCGCATGCGGTCTGTGTAGTGACGCAGCGCCAGGTCCAAGCCGTCGCCCTGTTCGGCTTTCAGGTTGGGGTTGCCGATGTCGAATACGAGAATGCCCGGATGAGGCCCGTTATTGTAAAGCTCTTCGAGGGCCGGGGCGCGGAACGAATGTTGGTAGTTGGCGATAAACGATCCGCCAGTCCACAGCGGTACACGAGCGCCCGCACTGCCGGAAAATCCGAGAAAGTTGCGCTGGCGAAAGTTGCCTTGCGGAGTGTAGCCGTTCTGCTCAATGCGCCCGCCAAACTGGAAACCCACACGCTCGAGATCGACTCGTTCCAATCCGTAAAGGGCGAAAGAGTTTTGTTTGGTGTGCGGCGCCGGAGCTTCTTTACCGATTGATTCATAGTCCCTGGTAAAACCGGAGAGACCAAAGGTGCCGGAGATTTTGCCCCGCCGCCGGTGGTTGAAATTGGCGCGGTAATTAAAGTTTTTGTTGGTCGCGATCGAATCAAGTTCAGTTAAGTTTTCGTCCGATTCAAACTCGAACTCGCGATTTATGTAATCGTTATAACTCAGGGCAAAGTCGCCACTTTCGATAAAGCCTTTGAGTTCGCGCAGGCCTCCCTTGATCTGATAGCTGTGCCGGCGCATCTTCAAATACTCAAGATCAATTGCGTCCGGCTTGACCGGAATGCCGTAACGCCGGTGGTCGTGAGTATAGGTGAATGAAAGCCAACCCTGGCGTGGGAACCACCCCGCACCGCCGCTGAAGTTCGCATTCCGCGCATAGGAATTCAAAACTGTGCCGACGGGCGTGCGATAGTCGTTTGCTTTTTGCGCTCCGCCGTTGGCGAAAAACAAAAGATTTCTCACGCCATATTTGAAACCAGCGCCGCCGCCCGCTTGCCAGTTGTTAGTGCTGCCGAATGTGGTCAAGTATCCCGAGAGTCCCTGTTGATACACGTCATTAGTAGGGATGCCATTGACCACGCCGCCAATCGCATTGCTACCGTAAAGCAGAGTCGCGGGACCTTTGACGATTTCCACGCGATCGAGTGAGAGGACATCGATAGGTTCAACTTCGTCGCCCGACTGCGAGGCGATTCCGCCGAGGCGCAAACCGTCTTGCAGCACCAGTACGCGGTCCCCATCAAAGCCGCGAATAATCGGACGGCCCGACCCCGGACCGAAACTCCGTTTGGCCACGCCAAGCTGGCCTTCAAGCGCTTCGCCGATAGAGACCGGATTTTTCTGGGCAAGTTCCAAAGCCCCGACCGAGTTGACAGCCTGGTACGACGAGCTTACCGCTTCGGCAGAGCCGGTGGCCGTTATTGTCACCTGTTCTCTGACTGCAGCCAGAGTCAATTGAAAATTGACTGTCTGATTGCCGTCAGTGACTTCCACGGTCTTGACAACATCCGGTACGCGATCGAGATGAGCGATGATTTGATACTTACCCGGAGGAACATCATCAAATCTAAAGGCGCCACTCTCGTCGGTCAATATCGATTTCTTTAGTTCAGCAATCGTCACGACCGCATTCCTCGCGGCTATTCCTGAAGGTTCGATCCTGACGACTCCCTGAATTGTCCTAACTGATTTCTGGCCAAACGATGTTATTGATAGCAAAAGGATGATCAGGGTCGATGTAAGAATCGTTCCAGCTCGCACGTTTCCGTTTCCTGTGTCAGAGGGCCGAGTTCTTTTTGGCCCTCTGGTTCTGATATTGACAATCATTTTCATAATGGCAGGAGTATAGCACGGTGAATGATGCGGGCGTCAAGCGAAATGTCTTCAGAATGTGAGAGCCTGCAGCGCCATCCTTTTCCCGGCAAACCGCGGGTCGCGTGGAACACACTAGCCGGCTGATTGGATGTTAGAATGAAACCAATTATGCGGAGAGCCAAAAATAAAAGGATCTCTAAGCCTGCTTTCGGTAAGGTCAAGCAGACACTCCAAAAGGAAGGCCCGGCGATTTCGGCTGAAGAGTTTCTGGCGCTGAAGAAGCCGAAGGGCGATCTGATTCTGGAGATCGGAAGCGAACGCGTTTCGCTTACCAGTCTGGATCGCATCTATTGGCCGGAAGAGCAGCTCACGAAATTCGATTTGCTCTCCTATTACCTGAAAATTAGTTCGTACATCATGCCCTACCTCAAGGACCGGCCGGCAATTCTGCAGCGTTACCCGCGCGGGATCAAAGCGCCGATGTTCTTTCAGCAGGATCTGGAAAGTGCGCCTCCGTTTATCAAGTCGGTGCGCTTAACCAACCAGGAAGGCCGCGAGTTGAATTATGCCGTTTTTACTACCGTAGGATCGCTTTTGCACTTTGTGAATCTGGGAACCATTGAACAGCATCCATGGCACTCGACGATCAAGCACCTGGACAAGCCCGATTATCTGGTGCTGGATCTCGATCCGAAAGAAGCTCCCTGGAAAAATGTTTTGGAAGTTGCCCTGGTCTGCCGCGAAGTGCTCGACGAACTCGGCTTGCCCGCTTTCCCCAAGACTTCCGGTTCTTCAGGTATTCATATCTACCTGCCGCTGAAGCCGAAATACCATTACGGCAAGACTGCTGAAGTGGCGATGGCTTTGGCAAACGAAGTCGCTCGACGTGTGCCGAAGATCGCCACCACCCAACGCTCACTGGCCAAGCGTCAGAAACAGCAGGTGTATGTCGACGCGATGCAGAACGCGCGCGGCAAAACGATCGCCGCCCCTTACAGCGCTCGCGCCCGGGCCAACGCTACAGTTTCCATGCCATTGACCTGGGCACAGATTGAGAAAGGCGTGAAGATTTCAGACTTCACGATCAAGAACGTGCCCTCTCTGGTCAGTAAAAACCATGACGCTTGGGAAAATTTCTTTGAGCATCGTTTCACGCTGAAGCTTTGAATCCTGCTTTGTGTCCTTCGCCGCTTTATGGTTTACTTTTTCTGAATTCAATCAAAGGAAATCGGAGCTATCACAGTGAGTCAAAGCTACGAGACTGTTCTGCTCGATCGACGCGATCGAGTTGCAGTGATTACGATTAATCGTCCGGAGAAACGAAACGCCCTCAACATTCAGACACGTGCCGAGGGCGCCGCTATCCTCGACGAACTGCGGGCCGACGACTCCGTGCGCGTGGTAATTATCACCGGCGCAGGCGACAAAGCTTTCATCGCTGGCGCGGACATCGCCGAATTTGCCGGCCGCACAGCGATCTCGCAACGCGAAGTCATGCTCGAGCGCGGGCTCTTCAACGCGGTCGACACGTTTCCGAAACCCATTATCGCTATGGTCAATGGCTACTGCCTGGGCGGAGGCTGCGAAGTCGCCCTGGCGTGTGACATTCGCGTCGCCAGCGAGACAGCGTCATTCGGCCAGCCTGAGATCAACCTGGGTATCATTCCTGGCGGCGGCGGAACGCAGCGCCTGCCTCGATTAGTGGGCGAGGGCAAAGCCATGGAAATGATTTTGACCGGCGAGATCATCGACGCGCAGACGGCATTCAATCTGGGCCTGGTGAATCATGTCGTGCCGGCGGATCAACTCGAGATTAAGACAATGGAGATTGCCAACCGCATAGCAGAGAAGAGTCCGATTGCTTTGCGCCTGGCTAAGGAAGCCATTAAGCTCGCTGCGCGATCGAACCTTGACGAAGGCTTGCGACGCGAAGTCGATCTGTTTGCACTTTGCTTTTCAAGCGCAGACAAAGACGAGGGTGTAAAGGCGTTTTTGGAAAAGCGAAAGCCGGAGTTCAAAGGAAAGTGAGGCGAGTACCTTGTGCGGCCACGTGTCAGAAGTATCGTGCGTCAGCAAGGGCCAGGCCGGATATACAGATCGAATATGGCGAGCGAACTTGGAAAAGAAAGATGGTCCGTTCTCAGCGACCGAGGTTTGGAAGCCTCGAGGCTCGCTCATGAAGACGCGCGGCGGTTGGTGCATCGTTTGGCGGGCGAAGGCCGCCACGGACTGTGTATTGTCACTGACGAAGCGGCGAGTCGATTAGCTTCGCCTAATGTGTCTTCAGAACTACCGAATCTTCCAAACAATATCTAACTGGTTTTCTTTGCGCGTTGGCGTCTTTGCGTGAGATGTCTTGCTCGCAAAGGCGCAAAGGCGCAAAGGCGCAAAGGCGCAAAGGCGCAAAGACGCAAAGGCAAAGACGCAAAGGCAAAGCCACTCACTCAATTATCAACACAACTTTGCCGAAACTCTCATTCGACTCAATTCTCTCGTGAGCGGTGCGCACTTCTTCCATCTTGAAAACTTTGTCGATGACCGGACGCACTGCGCCGCCGGCGAGTAGCGGCACGACGTGCTCCGCGAACAATCTGGTCGCGGTTGCTTTCTCTTCGAGCAAGCGCGTGCGCAAAGACGTGCCCATGATCCGAAGTCGCTTGACCATGACTACCGAATAATCTATTTCGGCTTTGGCTCCGC
>Ga0209648_10000857_pt1 | contig 24158 bp, 13 predicted proteins | sample GraSoi2013_115cm_FD_185830 | JGI IMG/M metagenome (GOLD analysis project Ga0209648, IMG submission 185830) | Grasslands soil microbial communities from the Angelo Coastal Reserve, California, USA - Sample 9_17_2013_115cm (SPAdes) (version 2) | ecosystem: Environmental > Terrestrial > Soil >... | reverse complement strand
TACTCTGTGCCATACATACCTCCTTCTCGCGTCATGTAAAAATTTCCTATGCTCGATTGTTGACCTCATAAAGTACAGCCGATCCTTAGTAAGCATCCAAGAGAGCCTGTACCCAATTAGTCGCTACTAAAACGATAAGAAAGAGGATTTTTAGGATACGGATTTCAGAAATCCAGGTTCCTGAATTGTTGGCATGTTGGGACAGAACAAGGAGTATTGCCAACATGCCGATAATTCATCTAGATGGTGTCTATCCGCACATCTCAAGCTTGAGAAATTCCTTTCTCGAAAAGGTCGCTTGATTCTGCGCTAGCTAGTATCTCCAATAGTAGTCAATATACTAAATGGCACCACCATTGCCCAATTCTATTTCGCTTCTCTAAAGTAGCAACCCTCTGTCAACACCTCTTTCTGCATTGACCTTGCTTTCTTACCAAGATATACTTGAGAGGAGAAGATACAGAAAGGAACCAAATCCTGTGAAAGTCTATGGCCGCATGACAGTCTTTCCCATTATGCCTTCCCGTATTAGCAGGCTCTATGAACTTGCTTATAATCTGTGGTGGAGCTGGCATCCCGAGGCCCGCGCGCTCTATAGAAAACTCGATCCCGATCTGTGGGAAGAGGTAGAGCATAATCCCGTTCGTTTCCTCAGCGAGGTGCAGCCGCAACTCCTGGAAGAGGCCGCTCATGATGCGACCTACCTGCAACACTACGATAGCATTCTCAGCGACTTCGACCACTACATGCACCCTCGCACAGAAACGTGGTTCTCACATACCTACCCGGAACTGGCAAATCGAACCATAGCCTATTTCTCGGCAGAGTTTGGATTGCACGAGTCTTTGCCTATTTATTCGGGCGGCCTGGGTATTCTTTCAGGCGATCACTGTAAAGAGGCGAGCGATCTTGGCCTGCCGCTTGTGGGCGTGGGCTTTTTGTATCCACAGGGGTATTTCCGGCAAAGCATTACACGCGAGGGTGTACAAGAGGCGTTTTATGATAAGCTGCATTTTTCCGAAGCGCCTGCTATTCCCGCCTGTGGGCCAGATGGTAACGAGGTAATGATCAGTGTCGATTTGCCGGGCAGGCGCATTCTTGCCAAGCTGTGGAAGCTGCAGGTTGGACGTATTCCCCTCTACCTGATGGATACTGACGTGGCTCCCAATGCACCTAACGACCGGGAGCTTTCAGCGCGCTTATACGGTGGAGACCGCGAGATACGCATTTCCCAGGAGATCGTACTGGGTATCGGTGGAGTACGTGCACTGCGCGCCCTGGGCATTTCACCCGACGCCTGGCACCTCAACGAGGGCCATGCAGCCTTTTCAAATCTGGAACGGTGCCGGGAACTGGTAGCCTCTGGCTTGAGCTTCAATGAGGCATGCGAGGCGGTCGCTGCAAATTCGCTTTTCACCACACATACGCCCGTACCGGCGGGCAATGACACCTTTGCCTACGACCTGGTTGATAAATATTTTGGCTCCTACTGGGGGCAGCTCGGGTTATCACGTGATCAATTCATGGACGTAGCACGCGAAGACCACGGCTGGGGTCCTACCTACAGCATGACGGTACTTGCGCTGCGCCTGACAGGCCAGCATAACGGCGTGAGCGCGTTACATGGAGCAGTCTCGCGGAACATGTGGCAGTTCTTGTGGCCAGGGGTAGATGTTGACGAGGTACCGATTGATTATATCACGAATGGCGTCCATACACCTTCCTGGATTGCACCCGAGATGAGCACGCTCTTCAAACACTACCTGGGTGACGACTGGGAAAATCACGTGGATGAACCCGATCTCTGGAATGCAGTCGCAGAGATTCCTGACGAGGAGTTGTGGCAGACACACTTGCAGCGGAAGGAGGCGCTGATCAATTATGCCCGTCGCAATTTGAAGCGTCACCACCTGCGCCTGGGCGAAGGTTCCATCCAGATGGCCGAGTTTGAATACATGCTGGATCGCGACGCCTTCATTATTGGTTTCGCACGGCGCTTCGCCACTTATAAGCGCGCCACGCTGATCTTCCGCGACCCCGAACACCTGAGGCGCATCCTGAACAATCCTGAACGTCCTGTGCAGATTATCTTTGCAGGAAAAGCCCATCCTGCCGACGGGCCTGGTAAAGCCCTCATTGAGCAGGTTTACCGGTTCTCGCGCAGCGATGCATTCCGGGGCAAGGTCATTTTCCTGGAAAACTATGATATCGAGATGGCTCGCTACCTGGTTTCCGGAACCGATCTCTGGCTGAACAACCCTATACGTCCGCACGAAGCCAGTGGTACCAGCGGCCAGAAAGCAGCGCTCAACGGGCAGCCAAATTGCAGCATCCTGGACGGCTGGTGGGCCGAGGGTTACAATGGCAGGAACGGCTGGGCGATTGGCGAGGCACGCGAATATCACGATCCGAACGCGCAGGATGAGGCCGATAGCCTCTCCCTGTATGCCCTGCTCGAGAACGAGATCGTTCCGTCCTACTATGACCGGGGGGATGATGGTATCCCGCATCGCTGGATTGCGATCATGAAAGAGGCTATTCGGACATGCGCTCCCGCTTTCAGCATGCGTCGCATGCTGAAGGAATACACCACCCGCTATTACGTACCGGCGATTCAGGAAGGCATAAAAATCGCACAGAACAATTACGAAGAGGCACGTACCCTGGCTGCCTGGAAGGACAAAGTAAGGCAAGCCTGGCCCAGACTGGAGCTGTACGTGGAAGGGCAGCGCGATGGGCAACTCAGTCTTGGCCAGGTGGTTGATGTGCGAGCCTGGGTTCGTACAGATAGACTCAGCCCCAAAGATCTTGCGATTGAGCTGGTCTACGGCGAAGCCAGGGATGAGCAAATCGTCATACAACATGCACTACCGATGGCATATACGAAACAGGAGTTGGATAGGTCATACCGCTACGACATCCAGCTGCAACCTCCCGGGAGCGGCAGCATTGCCTACGGTGTGCGCGTGCTCCCCAGTCACCCGGCGCTGTCGGGCAAACATGATATGGGCTTGATTCGCTGGGGGTAATTCCATGTCTTATCTAGGACACGAACCCAGTTCTCAAAAGCGAGTTTACGCAGTGATACATCATCATAGCCATGCTCGCGCAGCGCAGCGATCAATTTCGGCAGCCCTGTCACATCTCCTATCGCTTGTGGTATCCTGGTACCGTCGAAATCCGAGCCGAGGCCAACACAGTCGATACCGAGATGCTCGACAAGGTAGTCTATATGACGCACCAGGAGATCGAGCGGGGTGTCAGGGTCATTATGCCCATCATCACGCAAGTCATAGACAGCGAAGTTAAGTCCCACCATGCCTTCGGACTCTTTGATGGCATCCAATTGCTTATCCGTCAGGTTGCGTGTCGATGGGCTAAGGGTGTGCGCATTTGAATGGGTCGCCACCAGCGGTGCATCAGATATCTCAGTCACGTCCCAAAAACCTCGCTCGTTGAGGTGGGAGAGATCAAGCATAATGCCCAGGCGATTACAGGCGCGCACCAGGGCTTTCCCGGCATCTGTCAGTCCAGGGCCGGTGTCGGGAGAGTGCGGAAACTTGAACGGCACGCCATGGGCGAAGGCGTTGGGCCGGCTCCATACTATACCAAGCGAACGCAACCCCGCCTGGTAGAAAACCTCGAGCGCGTCCAGTTCAGGATCAATGGCCTCTGCCCCCTCGAAGTGCAGAATCGCAGCGAGCACACCCTCGCGCAAACAGGTCACCAGTTCACCGGTCGAGCGCACAACCTTGACCTGCCCATCCGATTCGGCCTCGAGCCTGAACAGACCTGCTGTAACTGCAATTGTCACTCGCTGAGCATAGGGCAAATCAAGAGCCGGCGCCATACGCACTTCATAGCCATTCTCGGTGATAGTCAGACCGGAATCTGGCATTGCCGGATTAGATGGGACGAAGACTGCAAAGAAGCCACCTCCCAAACCACCTTCGCGTGCGCGCGGTAGATCAATATGCCCCTTATCGCTGCGGGTAAAGAAGCTGCGCCCATCACCTCGCTCGGGAAGGTACAAGTGAAGTAGTGTGTCGTTGTGACCAACAAAGATTGGCAGTGCGTTTGTTGTAGCCAAATTATTATCATCCTCTCTTTCTGCTGAGCCAGTGTAGCATGAACGCCCGTTCCAGTCAAGTGCGGAGCGGACTGGGCCAGTCCATGCCATACACAGGGAATGGCACTTCCATCCCGATCTTCTCGAAGGGGATGGGACTTCCCGCCCCCTTTTTTAAAGGATGCAGTAAACATGTGTTCTATTTCCATAAGAATAAGCCTTGACAGCGCAATTAATGTAATGTTAAATTCTTAATAGAACCTTAGTTCCAGATGTATAAAGTATTGCTAACTTATCAAGAGGGATTTCAAAAATGGCGCAAATGGTTAAAAAACGTCGTAATGTGCGAGAGCGTATACTATCCATTATCATAAACTACACTGAAAAACATGACGGTAGGTCACCCACGTATCGCGAAATCGGCGATGAGGCAGGAATTGATTCGCTTGGTCACATTGCCTATCACCTTAAATCTCTCGAGGAGAAGGGATATATTCAACGCGATGGCAAGAAGAGTCGCAGTATCAAAGTATTGAAGTATTGGGATGGTTCGTCAATGACGAGTCCTGTTGCCGCTGGCCCCAAGCGAACAATCATGAACGTCATTGAGAAAGACGTGCAACTTTTCGCAAACAAGGCCTTTCTGTTGCCTGTTGAAGGCAACTCAATGGTCGGAGACAGCATTTTTGATGGCGACTTGATCATTGTTGATCCAGAGAAACAGATTGAGGATGGCGATATCGTCGTGGCAACCCACCTCAACGTGGCTGGTAGTGAGCTTGGAGCTGCAACGGTAAAACGTTTTTACCATGACGGTAAAAGTATACGCCTACAGCCGTCCAATCCAGAAATGGAGCCAATCTTTGTTGACGGCAAAGATTGGGATCGGGAGTGGAAGTTGCAGGGGAAGGTAAGGGCTGTAATTCATCAATTTTATTAGTAATCATAAAGCCTCTTGCCGCTGAAAACTGGAACATAAGAACTTCGCAATCCACACACCTTCCCACGTAGACAAACCCCTACAACATATGGCACACTTTAGAGGAGACGAATAACTGTTGTAAAAGGCCTCCTGCTGCCTGCATATACATCACATCATCTACGAGGGACTTTTCTCATGGACCATCGCGCCGCCCTCAATCGACGTTCACTCTTCTATACGCTCTACCTTGCCTATATCTCTGCCGGAATAATCAGCATCTTACCGGGTCCGGCATTATCCTTGCTTGCTATGCATACCAGCGTCCCACTGGATGTCGCCGGTTGGATATTCACCACCTCCGCATCGGGTTTCGCGATTGGAGTGATGATCGCTGGATTGCTTACTGCTGTACTTCGCCCGAAACACCTCTTAATGATCGGGATGAGCCTGATGGCTAGCACAGGCCTGATTACTCCTCTTGCATACTTTTTTCCCTCGCTACTGGCCGTGCAATTCGCTATGGGGGTAGGATTTGGTTTTTTGGATGTCAGTATCAATATCACTGTAGCTCTCGCCTTCCCCGATACGCTTAGCGAAACGTTGAACAACCTGCATAGCTCGTACGGTGTCGGCGCATTAGTAGCGCCACTGCTGCTCTCACTGGCGCTTGAAGTAACACACCAGGCTCTATGGGCTTTCCTGGTAGGCTCCGTTGCGGGGCTGGCGTGCATTTGCTTACTGGCACGCCAATATGTGCCAACGACTACTAAACAGGTTGAAAAACAACCACAGCAGGGAGTATCGAGGTCTCGCAGCGTCTTCGGGCAAACCTTGCTCTGGTTTATGGCCCTGCAATTTTTTCTCTACATTGCGGCAGAGGTCGGTTTCAGCAGTTGGATCGTCACTGCGGTTAGCCAGAGCGCAGCTATCACCATAGTTCTGGCGGCGCCTGTCGCAACTGTTTTCTGGCTTGGCCTGACGCTTGGACGGCTCATCAGCGCACAGGTACTCAAACGCGCCCTCTTGAGCGAGAATATGCTACTCTCTCTCTGCTTCATTGGAGGGAGTACGAGCGGTCTGCTCGTCGCCATCTTCCCAGGGCAGCTCGCCGTCAGTTTTGGCGCGAGTGGCCTGGCCGGTTTGTTCTTCGGCCCCGTCTTCCCCGGCCTGATGGCCATAGCCTCGCGCAGATTCGCACATGCGCTTGGAGCTGTTTCAAGCGTACTACTCATCAGTTCTGGCATCGCCGGCATGATCGTGCCAGTGCTCATGGGCATACTGATCCCTTCATTCGGCATCAACTGGGTTATGGCAATACCAGCCTTGTCCTGCCTGCTCATAACGGTTCCGTTCAGTTTGGCAACCAGGCGGCAGCGCCGCCCGTTGCATTCGCAGGATGATGGGCATACAATGAAAGAGGACGCGCCATTACAGCAATCCGAGCGCGAAAGCCCCTGTGATTCACCCAGGGGATGAAGCGCCGTTCCTTGTGCGAGGGAGGCCAGGGGAGCGCACGACGCACGTAGCTGCTTGACAGGGCGGATGCAACCTGCTATGCTTGGAATAGACGTTCTACTTTCAGGAAAGGCAAGGCCGATGGCGAGCAGGTCAGGCAAGGAAAGCACACCTCCAAAAACGAAGACGCCGACGTTTCTGCTCGAACTGCCGCTGGCGGTCGAGGCAGGGCAAGCCGCACGCGTGGGTGGCCACCTGGAAGTGGGGCGGCAGTTCTACAACGCCGTGCTCTCAGCAGGTCAGCGACGCCTGCGCCGCATGCGAGCCGATCCGGCCTGGCAGGCGGCCCGTGCCATCCCCCGCACGCGCAAGCAGGAGCGGCGGGCTGCCTTTTCAGCCTTGCGGGAGCGCTACGGCTTTTCCGAATACGCCTTTCACGAGCTGGCGAAAGGGCTGCGCGTCAGCTGGCTAGCCGAGCACCTGGATGCCGTGCTGGCCCAGACCCTTGCCAGTCGTGCCTACCGCGCCCTCAACCGGGTGTGCGTGGGCAAGGCCCGCCGCGTCCGCTTTAAGAGCAAGAGCCGGGGACTGGACAGCATCGAGAACAAGCGCAGCGATACCGGATTGCGCTTTGTGCTACAGACCCAGGACCAGGGACAGCCACAGGGATATCTGCTCTGGCACGAAGACCACATTCCCGCGCGCATCGACTGGGACGACCCGGTGGTCGCCCACGGCCTGGCGCACCCGATCAAGTACGCCCGCCTGGTGCGGCGGCGCGCCTCCAGCCCACGCGCTCAGGGTGCCGACCGCGGGGGGGAGCGCTACTTTGTGCAACTGGTGCTCAAAGGCGTGCCCCATCACAAGCCCAAGCACACCGTAGGCAGCGACACCATCGGCCTGGACCTGGGACCGCAAAGCCTCGCCATCGTGCCACGGGAGGCAGAGGCGCGCCTGGAGCCGCTGTGCGCCGAACTGCGCCCTGATGCACGGGCTATCCGCCGGCTGCAGCGCAAGATGGAGCGGCAAAGGCGCGCCGCCAATCCCGAGCACTACGACGAAAAGGGCCGTCCGAAGAAGCGCGGCAGAGGCGCTCCCAGGTGGAAGCAGAGCCGCAGCTACCAGGCCACCAGGCGGCGCAAGGCGGCCCACGAGCGCAGGCTGGCCGCTCACCGCAAGAGCCTGCATGGCCGGCTCGCGCACCAGATCGTGCGGACCGGCAATACGATCATCACTGAGAAGATTTCCTACCGAGGCTGGCAGAAACGCTATGGCAGAAGCGTGGGACGTTATGCCCCAGGGATGCTCATCGACCATCTGAGACGCACCGTTGCAAGTACGGGCGGCACCCTGCACGAAGTTCCCACACGCTCCACGAAGCTCTCCCAATTTTGTCACGGCTGCGGGAGGTTTGTCAAAAAGCCACTCTGGCAGCGCTGGCACCAGTGCCCCTGTGGCATCGGGCCGGTGCAGCGCGACCTGTACTCCGCGTTTCTAGCAGCCTTTCTTGATCCAGCAGTAGACTTCATCCCCTCGTGTGCCCAGTATGTCGTTCCCTGGGAAGGTGCGGAGGCGCGCCTGCGGGCAGCACACGAGCGAGTCCAAGAACGCGCGAAAGAGGGGCAGGTCATGCCCCGAAGCATGGGTATCTCCCGTGCCGGAGCGCGTCTGCCCCAAAGTCCGAGCGAAGCCACACAAGAGCTGCTTTTTCTCTCCAGGAGAGGGAAGGTGGAAGCGTGGAAGCGCCGCTCAGAACCCCCCGCGCTTCAACCGGGGGAGTCTTCAGCAGAGACAACCGGTCTTTGAAGTGCTTCATTGAATGTCAGTAACCTTATCCCTCAAGGGAGAGGCTTGGTTAAACTAAGCCGGGCGGTCGCCCGCCTGACTCGTCTTCAGAACCGGGCTTGAGGTTTTCGCCTCACCCGGCTCCTCAATCAGGTGGCCCTTGTCCTGGGTTGAGTCTCTCCGTTTATTCGTGTGGGACTTGCTTCGGTCTGCTCTGGCTTATGCTGATTGGGATGCTTTGGTCGGGATATTGACGGATGAGGGAGAAACGAGCGAGAACCTTTTTACCTGGACGTTTTATAGGGCCATTATGGATGACAACCAACTTCAGCAGGACGTAAGTACGTTGATCGGTGAAGCGCAGAGTATCTATGCAGGTGTAGATGCTGTCAAGGGCTGGTTTGAGTCACAACTGAATACCTGGATGACCGTTCCGGCGGCTCGTCAGCATAGGAACTCAGCGATGTCCACGCTTGCCTCTGGTTTGATACAGAATACCTATAGCGTGATCTATTGGGAGCATGTGGCTAGGGCGTTTCGAGATGAATACTAGTTGCTGGGTGGTGTAATTTTCTATGAGGGTGTCTTCTCAGCATAACGGCAAGCCATTTGGCAGTAACCTAGATATATCAGATCAGGGGATTTTAAGTCTCCCGAAACACTAGGCTGGCTCTACAGGCTCTTTTATCAGTTTAAGGCTGTTTCTAAGTCCGAGGATAATAGAAGAGCATAAGATACGAAAAGTATCCCGTGATGCCCAAATTCCTTCTCAGACGGCTTCATGCTGTTGTGAAGGTGCTCAGGAGAAACTGTACTCATACGTTTCTACGGCTTGGCGGTTTTCTTGATGTGAGCTTCTAGCTTTGCTGTTCCTGCTTATCTTTTATCTTCTGTAACAGGTTGGTGTAGTTTACTCGAACAGTCGTTGTGTCGGGGTGCTCCGGTCCCAGCCTCTTCTCACGAATGGCAAGCGCACGCTGGTAGAGCGGCTCGGCTTGCTCGTACTTGCCCTGGCTGTCGTAGAGAAAAGCCAGGTTGTTGAGGCTTTGTACCGTGTCGGGATGGTCGGGGCCGAGCATCGCTTCGTAGATGGCTAGCGCTTGCTGATAGAGCGGCTCGGCTTGCTCGAGCTTACCTTGATCATGATAGAGCAGACCAAGATTATCGAGGCTATCCGCTGTATCAGGATGATGAGCCCCCAGCACCTGCTCACGGATTGCTAGAGCTTGTTGGTAGAGTAACTCTGCTTGCTCATATTTACCTTGATCATGATAGAGCAGACCAAGATTATTGAGGCTACCCGCTGTATCAGGATGATCAACGCCTAATACTCGTTCGTAGGTTGCTAGAGAGCGCCTGTAAAGGGGTTCGGCTTGCTCATATTTACCTTGATCATGATAGAGTTTGGCAAGCTTATTGAGGCTATGCATTGTATCAAGGTGGTCAATGCCCAGCACTCGCTCACGGATTACTAGGGTGCGTTGATAGAGTGACTCGGCTTGCTCATACTTGTATTGACTATGATAGATTAACGCAAGGTTATTGAGAGTCATTGCCGTGGAAAGGTGATGGTCCCCCAGCACCTGCTCATAGATCGCCAGCGCACGCAGATAGAGCGGTTCGGCTTGCTCAAGCTTACCTTGTTCACGGTAGAGATTGGCAAAGTTATTGAGAACCATCGCTGTATCAGGATGATCATGTCCCTGTACCTTCTCCATAATCATCAGAGAGCGTTGAAAGAGCGGTTCGGCTTGCTCATACTTATCTTGATCAATGTATAGGTTAGCAAGGTTATTGAGAGTCATTGCTGTGGTTGGATGATCAGTCCCCAGTGTTCTCTCACGGATCGCCAGCGCACGCAGATAGAGCGGTTCGGCTTGCTCGTACTTGCCCTGGTCATAATAGAGCAGACCTAGATTATTGAGGCTATCTGCTGTGTCAGGGTGATCAATGCCTAGTGCCTGCTCATAGATCGCTAGCGCACGCTGGTAGAGCGATTCGGCTTGCTCGTACTTACCCTGGTCATGATAGAGCAGACCTAGATTATTGAGAACCATCATCGTATCAGGGTGATCAATGCCAAACGCCTGCTCATAGATCGCTAGCGCACGTTGGTAGAGGGGTTCGACTTGCTCAAGCTTACCTTGTTCACGATAGAGGTTGGCGAGGCTATTGATGGCCAATGCTGTATCAGGATGATCATGTCCCTGTACCTGCTTGAAGATCTCTAAGGAGTGCTGGTAGAGAGGTTCAGCTTCTCTATACTGCGCACGATCTTGGAGATAAGAAGCTGTATAATAGAGTAATTCCGCTGCCGTAACGGAGGCTATATCCCAGTGTTTGATATAACCTTCACACAACATAGCATGAGGCAAATACCGCTGACATAGAGGCCAAGTTGTTGTTTCGCTAAGAGGAAAGAGATGGTTAATCGCCCGAATTGCTTGTTCTGCCCAATACTTCTGGCTGGTTTGGTCCATCTCGTCTTGAAGCACTGCTTGCACCAATCGATGCATGCTTAATGATCGTGTCTCGGGATGACGGCGAACGAGTGAGTAGTTCAAGAGTTCAACAATGGCTTCGTCGAACTTTATAGGGTCAGATGCAACTAGCTGGAGTATTGAATTGGCATCCAGAGCACCTTCTGTGATGATTTCTTCAGGAATAGTATCAGGATGCAAAAATGCAAAGAAACGCAGTAATTCAGCAGCCGCGGGGTTCGCGCGTTCAACATTTTGAAAGGAGAGTGACAAAGTAGAGGTAATGGGTTCAGGATGATCTGTCAGTCGTTTACTCCTTCTCGCATGCAACTCTTTTCGACGTGTTTGATAGAGATCTAGATAGCGTGATAAGTCACACCCTATCTCTTCGATGTATGCGCCTGCTTGGTCGAGGGCTAGTGGAAAGCCATCTAGGTATCTCACGATAGTGATGGCTGAAGTGTGAACAGCCTCAGTGACACTTGTGAGTGATATATTTGGTGCAATCAAGCCCGCTCTCCGCAGTAGAAAGAGTGTTCCTTCCTCTGTGTTCATTTCTTCAACTTCGACCCGGTGAGCCCTCCCACTCATTATATGCGAGCGTGTGGTAAAGAGGATATGTCCGGTATGTCTAATGGGAAGAAAGACATCAATCAGCGAGAGATCATCGACATTGTCGAAGATTAGTAACCATTTGTCGTGTTCTTCTAGCCAGTGCTTCACAGCCTGCACAACCATGCCTTGATCTTGGGCATCTTTTACTGGGAGATTCAAAAGGACTGCAATAGCAAGAAAGCCTGAGGTCAATATTTCATGAGTATTTGCCTGAACCCACAGGACGAAGTGATATTCATCTTGGTAGCGATAAGAATATTCCACTGCTATCTGTGTCTTGCCAATGCCGCCTAGGCCAGTTATAGCAAGTGGTTGTGATAAAGCAGAACCATGTTCCAGATGCAGCATCTTATTAATCAGCCTGAAAGTAGATTCGCGGCCAGTAAAGAATGGATTGCGACGAAACGGAATGTTCCAAATAGGCCCCTGTTCTCTTCCCATTGACTTGGTTCCCGCGACTTGCAGTGGTTCAACGGGAGGGGATTGGGATGAACCACCTTTCCAATCTTCAATAACTCTTCTAATGCCTTTCGCCACATTTGCAAATGCATCGTCGTGCGTCGGCCACTTGCTCACCGGCTTTCCATCGGTTGGGAGAGGCAGAAGTTTGGCGAAAGGGGCGTCTTTCCAATCAACCGGGCGTAAAATGATTGGGATAACTCGGGCTTGATTGGCATCGTGCCTTGCTATAGCTAATTTCAATTCAGTGCTATAGCAAAATTTCGACGCTAGGAAATCGACGCTGATAAGAAGAAGGATAATCTGAGATGTTTGTAGATGTTCAAGAATTTGTTGCTCCCATTCTGTTCCCGCAATGATATCACCATCGAACCAATCATTGATCAGATTCTGGTTTCGAAGGTTGCTCAGGTGCGCAGCCATTTCATCGCGGAATCTTCGATCTTTGTGGGCATAGGAGATGAACACATTGTAGGGCATGTTATCCTCCCATTTGAAAAGAATGGTATTGCAATGACTATTATACAGGTAAATTTATTTAATTGTCACTAAGTAAATGATGCAAAAAGTAGGGCTGGATTGTGGTAAAAAGAGAAGCCCTAGGAGCTATCTCGCTTGCTAGGGCTTTCTCGTGTCGGTCCGGTGATATTGGCAGGGTTGTAACCAATCAAATATAATATCAGAATATAGCAAGCCATTATGCAAGGAGCTGAGAAGTGTATTCTTCAGTGATGGTAAGCTTAGGCGCGAAGAGGTTTGGGATCTTCGGCTGGCTGCAAACTCTAAAAGGTGTCGAGGAAAGCGGGACTGTAAAATAGTTTGGCTCTTCCGCATTTGTCATGCTCAGCAATTCTAGCGAGTGAGTAGCAAACGCATGTAGAAGGATACCGAGGGACTTTTCTTCCGAAATATGCTCTCTTTCCATCGAGAAGCGTTCAGACGAGCTATGAGGCTGTTTCTTTCGCGCTTTCCTTTATTGCTGAGCACGACAAGTGCGGAAGAGCCAAATACTTGACAGACTCGGTACCATAATACTGGGAGGTACCGGCAAGCGCACCAGTATTTTGAAGGGTTTTCCACATTCAGCAAGAACTTATCCACAGGGACGGTATTTCCTCCCCTTGTCTGAAGCCAGGGAATCCCCCATCGCCCGGCAGTTGAATTTGAATAGAAAGCAGAGCGGATGAAAGCAGTACAGTTTGCTCAACACGGTGGCCCCGAAGTCCTGCAGGTCTATGATGCGCCGGACCCGATTCCCGGGCCACAAGAGGTTTTGATCCAGGTCAAAGCGACCACAGTCAACCACCTTGACCTGTTTCAACGCGCTGGCAGCAGGCCAATCGGCAAATTGCCATTTACGCCTGGACTAGAAGCCGCAGGCGTGGTACTCCTCGACAACCAGGGCTTTCGTGCCGGTGAGCGGGTTTTGACGACTCGCGCTTCGGCAGCTAAGGGCGGAGGTGGCTACGCCAGTAAGATAGCCGCACCTGCCGCCGATCTTGTACGCATTCCCGACAACGTTACTTTCGAGCAGGCAGCGGCAGCAGGCCTCACCTCCTCAACAGCCTGGGGAAGCCTATTTGATATTGGACACCTGCAAGCAGGAGAACGAGTCCTGATCTGGGCCGGTTCAAGCGGTCTAGGTTCACTCGCGATCCAGCTTGCCAGGCACGTAGGCTGCTGGGTAGCTACAACGACGAGCAACGCCGAGAAAGCTGCGGCGTTGCGCCGCCTGGGGGCTGACATGGTGGTCAACCATAGAGAGCAGAACGTGGGACAGGTAGTACATGACGCGGGCGGCGTTAACCTGGTGATCGAGCTGGTTAGCACAACACTGCAAGCCAGCATTGATGCCTGCGTCAATGGTGGGCGAGTCGTGCTCATAGGCAATCTCGGCGGCCAGCAAGCCACCGTCGATACCCAGGCCTGGCGGCTCAAACTGGTAAACGTTCTTGCCGGAGGCATGCTGCGCACTTCCAGAGAAAATGAAGAGCATATACTGCAACTGATCGCTGACAAGGCTATTCAGCCAATCATAGCGGACACGATGCCCGTTGAGCAGGCAGCAGAGGCACACCGCATCCTGGAAACAGGAGAGATTATTGGGAAGATCGTGCTTGTGCATTCTGGTGGCTAGTTCATACCCGTGGGAGCCTGATCGTCTAATCTCGTTAGGGGAGGGAGAACATATGAGCAGCACAACATTTCGTACGCTTATCCCTTTGTTTGAGGAACTGCGCGGCGAGCGTATCGTAGTGCGGCCATACCGGGAGGGTGATGCGCAGGCCCTTTTCGAGGCCGTAGCTGAATCGCGCGATCACTTGCGCCCATGGCTGCCTTTCGCTGACGAACACCAATCGGTAGAGGAGAGTCGAGATTGGATTATCCACCAGGTGGCGAACTGGATCCTGCGCGAGGACCTGATACTCAGTATCTGGGACGCCGCGACTGGTCGCTTTCTTGGAGGTACCGGCCTGCACCCTCATAGCTGGGAGATTGGTTATTTTGAAATCGGTTACTGGATACGAGCTTCTGCCGAGGGTCACGGGTACATCAGCGAGGCAGTGCGCCTGCTCACGGATTACGCTTTCAACGTGCTCACAACCAATCGCGTCGAGATTCGCTGCGATGAACTGAATGTGCGCAGTGCCGCCGTCCCCCAGCGTCTGGGTTACGTGTTGGAGGGACGACTGCGCAACTTGGCAGATGCAGCAGGCGGCAGGTTGCGCACCACGCTTATATATTCCCTCACTCCTGTGGACCGGGCTTAAGCGACACAATTAGATCTTTGTCGAGCCAGTCACTGAAATCAATTTGAGGTAGAAAAATGCAGATCGAAGCTAAACTCGAGACACTTGGACTTGTATTACCTGAACCGTTCATCTCACCGCCGGGAACCCTGTTACCATTCTCGTGGGTGCGGATTCGCGGCAATCGAGCATATATCTCCGGGCACGCCCCATTGAACTCCGATGGTTCGCTCGCCAGGCCGCTGGGTAAAGTTGGAGCCGATGTGTCAGCGGAAGAAGCATACCAGGCCGCCCGGCTAACCGCGCTATCGATATTAGCCAGCCTTAAACGTGCCCTTGGCGATCTTGACCGCGTAAGAGCCTGGTTGAGGGTTCACGGCATGGTCAATTCGGCGCCAGGTTTTAACCGCCAGCCAGCCGTGATGAACGGCTTCTCCGATCTGATTATTGAACTGTACGGAGCCGAAGCAGGGCAACACGCCCGTTCGGCAGTAGGCATGGCAGAATTGCCCTTTGGGATTCCGGTTGAGATCGAAGCCGAGGTTGAGATCAGCGAGTAGGCCTGAAAGGAAATTCTCCAGACCCTGGCTGACTACGTCCACCAGCATCCTGAGAGCTATCAGCACATCACTACGACCCGGCTTTGATCCCGTTCAGAAATGCTCTATGGAGCGACGGTTGTACTCAAATCCTTACGGATAAACAACACCATCAGGTATGCCCCGCCGGTATCACCGATGGCGCGGCGATCCCACCACCACTGCCAGATGTGCTGAGCAGCCAGGCCCAGGTTAAACTTCGCGCCTGCCGGAGGGTTATCACCATAACTTAGCCACAGGCCGAGGCCAACACCTCCATATGTAGGCTCGCCAGCACAATCGTTGGTTTTACTGGGCACACATACCGGCGGCTTATAACCCTCGTCCCACCAGGTACGCATCTTATATTCCTGGTACACGTACTTGCAAGGGCTCTTTGGGCTGCCGGCATACTGCTGCTCTACAGCGTACGGATTATCGCCCCCTGCTATGATAACCGGAACGTCCTTCGAACTCGGACAGCCGGCCGGATAATTGAATAATACATTGGGATAGTCACGCAGGTACCAGGCATAAGGCCACGTCGCATCAGCAGTCAGTCCAATCGGCATCTGGTGCTTACCGCCAAACATCTTCTGGTCGAGCGCGTTAACCTTTGCCATGACAATATTCACATCGGTCGTGGTCTGCACATACACCATCATCTCGTGTGGCCCATCGGCAGGGTGCACATAGGCCACCTCGTACATATTATGCACGGTCGGCAGCAGTAACAGGACGGCCATCACAACACCGAAGATGGAAACACTACCCGCGAACACACCAACTCTAGGACGAGCCTGGGGATAGCCCTGATTGTTATCTTGCAAGCTCACCGCTGCCTCTGGCGAGGTCAAACGCGCATAGAGATTCTTCACAAGGTTGATGCACCTCACAACAGCAGGTTCCAGGCCAACGGCCGCCAGGAGCAGCATGGGCATGGTAATGTGGATCATCAACCAGGGCATCTTCTCCGCTGCCCACGAGTAGAGGACCAGGTTGCCTACAAACCAGTACACCAGGAAGAGCCGGAAACGAGTCGGCTTCGCAATACAGCGCACGATACCAATCAAGCCGAACACCACGCCGACCTGCTCGTACAATGGAATCAGCATGAGATAGTAGTACCAGGGCTGATTACCGCGCGCCACCTGCTCCTGCTGTATCCAGTAATAAAGGCCCTGCCAGATACCATCACCGATCCCACCACGAATATTCGTCAAGAGGACAGTAAACAGCAACAGGAAGATCGTCCAGGCACACAGGAGCGCAAAAAACCAGTGCGTCCAGGGCATGGTCACAATCGAGTCGAGTACAGGCTGCTTTTCAGGGTTAACCAGTTTGGCAAGCCCCCGGCGCCCTGGAGCAGGTAGTTTCCTCGATATCTCGCGATAGAGGAGGAACAGTACAAATACCCCTAGCAGGATACCAATTACCGGCACAGCAGCCACCGTATCATTCTTCAAGTTCTGCACGAACTGGTCAGCAAGAGGCTGCGTTTTGGGATCGGTCGTGTAGACCGACAGGTACTTCACCCAGCCAAACAAAACCTTCCCTGCTACCCCGGCAACAATGAAATATGCCAGCAAGGTGACAGGCGCAAATGTCTCTGGTAGGAGCGCAACATAGGGCGATTCCTGATTGAAACGCGCACGCAGGGACATTTTCAGGCCGAATTCCCAGGCGATCAACGCGCCCAGAAAGCTCCCAAAGAGCAGTACGGTCAAGAAAGTCGCCTCTTTGGTTGCATACGAGAACGAGAAGCCGGCAGCGGCAATCACCAGCCAGCGCATCTTGCGCTCGCGGACGTACCGCGCCACACCAACCACCATCACCAGTGTGAAGAACGCCATATAGATATCTTCACGTGCAAAGCGCGAGAAGTAGACCATGCTGGGCGAGACCGCCAGCAGCAAACACGCCAGCCAGGCACCTACCTTACCCAGGTAGTCACGCAGGAAATACGGCAAGGCTACAATCGCGCTGCCTAGAGTGGCCGCCAGGATACGCACACTCGTGGTATTCACTCCATTGTCGGGCGCACCCAACAACTGGCTGATTTTGTAAACCAACGCGATGAAATGGAACTGAAATGGGCCGTGCAGCAGAGGAGTGTAGGTATAGCAGAGATAGCCCTGCGGAGGAGGATTGACACACCATCCCCAGTGTGCTATGTTTTGCAACAACTGCAAGGAATAGTAGGCATGCAGGCTCTCATCGTGGTGCAGCGGCTTATCTCCCAGTACCCAGAAGCGCAAGATCGCCCCGAGCAGGATCACGCCCCAGAAAGGAATCCAGAGAAGTAACTGTTCGCGAGTAGGAGGTGGGGGCCGAAAGAGCTTACGGCGTCGAGGTGGCTCATCCTCTATTGTAGAGGACGTATCACTTGGCGACATCCCCAGGCGCACGAGCTCATGTCTCTCCGATACCTGGTCTGCGGCTGTCGCATCTTCAATTGGCTCAGTCTCATAACTCTTCAAAGGGAACTCTCCTCCTGGCTGGTACCCTCCTCCTGCACTGGCAGAGGGCATCACCCAGATATTATAACCTACGGAACCCGGTATATGGTCACGCCATCAGCAGCATAAATTATTTTCATGAACGATTTGAAGCGCTGCAAGTTCGCTCCGGTATATGTCATCTGCTCTAAAGGGCCTACATAAAGATACTGCGCATTGTAATGGGCCATTAACTCCAAAACTATAGCGGGATGTGTGTCGGTATAGATCGAGTTAATATCCGAACCCCGGCGATAGAAATCAGCGGCATTGGAATCCTTGTTGAGCCAGTTGACGCGCCACTGGTACTCATGCCCGGCCCAACCCATCAGCGTGGGCAGACCTGTAAATGCTGAGATGCGCCCATAGTCGCTGTAGTCTCCGCCCTGCGGGCCATAAGCCTCGACGATCACAGGATCACCCTGGATAGTGCTATTGAGCCACCGGATAGCGTAATAATCACCGGGGTCGTACGATTGCATATAGTTTAACCCATCAAGGCTATTGCTGCGCTGCATAAACTGATTGGTGCGCTGGTAGCTGCCTACGACCGGATACACCAGCCCCGCCACAATGAACAGGGCCAGCATCACCGACCAGAGTGCCCGGCTGCCATGCCGTACCCAACGACGCATCCCGGCCACAGTTGCGGCTGGACGAAAGCCATCCAGGATAAAGTACAGACCTGCGCCAGACGCGATAGAAAGCAGCGCCCATGCCTGGAAATAGAACTTAAAGACGGTATTCATGCGCGGATAGCTAGCGGCGAAGACATCTTTCAAGAAGATAATCTCAGTCATGGCAACAAGGCCAAAAGCCAGCGCCCCTAACAAAAGCGTGAAGGCGCGAGGACGATCATGGACATGATAGAGTGCCAATGCCGCTCCGAGCGCTGCGATAGTGAAAGCCACGGCAAACGTCAAACCGTTCTTCAGGATAGCGAACGCGAGAAGTGCCACTCCCATAATTAGTACGAGGCTTATAAGGCGCATATCCAACCAGCCCGCGCGAGAAGAACGGGTATGCGCCGTGGGTTGGATGCCAGAAGGTGAGGTATCGGCCAGAGACTGGTCAGTAGTAGCTTCGACCATTGAAGTCGTAGTATCTCTATCCCCAGGCTGATGGAGAAGCTGTTGGCGTACTGGAGTAGCCAGGTAAGGGCCGCTGGCAGTACTCAAGCTGCCGCTCCCAATCTGTACATCACCATGGCTCACACTCGCATCCTCCATCGAGTCCCTGTACGCCGGGTCCTGCTTGAATGTACCGGCCAGTTTGCTTAACCCGTTGGAACTTGCGGCTAACGCATTCTTTATAGCAACGGCCTGAGCCGAAAGCCTTGGCCGCAGCAGGTTAACGAAAACCAATGAGACGAAGATGAAGACAAATATCCCGTAGATCGACCCCTCATCGCCAATTGGCGAGCGGTCTCCAGGGCTTACAAGGCCAATACCCTGCAAAGGCGAAACGAAATTGAGATAGAAAGGAGCATACAGGAAGAATGAGAGCGCCGCCAGTGATGCTCCCGCAGTGAACACGTCCAGTACCAACTCGAGACTAAAGCGCGATCGGTAGGCGAGCCATTGCTGTAAGGCGATGCATATGACGGTTATGGTGAGATCGGTTGGGAAATCCCAGCCGTTCATCGTGAAGAGTCCCCCGAGGATCAACGCGGTAGTTCCCATGGTGAACGGAAGGCGCCACCCGCTACCGAAGACACGCAGGCCTCTCCCTCTGCCATCCCCACCGTGTTCCAGGAACAGATTGAAAGCAAGCCCCAGCGCCAGGATCGTAAACGCCAGCGTCAAGACATGCGCGTGAAAACAGGAGAGCAAGAAGCTAAAGGCGGGAAACTCGTTAATGGTTTTATCAATGACGCGTGACGCGTCAAACCAGTATAATGGTGGTAAGTCATCGTGCAACTTCCACCACTGCTGCGTCGATGCGAGATTGCCCAGGACCTGGCCCATGATCATAGTGAACAAACCATAGGGGATTGCGCCAGCCAGCGGTGGAAATACCGTATCGGGCCGGTCAGGACCAACCTCATTGTTTCGGGTAACGGCTGCAGATTGCCGCTCCCTGGAGAAGGCAGACGCGGTATTTCTGCTGCGCTGGTGGCGTGCCCAGGAGACGATATTGCAACTAACGCCGAACAAATTGACCGCCGTTAAGCCAAAGAAAATACAGATACCGGTATTAAAAGCGATGGAGGGCGATTGCCCCAGCAATTTTGCCAGTGTGGCGATCGTAAAGTGAGCGTAATAATAGTAGTTGATGGCATAACCTGAGAGCCACATGTCGTTTGGTGGAAAATGCGGGCTGCGCATAATCGCTGCAAGAAAACCCTCGTCCATAAACATTTCAAAGGAGCGAATATCCGGCCCGTAGGAGCGAATCCAGCCCAGCAAAAATACCATGCCCAGAAATATTGCTTCGCAGACTGCGATATAGAAGATGTTGGCACTCACCAGTTTTGCAAGATCGCGCCGCACCCGTATAAAACCAATCATACTGAAAGCTGTCAGGATGAGCAGCACTCCGGCGATAAATAACCGGCTGAAAGGCAAGGCCTGGACCCACATCAAGGGCAACCAGACACAAAAGGCCAGCAAAGCCAGGCCTATGGCCTTACTAAAAGCCCAGCCCCGGTCTGGAAGATTGTGGAAGACGGTTATAGTGAGCGGAAGGCACAGCAAACCCAGCACTTCGACCAGAGCCCACATTTGCAATAATTCGACCATAGTTTCTCTCTGACAGATTCCAGTTAACTATCCGGCATTCGCCGGGGAACGGCATTTTCCCCGGGTCGCGTACCCCCACATTCTTTCACCAACCTGACTGACGCTAGTCAGTAGCCACTTCCTTTGGTCTTGCCTGAGCTTGCTAGGACGCAATCCGTTGGCAAGACCCATTTCAAGATTCGTAGCGGCGTTGGTTGGTGTCTTTCAATAGCTGATAGGCGCCTTTCGTTCTGCCTGACTGACGCAGTCAGTAGACACTTCCTTTGGTCTTGCCTGACGGACGCAGTCCGTAGACGCGCAGCGTCGTTGGCAAGACCCATTTCAAGATTCGCAGCGTCGTTGGCAGAACGGGCAAGAACCGACGCAGTCGTCCTATCACACATTAAAAGACGCTCTCTACAAGACAATTTTACGTATGTCCAGGAGCTTTATCCTACTACATTGAAAGACGGATGAAGTATCTCATATGTTCCTATTTTATACTATAGAAGCCCATACGTCTTATTGCATCACCTCGTATATGGTTACTCCGCCAGCACGGTAGACGATACTCAGGGTGTCACCGACCATGCGATCAAACTTGTCCAAACCCGCCGTTGATTGCTGGGCGTAGATCTGCTGCTCTAAATCCCCCACGTAGATATAGCGTACATGATAATAGTGCAGTAATTCAAGCGCTTGAGCCGAATCGGTAGTCGTATAGATAATGCCAATATCGACCATGCGATTCAAAGGCTGATCGGCATAGCGCTGTTCATCAACATGATCTGGCCAGCCCAGCACATCGGGCAAGCCGGTATAGACGGAGACACGGTTAAACCACGCGTAAGAGAGCGGAGCCACAGCCTCCAGGACGACGGGTGAGCCGGCAATATTTGCATTCAGCCAGGCAATAGCCCTGGCGTCACCGGGATACCAGGCCTGTATGAAGGCTGCACCATCTAACGTCGGTGTGTAATTTGCGCTCTGTGGCGGTGGCTGTATAGCCGCCCAGGCCTGGTGATCACGAATACGAGCTGCTGTTCCTGCAGCCAGAAACACCGAACCGCCCAGCACCAGGAGCACGAGGAGGACTGCCCAGGCACCCTTTACAAAGCCCCCAAAGCCCCCAAAGCCCCCCATGAGCCTCCACAAGCGTTGTACCGCTATGGCACCGCCTATAGCAAAGCAGAGCCAGGCCTGTATGGAGAACTTGAATACGGTGTTCATACGTTCATTAATACTGCCATCTAAAAAATCTCGCACATACACGATTTCCAGCCCCAGGCTGATACATAAGCCCACAAGCAGCAGGAGAAACGTAAACTGCGTCCCGGCGTCAAATGCGATAGAGCCATTTTTCAATTGTGCAGCATCCCTACTCCGTACGATGAAAAGAAATACGCCAAGAACAATGAGCAGAACCAGCAGTGCCTTCAGCCCAAGCAAGGCAGCAAAGGTCAACACTACTCCACAGAGCAACAAATAGCCTGCTGCCAGGCGCGATGAAGACTTCGCGCTTGCAAGCCTGATGCTTCCCTGAAACCTGGACCCGGCATGCTGGCGCTTTGTCCACCAGCGGTACAGTTCGTAGAGAAAGAAACTGATGACGATGAAGACCCAGAGACCTGAAACTGTGAGATAATCGCCCAAACCTGTCCCCTGGCTGACTAATCCCAACCCGTTCACATAGAGCTGCTGGTACGCGGCATAGAAAGGCCAGTAGAAAAGGTAGCCAAGACCACACAGCAGGGCAAACGCTGCCAGGGTTAATGTGAGCGAAACAAACAACTCTCTTTTGGGTTCGCCCCTGCGCTCCCGCAGCTTGCGTATGATAAGCACGGCACCCAGGATAAGCGCATACACAGGCATGTCCCAGGGGTTTACACACGCAATCGTGCCAAAGACGAAAGCGGCGAGCAGGCAGAGTAGTATGTTTCCCCACCTGTGTTCGCCAGAGGCTTCAGGCTTTGCATTGCCGGAGAGTAGCATTGTCCCTACGATTCCCAGCATAAGCACAGCAATCGGCATGTCAATTACATGCGGGTGCAGGTCGGCAAAGAGAAAGCTCCAAAACGGAAACTCGTTGATTGTGAAAGGGATGATACGACTGCTGTGCCAGTAGTCAAATGCTGGCACTGGGATGCTTGCCAGTAGAGCGTAGAGCTGATTTTTGAGCTGGATCAGCCCGTCAAAGTTTCCGATGAGCGCCGCAAAATAGCCGCCCAGCAATGCCACCGGGAAAAGTTGTGTGAAACTATAAACCAGTGCCACTGCACCCGTAAAGGTCAGAGCAAACAGCGTGGGAATAGCCAGGTTGAACGCAACTGTAGGGACGATACTCGTCAGCTTGATGAGCGCGCCAATGATGATGTAGCCGTAATAATAGTAGTTGATGTAGCCGCCAGCAAACCACGGATCATAGGGCGGCATAGAGGGACTGCGCAACACGGCATTGAGAAAAGCCAGTTCCATCGGTTTTTCCCCGCCCAAATAGATGTGCCAGAGATCAGGATTAAGCGAGCGAATGCCAACAAACAACAGGAAAGCGAGCGTAAAAATACCTTCTTCGATGAGCAGCAGCCGCCAGCGCTGGCGCAGGAATTTACTGATCGCTCTTCGTTGCCATGAGAACAGGACGATGGCCAGCAGCAGCAACACAACCACTACGATTATCGTCGAAAGATGGCTGAAGGCAACCAGATGTAAGCTCGCCAGTATCCATGCGAAATAGGCGAGCAACAGGATACCCAGTGTCTTACTGAAAATATAACCACGATCGGCTAATCCTCGAAAGGCCGCGAATACCAGCGGATATGTAAGCAGGCCTAGCAGCGTGAGCATAAACCACCAGAAAATTACAGGAAACGTATTGGAGAGGCTATTTGCTGGAAACTGGATGCCGAAAGGGGGCGATTGCTGATCGTCGGTTATCTGTTGAGCACTGAGCAGTAAGGAATGCTGGACACCGGCGAGACCGGTGCAAGAGGGCGGCAACTGCACACCTTGCAGCAGTTTGTGAAAGAGCTGATCCGGGGTGTAGGGATAGGGATTGTCACGTACGAAGATACGCGCAGTTGGATGATCGAATACGGAGTAGCTCTCATCGGCGTTACTATCATCGAGGACAATGCCGAAGAGGTTCGGATGATTCTCGAACTGCGCTGCCAGGTGAAAGCCCAGTTGACCGCTGAAGAGCAGTTGATAATAGTGAATGGTCAATGGATAGCGGCATGGGAGGCGCGGAATAGATTTATCCAGCCGGTCGGTCGCCATAGTAATGGCATTCACGCCTGGCAAAATATGCGCGAGCTGCTGCGCCTTTGCCGTGGTATCGTCACCATACAGGTCCAGGCCCGTCTGCGGCTGCCCATTCGCATCAAGATAGGTGGCTTGCTGGTAGATTGAAGGATCATGATTATCGACGGCCACAGGCAGCGGATCATCCCATTGCTCATAAGTCAGCACACTTCCAGGTTTCAAGTGGCTGTATATCCAGAGAGAAGCCTGAATACGCGTATCAGGCTGGCTATAGACATTGAGCAGCGCCAGGCCCTGGAACATTGTCCCGGCAAGCACGATTGCGATCACAGCATACGGCAGAATAGCTACAAAGTAGGACCAGGCACCCCTTTCACGGGTAGGGTTATTGGAAGCGTCGTCCTCAGTCGTAGAGTGCGGATTTATCCAGCACGTGGGCGAGGGAGGTGGGGTTGGGAGGGGTGGGCCTTTATGGTCGCCCGCCGTGCCCCCGCCTACCCTTTCCCATGCGCTCTCATTTACATTTCCCCTGTCTGGATCAGTCTGTAGGGGCGAGGGAGGTGGGG
>Ga0209648_10000853_pt1 | contig 24208 bp, 23 predicted proteins | sample GraSoi2013_115cm_FD_185830 | JGI IMG/M metagenome (GOLD analysis project Ga0209648, IMG submission 185830) | Grasslands soil microbial communities from the Angelo Coastal Reserve, California, USA - Sample 9_17_2013_115cm (SPAdes) (version 2) | ecosystem: Environmental > Terrestrial > Soil >... | reverse complement strand
GGAAGCGCCTGCGCTCGGGTTCCGCTGCGAGGCTCCTCAGCATGAGGGCGAGGGGCATTTTGGCGAAACGAAGCCAAGACCACTTTGGCCATCGGTGTCGTCCCCGCGAAAGCGGGGACCCATGATCACCGCCGGTGGTTATGGGTCCCGGCTCTCGCTGCGCTCGGCCGGGACGACGATCGCTTTGGTCCAAGCGAAGCACCAACTTGCGGCTGTGCGAAATGACCGCCGGCGCAATTTCATTGTTTTCGGATTGTTATTTACAATGAGGTTTGCAACCCACACGTGCCGGCCGCATTGAGCGCTCAAGATCTTGCAAGGCAACACGCTCGCACACGTGCCGCTGGAGCGGCCGTCACATTCGAACTCGTCGTCCATTTATCTCGCGCAGCGCTTCGCCGTCGTGTCGAAGTGCGTGTGTTGGTGCGTCTGTTGCGCTGCCAAACAAACCGCGGCGGCCGCATTCAACGCTGTTCTTGGTGCGACAGCCGTGCGCGTTCCATCCGCGCCCACGGTTTCCTGTGACGAAGGTTGCGCCGCTGGTGGCATGCCATCGCGGTCACTTTAAAGAGGATCGTGCGGGAGGACTTTGCGTCCTGGCCGGGCGTTTGGCTTCGATTGTCGCGACCGACGCAAAGTCTTATGACTCGCGCGTGACATGACAGCGACTCACGACAGCGGCGCACCCCGCCCCGCCCGATGGCTTGACGGGCTCAAGCGCACGCGCTTCGTGCTTGCGGCGGCGGCGCTCGCGTTCGGCGCCTTGTGGCTGCTCGGTGCGATTGCTGCCGCGCCGGCGCTCGCCGGCTTCGCGCTCATCGCCGCGGCGGTCCTGATCGCGACCGCGAGTGCGGAGACGACGCCGGCGCTGCTGCCGAGAGATGAGCCGCGCGCCCCGCGCATCGGCGATCCGCTGATCGAGGCGGTGTTGGCCGGACTGCCGGATCCGGTGGTCGCGCTCGACCATCGCGGCGACGTGGTGGCGCTCAACGTACGGGCCGCCGCGGTGGCACCCGCGCTGCGGCCAGGCGAGTCGGTCTCGCTCGGGCTGCGCGTGCCGGAGGTGCTGGAGGCGATCCGCCACGCGCGCGCGAGCGGCACATCCCAACGCGCCGAATTCTTCCAGCGCGTGCCGTTCGACCGTTGGTACGAAGCCATCGTGACCCCGATATTGTCGAGCGGGGCCGACTCCAGGCCCGGCCTCCTGCTGCTTGCGTTCCACGATCTCACGCCATTGCGGCGGGTCGAGGAGATGCGCGCCGACTTCGTCGCCAATGCCAGCCACGAGCTGCGCACGCCGCTTGCCGCGTTGTCGGGGTTCATCGATACGCTGCGCGGCTCGGCACGGGAAGATCCTGCGGCGCGCGAGCGCTTCCTCGCCATCATGCAGGTGCAGGCCGACCGCATGGCGCGCCTGATCGACGATCTTTTGTCGCTCTCGCGCATCGAGCTCAACGCGCATCTGCGGCCCGACAAGCAGGTCGATCTCGGCGCCATCGTTCGGCAGGTCGCCGATAGCTTGCAGACATTGGCGCGCGACCGCGACGTCGAGGTCAAGGCGGCTGGGACCTCGGCGCCGTTGTTCGTTCCGGGCGATCGCGACGAATTGATCCGCGTGTTCGAGAACCTCGTGGAGAACGCGCTGAAATACGCGGCGTCCGGCAAGCGGGTGGACATCGCGCTGTCCCGTGGCGAAGGGCCGGATGGCAAAGCGGAAGCGCGCGTTGCCGTGCGCGATCGCGGTCCCGGCATCGCTCCCGAGCATCTGCCGCGGCTGACCGAGCGCTTCTATCGCGTCGATGTATCGGAGAGCCGCGCGCAAGGCGGCACCGGGCTGGGCTTGGCGCTGGTCAAGCACATCCTCAACCGCCACGGCGGCCGGCTGACGATCGAAAGCGTGCCGGGGCAGGGGGCGACATTCACCGCCCACCTGCCCATCGCCGAGGCCGCGGTTGGAGGAGGTTCGTGAGCATCGCCAATGATTTATGACACGACCGCAGAATCGTGGCCGACGCGCGCGATGGCCTGCTGCACCTGCGCCGAAAGCTGATCGGCGAATGTCCGGTTGATCGTGGTCGGCGCTTTGCTAACCTCGCACCTTGGGCAGGAGAGGGCGTTGAAAACCTTTCATAAACTCGTCGCAGCCGGCGTTGTCGCTGCGGCTGCGACGGCGCCCGCCATGGCTGCCGATATTTCCGGCGCCGGTTCCACCTTCGCCTACCCGATCTATTCGAAATGGGCCGAGGCCTACAAGAAAGAGACCGGCATCGGGGTGAACTATCAGTCGATCGGGTCGGGCGACGGCATCTCGCAGATCCAGAACAAGGAGGTGACCTTCGCAGGCTCCGATATGCCGCTGAGCGTCGTCGACCTGGACACGGATGGTCTCTTGCAGTTTCCGATGCTGACCGCCGGGGTCGTGCCAGTGGTCAACCTCGATGGCATCAAGCCCGGCGACCTCGTCCTCGACGGTTCGACCTTGGCCAGGATCTTCCTGGGCGAGATCAAGTCATGGAACGACGCCGCGATCCGCAAGCTCAATCCAAGCGCGAAGCTGCCGTCCCAGGCGATCGCAGTGGTGCATCGCTCCGACGGGTCCGGCACCACCTTCGTGTTCACCGATTATCTCGGCAAGGTGAGCCGCGACTGGCGGTCGAAGGTCGGATCGATTACCGCCGTCGACTGGCCGGTCGGCATCGGCGCCAGGGGCAACGAAGGTGTCGCCGGCAGCGTTGCCCTGATCAAGGGTGCAATCGGCTACGTCGAATATGCCTATGCCAAGCAGAACAAGCTCACTTATGCCAGGCTGACGAACAAGGCTGGCAAGGCGGTCGCGCCCACCATCGAGTCGTTCAGCGCCGCGGCCGCCAACGCGAACTGGGAGAGAATGCCGGGCTTCGGGGTGATCCTCACCAATGAGCCTGGTGCCGCGAGCTGGCCGATCGCCGGCGCGACTTTCATCCTGATCCACAAGCAGCCGGACGATCCGGCTGCCGCCGGCGCGGCGCTCAAATTCTTCAACTGGGCCTACGCCAAGGGCGGCAAGATGGCGGAGGAACTCGACTACGTGCCCATGCCGGGCAACGTTGTCAGCGCGGTCCAGCGGCTTTGGGCCGCCCAGATCAAGGATGCAAGCGGCAAGCCGCTCTTCGTTCCTCCAAGGTGATTGCCCCTCCAAAGTGATTGCCCCTCCGCTCGTGCCCGCGCATGGGCGTTCGCTAATCCGCAAGCATCCGCAAGCGGTTGGACTGTCATCCAACTGTCACGGGGCGGTCGTAGAGCCATGGGATGGCGCACGGGAAGGCGACAACTTCGAAATCGAATTGCCGAACAGGTCGATCGTCGAGCGCGCGGTGCCAAGTCGAACGCCGCGATGACGCAAGCCAGGGCCGCTTCGGCTTGCCGTTCCTCTCGAAATCGACAGGAGGGCGTCTTGCAGCTTCTTCGCATGCTCGCGGCGACCGGCGCCCTCGTCGCGGCTATCCACCTCTTCCGCGATCGCCGGCGATGTTTCGGGCGCCGGCGCCACCTTCCCCTATCCGATCTATGCGAAATGGGCCGAGGCCTACAAAAAACAGACCGGCATCACGGTGCACTATCAGTCGATCGGTTCGGGCGAGGGCATCAGGCAGATCCAGAACAAGGAGGTGACGTTCGGCGCCTCCGATATGCCGCTGAAGGCAGCGGATTTGGACATGTATGGGCTCGTGCAGTTCCCGACCGTGATCGGCGGCGTCGTGGCCGCGGTTAATATCGACGGCGTCAAGGCGGGCGATCTCACACTCGACGGTCCGACATTGGCGAGGATCTTCCTCGGCGAGATCAAGTCCTGGAATGACGCGGCGCTTCGAAAGCTCAATCCGAGCCTGAAACTGCCGTCGCAGCCGGTTGTCGTGGTGCATCGCTCCGATGGTTCCGGCACGACCTTCGCCTTCACCGACTATCTCTCCAAAATGAGCGCGATCTGGAAGTCCAGAGTCGGATCGATCACCTCGGTCGATTGGCCCGTTGGCGTCGGCGCCGGCGGCAACGAAGGCGTCACCGCTATGATCGCGCGCATCAAGGGCTCGATCGGCTATGTCGAGTACGCCTATGCCAAGCAGAGTAAGCTGACAGCTACCAAGCTTATGAACACGGCCGGCAAGGCCATTGCGCCCAGCTTTGAGTCGTTCACGGCCGCTGCCCGCAGCGCCAACTGGGAAGGAACGCCGGGCTTCGCCGTCGTCCTGACCAACGAATCCGGTGCGGAGGCCTGGCCGATCACCGGTGCCACCTTCGTCCTCATGTCCAAACAGCCGAACGATCCGGCGGCTGCGACCGAAGCGTTGAAATTCTTCAACTGGGCTTACGCCAAGGGCGGCAAGCTGGCGGAGGAACTCGACTACGTCCCGATGCCGGGCAACGTCGTCAACGCGGTTCGGAAGTTGTGGGTGTCCGAGATCAAGGATGCTAGCGGCAAGTCGATTTTCTCGCTTTCGAACTGATGAGGAACCTCCTGGGGCGGAGTCGCGGCTCCGACGGGGTTTTCTGCGGCTGCAGGGCAAATCTGCGCCTATCCACAATGGCTTAGGCTGTCATCCAACCGTCATCCAACCATCATAGAACGATGACATGGGACGCGTAGGGATGCGGGCAGCCGCGGAATCGACCGCCAACTCGGCGCGTCGGAGCGCTCATCCCGGCCTGTTGTTAACTATACGCCAGCAACCAAACCGAGGGCGGAGATAGCAACCGTGAGCCCAGGCTCACGTTGGCTTGGCTTTCGTCTCATCACGACAGGAGAGAAATCGTGAAACTTTTCCGCACCATGACGGCAAGCGCCTTCATCGCCGCGGCGGCGATCGGGCCCGCGAGCGCAATCGATCTATCAGGCGCCGGAGCGACCTTTCCGTATCCGATCTATGCGAAATGGGCCGATGCCTACAAGAAAGAGACCAATGTCGGGTTGAACTACCAGTCGATCGGCTCGGGCGGCGGCATCAAGCAGATCAAAGCGAAGACCGTCGTCTTCGGCGCCTCTGACGCGCCGCTCCCCGGCAAGGAGCTTGACGAAAGCGGCCTTATTCAGTTCCCGATGGTCATGGGCGGCATCGTGCCGGTCGTCAATATCGACGGCATCAAGTCCGGCGATCTCGTGATCGACGGCCCGACGCTCGCCAAGATCTTCATGGGCGAGATCAAGACCTGGAACGATCCTGTTATCGCCAAGCTCAATCCGTCGGCCAAGCTGCCGGCGCAGCCGATCGCGGTCGTGCATCGCTCGGACGGCTCGGGTACGACCTACAATTTTGCGTATTACCTCGCCGAAGTCAGTCCGGAGTGGAAGTCGAAGGTCGGCTTCAACACGTCGGTCGAGTGGCCGGTCGGCATCGGCGCCAAGGGCAACGAAGGCGTCGCCAACAACGTCGCCCAGACCAAAGGCTCGATCGGCTACGTCGAGTACGCGTATGCCAAGCAGAACAAGCTCACCCATACGAAGATGGTCAACAAGGACGGCCAAACCGTTGAGCCGACCTCCGCGACCTTCCAGGCTGCTGCGGCCAACGCCAATTGGAGTTCGGTTCCCGGCTACGGCGTCATTCTCGCCAATCAGCCAGGCGCACAATCCTGGCCGATGACGGCGGCCACGTGGATCCTGATGTACAAGAAGCCCCAGGATGCGGCGGCCGCTGCCGAGGCGCTCAAGTTCTTCGCTTGGGCCTACGACAAGGGCGCCAAGATGGCAGAGGATCTCGATTACATCCCGATGCCGAAGAACGTCGCCGACAGCGTCAAGAAGACCTGGGCGGACGAAGTGAAGGACGCCTCGGGCAAGCCGCTCTACGCCATGGCCCACTGAGTAGCATGGGCGTTGGGAAGGGCGCCGTCCGGGGCCCTTCCCTCTGTTCGCTTGTGTGCTCCAAATACGACGGTGAGGTGGCCGATAGGTCGCTTTGATTTGGCTCTTCCCGCGAGTTCAATGGGGAGAGCCGGGGTGCAGCCCGCCAGGAGGTGATCCGTGGTCGATGTTGCGCTGCAGGGCGATGCGGTCGAGACCTCTGCGGTAGCGGCGCGGGCCAAGGCACTCAACCGGCTGCGAGTGGCGGATATCGTCTTCCGCGCTCTCACGCGCGCCGCGGCGATCGGGGTGCTGATCATCCTCGGCGGCGTTATTATCTCCCTCATCGATGGGTCGCTGCCGGCGCTGCGCGCCTTCGGGTTGAATTTCCTCGTCGAGGAGCGCTGGAACCCGGTGACGGAGAAATTCGGCGCGCTGGCGCCGATCTACGGCACGCTCGTCACGTCGTTCATCGCGATGCTGATCGCGGTGCCGGTCGGGCTGCTGATCGCCGTGTTTCTCACTGAGCTGTGCCCCATGTGGCTGCGGCGGCCGATCGGCATCGCCATCGAACTCTTGGCGGGCATCCCGAGCATCATCTACGGCATCTGGGGACTGTTCGTATTCGCGCCGTTCCTGCAGGATACTTTGCAACCGTTCCTGATCGCGACTTTCGGCAATATCCCGGTGCTGTCGACGCTGTTTGCCGGCCCGCCCTATGGCATCGGCATGCTGACCGCGGGCCTCATCCTCGCGATCATGGTGCTGCCCTTCATCACGTCGATCTCGCGCGACGTGTTCGATGCCGTCCCGCCCGTGCTCAAGGAAGCGGCCTACGGCATCGGCTGCACCACCTGGGAGGTCGTTCGCTACGTCGTGCTGCCCTACACGCGGGTCGGGGTCATCGGCGGCGTGATGCTGGGGCTGGGCCGCGCGCTCGGCGAGACCATGGCGGTGACCTTCGTGATCGGCAACGCGCACAAAGTATCGGCCTCCCTGCTGGCACCGGGCACTACGATTTCGGCCACCATCGCCAACGAATTCACCGAAGCGGTCGGCGACCTCTATACCTCGTCGCTGATCGCGCTCGGTCTAATCCTGTTCGTCATCACCTTCATCGTGCTCGCGATAGCACGCTACATGTTGTTGCGCATCGAGCGCCGGATCGGGTGACGCCATGAACCGCAGCCTCTATGCCGCCCGCCGCCGCCGCAACGGCATCATGCTGAGCCTCTCGCTTGCCGCGACGCTGCTGGGGCTGGGCTGGCTGGTCGTGATTCTCTCCGTGCTCTTGTGGGAAGGATTCAGCGGGCTTTCGCTCGCGGTTTTCACCGAGATGACGCCGCCGCCGGGCGCCGACGGCGGGCTGCTCAATCCCATCTTCGGCAGCCTGATCCTCACGGTCCTGGCGGTGCTGATCGGCACCCCGATCGGAATGCTGGCCGGGACCTATATGGCCGAATACGGCCGGCATGATCGGCTCACCTCGGTCGTGCGGTTCATCAACGACATCCTCCTCAGCGCGCCGTCGATCGTGGTGGGCCTATTCATCTACGAGGTGATGGTCGCCCCGATGGGCCACTTCTCCGGGCTCGCCGGAGCGGTCGCGCTGGCGGTGATCGTCATTCCGGTCGTGGTGCGCACCACGGAGGACATGCTCCTCTTGGTCCCGGACCAACTGCGCGAGGCCGCCGTTTCGATTGGCACGCCGCGCGCCTTCGTGATCGCCAAGGTATGCTACCGCGCCGCCAAGGCCGGCATGATCACGGGCGTGCTGCTCGCCATCGCCCGCATCAGCGGCGAGACCGCGCCGCTCCTCTTCACCTCCCTCAACAACCAGTTCTGGAGCACCAATCTCAACGCCCCGATGTCGAGCCTGCCGGTCGTCATCTTCCAGTTCGCGCTCTCGCCCTACAAGGACTGGCAGAAGCTCGCCTGGACTGGGGCGCTGATCATCACCTTCACCGTGCTCGCGCTCTCGATCGCCGCGCGTGCCCTTTCCGCATCGAGAAAACCATCATGAATGTCGCCTCCGCCTCGGTCGCCGTTCCCACCGTCACCCACGCGCCGATCAGCACAACCGGCCTGGACGAAAAGATTTCGATCCGAAACCTCGACTTCTATTACGGGACCAGCAAAGCGCTCAAAGCCATCAGCCTGCCGCTCTACGAAAACAAGGTCACCGCCTTCATCGGCCCATCCGGTTGCGGCAAGTCCACGCTGCTGCGCATTCTCAATCGGATGTACGACCTCTATCCCAACCAGCGGGCGGAGGGCGACGTCCGGTTCGACGGCGAGGACATCCTCTCGCCCAAGCAGGATCTCAACCTCCTGCGCGCGCGCATCGGCATGGTGTTCCAGAAGCCGACGCCGTTTCCCATGTCGATCTACGAGAACATCGCATTCGGCGTCAGGCTCTACGAAAAGCTGCCGCGGTCGGAGCTGGATGGCCGGGTCGAGACCTCGCTTCGCCGCGCCGCGCTCTGGGAAGAGGTGAAGGACAAGCTCAGCGCCAATGGGCTGAGCCTCTCCGGCGGGCAGCAGCAGCGCCTGTGCATCGCGCGCACCGTGGCGGTGCAGCCGGAGGTGATATTGTTCGACGAACCGTGCTCGGCGCTCGATCCGATCTCGACCGCCAAAATCGAGGAGCTAATCGACGAGCTCAAAGAGGACTACACGATCGTGATCGTCACCCACAACATGCAGCAGGCGGCGCGCGTCTCCGACTTCACCGCCTTCATGTATCTCGGGGAGCTGATCGAGTTCGACACGACCAGCAAGATGTTCACCGCGCCGAGCGATCGACGCACGCAGGACTATATCACGGGACGCTTCGGCTAGATCGCACGGCTCGCCAGCCAGGACGAGGTAGATGGTAATAACCGATCATACCACCAAGGCCTTCGACGTCGACCTCCAGGAACTCACCCGCATGGTGGCGGAGATGGGTGGTCTCGCGGAGAAGCAGGTCGCGGACGCGGTCGATGCGCTCGCGCGACGCGATACCGATCGCGCGCAGCGGACCGTGGCCGCGGATCCCGATATCGATGCGCTGCAAGCGGAAATCGAGGAAAAAGCCGTGCTGACGATCGCCCGCCGCCAACCCATGGCGGTTGACTTGCGGGAGATCGTCGGGGCGCTGCGGGTCTCCAACGACCTCGAGCGTATCGGCGATCTTGCCAAGAACATCGGCAAGCGCGTCATGGCTCTCGACGGCGAGTTTCATCCGCCCAAGCTGATCCGCGGCGTCGAGCATATGGGGTCCCTGGTTCTGGCCCAGCTCAAAGAAGTGCTCGACAGCTACGCGCGCCATGACCTCAAGAAGGCGCTGGCGGTGTGGAATGGCGACGAAGAGGTCGACGCCATGTGCACCTCGCTGTTTCGCGAGCTGCTGACCTACATGATGGAAGATCCGCGCAACATCACGTTCTGCATCCATCTGATGTTCTGCGCCAAGAACATCGAGCGCATGGGAGATCACGCCACCAACATCGCCGAGACGGTGTACTACATGATCGAAGGCCACGCGCTCGCCGACCAACGCCCGAAGGGCGACACCACCACTTTTGCAATGCTGGATGCGGAGAAATGATCAAGGGACGCTGAGCGGATGAAGGCCAACATCCTGATCGTGGAGGACGAGGAGGCGCTGGCGCTCCTGCTGCGCTACAACCTCGAGGCGGAAGGGTACGAGGTCGAGACGGTTGCGCGCGGCGACGAGGCCGATTTGCTGCTCAAGGAGCACTCGCCCGATCTCGTCATCCTCGACTGGATGCTCCCGGGGCTCTCCGGCATCGAGCTCTGCCGCCGGCTGCGGGCGCGTCCCGAGACCAAACAGTTGCCGATCATCATGCTGACCGCCCGCGGCGAGGAGAGCGAGCGCGTGCGCGGGCTGGCGACCGGCGCCGACGACTACATCGTCAAGCCGTTCTCGGTTCCCGAATTGAGCGCGCGCGTACGGGCCCTGTTGCGGCGGGCGCTGCCCGAGCGGCTCGCCGACGTGCTGTCGTTCGGCGACCTCGCGGTCGACCGCGAGAAGAAGCGCGTGTCGCGCGCCGGCCGCGCGATCGATCTCGGCCCGACCGAATATCGTCTGCTCGAATTTCTGATGGAGCGGCCCGGTCGGGTGTTCTCGCGTGAACAGCTTCTCAACGGCGTGTGGGGCAGCGAAATCTATATCGACGAGCGCACCGTCGACGTCCATGTCGGCCGGTTGCGCAAGGCGCTCAACCGCGGTCACGATACCGATCCGATCCGCACCGTCCGCGGCGCCGGCTACGCGCTCGACGACCGATTTGGGAAGACGGCGTGATTGACCCCGTCGCACCCGCGCGAAGTGGAATCAGCGCGGGCGGCGGATTCGGTCGGTCGATCAACCCCTGAACGGCCGCCGGTCGCGGCGCATGTGGGCCGGCTGATAGGCGACGCGCGAGTGGTACGCGCAGTAGGGCAGGCCGGTGATGGCCTGCCCGCCGCAAAAAAAGAAGTCGGGATGGCCGGGATCGCCGATCGGCCAGCGGCAGGTCTCCTCGTTGAGCTCGAGCAAGGTGCGGCGCTGGCCAAGCGGGATGACGTTGTCGATGAGTTCCGGCTCCAGCTCGACCTCGAGCTCGTAGGCCTGGGCGAGCGCGGTGTTACCTCGTATCGACGGCCGCGAGACCCGCAGCATGTGCGAATGGGGGCGCGCCTTGCGCGGGCGCGGAGCGGCCGAGGACGGCGACTTGGCGCGGCCCGACAACCCGAGCCGGTGCACCTTGCCGATCACGGCATTGCGGGTAATGCCGCCAAGCTCCGCGGCGATTTGGCTCGCCGACAACCCCTCTGTCCAGAGTTTCTTCAGTGTTTCGACGCGCTCATCGGTCCAGGTCATGCCTCAATTCCTCGCCAGTCGCCGCGGCGGAGAAGTCCAGACAGAATCCCACTGCGGGCCTGGGCAACGACCAGTTGGCCCGACGCATACCCGCGCCACCGATTTACGCTATGACTTGTCCGCCGCACGAAGTGTCGTATTCGACGATGGAAAAGCTACAATATGGCGGGAGTCAGGCGCAAGAGTCCGACCGGCCTGCTTCCACACCTTCTGTCCACGTGTACCCAATGCGTCCACACTTATCTGCGCCCTTGTGCAGTGCGTTAAGGTTTGCGGCGGTTGCCATGCCGTCCTCGGTCATGTTGACAGCCGACCGTGCTGCAATACAATACCGTGTCGTGCCGCCCGCAGAGGCGGCACATTTCGTTTCCACGGATTGTCGGCTTGGCGATGAGTAGCGCCCAGACATCGCATTTGCTGCCGACCTACGCGCGTGTCGATCTCGCCTTCGAGCGCGGCGAGGGCGCGTGGTTGGTGGCGACCAATGGTGACCGTTACCTCGATTTTACCTCGGGCGTGGCGGTCAACGCGCTGGGCCATGCCCATCCGCACCTGGTCGATGCGATCACCCGGCAGGCCAGCAAGGTCTGGCATGTTTCCAATCTCTACCGCATCCCCGAGAGCGAGCGCCTCGCCGAGCGTCTGTGCGCGGCGAGCTTCGCGGACGTGGTGTTCTTCGGCAATTCCGGCGCCGAGGCGATGGAATGCGCGATCAAAATGGCGCGCAAATACCAATCGGCGAGCGGCCGGCCGGAACGCTACCGCATCATCACTTTCGAGGGTGCCTTCCACGGGCGCACGCTCGCCACGCTGGCCGCCGGGGGCCAGAAAAAGTATCTCGACGGATTCGGCCCGGTGGTCGAAGGTTTTGACCAGATGGCGTTCGCCGATCTCGACGCGACCAAGCGTGCGGTCGGGCCCGAGACTGCCGCGATCATGATCGAGCCGATCATGGGGGAGGGCGGCGTGCGCGTGGTGCCGCCCGAATTCCTGCGGGCGCTGCGGCGGCTGTGCGACGAAAACGGCCTGCTGTTGGTGTTCGACGAGGTGCAGACCGGGCTCGGGCGCACCGGGGAACTCTTCGCCTATCAGCGCTGCGGCGTCACCCCCGACATCATGGCGCTTGCCAAGGCCCTCGGTGGTGGCTTCCCCGTCGGGGCCTGCCTCGCCACCGCTGAGGCCGCGAAGGGCATGACCACCGGCACGCACGGCTCGACCTTTGGCGGCAATCCACTGGCGATGGCCGCGGCCGGCGCGCTGCTCGACGTGATGCTCGCCGATGGCTTCCTCGAGCATGTGCGCCGCGTTTCGCTCCTCCTCAAGCAAAGGCTCGCCGAGATCAGGGACCGCTATCCCACGGTCATCGCCGAGCTGCGCGGCGAAGGGCTTCTCGTCGGCCTGCGTGCGGTGGTGCCGAGCGCTGAGCTCGTCGACGAGCTGCGGGCGGACAAGATGATCACCGTCGCTGCTGGTGACAACGTGGTGCGACTGCTGCCGCCGCTGATCGTGAGCGAGGACGAAATCGCAGAAGCGGTGAGGCGCATCGAGCGCGCCTGCGCCCGCATCGCCCAACGGCAGGAAAGACCGCAAGAGCGGGGAGCTGCCGGATGAGCGCGAACGGCAGGCGCCACTTTCTCGACCTCATCGACATCCCTCCGCAGGACCTGCGCGGGATGATCGAGGCCAGCAGAGCCATGAAGGCGCGCCGCGAGCGCGGTCTGCGGCCGCTCGATGGCCGCACGCTCGCCATGATCTTCGACAAGCCCTCGACCCGCACGCGCGTGTCCTTCGACGTCGCCATGCGCCAGCTCGGGGGCGCTGCCATCCTGCTGACCGGCCAGGAGATGCAGCTCGGCCGCGGCGAGACCATTGCCGACACGGCTCGGGTTCTCTCGCGTTACGTCGATATCATCGTGATCCGCACGCTCGACCACGACACGCTGACCGAGCTCGCGCGTCATGCCACCGTGCCGGTCATCAATGGTCTGACCCGCCGCTCGCATCCCTGCCAGGTGCTCGCCGACGTCATGACCTTCGAGGAACACCGCGGGCCGATCCGCGGCAAAACCGTTGCCTGGACCGGCGATGCCAACAATGTGCTCGCCTCTTGGATGCACGCCGCCGAGCGTTTCGATTTCCGCCTGCAGGTGGCAACCCCGCCCGAGCTCGCGCCGAAGAAGTGGCTGCTCGACTGGGTCAAGAGTTCAGCCGCCGCGATCCATATCGGCACCGATCCGGAGGAGGCGGTGAAAGGCTGCGACTGCGTGGTCACGGATACGTGGGTCTCGATGGGGGATAAGGACGACCAACGCCGCCACAACCTGCTCAAGCGCTATCAGGTCAACGCCCGGTTGATGGCGCGAGCGAATCCGGGTGCGGTGTTCATGCACTGCCTGCCGGCCCATCGCGGCAACGAGGTCACGGACGAGGTGATCGACGGGCCGCAATCGGTCGTGTTCGACGAGGCCGAGAACCGCCTGCACGCACAAAAAGGCATTCTGGCCTGGTGCTTGAACGCACGCTGAATGCCCGCTGCGCGCACGCGGCCTACCGCTGAAAACCAGGTGGAAGCCGCTTTTTTGCCGATCACACCCTATATTCAGGCATCATGTCCGATCCCCGCATCGAAATTCCAGCACGCGCGCCGGCGGCGACCTCCGCGGATGACACGATCTTGCCCTTCCAGGTCGAGGCGCTCGATCTGCGGGGGCGCGTCGTGCGCTTCGGTCCGGCGATCGACACGATTCTTTCGCGCCACCGTTATCCGACGCCGGTGGCGAAGCTTTTGGGCGAGGCGATCGTGCTTGCGGTGCTGCTCGGCTCGACGCTCAAATTCCAAGGCCGCTTCATCCTCCAAACCCAGAGCGACGGGCCGGTGCGTATGCTGGTCATCGACTACACCACGCCTGGCAAAGTGCGTGCCTGCGCCCGTTTCGACGCCGCCCGCGTCGCGGCCGCCGTTACAGCGGGAGCAGCCGACGCGGGCGCGTTGCTGGGCCGTGGCCATCTCGCCATGACCATCGACCAGGGACCGGACACCGCCCGCTACCAAGGCATTGTCGCGCTCGAGGGCAAGGGCCTCGAACACGCGGCGCACGAGTATTTTCTGCGCTCCGAGCAGATCCCCACGCGCGTGCGCTTGGCGGTGGCGGAGGAACTGCGGGCGGGCGCGGACGGCACGCGTCATCGCTGGAGAGCCGGCGGCCTTTTGCTGCAATTCCTGCCCCAGTCGCCAGAACGCTCGCGGCGAGACCTCGATCCCGGCGACGTGCCGGAGGGGATCGAGATCCATGTGCCGCCCGAGGACGACGCGTGGGTGGAAGGCCGCGCTCTCGTGGCGAGCGTCGAGGACGTCGAATTACTCGATTCCAACGTATCGGCCGAGCGACTTCTCTATCGGCTGTTTCATCAGCGCGGCGTGCGCGTCTTCCGTAGCCGGGACTTGCACGCGCAATGCTCGTGTTCGCGCGAGCGGGTCGAGCGAATGCTCCGCAGTTTTTCCCAGGACGATCGCGACCACATGGTCGAGAACGGAAAGATCACGGTCACCTGCGAGTTCTGCAACACGACCTACACATTCGAGCCGCTGGACGTGCGCGAGTCGACGCCATCATCGTGAGTGAATGAGCGGGCCGCAAGGCGGCATGCTGCGCAAACCCCCTCGGTCGTGCCGATGCGCTGCCTCCTCGCCCACCTTCGCAGGCCTCAATTGATCGTTCGTTCCCGCTGTGGGGTATCGAGCGAAAACGCCGGAATATCGATGTCGAATTGCTCGCCGGCCGCGGTCACCATGCCATAGGTTCCGGTCATGAAACCGGATGGCGTGGGGAGCGGCACGCCGCTGGTATACTCGAAATTCTCACCCGGCTTGAGCACCGGTTCCTCGCCCACCACGCCGGCGCCGCGGACCTCCTGCAGGCGGCCTTGCGCGTCGGTGATGCGCCAATGCCGCGTCTTGAGCTGAACGGTCTCGCCGCCGAGATTGGTAAGCGTGATGGTATAAGCCCAGAAGAAATAGCCGTTCTCGGGCGAGGAACGCTCGGGCAGGAAGCGCGGGTTCGCCGTGACCTCGATCTGGCGGGTCACAGCACGATACGCTGTTTTGGCGGCATCCATTGTCGGCCTTTGGCCCCAAAACCGGGCATTTCGTCGCGTATGTGGTCGACCTTAGTGAACAGCCTACGTTCCTAGCCTGCAACCCGTCGCGATGAGGCGACTCCCAAGTGCGGCAAAGGATCATTACAATTTAGCTACATCCATCACCGCGCGAAAGATCGCTTGGAATGCATGCCCCCACCGGACGCGATCTGCGGCTCGATTTCTTTCGTGGGATCGCGCTATGGCTGATCTTCCTCGACCATATCCCTTCGAACCTCGTCGCCTGGGGCACCATCCGCAACTACGGCTTCAGCGACGCGACTGAAATCTTCGTCTTCGTCTCCGGTTATACCGCTGCGTTCGTGTACGGCAAGGAAATGCGCGAACGCGGGTTCATCATCGCGGGCGCCCACATCCTGCGGCGAGCCTGGCAAATCTATGTTGCCCACGTGTTCTTGTTCGCGATCTACCTCGCCGAAATCTCCTACGTCGCCACCAGCTTCGAGAACCCGCTCTATGCCGAGGAAATGAACATTCTCGATTTTCTCAAGCAGCCCGACGTGACGATCGTCCAGGCGCTGCTGCTCAAATTCAAGCCGTCCAACATGGACGTATTGCCGCTCTACATTATCCTCCTGTTGTTGTTTCCGCCGATCCTGTGGCTGCTGCAGTTTCGCTCTTCGCTCGCGCTCGGCGCGTCGGTTCTGCTTTACGTGCTCACCTGGCACTTCAACTGGAACATGCCGAGCTACCCCAGCGGACATTGGTACTTCAATCCCTTCGCCTGGCAACTGCTGTTCGTATTCGGCGCCTGGTGCGCGCTGGGAGGAGCGCAGCGGCTCTCGCGGGTCTCGCAGTCACCGGTGACAGTGTCGATCGCGGCTGCATACCTGTTGTTTGCCTTCGTCATCTCGCTGACCTGGTATCTGCCCGGCATGAGCCAGTACGTCCCGCACTGGCTGGAAGAGCTGATCTACCCGATCGACAAGGTCAATCTCGACGTCCTGCGCTTTGCGCATTTCCTCGCGCTGGCGGTGCTGACGGTGCGCTTCGTGCCGCGCGACTGGCCGCTGCTGAAATCGTGGTGGGCTTGGCCGCCCATCGTCTGCGGGCAGCATTCGCTGGAAATTTTCTGCCTGGGCGTATTCCTGTCCTTTGCCGCGCATTTTGCGATGGTGGAGGTGTCAACTGCCGTCTGGGTACAATTCGTCGCCAGCGGGGTGGGCATTGTCGTCATGGTTGCGGTGGCCGGCCTGCTAGGATGGTATAAGAGGGCAGAAGAACGTAGTCCCGGATCGCGTCGGAGAAAGACGCCGGACGCGGATCTCGCGGGAGGCGAGGCATGAAGACGCCGGTGGCGGCAGCTTTGGCCGGATTGTCTGCGGCGTTGTTGGCACTTGCGGGTACGGTCGCCGCGGAGGGGCAGCGCTGCGAGGTCCCGGACTATTTGTTGTTTGGGAACAACGAGTTGAAGCACGTCACGGAGGCGGTCAAAAAGGATCGGCGGCTCACCATTGCTGTAGTCGGCACCGGGTCCTCGATTCTGGCCGGCCCCGACGGCCCCCTGTCGGCCTACCCAGCGCGGCTCGAGGAGGCGCTCAAACGGCGGCTGCCGTCGGTCGCCGTCAAGGTCGTGACCCTGGTCAGAACGCGCATGAGCGCCGAGGACCTGGCGCGGGGAATGGCCAAATGGCTGGTCGACGAGAAGCCCGATTTGGTGATATGGCAAACAGGAACCGTCGATGCCATACGCAGAATCGAGCCCGACGATTTCAGGGCGGCGCTCGAAGAGGGGGTAGAGACGCTGCATAAGGGCGGCGCGGACGTCATCTTGATGAACATGCAATACAGCCCGCGGACCGACATCATGATTGCGCCCGGTCCGTACGCGGATAACATGCGTGTGGTGGCGCAGCAGCACGAGGTCCCGTTGTTCGACCGGCTTGCCATCATGCGGCACTGGTCCGAGACCGGCGCTTTTGATCTTTATGCCGCCGGCAAGGACAACGTGCTCGCTCACCGCGTGCATGACTGTATCGGTCGTAGCATTGCTTCCATGATCATCGATGCCGCCCATCTGCGGTCGGTCGACCCCAAGGCGGGTCAATAAACAGGCGTCAAAACAGGAAAAAAACTTCCAGCAGGGACGAAACTCATATCATGCATCGCCATCTCTTTTTGCGTCGCGCGGCCATCTTCGCGGTCGCTGCGACGGCAGGTGTAGTTGCGCTGCTTCCGGCCCGGGCGCAGACGCCTGGGTCGATTGCGACGCCGGCCGCGCTGACATCCCCGGCGCCGCGGCCGGCCGCATGCGTCATAACCGCTGAGCGGGTGCGCTTTGATGTGCCGCTGGTCCGCACGGCACGGCTGCTTGCCGGCGGTAAGCCCATCAAGATCGTCGCGCTCGGCTCCTCGTCGACCTTCGGCGCGGGTGCGAGCACGTCCGCCGCCTCCTATCCGAGCCGGCTGGCGGAGGAACTCTCCCGTCATTTCCCTGGACATGAGATCACGGTGTTGAATCGCGGCGTCAACGGCGAGGAAGCCGCCAATATGCTCGCGCGTCTCGACACCGCGGTGATCGCCGAGAAGCCCGATCTGGTGCTGTGGCAGGCGGGCACGAACTCGGTGTTGCGGGACAAAGCAGTATCGCCGCACGCCTCGCTTCTGCACGAGGGCCTCACTCGCCTCAAGGCCACCGGCGCGGACGTCGTCCTGATCGATCCGCAATACGCGCCGAGAGTGATCGCCAAACCGAACATCGACGAGATGGTGTCGCTGATCGCCACCGTCGCAAAAGCGGAGCATGTCGGTCTTCTTCACCGCTTCGATCTCATGCGCCATTGGTACCAGAGCGAGCATCTGCCGTTCGAAACCTTCGTGTCGCCGGACGGACTGCACATGAACGACTGGAGCTATGCCTGCCTCGCCAAGGCGCTCGGCGTGGCGATTGCCGAGGCCGCGACACGGCCGACCGCGACCGCGATCGGGCCGCAAATCGCACCGCGCTGAACGAGGACGCCGGGCCTACCCGACGGATGACGTCCATTTGCGGCGTCCGCCGCTTGTTCTCTGCGCCTCAGGCCGCCTTAAGCGCGACCAGCAAGTCCTCGACGAGGTCGTCCGGGTGCTCCAGGCCGCATGAGAGCCGCACCAGCCCGTCGCTGATGCCGAGTTCCGCGCGTGCAGCCGGCGTAAGCCGCTGATGCGTCGTCGTTGCCGGATGGGTGATCAGGCTCTTGGCGTCGCCAAGATTGTTGCTGATGCGCACGAGCTTGAGCGCGTCCTGGAAGCGGAATGCGGCGGCCTTGCCGCCCTTGATCTCGAACGCGACCAGCGTCGAGCCCGCCTGCATCTGCCGGCGCACAATCTCGGCCTGCGGATGGTCGGGCCGGCCCGGATAAATCAAGCGCGAGACCTTCGGATGGTCGGCGAGCGCGACCGCGACCGTCGCCGCGGTGTCGGTCTGCCGGCGCACGCGCACGCATAGCGTCTCCAGCCCCTTGAGCAGGACCCAGGCGTTGAACGGCGACAGCGACGGGCCGGTCTGGCGGATCAACGTGTGGATGTGGTCCTGAATGAATTTTTCGGAACCGAGAATGACGCCGCCCAGGCAGCGGCCCTGGCCGTCGATGTGCTTGGTGGCGGAATAGACGACGCAGTCGGCCCCGAGTTCGAGCGGCCGCTGGAACAGCGGGGTCGAGAACACGTTGTCGACGACCAGCGTTGCGCCCGCCCCGTGGGCGATCTCGGCGATCGCCTTGATGTCGAGCACGTCGAGCCCCGGATTGGTCGGCGTTTCGAGGAAGAACGTCTTGGTGTTCGGTCGCACGGCCTTGCGCCACTGGTCGAGATCGGTGCCGTCGACCAGCGTCGAGGCGATCCCATAGCGGGGGAGGTGCTCCTCGACGACATAGAGGCAGGAGCCGAACAAAGCCTTCGACGCCACGATATGATCGCCCGCCTTGACCTGACCCATCAGCGCGGTGGTGACCGCCGCCATCCCGGTCGCGGTCGCGCGCGCGGCTTGTGCGCCTTCGAGCGCGGCCATGCGCTGTTCGAACATGCTCACGGTGGGATTGGAGAAGCGCGAATATTGGTAGCCGGGCTCTTCGTTCTTGAAGCGCTTTTCCGCGCTCAGGGCGCTGTCGTAGACATAGCCTTGGGTGAGGAATAGCGCCTCCGACGTCTCGCCGAACTGCGAACGCAGGATTCCGGCATGCACGAGTTGCGTCTCGGGGCGGTAGCTTCGTTTGGCGGACGCGGACATGAGGGTCTCCTTTGCCCAACATAAAACCCGGCCGGAAAAGCTCCGCCGGGTCCTACGCGTCCCCGGCCCTTTAGCGATTTGTTTTACGTGGCTGCAAGCCGGCCGGCTCAAATGACCACGGGATAACGATGCTCTAGCGCGATCGATGGCTTTTCGTCAAGACGGTCATCGGCTACATCCCAGGTCACCCGCGGGCTCGGCCCGCGGGTCCATCACTCTTCACAAGAAGTCTTGCGAAGAAGATGGATTGCCAGGTCATAAGCGCGTTTACGCGCGTCCATAGCCCGTCGAAGACGGGCGTGAACGCCCTTGAGGACGCGCGATGCCCGGCAATGACGACGCAGTTTGTGTCGATATCGGCGGAAAATACTTGGGCATCATCGGGGACTTTGCGTCGTGTCGCTGGCCTCTGCAGTTGACCAAAAAGGCATCCTGCCCGACCACATGATCGCGGCGCTCGCACGCGATGGCGCCATCCTGCGGGCCTATGACTTCGTCCCCGACCAGATCCAGCCCGCAAGCCTCGATCTGAGACTCGGCGAAGTGGCCTATCGCGTGCGCGCCAGCTTTTTGCCCGGTCCAGACACCACCGTTGCCGAGCGCATCGACGACTTGAAGCTGCACGAGATCGCGCTGGGCGACGGCGCCGTGCTCGAGACCGGTTGCGTCTACATCGTGGCGCTGATCGAAAGCCTCGCGCTGCCCGAGGATATTGCGGCCGCCGCCAACCCCAAGAGTTCGACCGGCCGGCTCGACGTTTTCACCCGCGTGATCGCCGACGAGACGCGCGGCTTCGACCATGTCTCGGCGGGCTATCACGGCCCGCTTTATGCCGAGATCAGCCCGCGCACGTTTCCGGTGCTGGTCCGCGAGGGCTCGCGCCTGTCGCAAATCCGCTTCCGCCGCGGCAATGCGCTGCTCGATGCGGAAACCTTACGCGCGCTGCATGCGCGCGAGCGCTTGGTCGACGACGATGACGCCGACGTGAGCGAAGGCATCGCGGTCAGTGTCGATCTTTCCGGCCTTGGTCCCGACGGCCTCGTCGGCTACCGCGCCAAACGCCACACCGGCCTCATCGACGTCGAGCGTCGCGCAGGCTACGACGTCGCCGACTTCTGGGAACCGATGCACTCGCGCAAGGACCAGAGCCTCATTCTCGACCCCGACGAGTTCTATATCCTCGCCTCCAAGGAGGCGGTGCAGGTGCCGCCCGACTACGCCGCCGAGATGGTGCCGTTCGATCCCCTGGTGGGCGAGTTTCGCGTGCACTATGCCGGATTCTTCGACCCGGGCTTCGGCTACGCGGGCGCCGGCGGGCGTGGGGCGCGCGCGGTTTTGGAGGTGCGCTCGCGCGAGGTGCCCTTCATCCTCGAGCATGGCCAGATCGTCGGCCGGCTCGTTTACGAGAGAATGCTGGAGCGACCCCACTCGCTCTACGGCGAGCGCATCGGCTCGAACTACCAAGCGCAGGGGCTCAAGCTATCCAAGCATTTCCGAACCTGATCGTGCGAAATCGAGCGTGCGATCGGCCTACGCCGCATGTGCCGGGCTCGCACGCCGCGCATCGGATTCAAGCCCGGGTAAGCGCTACTTCTAAAATTGACGGCGGGCGGGTGCCGCTGACGAGTTGATGCCTTTGCCGAGGCGCTAGCTCGCCCGCTTCTGGCGGGCGCTCGAGCGGGCAGACTTTTTCGACACCCGACGCCGGCTTGTCGCCCGTCGATCATTCTTGCCGCTCGCCCCGCCGCCCCGCTCGGCCTGCACGCTCCGGCGCAGCGCATCCATGAGACTAATGACTTTTGCGGGCTCGCGTTGTTTCGGTACTTCGATTTTTTCGCCCGCCTGTTTCTTCTTCAGCACTTCTTTCAGGGCCTCCTCATAGTGATCCTGAAACTTCTCGGGCTTGAAATGCCCGGCCTTGGTTTCAACGATGTGCGCCGCCAAATCCGCCATGTCCTTCGGAATCTTTTCATCTTCGATTTCGTCGAAATATTCGTCTTCTTTGCGCACCTCATATGGATATCGCAGCGTGATGCCGAGAAGACCCTTGCCGCGCGGTTCGACTGCCATGACATGCTCGCGCGAGGTGAAGACCACCCGGGCGAGCGCCACCATGCCTTCCTTGCGGATCGCCTCGCGGATGACCGCGAACGCCTGCTGGCCGACTTCGCCATCCGGCACGATGTAGTACGGGCTGTTGAGATACAGCTCATCGATTTCCTTCTTCGGCACGAACTCGTCGATCTCGATCGTGCGCTTGCTCTCGATGGCGATAGCCTCGAGTTCTTCCGGCTCGATCTCGACGTATTCGCCCTTGCCGACTTCATAGCCTTTGACGATGTCGGACGAGTCGACCTCGTCTCCGGTCTCGGCATCGACCTTTCGGTATTTGATACGATTGCCCGTCTTTTTATTGATCTGGTGGAAGCTGATCTTTTCTCGTTCGCTGCTCGCGGGGAAGAGTGCAACCGGACACGATACGAGCGAGAGTTTCAAATAGCCTTTCCAATACGCACGTGGGGCCACGACTGACTCCTTTTACTGCATCGGTTACTTCAGCGGTGCCATTCAACGAATATGGGGCGTCCGTAGTCCGAATCTGGGCCGGAACATATTTCCTCGGTGCGACCTAGGTGGCGGCACGACGTGAGAGCCGTTATGCGGGCGAAGTCTTCGAACGGCGTTCGCGAAACTCCTTACAATAGGTTATGGGGGCTTCGTTGTCGATTTGTTCTGGGGACGCTGGCCGAGCTAAAATTGCACCTACAAGTGATTCGCCACGAGTGAGCGCCATGGCTGTTGCCGCATTGAAAAACACATCCAAGCTGAAAAACCCACCTAAGCTGAAGACGTTCCACGCGACCGTGCACGTGACCCGCATCGAGGAGTGGTATGTCGAAGCTGAATCGCCGGAACAAGCACGCGACCTGCTGGCTGCCGGCGCTGGCTGTCGATGCCAGATCGGGGAGTGCTTGAATCTCGAAATCGAACGTCTGGAAGAGTGATGGGCGGTTTCGCGTCGCCGGTTGCCCGACAGGCGGCGGTTTCAGGCATCGGGTTCCGACGATGTGGTCTCAAGGAGCGCGAACGCGCCACGCCACGTCAAACGGACCGAGTTTCGGAAGCAAGACCGGAAGACTTTCCTGTCTGATGATGAGTGAGGCTTTTATGATCCGTGGCTACAGCGACCATGCCGCCAATGAGCGGACGTTCCTCGCTTGGGTCCGCACGGCCATCGCCGTCATGGCCTTCGGATTCCTCGTTGAGAAGTTCGACCTGTTCCTTGAGGTTGCTGCTCCGTCGTTGTCCGGCCGCGCGCTCTCATTGCCGGGCCAAAGATTCGGCAACATCGCCGGACTGGCGCTTATCGTCCTTGGCACTGCCATAGTCGCCATCGCAGCGGTCCGCTTTCTAGTTACCGCGAAGAACATCGACAGCGAAGAGCCGCACCCAGGTCCGGGATCGCGCATCGACGTGGCGCTTGCTCTCTTGCTGGTCCTTCTGGGCTGCGCTCTATTTCTCTACCTGTCCCACGCGGTCGTCGCCACGCGGTGAGGCAAATTGGGGGCCGTGAACGGCGTCGGGCGAAAAGCACCCGGGCGAGCGACTCCTTCGATCACGAATCCACGCGCGAGCTCAGCATGGTAGGAGTCGGATCCATTGAGGATATGGGCCTTTTCTGCCGGATCACTTGGAACTCAGTGGTCGGAATTGAATTACGTGGGCGAGATCGCCTATCCAAATTGACCGGTTCACACGGATAGCGCCCGCGCTATGCTATCCTTGCTGGCGAAGTTGACCCCTCGTTCAGGTGGCGGGTCAACGCCAAGTCGCATGCTCATGATCAAACGCCGTAAGAAGCGGACATCCGCAGTTGCGCCGCGTCATCGGCTGTCTCCGTCGCGCCGGGCACGAGGCTCAGAATCTGACAACAAAGCCGCTTCGCCTGTGGGGAGTCCTTCCGTCGTCGTGGTGATGGGAGTCTCCGGCTGCGGCAAGAGCACGATTGCGTCGATGCTCGCCCACCGACTGAATTGGACCTTCGAGGAGGGCGACTGGTTCCACCCGCCGTCGAACGTCGCGAAGATGCATGGCGGCGTGCCACTCACCGATGAGGATCGCTGGCCCTGGCTGCATGGTATTGCCGCCTGGATCGACGCCACGCGGCGCGTCGGCAATCATGGCATCATCGCGTGCTCGGCGCTCAAACGGGCTTATCGCGATGTCCTGGTCGGCAATCGCCCCGACGTCCGCATCGTCTATCTCAAGGGCGGACGGGATCTGATCGCGCGTCGACTGGCGGCGCGCGACGGGCATTTCATGCCACCCTCGCTGCTCGACAGCCAATTCGCAACGCTCGAAGAGCCGCAGGCGGACGAACATCCGATCGTTGTTTCGATCGTTGCGCATCCGCGCGAGATCGTCGCGGAGATCGTGAAGAGACTCGGCAAAGGGGTAGCCCCATCCTCGCCGGGAGTCGCCGCCGCGCGATAACTAGCCGGCGTCCATCGGTTTACGAAGGAGTCCGTGAAAGTGCAGTAGAGGTGTCGTCATGGCGAAAAAGCGAATCGGCATCCTCACTGGGGGCGGCGACGTCCCTGGCCTCAACTCGGTCATAAAGACCGTCACCTACCGCAGCAGCGAGAACGATATCGAGGTCCTCGGGCTGCGCCGCGGCTGGGAGGCACTGACGCACCTGAACCCCGAGGATCCGGACAGCCGGCGCCGCTACGTCATGCCGCTCGACCGTGAGAACACGCGCATCATCGACCGTCGCGGTGGCACGGTGCTGCACTCCAGCCGTACCAACCCAGCCACAATGGCGAAGCTACCCGACCACCTCGCCGACAAGGATTTTCCGCTCTCCGTTGGTAATAAAGGTATCGCCACCAACACCTGGGATGTCTCCAAGCAGGTGCTGGCGAACCTCTCGGCGCTGGGCATCGAACACCTCATTGCCATCGGCGGTGACGACACGCTCGGCTATGCGGCCAAGCTCAACGAGCTCGGCGTGAAAATCATTGCAATCCCCAAGACGATGGATAACGACGTTCACAACACCGAGTACTGCATCGGCTTCTCGACCGCGATCACCCGCGCCAGCGACGCCATCCAGCGCCAGCGGACCACGGTGGCCTCGCATGAGCGCATCGGC
>Ga0209648_10000852_pt1 | contig 24227 bp, 19 predicted proteins | sample GraSoi2013_115cm_FD_185830 | JGI IMG/M metagenome (GOLD analysis project Ga0209648, IMG submission 185830) | Grasslands soil microbial communities from the Angelo Coastal Reserve, California, USA - Sample 9_17_2013_115cm (SPAdes) (version 2) | ecosystem: Environmental > Terrestrial > Soil >... | reverse complement strand
GCCGCCATCCTGGAGCGCAAACCGGCGCGGCTATTTCTCACGCACTTCGGTTATTCCCACAATCCTGCGGAACACGTTCTGTTGTTCCGCGAGCGGCTGCATCGCTGGGCCACGCTCGCGGCGGAAGTGCTGCGCAGCGCCGCAAGCGATTCCGCCGCGATGGATTCTTTCATGTCCGCGACGTTTGCCGAAATCTCGCAGCATCTTCCCGCCGGTGAAGCCGAACACTACGCCTTCAGTGCCGGCCTGAATCTTTCTTTTCTCGGCCTGGCGCGGTATTTGCGCAAACGTGCCGCTGCGGCCACGTGAGTTGCGCGAGAGATTTTTTTAAAGACGAAAGGCAAACGTTTTACGCGGTCGTTTCTGAAGAGGACACTTCTTCCGGACCCGCCGCGGACCCGGTAGCAGACTCTGTGGCAGGAGCCGCCAGCGCTTCGAGGCGCGCGGAAAGCGCTTCGACCAGCAAGTCGACGAGCTTCTTCGCGGCGCTGCCGTCGGGATCTTTGTCGGGGTTGTACTGCGCTATATCGAGACCCAGCAGATTCTTGTGTTTCACAAATTCGATGAAGGATTCGCGGACGTCGTCGAAGCGCAATCCGCCGCTGCCGGGCACGTTCACCGCGGGAAACTCTTCCGCCGCGATGACATCGACGTCCAGATGGAGGACGAATTCGCGCGCGTCGGCGTGGACTTGCGCCAGCCCTTCGTGCGCGGCTTTGCTGCCGCCTTTGGTTTGAATGTCAGCGGCATAAATATGCCGCATCGGCGATTTGCCAAGGAATTCCTGCTCGGGCGGATCGAGCCTCTCGAGTCCAAAGAGCGTTACATCCGGCTCGCGCACCAGCGGCGCTTCACTCCAGAAACGCACCAGTTCCGGCGCACCCCTGCCGATGATGTGGGCCACCACCATTCCATCGATGCGGCCGGAGGGCGTGCTTGCGGGAGTGTTCAGGTCGGCGTCGCGATCGAACCAGAGAAGATTAATGTGCTTGTAGTAGCGCCGCGCACCGGCAAGCAAGCCGATGACTTGAGCGCAATCGCCGCCCAGCACCAATACTAGCGCACCGCTTTTCATCGCGAGCTCAGCACGCGTCTTGAGATCGTTCAGGCCGGCGACGATTTCCGTTAGATTTCGAGCGCGCCGGTGTTCGTCATCGTCCGCAAAGAGGCGCGGAGCGCAGTCGCCATGATCCACGACCTCGTAGCCGGCTGCCTGCAACTTTTCGGCGAGCCCAGCAGCGCGAAGTGCCACCGGAGCCTTTTCGCTCCCCGCGGAGAATGCCGCGGCGCTGGAAGGCGCGCCAATCAAGGCAATCTTCTTCGGCTGACGGACGATTTTGACCGCCAAGGTCTGGCTCCTTATGTTGTATTCCCCGGTTACCGCGCCAGGGTACCGATGGCCGGATGGTGTAACGCTCGGGCCTGGAAATCACTCCGGTCCTGCTCGGCGTTCCCCTGCCGAGTCCTGCAAACTGCAAACTTTTAGCGGCGCGGCGCCGGCGCGATGGTCGCCAATTCCGGCGGCAGCGTGAAGCGCACATCCTCACGGATCAAATCCAGATCACGTTGATCCGTGAAGCCGAACTCCGCCAGCCTTTCGCTGACCTGTTCCACCAGGACTTCCGGCGCGGAGGCGCCCGCGGTCAAGCCCACGCGTGAGACGCCTTCGAGCCACCTCACGTCGATGTCTTTTGCCGAGTCGATCAATTGCGCTTTGACGCCGCTGCGCTGTGCGACTTCGACGAGACGATTCGAATTGGAGCTATTCGGCGAGCCAACAACGAGAATTAGGTCTACATCTTTGGCGACTTGCTCAACGGCTTCCTGACGGTTCTGCGTGGCGTAGCAAATGTCGTCACTCGCAGGACCCTGGATGAAGGGGAACTTCTGGCGCAAGCGCGCCACGATTTCCTGGGTGTCGTACAGGCTCAGGGTTGTTTGCGTGAGGAAGGAGAGCTTGCCAGGGTCGTCGACTTCGAGAGCATCCACGGCGGCGACGGAGTCCACCACAATGGTGCGGTCAGGCGCTTCGCCCGAGGTGCCGACAATCTCCTGATGGTCGCGATGGCCGATCAGGATAATGGTGCGCTTTTCGCGCGCAAACTTCAGCGCTTCGAGGTGAACTTTGGTGACCAGCGGGCAGGTGGCGTCAATCACTTTCAGCTCGCGCGACTTGGCTTCCTCGCGAACCGTCGGCGGAACCCCGTGGGCGCTGAAAACCAGCACCGCGCCGTGCGGCACTTCCTCGATGGTTTCGACAAATATGGCGCCGCGGCGGCGCAACTGCTCCACGACATAAGTGTTGTGGACGATTTCGTGGTGCACGTATACGGGCGCGCCATACGCTTCCAGCGCCAGTTCGACGATGTCCACCGCGCGCACTACCCCGGCACAGAATCCCCGGGGCCTCACTCTCAGCAGAACTTTTCCATTCGTTGCGGTCGGCATTGTTGTCCTAATAATATGATTTCCGAAGACTCTATCATACCTCACGGCGCGCCTTGCCCGCATCCCGTTTCGTCAGGATTCTGTTTTCGTTAACTCCAAGAGTTCCATCCAATTTGAACGTAAGTTTGAAGCAGGGAAACAATACCAAACCAGAATAATGAGTCCCTTATCTTTGTGAATCTGCCCGAGATTTCCTAGTAGATGGCGAACAGGGATCGAAAGGAGAGGGGAGGAGGCGTAGCATCAGGTAAACACTGCAGGCGCTATGAAAATTATTCCTCGTGCCAGTACCAACCCAACGCTGCTAACCGTGCCATAAGGCTCGAGTTCTAAGGCACTTGGGGGAGGACTAGGTTTGGCATTTGATGAGCATAAGACAAACCTGCCGAGCCACTCATTCCTTCTCGTCCCCGGAAGCGGAGGCAGCATCCTCCGCGCACAGGGATTGGAGATCGCAAGCAAGACCAATCCTTCAAATGAGGTTTTATTTCGCGCAGGGAGTGGTGTCTCCGCCTTCCTAGCGCAGACAAATTGCGAGGGAAGGCGATGAACCCGGCTATCTTGCTTGTGGATGTTGCTTCAGCGAATCGCGAAGAATTGAAATCTTTCCTGCAGGACCAGAAGTGCGATGTAGGTACAGCGACAGATGGGGAATCTGCGGTCAGATGCTGCCTGCAAATGCAGCCGGATTTGGTTCTCCTGTACGATAGCTTGCCGGACATCGGCAGTTTCGAACTTTGCCGCCGGATGAAGAAGGATCCTCTCAATCAGCTCACGCCAGTTGTTCTGCTGAAACCCTCGCCGGATCAATGGGACGTCCATCGCGGACGGGAAGCCGGCGCGATGGATACTTGGGCTAGTTCTCCATCGCTCTGGGATGCGCTCGGGCGCATCCAGACTATGTTGCGGCTCAAGAACTACATGGATGAGCAGGCAAAGGCCGTGGTGTTTTCGCTAGCGCGGAGCGTCGACTCGAAACAAAACTTGCGGAATGGCCACTCGGAGCGTCTGCTGGCATACGCCGAGCAATTGGGAGAAAGCCTGGGTCTTGGAGAAGAAGACCTGCATGAGCTCCGCATCGCCAGCTGGCTTCATGACATCGGGAAAATCTCTGTTCCAGAAAGCATCCTGCTTAAACCCGGGCCCCTGGACGCGGATGAAAGAAGAATCATGCAGGAGCATCCCATCACTGGAGAAAATATCTGCAAACCTCTCAAGTCACTGCGCCGCATCCTCCCGGTGATACGGCATCACCATGAAAAAATGGACGGGAGCGGGTATCCGGATGGCCTTCGCGGAGAAGCCATTCCGCTGAAAGCAAGAATCCTGCAGGTCGCGGACATTTACGATGCACTGACTACAGACCGACCCTACCGGGGAGCCCTCCTTCCCGAGGAGGCGCTGGAGATTCTTTTCACTGAAGCCGGGAATGGCTGGCTCGATGCCTCCGTGGTGCTGAAGTTCTCTCAGATCTGCAGATACGGCGAAAACTTCCCGATAAGGGAAAGAACTATGCTCGCGGCCTACTACGCGTAGTGACTCACCGTTTGTAAGAGTGCTCGACACACTGAAAATATTTTATGTCCAAATTGGCGCTCGCTGAACCAACGCGTCCAGCCGTAAGATACGCCCGTCATGGCTCCGGAGATGGTGGTTTCCCCAGTGACATTGGAAGGCGCGCAGGTGCGGCTGGAGCCGTTGGCTAAGACGCATCTAGCGGGCCTCGCTGAGGTGGGGCTGGACGAGGAACTGTGGCGGTGGATTCCCACGGCCGTTCGAACGCGGGAAGAAATGGCGGGGTACATCGAGACGGCGCTCAACGAGCAAGAGCGTTGCATCTCACTGCCGTTTGCGATTGTTGAGAAGGCCACAGGTCGAACAATTGGCAGCACACGTTACGGCAATATTGACCGTACGCATCATCGCTTGGAGATTGGCTGGACGTGGGTGGCGCGCGAGTGGCAACGAACAGCGGTCAACACTGAGGCAAAGTATCTACTCCTGAGGCACGCCTTCGAAACGCTGGGCTGCATGCGCGTGGAGCTAAAGACGGATTCGCTGAACGAGCGCTCGCGCGCGGCGATCTTGCGCATTGGGGCGCGGGAAGAGGGCATCTTTCGGAACCATATGATTACCGCAAGCGGGCGCATCCGGCATACGGTTTATTTCAGCATTATCGATTGCGAATGGCCGGCAGTGAAAGCGGGTCTCGAAGCAAAGCTGGCTTCCCACCAGCACTAGAGGCACGAAGCTCGGCGGTAGGCCCTCACCTTTTGCGCAACAGCGGTCCGTTCTGCCAGGGTCCCTTCATCGTCAACTGAGGTAAACTGCACTTCAGATTCCAGGTGATTGCATTTCTGGTTTGTTGAGAGTCCGGCGGGCTCGCCGACTTCAATCTTGGGAGAAGAGCTTGGCAAGTCCCGACAATCCGATCAACCGGCGCCGCAGCGAGCGCGTGATGCTGCAGATGAGAATCACGGTGATCGCGGAAGACGTCGAGCACAAGCCAAGGCAGGAAGAAGCGCTGACGCTGATCGTGAATGCCCACGGCGGGCTGCTGAAGATGAAAATGGACGTGCACGTGGGCCAGCCCATGCGGCTGGTGAACCCGCACAACAAAGTGCAGCAGACCTGCCGAGTGGTGCGCGTAGATGATACTTCGCCGGAATTTTTTTCCGTCGCCTTCGAGTTCGATCAGGCGAACCCGAAGTTCTGGCCAGTTGTTTTCCCTCCTACGGATTGGGCTGCTCCGCCTGCTTGATGCTGCACGAGACAAGGTGAGCAGCCCGGAATTGCCGCCTCCCTTTTTGGCTGGCCCGCATAACCCTTCGATGGCCGCAACTCTTCCCAGAACTCAGGGTTCAACAAAAGTGGGACAGTGTCCACTCTGGAGGACGCGCTGATGAGGTGTCGAATGAATGGGCTTGGAAGATCACCGCTACTGACGGCTTCGATTTTGCTTTACGGACTGTTCGCGGCGGGGTGCGACGACCACATTGATGTGATTCGCGATCCGAACATCCCCGTGGCGAAGGGCAGCACCTGGGCGTGGAAGCCCGCGGCGCCGCCAAAGGATGAGGACCGGCGCCCCGTCGTTTCGCGCGACGTAATCTCGCGGGGAGAAACTGTGGCGCGCGAACCTGGCCCCAAGAATGAAATCGTTCGCGAACGCATCCGCACGGCGATTGAACAAACCCTTTCATCGAAGGGATTGCGGCAAGTGAGCGACCCGCAAGCTGCGGATTTCCTGGTGGACTATCACGTAGCAGTACGGCGGCATGACGTGACGGTGCAACGCGTCTACCCCGGCGGATACCCGGGACTCGTTTGCGGGCCTTATGGATGCTGGGAATCGTGGGGCTGGGGACCGGCGGAGGTCAACTATGAAAATATCCGCTTCCGCGAAGGCACGATTGTTTTTGACTTCGTGAGGCAGTCGTCGAAACGGCTGGTGTATCGCGCGATTGGGCAGAAGCCCGTGCACCGAGATACTTTCAATCAAGACGAGATTTCCGAATTCGTCCACCACATGCTGGGCAAGCTGAAGACCAACGGGTAGCGGGACGGCAGGTTCATCGGCGAGCCAGCGACCCGGCAGCATCCATATAAATTTCGGTTGGTGGGTCAGTTTCCGATAAGGCGGGTGGATTCAATGGGTCGACGCAACACCAGGTCGAAGCCCATTTGAAGCGGCCTCAATAGCCAAAAATTGTTCGCGGTCTTGACTCAAACGGAACACCATCCTGGCTGGGGTTTGATTGAGTACAGCCGGACGGAGCGGTTCTCCTTGGGGAAGTGCTGTCGAGTCAACTGATTAGACGGTGTTGCGTCGACCGGTCGAGCTGGCACGACTAATCGGGACTTAAGACGAAGCGAGTCTAAACACGATGGTGAGCAGCTATCAGCGTTGCACCTCAACCTGCTCGGGCGCGACGAGAGTGTTGTGTACTTGCTCTGACATTCGTATCCTGATTGGGACGTTGTGCCGCGTCTTTTTCCGCACTAATATGTTTCCATGAACTGCCAGCCAGCCCTCTCTTGAGACAGTGAAGGAATAGCGACCATCTGGAACTCTACCAACCACGAATCTGCCTTTGCTGTTTGTAGTTGCCGTTATGAGCTCACCGGGCCGAGACACCATCTCAAATCGAGCGTTTGGTAGCGTATTTCCATTCATGTCACAAACAACACCTTTGATGTAGCGAACTATAAAGGGTTGTTCACCACGTGTCCTGAGCCCGGGAAAAATCAAAAGTAAGGCCAACGTGGTCGCGCCGCCGGTGACGAATCCGCCGATGTGCGCCCAAAAAGCCGTGGACGAGAAGTGAACAGTCTGAGTGAGTAGCCCCAAAATGGTTTGCTCTGCCACCCAAGCACCTATGGCTCCATGTGTGTTAGTTGGAATGGTCGTGATGTGAAACCTCCAGAAAAAGACCTCGATGTCGAAGCGAGACTTGGGGAAGAGTACGAAATAGCAACCCATAATCCCCGAAATAGCGCCGGACGCCCCAACGCACGGGATAGTGGAGGTCTGGTTAAGAAGATAGTGGAGCCCAGTGGCACCACATCCGCACAATAGATAAACCAGAGCAAATAGCCAGCGTCCGAAGGTGTTCTCTATGCGATAACCAAACATCAACAAGAAGAACATGTTCCCTACGAAATGCAGGATGCCAGTGTGAAGGAACAGAGACGAGAACATGGTCAGGACATGGGGTTGTGCAGGCGTGAAGCCGTACTGAGAGAACACCGTCTGCGATGATGACAGGAGATATGTCGCCGCAAGTGCCAGGCCGTTAGCAACAACAAGGCCGATGATTACATACGGCATCCGGCCAACGTATCCGTCCTCGTTAACGGGCAATATGAACACGTGAGTAAGCCGCCCCTGATTGGTGTGCTAAGCACCAGTGTGAGTTTGGAAATCGGGCTTTGTCAATTCAGAGTACCGAAATTGAATTCGAGACGGAAAAATTATTGGATGAACGCGTGGCTAAGCCCCGACAAATGCTCTCAACTCCCGACTGACGCGGTAATCGGAAAGTGGCCCGCAACGGAATTTTGGAGCCTCTTTACGTCAGCTGAGTTCCCTTCTATCCTGATACGCCATGTCTAGCACACAGCAAGTAGTTCTCATCACTGGCGCGAGCAGTGGCTTCGGCCGGCTGATTGCGGAAACGCTGGCGCGCAAAAAATTTCGAGTTTTTGCCACGATGCGCAACGTGAAGGGCCGCAACACTGCAGCGGCGCGCGAAATCGCGGAGCTTGCCAAGCGCGAATCCCTTTCACTGCAGGTGGTGGAGCTTGACGTCACGGATGACCTCTCGGTGGAAAGCGCAGTGAGCAAAATTGTGCTGCAATGCGGCCGGATCGACGTGCTGGTGAACAACGCGGGCTACGGGATCATGGATCTGGCGGAGTCCGTGACGATGGCGCAGGCGCAGCGACAATTTGACGTGAATTTCTTTGGCGTTTTGCGGATGAATCGAGCGGTTCTTCCGGCCATGAAACGCCAGGGGAGCGGATTGCTGCTGCACGTCAGCAGCGGAGCGGGACGCCTGGCGATTCCAGGGATGGGCTTGTATTGTGCCAGCAAGTTTGCGATGGAAGCGCTAGCGGAAGTCTATCGCTACGAACTGGCTTCGCAAGGAATCGACTCCGTGGTGATCGAGCCGGGGGCCTACGCTACGGGCATCATGGAAAAGCTGGAACGGGGAGAAGATCCCTCGCGCAAGAGCGGTTACGGCGAAATGGCGCTGATGCCCGAAAAAATACAGGCGAAGATTGGAAGCTCGCGGGCGAACCCGCAGGAAATCGCCGATTTTGTGTTGCAAATCATCGAGACCACGGCGGGCCAGCGGCCGCTCCGGTATCGCGTGGGACCGGGCGGACCGGGAGTGCACAGAATCAACGCGCTAACGGACGAAATTCAAGCGCAGCTTCTCGAAGCATTGGGCATTACGGAGCCGACGAAATTCAAGACGCGAACGAGCGTGGCCGGCTAGATCTCATCCCTATACGAGCAGGCAAGACCGAATAGCTAAGGCAGCAAACCGAAGACGGCGACGGTCGTCTTGGTGCCGATGTAGACTCTGCCGTTCGCAACCATCGGGGCGATGAAATGTCCTCCAATGGGGGAGAAGTGGTCGCGGTTTGCGGCGGCTTGGTTCGAGTTGTAGAGTTCCTTGGTAAGGTCCCCAGCGTCGTAGGCGAACAGGATCCCGGCCCCCCAGTCCAGCGCCCAAACGATTCCTTGCGCGGCGCCATTTGCGGAGATGCTGGGAACCGCTCCATTGCTGCCGAAAACATGGGCGCTCTGCGAGGATGGCGAAGTCGCCAGGAGCGCTTTCGAAACCGGGAAAGCCTTTAGCGTGTTGTTTTCGGGACAAATGTAAACAGTGTTGTTGAAGAAGAGTGGCGACGAATGATTTTCGCTCGAGCTCAATTGGAATTGCTGGTAGATATTGTTCTTCGTGCTGTTGAACTGCCCCAAATTGTCGCGGTTCAGCACATAGAGATTGCCGTCCTTGCCCGCACCCACTGCTAGATGCCGGGTTGTGTTGCTTGCGTCGAGCAGATCAGGCAGCAGCAGCGGGCCTGCCGAACCGAAATCCGCGTCCCTGCTGTCTTCACTAAGGGTGTTATACGGCGTGAAGTAGTCCCCGACCTTGAGGCCAGCCGAAGTGGAGAGACGCACGAAGGAATTCCCATAGCTGCTGTTCATCCCAGGCGTGTCGCCAAAGCCGTTGCCGCTAATTACATACACGTTCCCCGAAGCATCTGCCGCAGGCCCGCCGCCGCCCATCCACATGCCAGCGCCGGAATTGTTGGGGACCAGGTCGATGGCACCGGTTTGCTTCAGCGTGCCGGCGTCAAAGGCAATCACCCAGGCAGAATAGGGGCCGCAATCTCCCCACAGGCCCGACCACGCCGTGTAAATGGTGCCTCCGCTTTCGAGCAGCGCGGCACGATCATGCTGAACCGAGGGATCAAAAGTGACGACACCACCGCTGCTATCCCCGCCGGTACCTGGGTAGGTTGCGGTGATGGTTGTGGGTCCGCCAAACAGCTCCTTCCCAGTTGTCAGGTCCAGGGCATGCAGGCGGTGAAAGATGTTTCCCGCCGAATCCTGGGACATCGCCTCAACATAGATGGAGTTGCGGGTGCGGTCAATAACTGGTGTAGCCGTGATGCCATTTGGACTGATATTGCCGCAGGGCAAGCTCGTGGCAGGAGTTTCTCCATTGGGGAGGACCCTGGTTTGCCACAGGACAGTCGCCGCACTGCCGCTAATGCTTTGCGCATCCACCGCGTAGACGGTGTCGTTTTCCGTGGCCACGTACAAAACGTTTTTGTTTCCCTGTCCGGGGATCGCAAGCTGGCTGAGGAAGAGCGCCTGGCCGTCAATCTGGCCATCGACGGTGAATTCGCCCTTCTTCCCGAACGTCATCGAATTCACGTTGCTGGTGGTCAGCAACGTCTCGGTGGAGTTCACGCCACTTCGAGAAACATCGTAATGGTGCGTGACCACGTCGGTAGATCCGCCGCCGGAGCTCGTAGTGACAGTCAAGGTGGCCGCGTTGCTGGTCACGCCGCCCGCAGAGTTACTCACCTTTACGCGGAATAGTTCGCCGCTGTCGGAGGAGGTGGTGACTGGAGTTGCGTAACTCGATGACGTAGCGTTAGTAATGTCCGCGCCGTTTTTCTGCCATTGATAAGTGAGCGGAGCGGTTCCGGTTGCGGCGACGCTAAACGTAGCGGTCTGCCCCGTGGTCACGGTTTGATTCGCAGGCTGTGTGTTGATGTACGGGGCAATGGGCCCGTTTCCGGAACCGTTGTTCGAATATGTGCTGCATCCCGCTAGTGACAGAGCTACAAAAATGGCTGAAATCGAGCAGGAGAGCGGGAATCGCCGCATCAGCGTTACCCTCAAGACAAAACTGCTAGCCCATACTAGACCGGCGCGCTACGAATTGCACCTGAACTGAGGTACAGTTCCCGGCCAGCGGGCGCGGCCGAGAAACGATCAAATTCGGCGCTTCGCGGCTTGCCTCCTATCCGCGTTCCCTCTATCCTCGATTTCTCTATGGAACTCCAAGATCGCGTTGCTCTGATAACCGGGTCGGGCCGTGGAATCGGCCGAGTCATCGCTCAACTTTTTGCGAAAGAGGGAGCAGCGGTGTTTCTTACCGCGCGCACGGAAAAGGAACTCGCCTCCACAGCAGCGGCGATAGCGAATGCTGGCGGACAGGCCGGTTACGTCACGGCGGATTTATCGCGGGAAGCCGATTGCGCGCAAGTCGTCGCGGCGGCTCGAGCAAAATTCGGCAAGATCGACATTCTGGTGAACAATGCAGGACACTACGGCCCGGTGGTTCCGGTGGAAGACTATCCGCTCGCGGAATTCGACAAAGTGATCGCCGTGCATCTTCGGGCGGCTTTCCTGCTGTCGAAACTCGTGTTGCCGGAGATGTACGCACGGCAATCCGGAGTGATCCTGAATATCTCGAGCCTCTCGGCGAAGGCCGCCTACGCGTGGGGCTCAGCCTATGCCGCTGCGAAAGCAGGAATGCTGGGGCTGACGCGGGTTGTAGCAGCGGAAGGAGCGCGCAAGGGCGTCCGTGTGAATGCCATCTGCCCCGGACCGGTGACGGAAACGCAGATGTCCAAGGAACTGGGTGCCGTGCTCGCGAAGAAAATGGGCGTGAACGAAGAAGAACAATTAGCCGGCTTCTTGAGTGGACTTCTTCAGGGCCGCGCGCAGACAGCCGACGAAATTGCGCGCGCCGCACTTTTTCTCTGTTCCGATCAATCCAGCGCCATGACCGGCCAGTCCATCAATGTCGATGGCGGTGTCGCCTTCTACTGAGATTCCCGCGAAGTGCAACATCTGGTGGTATCGCGATAGCGTTCCGAGGGGGTCTCAACATAAGGCGGAATCAGTGCGCCTCGTTCTTGTAGACCGTTCCGCCTTTCATCACGAACTTCACATTTTCGAGCTCTTTGATGTCTTTCAGCGGATCGCCGCTGACGGCCACGATGTCCGCCCACTTCCCGGCTTCGATGGTTCCCAGCTTGTCGCTCCAGCCAAGCAATTCCGCGGCGGTGGCAGTGCCAGCGCGAATTGCTTGCAGCGGCGTCATGCCATACTGCACGTAGTATTCGAATTCTTTGGCTTGATTCAATTTTTTCCAGTCGAAGCCGCCGGCATCCGTTCCGAGGGTAATCTTGACGCCTTTCTTGATGGCTTTCGGAAAATTTTCGCGCTGGAGGTCAAAACTTTTCTGCCAAAAGCTCTTCCATTCGCCGCCAGCGCCCGCCGCGAGGTTCATGTCGACGGTAATTGTCGGCACCCAGTAGACGCCCTTCTTCGCCATTTCGTCCATGAGCGCGTCCGTCAGACCGTCGCCATGCTCGATAGTGTCCACGCCGGCACGCAACGCGGCGGCGATTCCCTCGCTGCCGATGGCGTGCGCGGCCACTTTCTTGCCCAGGCGGTGTGTTTCCTCGACAATCGCTTTTGCCTCTTCGTCGGTGAAATTCACCATGGAATGGAGGATGCCGTCCGCTTCGAAGTGCACGCGGCGGTCGGAGTAATACTTGATCCAATCGGCCCCGTACATCACCTGCTCACGCACAGCCTTGCGCACTCCATCCACTCCGTCGGCGTATTGCACGCCGCTGGGGACTTTGAGTTCCCAGGAATAGCCGAGCAGGGGATAAAGCCCTGTCGGGGTCAGGGCGCGCGTAGCGACTTGCATGCGCGGGCCAGGCACTTCGTCGCGGGCAATCGCCTTTTTTACGTCCACATCGGCGTACATGGCGCCCTCGGTTTCCACGTCGCGCAAGCTCGTGAAACCATGGGAGAGCGCGATGTGCGCATTGCGGGCGGCGAGAATCGCTCGATAGGGGATCGATTGCTTCAGCAATTGTGCGTCATACTCCTCAGAAGAGACGTCGCCATTGAGCAAGACGTGAGTGTGGGCATCGATGAAGCCGGGCAAAACCGTCGATTTCGAAAGATCAAGGAGCTCTACGCCCGCAGGAGCGTTTGTCCCGGCCGTCACGGAGACAATCTTGTCCCCTTCGATAAGAATCAGCGCATTCTCGGTCGGCTTTTCGCTCTTTCCATCGATCAACTTCCCCGCGCGGATGGCCACGCGATGCGGGGTCTGACAAGGCGTGAGCATTGGAATGACGAGACACAACCCAAACACGGTGAGCAGACGGCGCATAAAAAGTCCCTCCCTAGCAGACGCAAGCCTATCAGAGCCAACGAAATTCGTCGCCTACTGAGACTCCTCGACAAGGGTTGAACGGGGGGAAAGCGGCCATCCCGACAGAAATATCGACAACGGAGCGAGCTTCGGCTAACATCTGCCGCGTAGGTTCCGCGAGAGGCACACTCTGCATAAACCTGCTGAAAAGTGCATCACACAGAAGCGAATGTGCATTCGCGAGGGAAAAAACTGTCTCAGCCGGACAATCGGCTATTGGAGCTGGCAAAAAAATAGGATCTGCGTCTTTTTGGAGCAGACGTGAGCCAATCGCCTCTGATTAGTCCTCCTGATCGTTCCGTGGGGGAAGATGGGCGTCGCAGCACGCGCATCGAGCGCTCCGTCCCGCTGATCGTCTTTGGCCAGAACCGCCTCGGCGAGCCGTTCGTGGAAAGAACCGTCTCAACGAGCCTGAACTTGCACGGTTGCCGGTACCCTTCGCGGCACGATTACGGGGTTGGATCGTGGGTCACCTTGCAAGTCGTGGGATTGAACGTGGAGCCAAAGCCACCGGCGGTGCGCGCAAGAGTGCGCTCGGTGCACACCTCCCAGAGTTCGCGGGAACTGCAGCAAGTCGGCGTGGAGTTGGAAAACCCCGGAAATGTTTGGGGGATCGTCACGCCACCACAGGATTGGATGACCGCCGGAGGAACGAGCGCTGGCCTGGCGCAATTTGCAATTGCGGTCGCGCCCGCCTTGGATCTCCCACCCGTAACCGTGAACCTCGACGAGCCGCCGGTGACCGCCGAGCACCACATGGCCGAGGTCGCCACGTTCCCTTCCCCCTCGCCCGTTGTTACGAAGCCGCCAGCGCCAAAACTGACTGAAGCCCCCAAACCGCAGCGCGTTGTTATCACTCCGGACGGGCTTATCGCCGCCCTGCAAGGAAGACTGCAGCAAGCCGCGGACAAAGCCGTGCAAGCCGCCGTGGCCAAACAAGTGGATGAAGCGGTGTGCGAAGCCCTTAACTCCATTGATGACGTACGCAACTCCAGCGTGCGCGAGATTCAGGAGCTTTTCCCCACGCGGGTGGAGGCGCTGAGACTCTCCTCGAAGGACGAAATCTCCGGCGAGATTGCCTCCTACTGGAAAGAACAAATGGATAAGTTCCGCAGCCATGCGGAAGAGATGGCCCAGCGGCTGGAGAAACAGGCGGCCGAGTTGCGGCATGAACTGGCGCAGTCGCAGGAATTTGTAGAACGAATGAAGCGCGAAGGGGAACCTCAGCTCCATGCGCAACTGAGAGAGGCGCTGGCCCGGGCGACCTCGGAATTCGAGGGAGCAACCGCCCGCACCGCGCACCGCCGCTATGAGCTTATGCTGGAGAATACACAGGCCGTGACCCAGGAGGCGCTCCTGAAGATTGGCGCGCGCGCCGCGGAAGTCCAGGCACTGGTGCAGAGCGCGGTGAATTCCGCTTTGGGGGCGTTCCAGCGGCAGACGGATCAGCAGGTGAATGCAGTCCTGTCCGAGACCAAGGAGCGCGCCGTCTCCGCGCTTTCCTCACTGGACGCCGAGAGTCGCGCTGCTTGTGAAGCACGCCGTCTGGCATTGGAAAGCGAAGTGGCGCGGGCCGCCGAGCGCTCCACGGATCAATTCCGCAAAGGGATGAAAGCCTTTCTGTACTCCTGCTTGGTAGCCGCCGTCAGCGCCGTGGATGAGCACTCGAAATCCACCCTCGACGGACTCGTCAAAGACAACGGGAAAACCCTTTTTGACGCGGACAGCGATTCGCGGCCCAAGGACGATCCCGAAATCCTCCCCGGTACCGACGTCGATCCTCTCACCCATTGAAAAAGATTGGCGGGGCGAACCCAAACAAGGATGTCGTGGCTGGGTACGAGATTCCCTATCCCGCGAAAGAAAAAAGCCAACCGTTCTGAGGGAACGGTTGGCTTTTTTCTTCGTTCTTATTGCCGCAGAGATTGTGCCAGTCCCGAAGGAGTCAGGATGACCAGCTCTGCGTGTGCTCAGGCCGGAGCCAGAAAGTCGTGAATTCAGTTAGCGGGCTGCCGCGGAACCCGGACGCCGAAACGGCCGGCGCGCCGCGTCTTCGATCGTGTAGATGCCCTGCCGCGTCGCGACCATAATCGGGTGCTGGCTATCGGCCAGGCGATCTACCGTCAGGGCCCAGAAGCGGTGCAGCATATACAGGCTTCCAACCACGGAAGCTACAGCCGCAAATCCCAGGGCAAACAACGCAAATACCGCCAGCAGTTCCCACACAAAATACATCTGCAGCGAAACCAGCGCGCCTAGGAACATCCACATCCACTTTCGGCTTTTGTCTTTGGTCTTCATCTTCCCCTGCCCCCGTCTTCTGCTCCGCTCAACCCTGACCGCCGGTCTGCGTTTTCACTTTCTCAAAATCCTTTTCCGCTCAATTGGATGCGCCACACTGTCCAGAAGGTCCATTCGCTCTCGACCTGTACCATTTGACACCTTTTGGACCCCGAAGGCGATGGTACGCAAGTCACATTTTGGGGTCTAAACTAGTCGCCTAGTACTGCACCCTCTGACATCCAATTGGCATAAATATATGAAATTAAAAAGGTTAAGGTGCATTCGACTTTCGCCTCGGTTTTCGCCTCTTTTTCCCTGTACCACCTGTGGAAAACCTGTCCTTCCGTACAGGGGTCTTCGGGAGCCGTCAGTTAGTGATTCTCTTTGGCCAAATCGTTTCAAACCCCGTACAAGTATCACGACCAGAGGTCGATATACTTCGCTTTTTATTCGCTCGTGTCAAGCGGAAAATGCGCTCTGCGAAAGAGGACTGTCGCTGCCCTCTCAAGGATCGCCGATTGTTCGGATTACCTAAATATGCTTTAATCCGTCCGTCGCAATTCTCCCACCTCGAACATGGAACTACTTGCCGCCCTCGCAATCATCTTGATCATCATTACTCCGATTCTCGCCATCGCCGCCTTTGTCCGCGTTCAGAGAATCGCGGAACAATTGCGAGGTGGCTCCCTGCTCACTCTTGGGGATCGGCTATCCGCCCTGGAACGGCGTTTCCAGACGCTCGAGAAGTCGCTCTCGTCACAACAGGCCAGCTCCCAGGAATCGAAGCTTGTGGGTAGCCAGCCCATCCCCAATGCACCACCTCTATCCCCGGCTATTACCACCCCGCAGAGTTCCCCGCCACCGCCGCTTCCTCTTCCACAGCTCTCCCAGCCGCGCGAAGTCCTTCCTCCGCCGCAGATCGATGGCTTTGCCGCGCCTCCGCTTCACAGCTCTAAGCCAAAGTCCTCGTCCAACCTTGATTTGGAAACTTTGATTGGCGGGCGCTGGCTGAATCGCATCGGCATCGTCGCGATCATCAGTGCGGTCACGTTCTTTCTGAAATACGCCTTTGACAACAACTGGATCGGCCCCAGGGGCCGCGTGGCGATTGGAATTTTGCTCGGCGCCGCAATGCTCCCCTGGAGCCAATGGCTACTGAAACGCGGCTATTCCTACTTCTCGGAAGGCATCGCGGGGCTGGGCGCGGCCGTGATGTATCTATCGATCTGGGCAGGTTGCCAGTACTACAAACTCTTCAGCCTTGATGTGGGCTTCATCGCGATGATCGTCGTCACCGCAGGCATGGCTGCCGTGGCCCTAGGCCGCAATTCGCAGCGCATTGCTCTACTCTCTCTCTTCGGCGGTTTCCTCACGCCGGTACTCGTCAGCGAAGGGAAGGACGCGCAAGTTGTTCTCTTCAGCTACCTCCTGACTCTCGGCGCGGGGCTTCTCGTCATCGAAATGCGCCGCGACTGGCGCTGGCTCACACCCATTTCTTTGCTACTCAGCCAATTCTATTTCTGGGGCTGGTACTCGGAGTTCTATCGTCCGAATAAGCTCGAGCGCACGGTGATCTTTGCCACGCTCTTCTTTCTTCTCTACGCTGCTTTACCCATCATTCGGGCCGTTCGATTTTCCGGCTTACGCGAGTTGGATACCCTGGTGGTCCTCGCAAACTCCTTCTCATATTTCGGTGCACTCTACACCATGCTCTGGCCGCAAGACCGCTGGCCGCTCACGCTCTTGGTCCTCGCTTTGTCCGCGGCACATGTGGTTGTCGCGCGCCTCGTTCCGCCGCCAAAAACCGGCGAATCGCCGCTGACGCGCTTGCTCTTCGCCGGCCTCGCGCTGACCTTTGCCACCCTGGCCATTCCCATCCGCCTCGACGGCAAATGGATCACGCTAGCCTTTGCTGTCGAAGGCGCAATCCTTGTGTGGACCGGCTTCCGTTCGATGACCGGCCACCTGCGCGCTGGCGGCTATTTCCTTCTCGCGCTCGCCGCCGCCCGGCTACTGATTTTCCCTTTGCCAGCACGGCAATTTCTGTTCAACGAGCGATTCGCCGCCTATGCCGTCCTGATCATCTGCTTCGGCGTAGTCGTGTATGCCGCGCGCGAACACGCCTCTGCTGTCAGCGGCGAGGAACTCAATGCCCTCGGCGTCTTTGCCGTCGCCATCAACGTATTCGCGTTGATCGCTTTCTCTCTCGAACTTTGGGATCACTTCGGCTCTCATGCAGGCTTGGGCATTGACTCCGGCCTCGCCCAGCACCTCGCGCTTTCTCTTCTTTGGACCGCCTACGCTTCGGGCTTGATCGCGCTTGGCGTCAAGCGGGAATCCGCGCTGCTGAGATGGCAAGCGCTCGTGCTCTTCGGCTTAGTAGTCGTCAAAGTCTTCATCTACGACAGCTCTTTTCTCGAGCGCTTCTACCGCATCGTCTCGTTCTTTATCCTCGGTCTTGTTCTGCTCACCGTTTCGTTCCTGTATCAGCGCAAAGTCGCTCGCGAACGTTCTCCATTATGACTCGCCGTATCCTTTCTCTGCTGCTTGTACTCGCTGGCCTCGGCGCTTCGGCTCTTTCCACCGATCTTCCTTCCGCCTGGCGCGCCTGGATGTATTCCCGCGCTATCGACTCCGGTCATTCGAATATCCTCAACTACATCACGCTTGACCGCGAAGTCTTTGTGCATTCTCAAAACCACCTTGCGGACCTTCGCATCATCGACGACCTCGGCAATGAGCTGCCCTACGAATTGAGGAATCGCCTGGTCCCACCGTCTCAACCCCCGGGCATCCCGGCCACTATCCGGGAGAACAGTTTTGTGCCCGGCCAATTTACGCAGGTCCTCGCCGACCTCGGAGACCGCTCAAGTTTTCACAATAGCATCCGCGTACAGACACCGGAGTCCGACTTTATCAATTGGGTGGAAGTCGCTGCCAGCGACGACGCCCACGCGTGGCGCATCGTCAAACCTCGCGCGCCGATCTCGCGTTTCCGCAAGGAAAATCTGGAAGGCAGCCAGACCATTCGCTATTCGGAAAATAATGCGCGCTATTTGCGCCTGCGCATCCAGGAACCCGCCCATCAATTCCCTGTGACTGCCGTTGAGGTTTTTTCTTCCCCGGAACTGGAGAAAAATAGTCCCCTGGCTAGTGGAGTGCCTCTGACAGCACTACAGCCTCCCGATCCAAATGTGGAAGCTTCGGAAACGCGGTGGACGGTGGACCTTGGGAGCGCCGCCATTCCAGTCGCTAAGATGCATTTCGAAACAACCGAGCCGGAGTTCTACCGTGCCGTGCGTATCCTCACAAGTATCGATGGGAAGGAATGGCAGTCAACTGGTGGCGGGGCAATATCCAAATTTGTGGTTGGCGGCAAAACCGAGGAATCCTTGCAGGTGGACTGTTATGAGCTGTGGGGACCACGCTTCTGGCGGGTTGAGATTCTCAATGCAAACGATGCTCCCCTTTCATCGGTCCGAATGGCGCTCGCAATGTCCTGGCGCTTTGTCCTTTTTCATCCGAAGGAAAATCGCTCCTATCGTCTGATTTACGGGAATGCCCGTGCGACCGCGCCGCAGTATGACCTCGCGAGAACTCTTCATATCCAGCCGAATGAGGTAATGCTGCATCCCAGCGTATTCGCGGAAGAGCTAACCTCCAATTACGCGGATCCTCGCCCCTTCACCGAACGTCACCCGAATTTACTTTGGATCGCTCTGGGCATCGCGATTGTGCTTCTAGGCTACGCCGCTCTTCGCGCTTTGCGCACACCCGACCCCGCGGCATCGTAGAAATATGCGCGCTCCTGAAATAGCAGCGCGGCCGGCGCCGGAGAATCTCAAGTTGCGCACCGTGCGATCTCCTGCTTAGCAAAAACCTCTCTACGCCTTTTTCAACTTCCGCGCGATCCACACCAGAATCACTGCGCCGACAAAGGCAACGAGGATGGACCCGATGATCCCTCCGCCTGGCCAAATGCCAAGCACCCTAAACAGCCAGCCACCAACGATGCCGCCGAGTATCCCTAGGATGATGTCTACCAGCACACCATATCCCCCGCCCTTCATCACTTTTCCGGCCAGCCAGCCGGCGATCAACCCAACAACAATCCAGTAAATCATGTGGTTGCCCCCTCCTCTTTCTCACTGCGGATAGCTGCCCCTGCCGCGCGTCTCTTTTAGAACGCGCCTTGCCGAATGTCAACCGCGCGCCTTACACTGGCTCGCAAGTAGAATACTTGGCCGTAACGGAGCATTGATGATTTCTCGCATTCGTTTATTTCTTTTACCGCTGCTCTTGCTCGCTCTGATCGGCGCGGCCTGCTCGAAGTCTCCCGCACCAGGCGATTCGTCCTCTGACGGCAAATCCGGCGCACGGCCCGCGATCGTCTTCATGACCGATTTCGGTACCGCCAATGATGCCGTGGCCATCTGCAAAGCCGTCATGCTTGGCATCGCCCCCGAAGTCCGCATTATGGACATCACCCATCAGGTGACACCCTATTCGATAGAAGAAGGCGCGCGATTTCTCGCCGCAGTTTCGCCTTACTATCCTGCGGGAACAGTTTTTGTGACCGTCGTCGACCCCGGAGTCGGCACTTCGCGCAAAGCCATCATCGTCAAATCAAAAAAGGGCCAGTATTTTGTTCTCCCGGACAATGGCTTGATCACCCCGGTGATCGATCGTGACGGCCTGGACTCGGCCCGCGAGATCACTAATCCAAACTGGACGATTCAGGCTCCGATTTCCTCCACGTTTCATGGCCGCGACATTTTTTCTCCAGCAGGCGCGCACCTTGCCGCAGGATGGGATTTCAGTCTCGTCGGCCCCGCTGTGCCGCAACTCGTCCGCCTGACTCCCAAAACTTCCACCACCACCGACAAGGGCATCGCCGGCAACATCATCGCCCTCGACGATCCCTTCGGCTCGCTGATCACGGACATCCCCGGCGAGGAATTCAAGGAGCTCGGCTACAACCTCGGCGAAAAATTACGAATCGAAATCAACAAAAAACAGGTGATTCTGCCTTACGTCAAGACTTTCATGGATGTCCCCGTGGGCGAAGTGCTTCTGTTCATCGACTCTCGCGATCGCGTCAGCATCGCCATTAACCAGGGCAACTACTCAAAAAAGTTTGGCGTCGAGTCTCCCGGCACGATCTTCATCCGGCGCAAAGGCGCAGCCATCAAGGACAAATAGCGCCCAGCCGGCCCATTTCCCCGGGAACTTCTCTCGCTCCCTAACGTATCTCTATCTCAGTTCGTCCAAGTTGTCAGTCCTGACCGGCACCGCGCATCTGCAGGGGGTTCCACGATGGGAGCGATTGGCCAACAGCTCAAGCAAGTCTTTCGCCGGCTCCGCCGCGCACCGATGTTTACCGCCGTCACGGTAATCACCTTGGCCGCCGGCATCGGCGGCAACACCGTCGTCTTCAGCGTCCTGGAAGGCGTCCTCCTAAAGCCTCTCCCCTATCCCCGCGTCGAAGAGCTAGTCGGCGTCTGGCACAACGCCTCCGGCATTCAGGTCACCGATCTGAACATGGCCCCCTCCAACTACTTTACCTATCGTGAGCAGGGCAAGACTCTCCAAGACATCGGCCTTTACCAAGGCGGCTCAGACAGCGTCACGGGAGTCGCCGAACCCGAGCAAGTCCCCGCAATGCGCGTCAGTGACGGTGCGCTTCCGCTCCTGGGCATCCCTCCCCTGCTTGGCCGTACCTTCACGAAGCAAGACGATTCGCCCGGCGCCCCCGATACTGTGATCCTCACTTACGGCTACTGGCGCCACAAATTCGGCGGCGATCCTTCCGCCATTGGCAAGACTCTCATCGTCGATGGTAAGGCCCGCCAAATCATCGGTGTCATGCCGCAAAGATTTCGTTTTCTCGACGAAGACGACCTTGCCCTCCTCACTCCGTTCCAGTTTGACCGCAACAAAACCTTTCTAGGCAACTTCAGCTACGAAGCTTTCGGCCGGCTCAAGCCGGGTGTCACCATTGAAGAGGTCAATGCCGACATCGCCCGCATGCTCCCTATTGTTATGAGCACTTTCCCTGCACCCCCGGGGTTCAGCCTCAAGCTTTTCGAAAACGCCCACATCGGCCCGAACGTTCGTCCATTGAAGCATGACGTCGTCGGGGACGTTGGCAGCGTCCTGTGGGTTCTCATGGGCTCGATCGGCATGGTGTTGCTGATCGCTTGCGCCAACGTGGCAAATCTTCTGCTCGTTCGAGTCGAAGGCCGCCGGCAAGAATTGGCGCTTCGCGCAGCTCTAGGCGCCAGTTGGGGACGCATCGCGGGGGAATTGTGGCTCGAGAGCCTCGCTCTCGGCTTGCTCAGCAGCTTGCTCGGTCTGGGGCTTGCCTGGGGCGCCTTGCGAGCGCTCGTGGCTATGGCCCCGGACGGGCTTCCGCGGATTCATGAAATTGGTATCGACGGCCCGGTCCTGCTCTTCACCGTCGCCATTACCGTTTTCACGAGCCTTCTCTTCGGCGCCATTCCTGTCTTCAAGTACGCTGGCTCGCAGTTGAGCACCGGCATCCGCGAAGGCGGACGCACACTCAGCCAAAGCCGCGAGCAGCATCGCGCCCGCAGCGTCCTAGTGGTCGTGCAAGTCACGCTCGCCCTCGTTCTGCTGATCTGCTCAGGCTTGATGATTCGCACTTTTCGCGCGATGACCAAGATCGATCCCGGTTTTTCTCGCGCCGCCGAACTGCAAACCTTCCGTATTTCCATCCCGGAAGGGCAGATCAAGGAGAATGAGCCGGTTCTCCGCATGGAAGAGGAAATCTTACATAAAGTCGCGGCGGTTCCCGGTGTAGCCTCCATCGGAATCGGTTCCAAGGTCCCCATGACCGGCCAAGGCTGGACTGATGTGCTCTTCATTGAGGGCCAAACTTATGCCGAAGGCCAGTTTCCTCCGCTCCGCCGCTTCAAGTTTGTCTCGCCGGGGTATTTCGGCGCTCTGGGCATGCCGCTGGTTGCGGGCCGTGAAATCACTTGGAACGACACATACAAGAAACACCCCGTCGCCATGGTTTCCGAAAACGTAGCTCGCGAACTTTGGCATGACCCCGCCGCCGCGCTCGGCAAACGCATCCGAGTCGGCACCAAAGATGACTGGCGGGAAATCATCGGCGTCGTCGGCAATGTTTACGATGATGGTGTCAGTCAACCGGTCACCACGTGCGTTTATTGGCCTCTCCTGATGGATCACTTCGAGAGCGAGAACTCCTTTGTTTTTCGTGATGTAGTCTTCGCGGTCCGCAGTTCCCGGGCCGGCTCGGAAAGCTTCTTGAACGAAGTCCGCCAGGCGTTGTGGTCCGTGAATCCGAATCTTCCCGTTGCCAATGTCCATACTCTCGAATTTTTCTACAAGCGCTCCTTGGCCCGCACCTCTTTCACACTCGTCATGCTCGGCGTTGCCGGAGCTATGGCGCTGCTCCTCGGCGTCGTCGGCATTTACGGCGTGATCGCCTATTCCGTCTCGCAGCGCCGCCGCGAAATCGGCATTCGCATGGCCCTAGGCGCTCAGCAGCCTACGCTCACCGGAATGTTTGTCCGCCACGGCCTGTTCCTGACCGGTATCGGAGTCGCCTGCGGACTCGTCGTCGCCATCATCCTCATGCGGCTCATGTCCACCTTGCTATTCAAAGTCAATCCCACCGACCCGCTAACTTATGTCGCGGTATCCGTCGGCCTGATCGCCACCGCGTTCTTGGCCAGCTATCTCCCGTCACGCCGCGCCGCCACCGTCGACCCTGTCGAAGCCCTTCGCGCTGAATAGCCTTCGGGCCGTTGGGGCGCCAACTATTTGCTTTTTCCTCCAACCCGCCCAACAATGAAGTTGTAGCTCAGCCTTCAGGGCTGAGTCTTTGTTCCTATAGAGGTTCCGCCATGCCTGAAGCCGTAATCGTCTCCGCCGTCCGCACTCCCGTCGGCCGCGCCTATAAAGGTTCGCTCCGCGCCACGCGGCCCGACGATCTTGCCGCGCTCGCCATCAAGGAAGCGCTAGCCCGTGTACCCGGCCTCGACGCCAAGGAAATCGACGACGTAATTCTCGGCTGCGCCATGCCTGAAGGCGAACAGGGCATGAACGTCGCGCGCATCGCCGCCCTCCGCGCCGGACTGCCCGTCGAAACTAGCGCCATGACCATCAACCGCTTTTGTTCCTCCGGCTTGCAGGCCATCGCCCTCGCCGCCGAACGCATCCGCTCCGGCTCCGCGGAAGTCATCGTCGCTGGCGGCACCGAATCCATGTCCATGGTGCCCATGGGCGGCAACAAAATCTCTCCCAATCCTTGGCTCGTCGACAATTATCCCGACGCCTACATCAACATGGGCCTCGGCACGGAAAATATCGCGCGCAAATTCGGCATCACCCGCGAGCAAGCTGACCATTTCGCCGCCGATTCGCACAAGAAAGCTCTCACCGCCATCGCCGCCGGTAATTTCAAGGACGAAACCATCGCCGTTGAAGTGAAAATCACTTCCCTACCAAACGGCAACGGCGCTCCTTCCAAGCCGAAGGGAGGGTCAGTCAAACCGACGACTCAGACCTTTACATTCGCCACCGACGAACTTCCCCGCGCCGACACAAATCTCGATGTTCTCGCAAAACTGAAGCCCGCGTTCCACGCCAAAGGCACGGTCACCGCGGGCAACAGCTCTCCCATGAGCGACGGCGCCGCCGCTACCGTAATCATGAGCGACTCTCGCGCCAAATCGCTTGGCCTCAAGCCGCTCGCGCGTTTCGTCGCCTACGCCACCGCTGGCGTTCTCCCCGAAGAATTCGGCATCGGACCGGTCCAAGCGATTCCCAAAGCATTAAAGTTAGCCGGCCTCTCGCTCAGCGACATGGCCGTCATCGAGCTCAACGAAGCCTTCGCCGCCCAATCGCTTGCCGTCATCCAGCAAGCGAAGCTCGATGCCAGCCGCGTAAATCCTAACGGCGGCGCAATCGCGCTTGGCCATCCGCTAGGCTGCACCGGTGCAAAACTAACCGCCACCATTATTCACGAATTGCAACGCCGCAGCGCCCGCTACGGCATGGTCACCATGTGTATCGGCGGCGGCATGGGCGCCGCCGGCATCTTCGAGCGTTTGTAACGAAAATACTGTGAGGCCAAACACCGATCCGTCATTCCGAGCGCAGCGAGGAATCTCTCTTAATCTTTCGCCAGGCCGACTCATGAAAATCGTGTCCTGCTTAGCTCTG
>Ga0209648_10000851_pt1 | contig 24233 bp, 23 predicted proteins | sample GraSoi2013_115cm_FD_185830 | JGI IMG/M metagenome (GOLD analysis project Ga0209648, IMG submission 185830) | Grasslands soil microbial communities from the Angelo Coastal Reserve, California, USA - Sample 9_17_2013_115cm (SPAdes) (version 2) | ecosystem: Environmental > Terrestrial > Soil >... | reverse complement strand
CGACGAGCGCCAATACGTCGGATACCAGGGACAGCAGTGGACGACGCTCGCCCAGATGCAGAAGGATGGCTTTCGCAACGAGTTCAGGGAGCATGAGCCGGGTCTGATAGGCATTGGAACTACCCCCTCATTCGCCATCGGCGAGCGCGCCCTGCTGGTGCAAAGCGCACAGGGCAACGTCCTGTGGGACTGCATGAGCTTGATCGATGATGAAACGGTCGCGGGCATCGAGCGGCTGGGCGGTCTCACCGCCATTGCCATCTCACATCCCCACTACTACTCGACGATGGTGGAATGGGCCGATCGCTTTGACATCCCCATCTATCTCCACGAGGCAGACCGGGAATGGGTCATGCGTCCCAGCGAGCGCATCACCTTCTGGTCGGGGGAGACTTATCCCCTCTCGGACGGCATGGCCTTGCTCCGGCTGGGAGGGCATTTCCCTGGAGGCACGGTCCTGCACTGGAAGCAGGGAGCCGGTGGCAAAGGCGCGCTGCTCTCGGGCGATATTATTCAAGTGGTTGCTGATCGCCGGTGGGTCAGTTTCATGTACAGTTATCCCAATCTGATCCCCCTTCCTGCTGCCGAAATACAGCGTATTCGGGATACGATTGAGCAGTACCAGTTCGAGCGGTTGTATGGAGCCTGGTTCGAGCGGGTCGTGACGCACGATGCGCATGAGGCCGTCCTACGCTCAGCCGAGCGGTATATGCGTGCGTTGCAGTCTGTGCGCCACTAATCAGCTGGAGAGACTTTATAAGATGCCAGGATACGGTCTGCCAGCAAACCCAGACAACTGAGGTTGGGGAAACCAGGCCCCTGGGCGATACCCGCGAGCATTGGCAAATGTAATTTGGGTGTGAAACCTTCAAGGGAAAGATCTGCAGCAATAGCGTGCTCGATGGCTCTCGCATCAAAAGATTGCGTGACCGCAGCCATGCGCGTGCGTGTTTCCTCGTCGAGGAGGTTTCTAAACCAGAGAGCATCGAAGCCGCGCGCTACTACAACGTAATCGTACTCATCGTGTTTCATCTTACCATCGTATTCGCTATCGACCCGCACTGTCGTCTCATGCGCATGAATGCGCCGCACTGTGCCGAGAACGGAGCGCACATTCTCGGCGTTGCTGATCTCTGCCATCGCCTTGAGTGAGAAGACGCCTCTATCCGTGCGTTTCAAAAATTCGCGCCGGTCACGCTCGCTCAGTTGTAGCCAATTTGCCGCGTGCTGGTGATCACTGTACAAACTGGCGAGCTTGCCATCGGGGTCGGAGAATAACCTGTTCTCCTCGAAGCCCTCATCGCGTGAATAGATTACCCCATATGGACTGATTACTTCGATGAATGCCGAACTTCTCAGGATGTCCACCAGGGCCACCACAATGGCAGCGGCAGTTTCACCTGTGCCGATCACACCAATATTTAGTGGCTTTTTGACTTGCAAGCGGAGTTTCACGAACTCCTCAACATGCAGCCAGAATGATGCGCCGTCCATGATACAAGGATGCTCCTCTGGCTGACCTGGGATGGTGAGCGGCGTCCCAGGGCCCGTCATCACCAGGCCTTCACCAGTCAGAGTAAACGGTGTGCCACCTGCTGAAGGTTGGCATGTCAACTGCCAGTGGTTCTGATCAGCGCTTGTGCCGATACTTGTCACCTCGGCCATGCATAGGTCAAGCCCCACTTGTTCGGCAACCCATTGTATATACTTTGACCACTCCGCATGCGTCGGTCGTGTGCGCCCGCGATCAATCCAATCGGCATAACGCATCTGATTGATGAGATAACTCTGCCAGGAGAGGTGCAACATCTCCTTTGCGACTGCTCTGCTGAGCGCCTTGTCTCCCCAACAGGCGGAGAGATAGGGAAAGCCAACATCCTTCTCCGGGCGTGTCCCCAGGGATTGATTGCCGTCGGTGAATCCTGCCTGGCCAGACCAATGGGAAGCTACACCTTGCTGATCAATAATACGCAAGTGCGGCACGGGATAGCCCAACTTCGCCAGCATGTATCTTTTCGCTGCGATTGCGACCCCCTTTGGGCCAGCTCCCAACACCAACAATGTAGGTGTAGACTCAATTGTAGACTTCATTAATGGCGCTGTAGTGATAGATTGATCCATAGAAGCATTATTGCCTAAACGGTACCACATGTCAACCGAAATCTGACAGTTTCCAGATTGTCGCGTTCCAAGCAGGTTTGTCGCACTTGTCGCGGTTGTGCTCGGACGGTGGGCGAATGAGCTTCTCAGGCTGCTTGTGGCCAGATAGGGTGCAACTGTGGCGCATTTGCGCCGTATTTTTTGGGATTTTTCCTTTCCTTGCCGGTTGACGCAGGTGTAGAACCAGCTGAGGCGGTGTTCAAAGGTGTGCAAATTGTGCATATCATGCTCAGTTTAGTGTGCCTTTACTATTGCAGGTGGTTGTATCACGCACATGGGAGAGGGAGGTAACCCTCTGTTCTCCTACGTATTCTTTCCCAGCTCTGAGAAGTGGCTCACCCCATCATCGCTCGCATCGGGGAATATACCCAGGCAGAGGCTTATTTGCAAGACGGACTCGACTTGGCGTTCACGGGTGGCTTGCACCCGGGCGCGTACGGTTTTGGAATCCTCGATGCTGCGCTTGTCGGCCAGGTTTTCGGAGTCAACGCGGGGGACTTCGACGTGGATGTCGATGCGCTCCAACAGCGGGCCGCTGATCTTCTTCTGGTAGCGGGAGATAGCTATGGCAGTACAGCTACATTCCTTGACGGGGTCGCCATAAAAGGGGCGGGGAGGTGCTGCAGTCACTATCTGATACACCCACTTAACAGACATTGGGGTATTTATAACTTTTTATGGTAAGAGGAGAATTCGTAGATAGAACATGGTCTACTCTTACTATGGCACCTGTTTTGGGAAGAAAGCGTAGAATCGATAGCAGCCATATCCCTCTGTTCTTGAAAACGAGCCAGGTCGAACATTACTTGAGTAAGCTGTATAATATCTTCGTTGCTCTGCATAAGCGACTCCAATTTGCAGATAATCTCATAACGCCCCCTGACAACTTCCCGAGAGCCACTTCGACAGGTAGAGCGAAACCTGCCTAACAGCGCAAGCACCATCCATAGCTGCTCTTTCATATAAGCAAGCTCTACCACAATAGGACAACGCAATGAAAAAAGAACGAGCGGCATCTGCGACTTCTGATCCAGGAACTGAGCGAAATCCTCTACAGGTTTATCCATTGTCCTAATAAAGCTAATGACCTCATTGCACTGTTCTGGCCGAATAGTCTGCCATTCACTAAGCAGCGTATATGCACGCTGCAAACGATCACCTGCCTCTTGAATAGGAGTAAGATACGTCCGCGCTCGCTTTACAAAGTCTTTCAGAGATAGTCGTCGATGTTCTCCCCAGGGATTTTGATGCATTTGCCATGCATCATTGATCCATTCGTTCATTGGTGCACCTTTCTTATCTAGCAAATACAAAATCCTTGTATCGCTCTTCCGAGCGCCTCCTGGCACAATATCAGACTTTGAATAACATCATTGTAAACTGCTGCTGTACTGCCTCCATTTTCAAGCGTCAGAGACGCCGCGCATACGAGACTATATGCATGATTTACTTCCAACAAAATCCCATCAATGGATGTGACATACCCTGCAAGCAGAAAAGCAATAGATTCCTGCTGTGAACTCTGAATACTAACAAAGACATTTCTAATCTCCCGTAGTTCAATTTCTAGCTCATCCAGGCTGCGCGCAACCTTGCGTAAGTCGTCCCCAAACCTCTCCTGCCACCCTTCAAGCATACGTCTACAAACCAGCAGGATTCCCTCTGGCTGATCGAGATCAATCTCAAGTTGCTCTGCTCTCTCAATAAGAAGAAGCGAATACAGCATAATCCAATGTATTCCATGCGACGAACTACCCGAACCCCTGCTTCCCCGGGTTGGTTGTTTTTATCATATGTTTGCTTCATGCTTAACCACATGCTTGCCAAAGTTTTTTATGAAAGTATCAATCTCTTGCAGACTCTTTATTAGCTTTTGTAGCTTATCCCAGATAGCTTTTCTCTGGGATATCGATTCTGTCTGACCGCTAAAATGATGCAATAAGACAACCACTTCTCCAGCTTCTTTGCTGAAATATACTTGCTCACTTCCCAGACGATAGCGTGGAGCAGAATGCGTAGAAGCAACACGGGAAAGTTCAGTAGCAATCTTTTCCACGTGCGTAGCGGCTTCCTGCACTTTCAAGCTGGCAAGTTGACATTGATCCCTGAAAACATCTTTCTCGGGCTGGAGCAGATCAATAACAGTTTGGATAGCTGTACGAGCAATTGCAACGTGATTATGAGCTGACAGTAAAAATTCTCCAATGGATTTGCGCGTTTGACGGGCAGCGTCTTGGGAAGATTGTGATGGAGGCAGGGGTTCTTCGCCCCGATGGGCATCAGGAGCTTTCTGTTTACTGGCACTTGCTCGCCTGGTATGCTTTTTTTGTGGGTCTGCTTTATGGACTTCTCGGGCTGGCGCTTGTACATATGTATCTGGCATAGCTGGGAAACTATCGGATTGTTCACCAGGAGATATTGTAGATCTTTCCTGAGCTTGAAGTGGTTTCCAGACTTGCTCAACAAAATCGCGCAGTTCAGGATTTCTAGGACTGTATGCACAGGCAGCATCAATCAACTCCGGCAACCGTCCCTGGGCTTCCGCCCAATCAATTACCTCAAAGACAGTATCTGCGAAGTCCTGACTGTTTGCGATCTCCCCCAGGCGAACATTTAATCTGAAATTCAGTTCTTGCTTCAGTGTCTCTTGCTTGCGAAATGCACGCATGAGCGCCTGATGCAACTGCCGACGTTGAGAACCTTCGAGTTTCATAACCCTCTCCCAAAGCCTACATATCAGTTTGTAGCAAGCATTGTTCGCTTACTATGCCCAATGACCTTTCATCCGCAAATCCGCCAGAATCGCCGAAAAAGGAATGCCCTTATTGCTCACAGGATCGTTCTCACGCTGGTGCTGGGCAACGATAGTTCCATCACTGCTGATACACGGCGAACCTGATGAGCCTTCAAGGGTGTTGATCGTGTAATGGACGCGATTGGAGTTTGTATCAATTCGAGTTACAGCCCCCAACGCTATCTTCTGCGGATTCCCTTGAGGGTGCTGTATGATGCAAAGCGGCTCGCCCACCCTAAATGTATGCTCCTGTGGCATATTCCATACCCAGGGAACATTTTCGTTATGCCCCAAGTTTGAGGTATCAATGCATAGTAAGGCGTAGTCTAATTTGCGAATAGGGCTGTAAGCAAGCAGCCAACCGCTACCAGCAAGATAGCACTCAACACCTGCGCTTAGCCTTCTCCCATCTGAACCCACTTTATAATGAAAGCGTAATACTACACTATCCCATAATGCCGGATTATCGATGACATCCTCCATCACATGATAGCTTGTCATGACGAGATCAGAGTTGAGTAAAAAGCCTGTTCCCCTGGCAAAACCGCTTATCTCAATACAACAGACTGCGAGAGAACACTGCCACATACGCTCAAGCCACGGCTCGATATCACTGAACCCCGAACCAGATACGATGGCCTCGAGTCCTTCTTGTGGCACTTCTAAGGTAGTCGAAAATACTTCTTTACTCACTGCCTTCAATAGTAAGTTCCCTGGATTCTCCCGGCGTGCTTCAACAACGAGATCTTCAAGCCTTTCTTGCGACTCTACCCACATAACTAGGTTGAAGACGATATCGGTGAGGTTATCACCACCCACAATAGCATCAAGGTCCTCATCGAGTCCGAAACGAACAACTCTCTCTACTACAGGTTTTTTCCTGAGTGCCTTTACAAGCGCGTCAGTCAATCGTCGGTATTGTTCACGTGTAAGGCGCATGATCGACCTCCTGAAAGAGGCTGAGGAAAGTTGAGAGAAAAAAATGACCGTTGGGGATAATGACTTCTAGGAAGCAGAAATTCGATAATCGAGGAATAGCGCCAGCAATCAATGCCGATGGATTCATCAATCACCTCTTTCTATGCTTGATCCTGCATACTTTTACCAGGAGTTACCGAGCGATTGAATGAAAAGGATGGCAGAACATATGTACTATAAATACAAATATTCGTCTCTAATGTGGATATTCTTTACATTAAGTATAAAGCGAAAAAACTGCTGTGTCAACGTGCGTCATTTACCCGTTCTCAACCGTGTCGCTCCTTGCACTAGCCTGTGACTACCTGCACCAATCGGTCAAGTTCATCCTGATGTGAGAGAGCGTAACATGCATAGCTATACTTCAGCACGTAATACAGTCTCTTTCCTACATTCCTTTGATAATTGTCTCGAATACTTTTTAGCTCATCCTCTACAATATCCTTACCTACCTGTTCACCTCTATCTCTCCTGCTGTTTCCTATATCCCTTAAATGTTCAACAAGCTCATTGACGACGTCGGGCAAGTAGCAGTCCTCCCATAAGAGATTGAGGTTCAGTACATTGTTAAGATTTTTCCACCGGAGAGAAGCTTTCACTGGAGTTCCATACTGTGTTTCATCTACCTGAATGCAGTACCCTCCGGTATTACCCCTACTGGTTTGTATAGTAATGCTCTTGATTGCAGGTCTGCCGTACGGATGAAAGATGTCGAGGAGTGATTCGTTTTGGTGATTTGCGATAGGGTCAGCATCTCCCTTAAAATACCGGTTGCAATCGGTACAAATAGGAACAAGATTGTGTGGATGAATGGAGAGGAAGGGATAGCGAGATTTAGGGAAAAAATGGTCAACGTCAGAATAGACACGATCACTTGTAACCCGTGGAGGTTGACCATCGCAGGAAGGACATACCTTAAGAATATCTTGATTCTGCTTCCAGAAAATTGTTGCTACATCGCGTCGGCTCAAATGCTGCTCTGTGCCCTGGACACTATAGAGAAATCCTTCCGAGAGCAAATCGTAACAAGCTACCATGAGCGGCTTTACAACATTTTGTATGTCTCTATCAAAGGTAGAATAGCTGAATTGGAACGTAGGATCTTCAAGATGGTCATAGAAATCGATATCATGCGCAAAAGCGGTAAGGATAGTATCTCTTTTAGTCGGGTGATCCTCAATAAAGTTGGTGAGCCTTTGAAGATGTTGGCCGATTTGAGGTGGTTTTCCCTTCCACAATTTGGCCCAGAGCCAATCACCAAAATCACCTGGAAATACCTGCTTCAACTTCTCGCGCATCAATGGATCTGATTGCGCTGGAGTACAGGCAAATTCCAGCAGTTGTTGTTGGAAATGTACAAAATCATTGAGGATCGTCGCGTATCCTGGCAGGTTAATTTGGTGCAGCATTCGAGTTCCTTCTCAATGCATCTAAACGACGGCGAAATTCAAACTGATAGTAGCCAGGGCCAAGTAGCTCATACAATACATCGATGGCATCAACCATAGTCACCGTCTGGCGGCCTGTCACCCACTGGGTATAGCGATGCACCGAGCGCAGTGTCTTCAACAGCAGAGTATCAAGCTGTTCAGCGGAGTTCTCATCTCTGTTCAAGGCGCGCGGGATTCGCGGCTGGATGATGTTGAGCAGTGCGGTAAAAGGTGCGCTCTGGCGCAGCTGATCAAGAGTTGTGCCGGGCTGATCCAATTCCCAGACTGCCAGCGCCTGTTCGGGATAGATGGCAATCATGAGCAATAGATCGAGAAATTCAGCAGCGCGCTGACCCACACTTTCAGGCGCGTCGAAGATTTTCCGCATAATATCGATAGGCGAAGCGCCAAAACTGTTGATGGAAAGTTCATCGACGACATGTATGCTGCCGTCAGGCGCTTTGTATAGGGGAACTATTTCCGTAGTAAAAGCGTCTGAAAGGGCAATGCTGGAATGGGTAGAGAGTACTACTTCAATGGAATCATCGCGCAGACTGCTATCGATGATATCCACCAGCTCGCGCTTCCAATAGTCGTTGAAATGCGTCTCCGGCTCATCGAGCAAAATAAATGCGTCTTCCGTGCCATGCAGCAGGTGAAAGAAAGCCATGCGCCCGATAAAGACTTGCTCGCCATCGCTTAACCAGTCATAGATAAGAAGGTCTTTCAACGTATGCTTGCGAAGTGCGATGGTAACATCTTCAAGAATACCCTGCTGCTGTAATTGCAACAATTGTTGAAACATTCCGAACACCGTTATACTATCATCACTGGCGGGGGTTAACGCCTTGATCAAAGCATCGGCGGTAGTGCCATTGCTATCGCGCGCAGGCTCGCGCAGGTCAAAAAAGAGGTGGCGATGCCTCCCAGGTTCGGGTTCACGTATTACGGTGGTAGCTGCTTCATAGAGACGAATTACTTGAGCTAACTGTGCTTTGGTCAGCAGTTCAGGGCGAAAGTCAATGCGCAGGCCAATCGTGACCGGCCATAACCAGTCAATCTCGTTCAAAATGCCACGCAAGCCCGCCATGCGCATTCCTTCTTGTCGCGTGCGCTTGATACGTTCGAGAAACGCTTGTTCATCCTCTGCGGTGGACATCTGTTGGAAATCATCTGCTGCTAACTTGAGGGCGACAGCGCAGATCGCCAGTTTAAGTGCTCTGGGAGGGACGAAGATGCCCATGCTGGATACACGGGCATCAGCTTCCTTCTCCAGTCCCGTGTTGCTCGTCTCTTCTGCAGACGGATATAACTCAGCAGATGGATATAACTCTTCAGACGGATACACCTCTTCCTGCTGGCGGCTCAATTCCGCCTCCCTGTAGTTATCCCACCATGGTGGGCGTTCCTGTTGTTTGGCCTGATCCGGCTCCAAATTGTTAAAGGTCGTCATCAAGATATCCTGTGATTCGCTGCGCCGGGGCATGAACAAGCTCTCCCACTCGGCAATGGCGCCGGAGGTGTAGGCTAGCAGCACTTTGGGCAAATAGACGGAAGGCAGATTATCACCGCGATAGTGGATACGCATCTTATATCCTGGCACCTTGAAATCGTCCAGATCGCTCAGGGCCAATATCTCCCAATCACGCTGTTCCTCGTTTCTCGAGTAAGGAACATAATCGAAGTCGATGAGTAAGGTTTGCCCCTGCTCCGAGCGATGCAAATAGATGGTATGGCGAGTTTGTTGCAGTGCTCTATCGCCTTCTCCGGCCTCACCAGCAAAATCATCCCCTGGGCCGAGATCATAGACCAGCGTTAAAGGAAAGGGTATCTGGATACCACGCTCCATGCACAAAAACACTTCCGCCAGTGCGCGCAGCAAACGGCTTTTGCCGCTCCCGTTGACCCCAACCACAAAATGTATAGCGCAGGCTCTGCCCAGGATTGGCTCATAGCCGAAGCGAATGGTGATATCTTCCAACGGCAGAAGCTCCGGCAGGTGCAGGTAGCGCAGCCTCACAATATCAATCCCTTCTCAAGCTCATTTCTTAGCAGGCCAAGCTCAAGCTCTCTCACCTGGTCAGTCTCGCCAAGAGCCCGATAAGCTGGCACATAGACCACGCTACGTATAGGCCGATCTGGTAATTGCACCGCCTGTACCAACCCAACCTGCGTGAGCAACTGCAACCCTTGACGGATAACATACAAAGGAAGCTCGCTATTGGCCTTGAGTGTCTCTACTGTGCAATAGCCCTTGCTGTTATTGATCAGGCCAAGTACTTCTTGTTGCTCATCGCTCAAATCTTCGGAGAGACGTGTGAGCGGAACTGACCTGATCTCTATACTGTCAACAGGATATAAACTATTTTCAAGTTGTACATAGCCTTTTGCACGAATGCCACTACTTACCTCAAGAGTATCAACCGAGGACATATCATTTATATTTAGCGATTCCAGCCCTTCGTGCTCTTCGCGCCATACTGCTGTCAGCTCGCCGCTGAATGCCTGGGCGAGGAGAGATTGGAAGAGGGTATCGATTTTATTAATTGACTCCTCATAATTTGATACCGTCTGTCCATATGTAGAATAACGGTGCTCAAATTTCAGTTGAAGATCGAGAGGTGCATTAACAACAGGCATATTGGCTAAGACTGCTGAATTGATAGTGTTCAGGCCGCTACTTGTTTTAGCATAGCGGAGCATGTATTCTCTGCCAGTGGAGCTATTTATCCACCCCGCTAAGTAATTGGAAGTCACCTTGCCTAAATTTGGTCTAATTCGTAACAAATGGTTTTGATGTAAACATATCGGTAGCTCATTTTTCCATACAGCCGCTCGCCCTATTTGATAAGCATCGGCATGTCCCTCTACCACAAGCACATCTCCATGAAGAAGGCTATACTTCTTCACTTCAATTTCAGTAGCTCCCATCATAGCTATCTCTGATAAATCCAGTTTCCACCTTGCGACATTCGCGACACGTAAATATGGATACTTGTCAGGATACCTCTGGCGAGAACCATCAATAGTAAAGCCATATTGTATTTCACCAAGCCTCGATATTGTTGTGATAGGCCATCCTTCTCTTTCGGCAACACCTGGACCGAACATCTCATAGAACAGTGCGGGCAAAAGCTGCTCCGCCTTCTCATCTGCCTCGCGTCTCAACTGCCGCAATCTATCTGCATGACGCAGGATGGCAACGATACGGCGTTGTTCGGGAAGAGATGGAAGAGGAATCTCGTATTCAGCTAGCATTGTCTGATCTATAGCCGCCTGATTAACCCATTGTTTAGCTCTACTACCTGATTGCCTTGTTTGCCAGAGATAATGTAAGTACCGCGCCAGAAACTCAGGATCGAGCATAGATGCATTCACACGAATACGTGTCATATGGTTAGAAAGGACATAATCACCATCGATATCAAAATAAGCGGTCTTACCAACCCACTCCACGCTATTCGTATTGTTAAAAATAACATCGCCTTTCCGTACAGCATATTTCTGAAATTCCGCGGGTGATACGCTGACATTTATCACATCAGTGAGATCTATATTCCCCTGTGGCGAGACATTATTCGTGCGTAGCTGTGGTGTACCAACATTCTCAATAGTAGGTCGTTGGGCAAATCCTGGCTGTATATCAACAATCGCTTGGTGAAGACGAACTATGGGCCATATCTGATTTTGCGTTTTCATTCTTCCCCCTCCACCATCGCTAGCAATGTATCCAATCCCTGCTGGATCTGCTTTTCCAATGCCTGCAGCTCGCGAATGATTTTTGCAGGCGGGTCGTAGCCAACCTTCGCGAGGGTGAACGGTTTGTAGCGGCCTGCTGAAAGGTTGAAGTCGTTGTACTCAATACAATCTGGATCGAGATACTCTTTTTTGACAGTGCCATCCGTCTCGTAGAGACTGCGATCAGCGATATATTGCGGGCGTACCTGGCCTTGCTCATCATGGCTGCCCGTGAGCGTTCCATTCTCGTTTATCCAGTCATCGTGCCGGGCGAATACGCGCACCGGCTTGGTCCAGCTCTTGCTTTCTGCCAGTTCCTGCTTCTTCTTGATATTCAGGGAACGCAATTGGATATTGTAGCCGTCGAGTTTGGCAAATTCACGTACAATGGCCTTAATGCGCTCTTTCACTGGTTCCGTAGTAGTGGCAATTTCAGTCTCGCGCTCCTTATCGCTTTCAGCGACCATCGGCTGCGCTAAGAGCGCGCTAGTTGCCTGAATAATACGCTCTATACGCGCGTTCATTTCACCTTCTATGGCTTTACGCATATCTGCAAGGAGTGGATCAAGCGCTTTGCGCCCATATTCCGGCAGGTCTTTCCCGCGCTCTAACATATCGCGTTTGGCCTCTTCAAAGAGCTTGTTCAGTTCCCGTACCAGCCCGTCGAGCAGCGCCCTGGCCCATTTTTGCGTGCGAGGATAGGCGGTTAAATATTCCTCAGCTACTCCCAATACATCCTGATAGACGGAAGAAATACGTAGTCGTTGTTGCTCGACTACCAGCTGCGTCGCTTCAACAGGATCGCGCGGAAGTTCGAGAAATAACTCGTTGATAGCCCTCACCTGACCCGCTTCAGCAGAGACTCTCGGCTCGCTGGCGGCAAAGATCTGAAGGGTCTTATCATCCACCATGCGCCACCGTTCAGTATGGATATCGGGTTGGAAATAGTCAATGCTGGCATCGTCTATTCCTCTTCGTTGCCACTTTTCGATGGCATCCCACAGGTCGTTTGGTTCAGGTCTGGGATTGCGTTTGGCATCGAGGGTATAGCCATCAGCCGTAATCTCGTAAAACCATACGTTTTCAGTCTGAGGCGTCATTCCGGCTCGACAGCGTTCATCTACCTTGTGAAAAACGAGAATAGAGGTCTTGACGCCCGTGTAGGGCTGAAAGACGCCCGCAGGCAAGGAAATCACGCCATCCAGGATATTATCCAGCAGCAAGCGGCGGCGGAGCTCTTTATGGGCATTGGTTGAGCCAAAAAGCACTCCCTCCGGGACGATGACCGCTGCTCGGCCACCCACTTTGAGCAAATTCAGAATCAGGAATACAAAAAGTAATTCGCTTTTATTGGTGGGCAAATCCTTGAAGCGTTCACTCAAGTCATCTTTGTCTACGGTTCCTGTAAAGGGGGGATTGGCAAGCACAATGTCGTAACATTCCGTCTCTTCAAAGCCCTTGGCGAGCGTATCCTGGAGAAACATACGCGGGTCTTCCAATCCGTGCAGGATCAGGTTCATCCAGCCGATGCGTACCATCGTGCGGTCGTTGTCGTATCCTGTGAATAGTTCCGACAGAGGATACTTCTCATCTATTTCTAACGTCTCTATAGGAATGCCCGCGCCGTCGATGCGATAGGGTGTGCCATCCCATTCTAGCCGTACTGTCTGGGGGTCGGTATAGCGTTTTAGCACATGCTGAATACTATTAATCAGGTAACCGCCGGTGCCTGCTGCTGGATCAGCAATGGACTCCGTCCAATCGGGATCGAGCAGTTCAACCATCAGGCGAATGATGTGACGCGGTGTTCTGAACTGCCCATTCTTACCGGAGGTCTGTATCTCGCTCAAGAGATATTCAAAAATATCGCCCATCAAGTCATCGGAGCTATCGACGTGGGTGAAGAGCGCGTCAATGGTTTTGATGGCGCGTTGCAATGTCGCGGTTTTCTCACGCGGAAGCTGAAAGTAAGCATCCTCCATACGATTCGCAGTGGCTTCCAGGCCGTTGCTGCCATTACCCATCATCTTGAGCGTTTTTTCCAGGACGCGCAGCCAGGGAAAGACATACTGGCTCAAGTGATCATGGGGTGTAATATCCTTGCCAGAAGCTGGATTCGGTACAGTCAGGCTCTGCACAATGTATTTCCAGCGACAGGTTCCATGTCCTTTGCAGCCAGCATACTCGCTTTCATCAGCGTCCGGGGGAAGTATGAGATCAATACCTTTATCATCATCAGGATGGTGCGGCAGATCGCAATGTATCCTGCGTCCATAGATAGACCGAGCGCGCTTTTCGTCTAGCTGTTCCAGGCGTTTCAGGAAAAGAAGATAAGTGACCTGCTCAATGGCAGTCAGGGGATTGGTCATGCCGCTGGACCAGAACATGGTCCAGAGTTCAAAGATATCTTGTCTCAGCTTTGGTGAGAGCATACGGGACTCCGATCAAATAAATATTTACACTGGTAGAACGATTGAAGTTACGCTACGTACTGGTTTGCAACGTTTACAATCGCCTTGATCTCTTCATTGCTAAAGAGGCGATGCACTGCGCCAATGCGATTAAACGGAGGCCGCTCTAAATCGAGGGGATTCAAACCATTCTTCCGCAGCGCAACCGAGCGTACTGCTCGCAGGAAATTGATCTGAGTAACAGTCAAATATGGATGGCTGTTGATAAAGGCTTCAAAGGCTGCGTTGATCCGTTCTTCACGGCTGATCTGTAATTGTTGTCCCAAAATATGGCGCAAGAAATCCAGCAGGCCAATATCGGAACGTTCATATACCTGGTGTAACACCTCCTCAGTGATAAAAAGATCGGGCCTATTTAGCGCATCCGCAACCTCCTGTAATTCATCCGGCGTTGGCAACTCAGCAAAGGACTGTTGCTTGATCTTATAAAAAAGCGGCTCTTGTTCAGCCAGATTCTTTATATATGTCTCCACTTGCGCGCGGTAATGGTCGACAAAGGCCCCCTCTCCACTGGGTCCATAGATAATCCAACGGCGGCTGGTGATACTATCGGGGAGATTTAACGTCAACATTGGTTTGCGCTGCTGTTGTCGATAGCGCATCAAGGGAACAAAGGTGGTTTGAAAGTCAAGAACGCGCTCATAATCCAGGTAGTTCCAGAAGCCCTCGCTCAATACAAAGGTCAGTTTCTCCCGCTGCGCTTGCACCTGTGGCAGTCCTGTCGGGAGAAGACTGAGCGACTGCTGGATATGTCCGCGTAACTTCGCTACATGATCGGATTCACCTTGCAAGCAGGCGATAGCGAGTTGTTCAGTTTCAATTTCAAAAGTCATTGATTGCAGGTTAATTTCTGGCAAATAGCGCAAGAGCGGAGCAATTGTTCTGCTCAGATAAACTGCTTGCACATTGTCGAGGTTATCCCAAGCCTGATCCTGTGCCAGCCTATCTAACTCATCACTATAGGCACGAACACTCTCATTGATGCGCGGAAGCCGCGCGAGCATTTGCTGCAACTGTGCGACTGTCGCAGCGGCCTTATCTTTCTCACCATGCAGGCGAAGTATCACCAGCTTTTCCAGGCGCAAACGGAACAGGCTAACAGGAAGGGGTGTTGTTATGTTGGGAGTTTCACCCTCGGGATTTAAATCAAAGAAATCGAAGTTACGCCAGTGGTCAATAATCAAGAAGTCTTTTTTGTTTTCCCCCGTGTACACATCTTTCCACAAGCGCGTACCACGCCCGATCATTTGCCAGAATTTGACCAGACTGAAGACCGGTTTAGCAAAAACCAGGTTCTGAATAGCTGGCACGTCGATACCCGTATCGAGCATATCAACTGAGATGGCTACTCTAGGCATATCTTTTCGTTTGAAGTCATCCAGAAGTTTCTCTGCGCGCTCAACATGACTGTCAATCACTTCAGCCAGCCAGGGTATAGCCGCGTAGAGTCGATGAAAACTTCTCTGCAATTCCATTGCGTGGTGATGGCTGACCGCGAAGATGATACTTTTAGCCGGAAGCGTTCCGCTGGCATCTTTGCGGCTCTTCTCCATAAACTCTTTTACCAATGCGTCAGTCGTACCAGTATTGGTGACACGGCGTTCCAGGTCGCTGCCCTCGAAATCGATATCGTTCAGGTCGATATGCTTATCCTTCAGATATTGTTGAAGCTCAGGTGAAAGCTGGCCCGCTTTGATACCATTCACCTGAAAGTTCGTCTGCGCTGCTAATGCTTTGAACTTTACCAGGACGCCGTCCTTCACAGCACTCTCGTAGGAATAATAGTAGGTAGGCCTGCGGTCAATGCAGTCAAAGAGTTCAAAGGTGTTGTGATCGATATAATCGGTTGGCGTCGCCGTTAACCCTAGTTGCATGGCATCAAAATGCGTAAATATATTCTTGTAATGGTTATAAATTGTGCGATGGCTCTCATCAGCAATGATCAGATCATAGTAACCGGGCGAGAGTTGCGCGTAAACCTGCATCATGCTGGGGTAGGTCGCGAAGTGAATACGCGCCTCGTGATCGATTTCGCCTCCCTCGATACGCGCGCGATGTTCATGTGGAAGATACTCTTTGAATTCTCCCATGGCCTGGCGTATGAGTTCTTTACGGTCTGCCAGGAAGAGTACTCGCTGCACCCACCTGGCCCGCATGAGTACATCCACCAAGCAAATAACTGTGCGTGTTTTTCCCGTGCCGGTCGCCATCACTAACAGAAACTTACGCTTGCGCTGCTCCATAGCTTCTGTAATATGCTGAATTGCATCCTGCTGGTAAGGGCGCTGCACTCCTCCCGCAATAGTAAGATTTGGAGGGATGGTTTGCAAAGGCTGGTTGTAGTTCTGTTGAAACGTCAATTGCTCGAGATCTTCAAGTCTGAAAAAGCCGCTGACCTTTCGTGGCGGATAACCGCGCTGACGATCATAAAAGAGGATGGTATCGCCATTTGTCAGAAAAATATATGGTCGGACATCGTAGAGATCATAGATATGATCGGCATATTCTTCCGCCTGGCGTTTACCTTCCAAGGGATCACGCACATCGCGCTTGGCTTCGACAATGGCGATAGGCTTACCATCACGCCCTTTTAGCAGGTAATCGACACGTTCCATCGCTCGTTCATAGGAAACCTCTTCCTCACGTACTTGCTTCCCTCGTCTGCCTGTTTTAAGCTGAAGTTCTTTTGAGAGATTCCCTTGTTTCTCGCTCCATCCAGCCTGCGCGAGTTGTCCATCAATCTTTTGTAGACGCACCTCGGCTTCTGTCGGCATACCTGGACTCTTTCTAGCGATTGCTAGTATTCGTCACATGGAAAGCAGCAAGAGCCCGAAATAGTTGAAGCTAAGATAGACCTGCTGCTACTCATCTGCTTTATCGCAAGTATAGCACAGATTTGCGCATGTTTCACCTCGCATCACATCCCCACCCTCGGCCTGTACTGCACCGCCTCGGCCACATGATTCGCCATAATCATCTCACACCCTGCCAGGTCTGCGATCGTCCGTGCCAGCTTCAATACCCGATGATAGGCCCTCGCTGACAAATGCAACTGCTGTACCGCCGCCTTCAACAACTTCTCCCCCGAGGCGTCGGTCTGGCAGAACTCGCGTACCTCTGTTGGCCCCATCTCGGCGTTGCAGGTCAGCTTTGTTCCTTTCAAGCGTTCTAATTGGCGTTCACGGGCGGCTTGCACCCTTGCACGGACCGTTTTGGAATCCTCCACCTGCCGTTTATCGGCGAGCTTCTCGTAATCGACACGGGGGACTTCCACGTGAATATCGATACGGTCGATGAGCGGGCCGCTGATCTTCTTCTGGTAGCGGGCGATGGCCATGGCGGAACAACTGCATTCTTTCACAGGATCGCCGTAATATCCGCAGGGGCAGGGATTCATGGCTGCTATCAGCATAAAGTTCGCGGGGTAGGTGACTGTGCCCTGGGCGCGCGAGATCGTTACAACTTTATCCTCTAAGGGTTGACGCAGGACCTCGAGCACATTCTGACCAAACTCGGGCAATTCATCTAAAAAGAGTACACCACGGTGGGAAAGGCTGATTTCGCCGGGGCGCGGCATACGACCACCACCGACCAGGCCCGCATGGCTGATGGTGTGGTGGGGCGCACGAAATGGCCGCTGGAGAACGAGGGGAGTGTCTGAGGGCAACATTCCCGTAACACTGTAGATTTTCGTCACATCCAAAGCCTCTTCGATCAGCATACGCGGGAGAATAGAGGGGGTAGCGCGAGCAAGCAATGTTTTACCCGAGCCGGGAGGGCCACTCATCAGGATGTTGTGCCCACCGCTCGCAGCAACTTCTAATGCACGCTTGACGTGTTCCTGCCCACGCACCGCAGCCATATCTTGCGCGTATACATCGGTTTCGGCATTATCCAGCAGGCGCGGATCGGCTATGTATGGCTCGATCGGCCGCTCACCATTCAAGTGGGCGACAAGATGTCCCAGCGTCTCAACCGGGTAGATGGTCACTTCCTGCACGAGCGCGGCTTCCATCGCATCAGCGGCAGGGACAAAGACTGCTTTGACCTGCTTCTCTCGTGCTAAAGCCACCATGGGCAATATGCCAGTCGTATGGCGAACGCCGCCGTCCAGCGAGAGTTCGCCAAGATAGAGATAGCCGGCTATCTGCTCGTCAAGATTGATCTGACCCGAAGCCATTAATATTCCAATGGCTATAGGAAGGTCATACGCGGGGCCTTCTTTGCGAAGATCAGCGGGAGCGAGGTTTACTGTAATGCGTTTGTAGGGGAAGAGACAGCCGCTGTTCTTGATTGCCGCTCGTACGCGATCTTTGGCTTCGTTTACGGGTGTACCAGCGAGCCCTGCCACTATGAAGTCTGCACTGCCACCGGTGATTTCGACCTCCACCTCGATCAGCGCACCCTCTAATCCAATGACTGCGCAGCTACGCACCTTTGCCAACTTACGTCACCTGCCTTCTCCGAAATATTTCCTGTGCATTATGCTTTAATGGATGGAAAAAAGCAAGTCAATCGATAGACTCGGTCCCACCACAAATCAAGGGCCAGGGGGAAGACGTTTGGCAGAGCAGGGGACCGGGCCATGACCGCGATTGACGGACCGCCAGGCGGCGGGCGAGCCAGACAGGCTCGCCACAGAAAGCTGCTGCGACCCCCGCGAATCAGGCGTTCGAGTGGCCTGTCCCGCCCATCCAGAAGTAATATTCCCGGGGTGAGCGCGACCTCGTAGTATTGGAGGATGGTGCCGGTGGGGAAGCTAGTGATGGGAGCTGATTGGCTGGTGGGTTGTGCTCGGGCGTTCAGGTTGATGCAGGAGTTTTTACAGATGGTTCGCAAGCTCGCTCGAAGGAGAACACCTTGATGCTTGGCCCAATGCAGCGGCGGCCAGCCAGATCGAGGAACTGCAACGCTTCGCCAATGGTTTGGAACGGACAAAGCTGCTGTCCTCATGGGATTAACGCACTGCCACAACAATGGGCAGGCAGAAGGGCAGGATCAAGCGCATGATGGATGGCCGTGCAGGATTTGCGAGGCTCGCGCCAACGCGTTCTGCATCGTTTCTACCAGCAGGCGAGGCCGAACGAGCTTCGTTTGCTGGGAAGCTGGCTGAGAGGTTGAAGGATTGCGGGCTGAAGGAGCGAACATCGGGAGGACATCTTCGCATGAGCCGTTCATCCTCCAGGCACTACCGCTCAAGGTCTTCACTCAGGCGAGCCTGTCAATGGCTCGCTTCTCGCGTTCCCAGAGCACTGCTCCCAGGCTCGCTCATCGCGGGCAGCGGAACCTGTGGCGCGCATCCGGCAGCGAGCAGATGCCGCCGAGCACGACCAGCACTAACCTGCCGGGCCGGGGACATATCCGGCAGGAGACAGCGACTCTTGACAAGGACCGGCACGATCGTGTAACATGGCTTCGTGGACACAACCGAGTGCAAAACAGCGGAAGGACAGGGAAACTGCTTTGTCTTTCCCATGAACACGAAGGAGGAACAGATGGCAACAGAAAACATTGTGGGCAAAGGCGAGCTGGCTCACCAGATCGCTGCTCGCTCGGGTCTCAGCCTGAAGGACGCCGAGAAGGCGCTGGATGCCTTTACCGAGGTCGTGCCTGAGAATCTGGCGCAAGGCCGCGAGGTGCGCCTCATTGGCTTTGGCTCCTGGAGGCTGCGCGAGGTTGCCGCGCGCACAGTCAAGTCGATCCGCACAGGCAAGGACGTGTCCCTGCCTGCCCACAAGCGCGTCGGCTTCTCGGTGGGCACAACCCTCTCCCAAGCAGCGGAAGCGCCCAAGGGGAAAAGCTCGACCGCAGCTAAGAAACGCTAAGGCTGCACAAGCCTCGACCGGGTCCCCTCACTGCTGCCAACTGGCAATGTGGGGGGGGCCGGTCGTTGCTACTGAGCCCGCTCGACGAGCGGGCCTAGCAGAGAAGAAACGACTTGACACCGCCGCGCGTTTCAGCAGAGCCGATTCCGCGGTCCCTTCAACCTTTCAGCCTTATGACCATTTGCCCGAGGGAACACTCCTGAGCCGATCCCTTTGGCTCTTTGTGGCCTGGAGCAAGCGAGCAAAACTCAACAGAGAGGAAGGGTTACACTTTCTGGACAGTGAAAGCTCATCATTCTCACCAAAGTCGCGGAAGAGCCAGCTAATCATGGCAAAGCACACCTATCTATTCTCTGACAGCGTAGCGCATAGCTGCGCTGAGCCTGGTCAGGATAGTGAACGTGCCAGCCTCCCCCACAATGGGGAACAGGTACACATCTTAGCTCAAGCCTGGATACAAGTCCTGTGCTTCAGCTATGGAGTTCCTGACAAATCAGCGATAAGACTTCTACTTTCGGAAGAGGAGTAAGCACTTTTTCTCTCATATCGATAGCCATCGTTGCGCTGAACTAATACACAAGATCGATGGCTGATGCCCTGGACCGTCCCATGCGATGTAGTGATGTCGAATGAACCCGTGGCCCGAACTGCCACGCGGCCCTGGTACGTGCCGACCTTCTTGCCCTGGGTAACCACCGCCTTTACAAGATCACCTGTACGGAAACCCCGAACTGTGCGGGCAGTCTTGGGCTGCGTGCGCGGAAAGCCGAAACGATCCATGCGGCACATCTGACGGCTTCCTCGCCCCGCTGCCATGATGACCAGCGGGACGATGCCCTCGACATGGAGTGCGTCAGGCGTCGAAGCCCCGACATTCACCGCATCCAGCCAATGAGTCTTGGGCAAGCCTCGCATTACACGGTTCCATTTAGTGCGCCCACCTGTACCAAGTTCGATGGGCAGCCCGAAGGTTTGGAGCCGCTCATACAACGCCCAGCGCGTAGCATTTAACGCTGCGGCATCCCTCAGCGGTGCCTTAGCCTGGGCCAGCACATGCTCGAGTACGAGCGGGGAGTCCTTCAGGAACTCCTCGATGGGACGATTGCCTTTGCGCAGATTGCACTCATGGCAAGCCACGGTGAGGTTACTGACACGGTCAGAGCCACCTCGGCTCTTGGCGCGGATATGGTCAACTTCCAATGGGACTCCCTTGGTTCCGCAGTAAGCGCATGTCCACTCCCATTTGGATAAAAGGTACTCTCGGACCTCGAAGCCGAAGAGGGTTCCATGTTGATACTCGACTCCGCTAAGCTCCGGTTCTTGCAAAAGGGCGGTATCAAACCTCACCAGTTCCTGCGAAAGATACCCGATGGGACTCCACCGGCCCAGTCTTGCCACCCAGGTTAGCAGATTGCCAAGACGGCTGTTCAATGAGGGAGCAAGCCATCCTTGCCTGCGTCGGCGGTTGTCAAAACGAGCGGGACGATAGCGAGTCTTGCGCTGCCTGCGGCTGCGGCGAACTGCTCGACGCTTGGCGAGGGCTGCACGCACTTTTTCCCCTCGATGGGTGATCTCAGCAGCAAAGACCACCTCTCCACTCGCATCATTGACGATAGCAAGGCCGCTGCTCCGACTGCCGGGGTCCAGCTTGAGGCGCAGCGGCTGTACCTGTGCGTCAGGTCTGGACGCTTTCAAGATGATAGTAAACGGGAATCGTCGCAAAACCGCCGCTCTACCCCGGCGGAGCAAGAGACGCGCCCGAGCCGAGGTGCAGGGCATGAGCGGCCTGCGATCACTATCCAGAACAAACACGCGTGACATACTAACATCTCCTCACAGAGAAGCCCTTACGGGCCAGCTCCCCAGTGACCTGGGGGGAAGGTCTTCCTCGCCAATGTTGCAAACGGTTTCCTTGGTGCGTCCACGGCACTGGCTTCACCCACTACACCTATTTAACCGTGAACCGCAGCGCTTCACACTGGAAGAGCATGTGAAGGTGCCTATTCGCATTCGCCTGCAACGGAGTTCTTGCGAACCAAGGCTGGTCAGGTCTCGGCTTGTAGTGAACAAGCCCTCGTGTAAGCACAAAGGGTACCTGACTTACGGCGGTATCGGGGAGTTCAACGGGCGATCTGGGGACTCCTCGCGGTCTTTGACCATACACACAGGTCAAGCCTGCACTGGCTCCACCCCGAGCATTCGCCCGTTGCTCTTACGCAGGAGGAAGGCGGGTTCCAGATTTCCTTAAAAAAGAGTACACTGGTGAACATGTGCGCGCTTTTACCAGCAGTAACTCCCTCCCGCGGAATCTGCGAATGGCCTTTCCTCGTCAAAATACCGCAAACGACTTCAGGCTCCCATTCTTTTTGCCGGAGCTGTAAGTGGTAACAAAAGGAGGAGAAGTTCTGTCCTCGCGAGACATCGATGAATATCCTCAAAATAGCTTATTGCTGCGTTCGTTAAGTATAGTAACAAAACGGGTTGGCTTCTAGAGGCAGTCTATGCCTTTTTCTCCATGATTTTTGTTACAAGCGGATTTAACGCACGCAGCAGTAAACGATTCTCGCCTGCTTTTCCCCGACTGTCCCACCATATCCAAAAGTACCGAAAGGGCCTCTCCCGCTCTTTGGCATAGTATACTCTGGCTCAGGTGTGGGCCGGAGAATCAAACCTTTCACAAAGAGATGGCATGACTTCCTTTGACAAAGAGAGCATGTCAATGACATTGGAAGAGGCAGAAAAACAGGTTACCCCTGAGCAGAGGACAGCTCTCAACAAAGTTGACGGTGACTGGTGAGACGTTCAAGTGGGAAAGGAGAACCGGTGGACATCAAGGAAGCCTTTGCGGCAACCCTTTCGCGGATTGAACTCAATCCGACGCGCGTGCAGCTTGCATCGCAACGCTACAAGGCCATCAAGCAAGTGATCGAGCAGGCCATGCCAGGAAAAACCGTGACCCCAATCGGTTCATTTCAACGCCAGACCAAGATCAGGCCACTGGATTTGAGCGACCAGCTCGATATTGACCTGCTGGTGAAGTGTAAGACCGCCAGGTGGTCGCTCTTTGGGATACCTGGGGTTTGGCAGACACCCGAATCGGCGCTTCATCAAATCCAAAGGGTGCTTGGTGCAGACCAGACCTACAGCATGATGAGGCCCAAACCCGGGGCCCCTACCGTCTGCTTAACCTATGCCGACCAACTCACTTTCGAGATCGTTCCGGCACTGGTGGATAAGACGGGCCGCCATCAGCATCGGCCTGTGGAACTTGACTGCTATTTGGTCGGGGTAAAACGACATAGCTGGTCCGTGGCTGATTATGACTATGAGGCCGCTTACCTCAGCAGCCTCAATCTCCAAACGGGTGGCAGACTCGTGCCCTCCATCAAACTCATCAAGGCCTTCTTGCGTGGCCATGGCTTATCGCCCGATCCGCTCACGTCTTTCCACCTGGAAATCCTTTGCGCACGCATCATCCCGCCCATCCTGGCCTTCTGGGAGGCCTATGGGCTGAGCTGGGACTATCAGCAGGTCTTAGCCTATTTCCTGTGCAATGTAGGCAATCAAATGGCCAGTCCAGCGGCGCTTCCAAACAGCTACTCCCCACCGCTCCAGGTCAACCTCTCTCCTGCTGAGCTGTACGTCTTGAAGAGCAAGGTCGACCAGCTCGGTCAGGCAGCGCGGAAACTCTGCCGACTCCAAGAGACGCCAGACACGTTAAAGCGCTGGCGGGAATTCTTTGGCGACCCGTTTCCAGCATAGGATCTCTGTGCATTCCATCTGAAGCAACAAAGCTGGATGGTTCTCCCTTGAGGAAAAATCCCAAGTCAAGAAACTACCGATAACGCATGACAGTATCGGGGAGTCCAACGATCATAAAACCTGCCAGGCCATTGGAAAGATCAACTTCCACCTCGATCAGCGCACCCTCTAATCCAATGACTGCGCAGCTACGCACCTTTGCCAACATGTACCACGTGCCTCCTCAGCATTTTTTCAACAGAATAGGCGATATGGAGTCCCCTGGCACGAGATTCGAGGTGGAAATATCGCTCTTTGCCAACTCTTACCGCTTCTCCTCGTCAGAGTCTATCTTGCGTATCCCTTTAAAGGCGTCGAGGTCAGACTGGCGATAATAAATGCGTCTGAGTGCTCCCTGCTTATACTCAGGAATGTGGGGCTGAATGTTCTGATAGAACGTCGGGCGTGAGATACCTAGATACTTTGCAGCTTCAGCGGCACTAAGATACGTTTCACCATCGATGATTAGTGGCATTGTCACCCTCTCCCAATCTTTTGCACAGTGTACACAATATAGATTTCTTTGTCAAGAATTTACACTATTAACAAATATTAACACTGGCTACTACATTTTACCTATGGTTAGCAGTATTGACACTACCTTCCAACATTTTGCACAGTGTACACAATATAGATTTCTTTGTCATACCTTTACACTCTTGACAGACGTTAACACTGCATGCTATACTTCTTCCATACTGTGAAAATCTCTTGCCGGGTGGAAATGTCTTTGGACAAAGTAAAGATGGAAAGCGTACTTGTAGCCTGGTTTGTAGTGTGTCGTAAGGCGTGTCTTCCTTGCCCTGGAAAAGCGAAAAGCCACGCCCTACCCTCTAGCCATTCAGCCTCTTTGACCACATGGCGTGCTATACACTCTAGCATTTCCCCGCCGTGCGGTCAACTCAAACAGATGTTCGTATATGCTTTGAGAAAGGAATGACCACCATGGCGACCCGAGAGACCTTTTCTGTCCCGCCAGATAGCTTCCTGACTAGTGCTCCTTCAACATCTTCTGAACAACTGTCTTTTCCCTCTC
>Ga0209648_10000850_pt1 | contig 24239 bp, 43 predicted proteins | sample GraSoi2013_115cm_FD_185830 | JGI IMG/M metagenome (GOLD analysis project Ga0209648, IMG submission 185830) | Grasslands soil microbial communities from the Angelo Coastal Reserve, California, USA - Sample 9_17_2013_115cm (SPAdes) (version 2) | ecosystem: Environmental > Terrestrial > Soil >... | reverse complement strand
ATATTCTCACGCCGGAAAAAAGATTAAGGGCGCATCAGCCGCTAAGCCTATGCGCCCTCTTAAATTGAGCCGTAAAGTTTTTACGCTTCCCGGTTCAATCTGGCGTGAAAGATAATCGCTCTCGTTTATGTCGTCAATTTAATTCTCGCTGAATCCCTGTGCAAATCTGTACAGGCTGTGCAAAATTAGCCTCACTGCTTACCCCTCGCCTTCGCCGCTCTAAACTTTTTCTTGCCCCCGTTTCTCCTGTTTCCTGCCCAGCGCTGTATTGCCTTTTTCCTGCCGTTAAGCTGTAGCTGTTTCTCAATGCCATCAGCCTGCAGGAATTTGTGCATCGGGGCGACTGACCCTTCGGGCTGGGACTGGCCCAGTGTTTTTTTTCGCATGGTCTGAGTGACGAGCGCGCGAAAATGGAGCGGGTCCCTCAGGTTCTGCAATTCTCGGTAATAGTAAAGAGGCACCGGGTGCTTTCCGTTGAACCTAAGCCTCTTGAGAAAGTCGATTTCCTCTCCTGTCGCACCACCGTTCACGGACAGGTGCTTCAGGAATTCGTTGAGCCCTGGCTCTTCCTCAGATTGGGCAGGTTCCCTTTCGACAAACTCAAATTTCTTTGCGTAACCCGGAATGATTCTCCGATTCAAAACGATATCCATGGCGAAGGTCGCAAGATCGATATCCCAGGATTCGACCAGCGGATCCAGGAAGGAAGCGCAATTCTCAACTGACACGTTGAAGACGTCCGTGTCCAGGAACTCGAGGATGCTGACTCGCATCGCTTCGTAGCTTTTGCCGCTAAGTCGCGCCACCGAGTGAAGCCAGGTTTCACTTTGCAATTCGTCTTTGGAAATTTGTTTGACGAGGTCCAAAAGCTTTTGCGTGACGAGGCGCTCGAGTTCGCCGAAGGGTTGTTTTTCAAAAATCACGCGTATCTGTTTTTCTTTCCCGGGTGCGCACTTGCGCAGAACCATCTCTCGAACTTCTTTAAACAAAGGCTTCGGTGGGTCGTCTAGATTCCGCTTCAGTGCCTCCTTACGCTGATGGTCGGCCAGCTTCGCAAGCTTGCCGCTCGGGAGTTTCAAGAATTTTCCCATCTTGTCGTAAATGTCTGTCCGGCGAGGCTCCGGGGGCAATTTTTTCCGAGTCAGCAACTGCGAAATGTAGGACTCCGTAACTTCGGCGGCAGCGGCCAGATCTCTCTGCTCCAGCCCCAATTCTTCTAGCCGCTGTTTGACCACTAGGCAGATATCCACAGGCGCCTCCACGCGATTAACTCTACCTGATTAATCCTTGACAATACTCTTAGAGTGTGCTTGACAAGTCAAGGTAAATTAACTTACTGTGGTTAAGAGACTGAGGGAGCTTTCAGGTTGTCTATACCAAAGCAAGTTATCTGAATCCCCCTTGGCCAGCCAACCAAGGAGGTTGACATGTTTGCACGCAAAGTCTCCATGCATCTGAAGGGCAGCGTTCCCGAGTTCACCCAGACTCTGGAAAGGGAAGTCATTCCCCTGCTTCGAAAACAGAAGGGATTCCTGGACGAAATCACATTTGTCGCACCGGGAGGAAAGGAAGCATTTGGCATCAGTTTGTGGGACCAGGCCGAAAACGCGGAAAGCTACAACCGCGGAGCTTACGCCGAAGTGGCGAAGGCCCTGGCGAAGGTGATTGACGGAACTCCTCAGGTAGAGACCTATGAGGTTGCCAATTCCACCTTCCACAAGATCGCCGCTGCTGCAGGGGGCTGAAGCCGATAGGTCTCTTTGTTGGGGGGGCGGGCCAAGTCCGCCCCTCCTAGAGTGAAAACCTGCCGCAAAGATTCAGAGCCGCGGTGGTCTATTGCGCTGCCGTTGGAGTGAAGGGCTATGCGACGTAAGAAAGTGCAAGTCGCGCTTGAGCATGATGGTCGTTCGCCGCTGCCGGAAGCGGCACGCGCGCACATCCGTGAACGTAGCGGGTGCCAAAGTTTTGTCGCGGACCTGACGAGCATTGTTTCCGCAGCCCACGAGCTGCCTGCGGAGGTCGATCCTCCGGCGCGCGTATGGGCTTCTTTGCACGTGCAACTGGAAAGAGAAGGCGTCCTCGGTCGTTTGGTGAGGGGAAGACTACAAAAACGCACACGATTTCCAATGCCCACGAAAATTAGGGAACGGGCCGCGGATGCGCTGTTACGGCCGGAGCTCCCAAGCGGGGAAGCAAACTTCCGCACCTTAGCTGAAGCTATTGCGTGTGCGATATTCATTAGGCAGGGCAAGCTGCTCCGCTATGTGAATCATGCCGCCGAGACTATCACCGGGTATGCACGAGAAGAGCTTTTGTCCATGAACTTCTGGGATTTAGTCCATCCTGATTGTCGAGAACTGGTCCTAAAGCGAGGGGGATCGCGACAACGGGACGCCGAGCAGCATGAGGTGAAGATTCTTACGAAGAATGGCGACGATCGGTGGCTCGATATCAGCACGACGACGATTGAATTTGATGGAATGCTGGCCAGCCTGGTTTCTGCTTTCGACCTTACCGAGCACAAACACTCCAAAGAGAAGGTACAACTTCTCGCCGTGACGGACCCGCTTACTGGCCTAGGGAACTACCGTCGGTTCGTCGAAGCGTTAGATGCAGAGGTCAAACGCACCGGGCGCACCGGACGACCCTTTGCCCTTCTACTGCTCGACCTAGATCAGTTGAAGAAGATCAACGACCGATACGGACACTTGATCGGCAGCCAGGCGCTGTGCCGCCTCGCCGAAGTACTCCGCGTTTTTTGTCGAGCAATCGATACGGCCGCGCGATACGGTGGCGACGAGTTTGCCGTCATCCTGCCCGAAACAACGTCGGCGGCCGCAAGGCTTGTCGCATCACGTATTCGTAGCCGGGTAGCCACGGATAGCCTCCAGCCACCGCTTTCCGCGAGCATCGGCGTGGCTGTTTATCCCCAGGACGGTGAAACGATTGAAGCCCTGCTTCGCACAGCAGACCGCGAGTTGTACAGGATGAAGCCGGTGTGAGGAAGAACCCACTCCGTTAGTTTGTATCTTTGTGAGTTCACCGGGGCAGGCTGGCTTACAAGAAGGCTTCTCGGGGAAACAGAGATGAAGGAAACAACCTGCCGGAAGGTAATTCGTGGATTTGTCAAGGAGAAATGTATGTACTTTCTGTCGTGGGTCATCATTGGGTTGGTTGCCGGCTGGTCAGCCGGAAAGATTCTGAAAGGCAACACGTACGGTCCGTTCATGGACATTGCCATGGGCATCTGCGGAGCGGTGGCGGGCGGGATGCTCATGCGATCTGCAGGCTTTGCGGGATACGGGGGAACCATCATTACGACCGTCGTTGCCTTGATTGGTGCAGTCCTTCTGACGCTGCTTGCGGGTTTCGTGAACGGCAGAAGGATCTACGCGCGGCATCTCTAGCCAACAAGATGTTGGCTTCGTCCCTGCTAAGGATTTTGTCTTGAGAATGCTGCTGCGGCGCCATCATCCGGGCTGGATAGCGGGGGGAACAGCATCATGCAGACGCGCCAAAACAATACACGGCCGTGATTTTAAGTTCTTGGGAATTTGTGGGAGATATGAAATGAAAACGATTCGTAGTTCAATTCTCTGCTTTGTTGTCCTGCTCCTTACGGCACCATTGCTTCGTGGACAGGATCTTTCCAAGTATCGGCACTTTACCCTTGGAATGAGCTTGACCAGAGTGTTGGAGCGTGCTGATCAAAAGGTGGCCGATGTAAAGATGATTCACGGCCGTCCAGCGCTGATTCAGGAACTGACGTGGTGGCCGCCGAACATTCCCGGGACTTCGTACCGATCTGATACCGTCGAACAGATTCTCTTCTCCTTGTACAACGGTGAACTCTACAAGATTTCTGTGACTTACGATCGAACCTCTACGGAAGGGCTAACCGCGGAGGACATGGTGAAGTCCATTTCGGCGAAGTATGGCCCGCCGACAAGTATGGCGCCGGAGATCGATTCTGCGACGAACGATCGATATGACGTGAAGCAAAAGCTAGTCGCGTCGTGGGAAGATTCACAGTATTCCTTCAATCTTGTCCGTTCTTCTTTCAGCGATGTTTTGGGGCTGGTTATTTATTCGAAGCGAGTCAATGCCAAAGCTGAACTTGCCATTGCGGAAGCTGTGAAACTGGACGAGCAAGAGGGCCCCAAAAGAGAAGCCGAGCGCCAGAAAAAAGGACGCGAGCGATCTTGAAGTGACACGGCAGAAGAACCAGAAGAGTTTTCGTCCATAGTGCTGGCCTAGAGCCACAAGGAGTTGTCTGTTCGAGTTTTTGGAAATGGATTGAACGGAGGTCAAAGAAATGACTGTGAACATAACTCCCCTGCATGACCGCGTCCTCGTCCGCAGGCTGGAAGAGAAAGAAACCGGGAAGGGCGGGATCGTCATCCCCGATACGGCCAAAGAAAAGCCTCAAGAGGGCGAAGTAATAGCCGTCGGGGCCGGCAAGATTGAAAAGGGCCATCGTGTCCCGCTCGACGTGAAGGTGGGTGACCGGATCCTGTTTGGCAAATACACCGGCAACGACATCAAGATCGATGACCAGGAGTATTTGATCCTCCGCGAGGAGGAAATCCTGGTGAAACTGAGCGGAATGGCCAAGGCGGCATCCGGCAAGAAGTAGTATCTCCTATCCGAAAGTGTTGGATGCAGCGGAACGTTCGATGACCTAGGAGGGTGAGGTCTAATGGCAAAACAAATTGTAACGGGTGAGAATTCACGACAGGCGATCTTGCGCGGCGTCAACATTCTGGCTGACGCAGTAAAGATCACGCTCGGTCCGAAGGGGCGCAATGCGGTGATCGAAAAGAAGTTCGGTGCACCCATCATCACAAAAGACGGAGTGACGGTGGCAAAGGAGATCGAGCTGCAGGATCCGCTCGAGAACATGGGTGCACAGATGGTACGCGAGGTTGCGTCCAAGACTTCGGATGTGGCCGGCGATGGCACCACTACAGCGACCGTGCTGGCCCAAGCAATCTTCCGTGAGGGTGTACGAACAGTTGCCGCGGGCGCGAGCCCGATGGCGCTCAAGCGCGGCATCGATAAAGCCGTGGAAGTCGCCGTGGCAGAGATCAAGAGGCTGTCACGCGAGGTGAAGGGCGACATGATCGCGCAGGTCGGAACGATCAGCGCTAACACCGACAAGCAGGTGGGCAGCATCATTGCCGAAGCCATGAAGAAGGTCGGTAAGGATGGCGTCATCACCGTGGAGGAATCCAAGACGATGGAGACCACGCTCGAAGTGGTTGAAGGCATGCAATTCGACCGCGGGTACCTCTCGCCCTATTTTGTTACCGACCCGGAGCGAATGGAGTGCGTGCTTGAGGACGTGTACATCCTCATCCACGAGAAGAGAATCAGCTCGATGAAGGACCTACTTCCCTTGCTCGAACAGGCGGCCAAGGTGAGCAAGCCGCTGTTGATCATTGCTGAGGACGTCGAAGGCGAAACGCTAGCGACGCTGGTGGTCAACAAGCTGCGCGGCACACTCCAGTGCGCGGCGGTGAAAGCTCCTGGCTTTGGCGATCGCCGTATGGCGATGCTGGAAGACATCGCAATCCTGACGGGCGGCAAGGCCATCACCGAGGACCTGGGCATCAAGCTCGAGAACGTCGCGATTGAGGAGCTGGGCCGCGCCAAGAAAGTGACGATTGACAAGGACAACACCACGATCGTCGCGGGCGCCGGCAAGGCCAGCGAGATCGAAGGCCGAATCAGGCAGCTCCGTGTTCAGGTTGAAGAGGCCACGTCCGATTACGACAAAGAAAAGCTCCAGGGACGGCTGGCCAAGCTGGTTGGCGGCGTCGCGGTAATCAAGGTGGGCGCGGCAACCGAAACAGAGCTGAAGGAGAAAAAGGCTCGCGTCGAGGACGCCATGCACGCTACCCGGGCAGCCGTTGAGGAAGGCATTGTCCCCGGCGGCGGCTCTGCTCTTCTGTGCTGCTTACCGGCCCTTGAAAGCTCAAGGTCCACGACGATGAAGCGATCGGCGTGAACATCGTGAAGCGCGCGCTCGAAGAACCCACGCGCCAAATTGCCCATAACGCTGGTCAGGAAGGCGCGGTAGTTGTAGGACGGGTGTGCGAATCGAAGGATGAAAACTTCGGCTTCAACGTAGAGACTGGTGAGTTCGGCGACATGGTCGAGGCCGGCGTAATCGATCCAGCTAAGGTCACCCGTCTCGCACTGCAGAACGCTGCATCCATCGCCGCCCTGATGCTAACCACCGAAGCCCTGGTAGGCGACCTCAAGGAAGGGGGGATAAAGGCTGAAGCCGTCGGCGGCGGTATGGGCGGAACGTACTGACGCCGTTTGCACCGCGGTTGCGCACGAACGCTAAAAAGTCGAAGCCAGCGGCGGCAAGCCATACGGTTCGAACAGATTGTCTCCGCTATTGCGCTCACAATCTAACGTGGAGGTTAACCTCATGCGTGTCTTTTGGGAAAAAGCGGGAGTGTTGGGCCCAGTTTATCGTTTGGTTGGCCAAGGCTTCAGTGAGTGACATTGCAAAGAAACTGAATCTTACGGAACTCAGTGTCCAGGCGTGCATAGCCTGGATATTGCGTTCCTGGGATTTACCAACCGGAACGAACTGATCCACTACGCTGCAGCTCCGACGGCAATGTGAGTGTTGTACAGACTGCGGCCCGACAGCTTCTGCTTCGCATTGCTACGTGTCCCATTGTTTAGGAGAATTTCTATGACGATCGCTTCAGCAGATGTTTTGAGCAGCCACCTGAAACCGCTTTGCTCGCGTGACAACCACGTAATGAAGTACGAATTTCGCGGCTCCCGGTCAAATGCCAGGAACCAAGCGTCATATCATTGCGGCTTCGAAGGTTGCAGTGTTCGGTATAACTCAACCGACGGATATTACATGCTCATTGGAATGCCTAACCACGCAAACCCCGTCGACGAGCCTGGCGTAAACACAGTGAAGTGCCCTAAACACGATCACTGGTTGTATCGCCGAGAGAATATTGATGCCGAATCGGGTGTTGGTTGGTGTTGTGGCGTTAAAGGCTGCAACTATGGTTACACCGCCAACACAAAGGGCGATTTGGTCAGGAGCTAGCAAAGTTTTCGTTCACAAGATGCGAGCAACGTGGTTGCCTCCGCTCGATTAACTGTTCTGTTTATTATAAGTGGCGAGAATATGTCGGGCGCCCGTATCGACAACAATTGACTCTGCGGCTGGACGGCCCGGCTTTCCCGAGCAGCCGAGAGCGGAGAGATCTTTTCGTTTCGGAGGGGGCGGGCCAGTCCGCCCCTTCACTTATCCAGCGAAGGGGCAACTAGACGGGGAAACCAGGGTGCCGATGGTCACGAAAATCATAAGCCTTACTGTAAATGCAAGCGAGACCCTCATGCCAGACACAATCAATGCGGGAACAGAGCTGATCGAAGAAGGCACTCTTTTGCCAAAATCCGGGCGATTCGAAAGCGAGCCCTGGACCTCTTTTTTCTACATGGCTGGTGACATTATTCGAGAATTGCGGAAGGCAAACAGGTCAGTGTCCCTGCATCGAACAACGACATGAGGAAAGCGGCTTGAAGGACGACCAGTAACAAAGATTGAGTCCAACGGAAACATCTGAGCGCCACCTGCCGCCGAACAATGTGCCGCAGTAAGCGCATCCGAGACGCCAAATGCCATTCACCATCAAACCGGCCAGCATCCTGATCAAGGAGGGCACACTCTTGCCGGAAACCGTGCGATTCGAAAGCGAGTCCTGTGTGTCGGGTTGGCGATTAGTCAAGGATCTCGATGCGTGGGGATTGGATCGAAAAATCCGAGAAGCGGGACGGACCTTCTTCTGTATCGCTGGTCAGCTCGGAGCGACCGTCTTTGGCATTGACGAGCAAAAGACGCTCAGCAGGGCAGTCGAGCAAATCCTGGCGAACCTGGAGTTGGCCGAATTTAACTCCATGGAAATCATACGAGTGGCCTCGGAGGCCTCGAAACGTTTCCTGGGAGTGCGCTATCTGACTGTGTCCGCCCAGTCGCGACATATCCAGGAAAGTGCGCCTCTTTTCCGGGCCAAGGACCCTCTGGTGAGGGATCGCGCACGATCGGCGGTGGCTCAAAGCAAAGTAGAGCCGCCTGAAGCCTAGCTAGGTCAAAGTCTGCCTCCACTCCCAAGGGGATTAGCGTGAGCCCCTGGGACAACATCGCCTGAGGGCTCGAGAAGCCCCAGTTTAAGGAGAAAAGGCAATGCGGGAATGGCCTCGGCAATGCACTGCACAGTGGCGGAGCGCGGATTATGGGCAACCTCAGCACTTACATTCATGATGCCCGCACTGCGGAATGAAATGGGAATGTGGCGAGGCAAATTACCGGGACGAGTGCCCATATCCCAGTAAGACGCTTTGCACGAAGTGCTGGGCTCAAGGGCCGGCAAAGAACTGCGTTCTGTTTTCCAGGATCGTCCAGATTCATGAAAAGCACGAATGGTTTTTGCGTGAGATCTTGAAAAAGAAAGACTGCGTGGAGGCCTGAGAGCCACAGATGTAGATTGCAAGATCGGTCTCAGTGCCGTGTACGGATCGCGTCTGGCGGTCTAGAGGTATAGTCTGTTTCCCAGTTATCCTCTGCCAAAGAAAAACCGATGGCAGACAAATCCGCAATCCTTCAGCACGCGACCGACCTGACCTAAAGACTGGCGTTGGGGTGAGAGGTTCGGTGTCTTCACGCGAGCGGAGGAACACTTGGTCAGGATCCAGGCTTGCGGCCTCCTTTCCCAAGGGAACGCTGCGAGAGTAAACTGAAGATGCAGTGGAGGTGGGCATGGATAAACCTCGTCATCCTCTGGTCATCCGACCGTGGAAAACCCAACAGACTCAAAGGAACAAATGGAACGTACCGTCGCTCAAGGGGGGAGACGGGCGGTTCGATCCTAAGGGGCCAAAGACGCCTTCCTCAACGAATGCCAGGCGGGAGTGTTCTCGGAAGCCGACCTGAGAGCGACACGTTTTGAGAAACAACAGAGTTTGCTAAGGACGTCCGAACGCGACTAGGCTGCCAGCGCTTCTCCGAAGGGCCCAAATTTCTGAGGTCAGAGCCTCAGAGTGCTACGTTCATCGGCTGACTGAATTCCTTCGATTTGAAGCGGCGCAACCCAGGAGCAAGAGTCTTAGTTCATTTCCATGGCCTCAGCAGCGATAAGCCTCCGGTCTACATGGGGTTCTGCTCGCAAGGCACCTGAATGCAGCGCACAACGCTTCCCGGCAGCGACGCCGCACGTAGAAGATGGGACGGCCGGACAACTGTTTGGGCGTCATGTTTGTCATTCTCAAAGGAACACTCGCTTATCCCAAACGGAACAGACCGCCTGGTAGTAGACCGAGTAGCATCCGACAGGGTTTTTCGTCGATAGGAGCGAAACAAACGCGGCGTTGAAGATAACGGACCGCGAAGTGGATCGCGTGTCCGTGGTGGCGCTGGGAACGTGCTCGGCGAGGAAAGCAATACCCTACGTGAGAAATTGAAGAGTCTGATCGCCGAAGCAATGAAGAAAATCGCCCTGAACATGGACCAAATAACCTATATCGACAGCGCGGGGCTAGGCATTCTGGTCGCCGCGCATTGCAGCGCGAAAACCCAGGGCGCATCATTGCTCCTCTGCCATTTCGGCAGCAAGTTCAAAGAAGTGCTGCAGATCACCAAGCTGCTGACGGTATTCGAAGTCTGCAATACTGAAGCAGCCGCTGACGCCAGTTTCTCGAGATGAGCGCAGTTCGCTTGGGTCCGACGTTGCCATACCTGATTTAAAATCGCCGAGATCGTAACAAGAATGCTCAACGTTGGGACGTTGGTGCATGACATGTGAAGGCCGCAGGTGTCAGATGTCGATGTCCGCGAAGATAACAATCTTTCGTAATAAGAAAGACGAAGAGGTCGGAAGAGTCACTTTCGATGAAAACTTTCCTTGGGGTTGGCGTATTGAGTCCAAGGCCCACCAAAACTTTGACCACAAGTTCTCAACCGAGCAAGAGGCTTGTGACGTCTGGCATCATGATTTCGACCCGGAAACTGGGAGACTGCGACAGCGGGGCTAGTCGCCATGATTGGTTTTTCTCAGTCCGGTACGCGAACGAAATTAACGCGCGCACTGCAGTCAGCAAATTGTCCGAGGTACTCGGATTAGTTGCGGGTGACCACGCCAAGTTTTTGCTTCAGTGTGACCTGCTGTTCTCTCCTTCAGTTTGCCCCAGCGTGGGCACTGGCAGAGGAGTCCATGCATTCGCCGGTCGACCTCCTGGAGGAGCTGCTAGCGGCAATCGCAAAGACACTTGTGGACCATCCCGAAGAAGTGCAGGTTCGCGCGGTCCAGGGACAGGCGGTGAGTATCCTCGAACTACGAGTTCATCCGGAAGACGTTGGTATGGTGATCGGCCACAATGGGCGCATAGCCCAAGCCCTCCGTACGATTTTCGGTGCGGCTGGCACGAAGCTGCACAAGCGCGTTACGGTGGTAATCCTCGAGTAAAGCTGGAACACCGCTTCGCAGGTCCGGGAGAGATTGGATCGCGCCGCACCGCGGCTGGGCGACGCTGGAATCAACATCAACTACAGCTACTGCGGGACCGAGGCGGTGACGAATGCTTCGATTTTGATCTTCGGCGGACGCTGCCGATGTGACTCATGGGTTTTTCTCCGCGAGGTATGCATCGACTACGCCGGTGATGTACTCAGCGAGGCGCTCCTTGATGGCGAGGATCTCGGATAAGGTTAAGGGGGCAGGATGTTGCGCCCAGCTCACAGGGCAGTTTGCCGTCGAGCAGATGATTTCTGTAACCCGCACGTGCAGGTCTACGGGTGTTGGGAGAGGCATGGTCTTCCCCCTTTTATTGTAGACCTACGCCGAGCCTACAAATCCCGGCGGGCCGCAGGCATTCCGTGCGCTATCGACGGATACGAAGGAGTTGCGCGCGAAGCACGTACGGACTGGAATGCCCGTCGTGCATTGACAACTCTGAGAAACGGTGCAATATGAGCGGAAGGGACCCAAACCCCGCTGACTGCTGTTCCACAGAAGACCGCAAATGGACGTCCCGCAGGAGACCAAACATGAACGCTAAGGTTGTGGCATTTTCATCTCACGGTGATACGACGCTTCTCGAATACGATCCGGCAACCGCTGACATGGACGAAGTGAACAGAGTGATTGCCGAGTATGAAGCCAAGACCGGTGCGCAGCCGTTTGACATGGCAACCGGCGAACGCATCGAGAAAGTCACGCGCGACCAGAACGAAGTCTTGATGGTTCACCCCATCGCGGGTGGCTAACCGTCCGCTCGCCGGTGCTGACAGCATCCCAGCTGGTGATTTAAGACGTTCGCCGGCATTGGACTGAAAGCGACGGTGGCGGCAGTCCATATCCGCCCCGGCTGTATTTGTATGGCGCTCGCAATTCTATCGGTGATTGCCTGCCTCGCCCTCATCGTGTGGAGGTTTGTGTTTAACGGCCAGCAGCGCAGGCCAGTGGTCAGGGAAATCGGCGTACCCCGGCAGCAAGACAACAGCTTCCTAGAGCAGGGCCTCCACATCCTAAACCTGGTCGGAGGGGCAGTAATTCCGGATAACCGCTTTGAGAATGGTTCGAATGGTGCACACCCCATCACCCCAAAAGCTCGCGCGCAAACCTATCTGCGCCGCGTGGTTGCCCTCACCGGTGCCACACTAATGGGTAGTAGTTATGTCCTGGACGTCGGCACAACTAGATTCGAAGTGCGCGATAGATATGTCCGGCGGCTGCGGGACCTGACAGATCCCAAATGTGCATACGAGGAAACCTGCTTTTACTCCGCGGACAAAAGCATGCCGAAAGCCAAGCAAATTGCTACCGCGCTGCTGCAGCTCAGGAACAATCCAGCGCTCTTTGACAGGTGGGCGCACCAGTGCGGCCTAGCGTTTAAGGCCGACGGTCAGGTGTTCACCCATGCTCAGTGATCGGCTCGCGATGAAAAAGCAAACCGAATGCACGCGCGCCCAGTGCGCAGCAGAGCACCTGAAGCGCGTCGCTGCACTCACTGGAGCCAAGCAAGACGACGATGGCACTTACCACCTCACAGCCGGGGGTACGCACTTCTTGGTGGACGCTAAATTCGTACCTGTTGTCTCCCCCCGCTCCGAATCGACGTGCTTTTCTGTTGCGGCGGACCTCGAGATGCCGAGCGCGGAAGTGGTGGCGTCTGCATTGCTGCAACTGAAGAACAACGCAAATACTGTTTGAGAAGTGGAGAGACTGGCGGCACATACGTTCAAGGCGAATGGGAAGATGTTTAGAGACACATATCAGCCAACCAGAGATAAGACCTGAAACAGTGCAGCGCCGACTCCATATGTGAGCTGTGCTCCTGTCCCTGAGGAGGCGTGATGTGGGGTAACAAGAAATCGCATACGCCGCAAGCTGTGGACCCGGGACTGAAAAATGTGAAAACGAATCAGTCGCTAAAGGCCACTCCGGCGTTTTGGGAGAGAACACCCAAGATGAACAACGATGCGATCCGTCCAAGCGAAGCGAGGGTGGACCGCGCGACGGCCCGGCTGGGGCCGAGCTTGCATGTGAAAGTGCGAAATCTCGGGCAACGAGGACCTATACGTTGACGGAACAGTTGAAGGACTGGTTCATCTCGATGAGCGGAAGCTGACGGTCGGAGCTACTGCAGAGTTGACAGCCGACGTCATTGCTGGCGAGGTGAACGTGCACGGAAGCGTGAAGGGTAACGTCCGCGGGAAGAAGATCGAGATCAAGAGGGAAGGTTCGGTGAACGGAGATTTGACGACGGCGCACATCATCATCGAAGACGGAGCATACTTCAAGGGGTCGATCGAAATCGAGAAGAGCGCGGAAGCGGAAAAGGAAGGCGACAACAACGTGTTCTCGCCCCGGCCGGCGGCCGCCCGGAGCCAAGGAGTATCTAATCACGAAGGAATGTTTGAGATTCTGTACTCGGGATAGGGACAACAAGTGATTCGCTGAGTTCGGTGGCTACCACCTCAAGTCTGGAGAGGCGGAGTACATATTTCCTTTTGTGGTGCGCCGCGCGATAATCTTGCCAACGCACAGGGCGAAAGGAGTACGCCCATGAGCATATCCACACGTCTGAAGAGTTTCCTTGACGAAAACCAAATCCCCTATTCGGTGATGACGCACATGAGGGCTTATACCGCGCAGGGTGCAGCCGCTACGATGCAGATCTCTGGAAAGGAGCTTGCCAAGACCGTGGTTCTGTGGACGGGTGAAGAAATGATTCTGGCCGTCCTACCGGCGCCGAATCACGTGAGATTCGATAAGCTGGCTGCTGAGGTGGGAAAGTCCGTGCGACTAGCTACCGAGCAGGAATTCAGCAGTCTCTTCCCCGATTGCGAGTTGGGCGCCATGCCGCCTTTCGGCTCTCTTTACAACTTGCCTGTGTACGTAGATGAGTCGCTGGCCGCCGATGAGGCGATTGTCTTCAACGCCGGGACGCACCGCGACGCGATTCGCATGCGGTACGACGACTTTGTTCGTCTGGCGAAGCCCAGTATCTGCTCATTCGCTCGGAAAGAGTGACGCAAATGATTTCGCGTGTTTTTCTTGATCGTTTGTGTAGCGATGGGCTTGAGCCCCCGTTCTTCGGTTGGAGGAATAAAGCTGGCACCCGGCTGCGTCGCTGGGGTTGCTATCTAGGTCCGCTGGGTGAATCTGGTTATTCACCGCTCGGTGTTACGCGCAGCAGCACGCACGCTTTTTGAAGGCTGATACGGTCCATGCACGGAGGTGACGCGTGGCCTACATCATCGCCGAACCCTGCATCGGAACCAAGGATACCGCCTGTGTCGATGTGTGCCCGGTGGATTGTATCCATCCGGCGAAAGGGCGCACATATGATGATGGCCGCCCGACGTTCGATGAAGTGCCTCAACTGTACATCGACCCCACAGAGTGCATTGACTGCGGCGCCTGTGTTCCGGTCTGTCCGGTGACAGCAATTTTCGCGCTGGAAGATCTGCCGGAGAAATGGCACGCGTACATCGAGACCAACAAGAATTACGTCGACGGCGGTAAATTTCAGCCCGACAAGTATCAGAAAGCAAGTAGCTGACGTTTGCCTCGGCACTGCGCTTGACACCAATGCGTACGCTCCACGAAATCATTCATGAAAACGTTCGCGAGGGCGAACTGTACGAAAAGCGCGACCGCAACTGGGTGCGGTGTTTTGCCTGTGGGCACTGCTGCAAGATCCCAGACGGCCAGCCTGGGGTTTGCAAGGTTCGCTACAACCGGAGTGGAACCCTGTATGTGCCCTGGGGCTATGTCAGCGGCATCCAATGCGACCCGATAGAGAAAAAACCCTTCTTCCATGCTCACCCAGGAGCACTGGCTTACAGCTTCGGCATGCTCGGCTGTGATCTGCACTGCGCCTACTGCCAGAATTGGGTGACCTCGCAAGCCCTGCGCGACCCCGCTGCCGTGGTCGGCCCGATGCATGTTACGCCCACAGACCTCGTTCACGATGCCATCCGCCAGGAAGGCAGGGTCATCGTCAGCACGTATAACGAGCCGCTGATCACGAGCGAATGGGCCATGGCTGTTTTCAAAGAAGCGCGTGCGGCTGGATTGGTGACCGGCTTTGTTTCCAACGGAAACGGCACCCCCCAGGTCCTCGAATACCTGCGACCGTGGGTGGAGCTTTACAAGGTGGACCTGAAGAGTTTCGATGACCGACACTATCGTCAGCTCGGCGGGCGCTTACAGCCCATCCTGGACACCATTCGACAGTTGCACGAGATGGGCTTTTGGCTCGAGATCGTCACGCTGGTGATTCCTGGGTTCAACGACTCCAACGACGAGCTTACTCGGCTGACCGAGTTTCTGGCTGGCGTGTCGCCGGATATTCCTTGGCATGCCACGGCCTTTCACAAAGATTACAAAATGACCGATCCAGAGAACACCAGCGCCGAGTCGCTGATGTGGGCAGCAGAGATCGGCAAGAGGGCCGGCTTGCGCTACGTCTATGCCGGGAACTTGCCAGGCATGGTCGGCGACTGGGAGAACACGCGTTGCCCGAACTGCCAGGAGCTGCTCATTGAACGCTACGGTTATCTGATCACAGGCTACTTCCTTACGCCTCAGGCTTGCTGCCCCTCTTGTGGCGCCAGCATTCCCGGACGGTGGGATCCTGCGTTTCGGCGACAGATTACAGCCTGTCCCTTTGTGCCGCGCATGCGCCCCCAATCAGATTTGCCTGTGCTGAACTCCTAGAAAGCCACGCAATTTCTTGGCTCTCGTCTCGAGGACACGTAGAGCACAGAAACGGGCACCTGTTCTGCGCGTCGTTCTTCCCCGCCTTGTCCCGGAGGCGCCCGTTCACCGCCCGGGCAATCTCGTCCGTGGAGAGCCCGCGCTCGTTCAGAGGAGGGCCGGTCTTGGGCGGCTTGTCGCCGAGCTTGTTGTGCAACGGGCGCACCGTGCCATGAAAAGCTCCTTGCCTGTGGCGAGCAACCGGGCGCGTTCTTGTTCTGATAGCAGCTGATCGGCAGCGGGTGCTTGGCCAGCGCCCCGCGCGCGGATCGCGATCCTGCCAGCGAAACCGAGGAGGGTGACGGAGAAGACAAGCGCTGTAGCTCTTCCGCGCATGGCTGCCTCGCATTCTACTCCGATTAGACGCATCTCTCGTTCCTTCGCTTCTGGTGAGGTTTTCGGAGAGGGAGCCAATTGACGCCAGCAGGACGGACGGCTAGGATTTTCTTCAATGACGCTTTTCGATGGGGAGGAAGTCATGCCCCAGTACAATTTTATTTGTCGGGCCTGCAACAAAGAGTTCTCAAAAATCCTAACAATTGCAGAGCATGAGAAGAACAAGATCGCCTGCCCGCATTGCAAAAGCAAGGACGTAGAGCAGCGGTGGGCAGCCTTCTATGCGGTAACCTCGAAGAAGAGCTAGAAGAGATCCTCGACACGGAACTCGATCCGGGACTGACATCATTCCGGGGAGAAGAAGTGTATGAGGCGTGCAAAACAAAGGCAGCGCAGGAAGAAGATTCAAAGTTGGAAGGGTGCAACGCCACGCCTTGAGCGCTGGCGGAAAGATCTAAAGACGCTGACGGTGGAACTCAAGCAACCACGGGTGATTGACGTTGTTCCGATCGACTTCGTAAGTGGGGAGCCGGTCGAAGGCGAGGGAACGCCGGCGAACAAATTCCGGGGGCAACTCCTTTACATCACGAACGCAGACCTGACAATACGTAGGCCGTCCGGGGCGATTCTAGTGATTGACCGCTATGAGGTGGTCGCGATCTCTGACGAAAAAACGCGATTCGAGCCGCGCTAGCACGCCTTAGCGCTTTTTTCCCAGGGAAAACAATCAACTTGCGAGGCGCCCGTCGCCTTTGCGTGCTCTTGTCGCAAGCGGATTTGGAAGGAGCGCTTCTCGGGCGTACTCACAATCTGGGTATCGCGCGCCAGCCATCCAATGGCCCAGTCGAAGGTGGGTTCCTTCCCTTTACCGCTTTCTTCAACTCGCTGAGGGACTGTTCGCCCCTCGTGTTGAGCGCATCCCAAATGACCCCGGCAGTCTTGCTGCCGATTTCTTCTTGCATTGTGATTCCTTTTCCTTCGCCGAATCCTCACCCCGAATACATACCCCATCTTCGACCAAATGAAGCCTATGAGGCCTGCTCCCGTGAACCAGATTTGAAAATCGTCCGAGATCTAAGGCTTCGCAGCGGCGGCGGCCTGCTCAAGGATTGGGGCCGCCATGCTGGCGTCGGCGACACCAAAAAAGACGAGAGGCGTATTCGTACCGGCCTCCAAACCGCAATATGCGTAATTGATGTTGATGTTGGCCTCTCCCAGACGCGATGCTAACCGCGCGATCTCGCCGGGTCGGTGTGGAAGCTTGGCTTGGACGATTTCTGCCTCTACGTATGTCAGCTGCTCGCTGTCGAACACCGTCTTGGCTGTTGGCGGATTGTCTACGATGAATCGAGTGACGCTTTTCCCGCCGATCGGGAAGGATTGAAGCGCGAGAATGTTCACTTCGCGGTCGGCGAGCGCCCGGCAGACTTTTCCGAGCGTGCTAGGCCGATCCTCCATTAACACGGTGAATTCTTTGGTGATGGGCATTGTGGGGACCTCCTTTTGCGTTTCCGGGAACGCAGGATGTACCCCGGCTTGGGCTGGAACGGTAACGAAATCTTACGCCCCAAGCACCCGGTGTTCAAGACTGCCAGATGGCGAGTGAATGATTCGATCTGGTTGTTCTTTGGGGTCGAAGGGCTATGCTTTCGTCTCCCCAGGAAAGCCCCTAAATCGTTCCAAGCAAAGGAGGCGAATATGTCTACGGCTCCTAGCCCCTAACCGACAGTTCAAGACCCCGTCAAGGTTGACCCCAAACGCTACAGAGTGGAGTTAGAGAATGACCGCGTGCGGGTGCTCCGCGTCGCTTATGGACCGCGCGAGAAATCGGTGATGCACTCCCATCCCGATGGCATCGCGGTGTTTCTCACCGATCAACACTCGCGATTCACACTTCCGGATGGAAAATCCGAAGAGAACCGCTTCATCCCGGGCCAAACCATGTGGTTTCCGGCCGGGAGCCATTTCTGGCCGCATCTTGGTCGAGTTGAAATAGCCCAGGCGAAAAGCCACGACTTAACTTGGAAGCGATACGGAGGAAATTCGCTATGAATTTCCCATAAGGGAACCGGGGTTTATTAATCCCATGCGTCACTGCCCCTGTTGTTTGGCCTGCGCCGAAGCGGTGGCAACGGCCTCTTTGGCGTGCGCGGGAACCACCGGCTGAGGAGGCTGCGGCGGCTGGTCTTTTTGGTGGACTTCGACCTTGCCGCGCAGAGTCGAACAAGGCCATGGCATTGACGGCATCTCGATAACAGACACACCCGAGAGATTCGGCAACACATGGTACAGGTTTGTCCGTTTCCATCTGCGAGGCCAGGATCGACGTTCTGACTTAACGTTTTATCACCCGTTTTCTGTCCTGTCAGACGAAGAGACGAAGCCGCACTACTGGCGGCGACCTTGGGGATGGTGGAGTGGAATCAATGGCAAATGCGGCCACAAACGCGAGCTACTCGGTACGCCCAATACACGAAAGATGCGGTGCCTTGCCTGCGAGGTGCGCTACACACATCGAGAACACCGCACCGCAACTTTAGCGCATGTCGCCGCGAACGCGAGACGACTCTCCGGGGAGACATGACACGAAATGAAATGCAGGCGGATTAAAATCAAGAATGATGTGCGGATGGTCATTCGGAGGCTCAACAAGAAACTGGTGGACCTGGGCCTGAAGGGTCCAATCGCAATCTCCCTTGTTGAATACAAAATGAGGAAGCGTGAAACAAAAACTGACTCAATCTTGAGCCGCATCTCGCTTCGCCGCAAAGATCGCAAATAATCATGGATTTTCCCCGGAATTTAGTTGCAACGGTTTTGTTCTTCCCCGTAACAACCTGATTCTACGAAGTTCACGTACGCCGCTACGATGACGCCGACGCCGGAACTGTCCACTTGGGTCAGATTTACCAGGTTCAGCAACAATTTGCACACGCTGTTGGCAAGCAACTGTCTTAGACGCCTGTCCAGCAGCTCGCTCTCGCCGCCGTCAATGGTCGACCTTCCCTGAAGGTCCAGTATGGTGACATCGCCGGATTCCCGGATTAAGATTTGAAGTCCCACAATGGCTCTTCTAGCAGTTCAGATGAAGATTAGCCTCTTCAACTAACCGCTGCAACACACTCGGAAAATTCATAATAGACCGACTATTGTGAGAGGATATCCGCCCGGAGGATTCATGGATATCTTAGCGGCATTGAGGCAGGAAGAAGCGAAGTTCGAGAAGCAGGTGAATGTAGCGCAGCAACAGTTGGACACCGTGCGAGAGGCAATCAAACTCTTAGGCGGTATGAATGGTAGCGGCAAAGTGACTGACAGTAGCAGTGGTAAAACGACTAGCGGGAAGAAACGAGTGATGTCTGCGGCTGCGAGAGCAAAGATTTCGAAGGCAACAAAAGCGCGGTGGGCAAAGTTTAGAGCAGCGAAGGCGAAGGGTAAATAAGGCCGCTAATTTTGCACAGCTGTCCCACTCGGCATCAGCGGCCAAGACTGATCGGCCAGGGCCTAGGAATCATCAGCGTCATCAGGAGCAAGCCGAGCAATGCCATGTTTTTCATGAAGTTCACCTGCTCGGCCTGTTTCGCCTGTGGGTCCTGAATCGCCCAGTAATTGTGGATTCTGAACGCGAAGCCCAACAGGCAAATTATGAGCAGCGTCGCGCCGATGGTTGGGTGATACCCAAGCAGAAGGCTCGCGCCGCCCAGTATGAGCAGCGCTCCCGTACCGCCGACGGCGAGTTCCGGAGCAGGCGTGCCTTTGCTCTTTGCATATCCGGCCACCATGCTGAGTTTCGCCAAGTGGTTGATGCCGGAAATCAGGAAGAATCCGCCAGCGATAATTCGCCCGATGAGGAACGCAATGTTGATGATGTTCTGCACGTGATTGCCCTCCTTGCTCTCGTGAATTTCGCCCTAGCCGCTATGCTCCAGTCACCGCGCCCGGCGAGCACGCGCAGACAAATCTAAAATAGAATCTCTGAGAGGGCAAAGCCAACCATTTATTCTACTCCGCGTTTTCCGATGAACGCGGAAAACATGAATGACATGAGCGCGAAAACCAAAAGCAGATGAATTAGAACGCCACCGACGTGAAACACGAAGTAGCTCACTCCCCAGGCTAAGAACAAGAGGACGCCTGATGCCAGCCAAGATATGGAACCGCCCATTTTGTAACTCCATCGTCTATTCCACCAGATAAGCAGGAGTTGTACGACCGACATGATTGTGAGGACTATGAGAACGATGAGCGCGGTTAGCATTGGTGCGGCCTCCCCGCCTTGTCCTCTTGTGTTCCCTTTCTGAGTTTCGGCGCTCTTGCTCCGCCCGTGCTTCCTCAAGCTGAATCACAAAAGCCTGACGCGGCGGCTGCCCAAAGTAGGCGTCCGGGGAGCACATTGATTTTGCCGCCTGCCCGAATCGTAGCAACTCCGCATCTGACATTTCCCGCAATCGGGGGCGGAGAGATTCCAAATCAGCCCATTGTCACTGTTGGAAAAACCGACGGAGTTGAGACCTGCCATCAGAGCCTTCTTTCTGGCAGAGGAAAATCGGGAGGAAACAATTATAGCAGTTGACCGCGCCACGGTCGTACGAGCCGCTTTGTCCAGCGCATCCGCGAGAAGCATCCGCTCAGCGTCCGAACAAACTTCCGTGACTCATTGCGCTACATCGGCTTCGCGCCATACAGCAGCCTCAATCTTGAAACAACTGCGTCAATCGGTTGACCTATTGGCGCGTCTTCTGGAACCGTGGAGTAGATGTCTGTCGCTGGGTCGTAGACATAGGCACAGTTTGCCTGAGTGCAGACAAAGCACGGTTTTGGAAACGGCTTGGAATCTACATGAACCCAAAGTATTGCCGCAACCATCTCGGTTTTGTGAGTCGGACAGACGGGGCCGAAATTCTGGAGCATCCTGAGAATTCTATCAGGCCGTCAGTTCCGGCTGTTACGTAAATGCAATTCGATCTCGCATTCCCGTTCAAGGTACAGAATTAGAGCACGGCATTGCTGGCACTTGTCCTCCCGTATGTGCCGCAGCATTTGCTCAAACGGCACTCGTCCGTACTTGCGTTTGCACGGTTTTGGTTCCGGCCAAGTCATTGTCAGTGGATCGTCGGCGCGACGACTTCAAACCCAAAGCTAGCCGCATACTCAGCAGCATCTTCCCGCGTGTCGAGGTTCGAGACTTGGACATCACTGGCGGGAAATCCTTCGTCCGTGATCGGCACGAAACGCGATCCGCTCCATGCTAGGTTCTCATTCGCCGCGCCCACGATGATCCAGCGGTCAAAAGCGTTTTGGCGAAGTCTCACCCGGTTCAGGTCAGAAGAGCGCAACACAGCCTGTCGCTGTATCATGGCAGCAAGGGGAAGTTCAGCGAAGTGGAAATAAAGTCAAAAATTGGGTCACGCCGATGTTCGACCGCACACTCACCATCATTGAGAAGCTGGTCGCTGTTACGGTCCATCTGGGGAACGTTGAGAGGGCTCGTGCTGACAGCAAGACCCTGGACGTGCGGTAGGTTTAGGGCATGACCAGTTTAACGCCACCTTACGAGTGGATTTTCTCTGGCATCGGTGTTGCTATTTTGTCCTGGTTCGGTGCCTGGGTATACCGTCGCTGTCGAAAAGCACCACCGTCAGAAAAATCACAGGTAAAGATTTCCGATTCGACGGTTGTAGGGCCTGTTGCCGGACGAGATATTAGTATCGGTACGTTTGTTCAGCATGGAGTGACAGACTCCGCGAATGATGAATATCGCGCAACGCCAAGCACTACCGAAATTGCCGCAGCTATAAGAAAGGTGCCGTTTTATTTGCAAGCATCAGTGGCCCACAGTTATTCGGGCCTCAAAGTTCGTTGGACTGCGAGAATCAAAAACGTTCAAGTGAGGGACGGTCTCGCTGATTCAGCTCTTGGCGGTTCTGATGAAGGACCGTACATCGTTTTCAAAGTTAAGCTTGAGGATTATCCGCTTCTTAAAACCGTTCGTGGTGGCGAACCGGTAGAAGTCGTTGGAACCATTGATTGGGTTCAAGAGAACGGAATGGTTCAGAAAGGCAGGGGTACGCCACGCTCATGCAACTCCACCCGGAAACCTACACCTTCGAGACTATTGTTGCAAAGGGGGACAATCCTCAAGTCTGCGTCTATGCATCATGTCGCGGTAACGTAAACCATACTGAACTAAACCGCCGCGCGGTAGGTGGTAGCGCGGTAGCCGTGTGTTGTAGTGCTCCCCGCTAAAACTGGACACCTCATCTAGGTAGAATCAGGGCCTCCAAAACAGGAGACAACATGGGCAGGAAACCACGCGTAGATCGATCCCCGGAAGAGAAGTGGCAGATCGTGCAGGAAGGCGTGCAGTTGCTGCGTGCTCTGCTGTTGCAGATGCTGTACTCGGTGCGCAGCGAGCGCCTGCTGATGGAGGAGATCGACTACAACATTTTGTTCCGCTGGTTCGTGGGGCTGAATTTGGACGATGCGGTGTGGGATGCCACGGGGTTCACCAAGAACCGCGACCGTTTGCTGGAGGCCGAAGTGGCCAAGGACTTTCTGGCGCTGGTTGTGGAGCAAGCACGAGGGCAGGGATGGGCCTCGGACGAGCACTTCACCGTAGACGGAAGTTTGCTGGAAGCCTGGGCCAGCGTGAAGAGTCTTCAGCCAAAGAACAAGAAGAGTTCGCCTCCGCCGGATGATCCTGGAAATCCCACGTTGCTTTTAAGAGCAAGTGGTCGAGATATGTTTCATCGCGGTCACCTTCATGTAGTGAGGGGCCTTCGGCACGTCCTTGTTATCCTTCATCGCTTCTTCCTCGGGAACTGCCGTACCGGTGATTTCAACCTTATGGCCGACGTGTGGGGCTAGGTCACCAGTCGACGACACAATTCCCACTGTCTTCGGTCCCTTTGCCAGATCGGTGAGCATGTAAGAACCGGGTGTGGGCCCTGCCTTCAAACAGCCGGTCATGCTGTGAACTTTGGGAGCTTCTTGGGCGTTAACGCCCTGAGCAAACAAAAGCACGCTACAGAGCATCAAACCCGCTACGACTGAAAGTTTCATAACAACCTCCTAGCCGCAATTTCCGACTTAGACCCTGTCCCGCATCGTACGCTTCTGCTGCCCTCTAGACAACGAATGTGCCACCAGAGCAAGCCCCAGCGAGTGCCGTTCCGCATCGAGCCACTCGCACCAGAAAATTCAGGATGGTTGCCAAAGAGCCTTTACGCTCACTACGGCGTTCGCAGCCTGCCCGCTGTCGTAGTTGACGATAAACTCGCCGGGTGCTGCGCTGGCCGCGGCCCCGATGAGCGTGTCTTGCGATCTGCTCTCGAATAGGCTATTCCGTACACCGTTCGGGAACGACGGGACGTACCACCGAGAACTCATGGAAGAAATGCTTTGTAAGAACTTATGACCGCAACCACATCCTCTCCGCTGTCCGATGTTTCAAGGAGAGTCCTTCAAGTTCAGGTCATCACACTCATCTGGATGAGTATGGAGGCCATCATCTCTCTCGGCACGGCTTGGACTTCGCACAGCCCCGCGCTGTTGGCTTTCGGCGGGGACAGCTTGATTGAGTTACTTTCCGCAGCCGTTGTGTTCTGGCGTTTTCGCTTCACGCTAGCCGAGGCGCGGGCAGCCCGAATCGCAGGAGGTTTGCTTTTCGCATTGGCGGGCTTCGTGGTGCTGACTTCGATCTTGAATTTTATCGGATACCGCGAGGCGCAGCGTAGCCTAGTCGGAATCGGAATCTTGCTAGCCGCTGCCGTTATGATGCCTTGGCTGGCGAGCCGGAAACGAAGTTGGCAGTCGTAACGTCCAGCGCAGCTTTGGAGGCCGATGCTTCGGAATCGGCCCTCTGTGGTTACATGGCGTGGATTGCTCTTGCGGGACTCCCAGTGAACGCCATCTGGGAATAAACCGGCTGACTCTATCGCTGCTCTTGGTCTGACTCCTCTCATTGTGCGCGAAGGGTGGGAGGCCGTGCATTCATCTCGATTAGGATGTCGATGTCCTTGAAATTCAAGTCGAGTTCCCAGCTCGGCTCGCGACTCTCTTAAGAGCATTCGAGGCGCAACCGAATACTCTACCGCGCCCAAAGGATTGAAAATTTATGCACTTCCGTCGGTCTCCACGATTGTAATAAATCATGTCCCCACGTTTTCGGCGCTTGAAAATGACCTGCAACTATCACAAAATAGTGGGGTTCCCCGGTAGCTCAATGGTAGAGCATTCGGCTGTTAACAGAGAACCTCAATTCCAATAACTCGTTTCTCTGGCGTCAGTTAACAGCTCCGGGACCATCCCCAAACACTCTTTTCTTGTCCCCAGGATGTCCCCAACATTACTGACGTCCGTCTTCCACGCCACGGCATACTTCACGCAGTAAGCCTACGGGAACGAATCGGATAGTATTTGCCAACCATCCCAGCAGTCGCCGTAGACCATCAGACTGCCGAAACCTGGATCATAGGTTCCCAACGCAGACACATAAACACGTCGTTCAGTCGCCTTGTTATAAGAGCGCCGAGGAAATTAGTCTTGCAAGTTTGTTTGACTGGCCTTCAGTAGGCCGACAGAAAGGATTTGTGGGTG
>Ga0209648_10000849_pt1 | contig 24241 bp, 21 predicted proteins | sample GraSoi2013_115cm_FD_185830 | JGI IMG/M metagenome (GOLD analysis project Ga0209648, IMG submission 185830) | Grasslands soil microbial communities from the Angelo Coastal Reserve, California, USA - Sample 9_17_2013_115cm (SPAdes) (version 2) | ecosystem: Environmental > Terrestrial > Soil >... | reverse complement strand
CTTGGCCACGTAGACGAACTTGCGCATACCCGTATCGAGAACGGCAGAGCGCGGGATGGCTAGAACGTCCTGTGCTGCGGGTGCGGAAAATTTAACTTGCACGAACATGCCGGGGCGTAGTCGCATGCTGGGGTTCGGAACCTGGATGCGAGCTGAGGCAGTGCGAGTCTGAGGGTTAATGGAAGTATCGAGAAATCCGACTCGCCCGCGCAGCGTCGTGCCAGGCAGTGAGTCGGAAGTGATCTCAACGGACTGGCCGGTGTGCACGGAAGGCAAATCAGGCTGGTACACATCTGCCTTTACCCAAATCGTGCTCAGGTCAGTAACGGTAAAGAGGGCTTCTCCTGGGTTTACGTATTGCCCTTGCGTAACTTTGCGCTCCGTCACTATGCCGCTGACGGTCGAGTAAATGGGAAGTTCGATTTGAGGCTTCGCAGACGATGCGATCTCATCGAGCTGCTGTGTCGTCAGTCCCCAGAGTTCAAGCCGACGGCGGCTGGCGTTTATGAGGCCTTCGGCTCCCGACACTGCTAAGGGCTCGGCACCCGTGCCGAGACGCTTTCGGTTTTCAAGAGAAAGTCTGTATTCCTCGGCGGCAGAAAAGACTTCAGGGCTGTAGAGGGACGCAATGGTCTGACCACGGCGCACTTGCTGGCCCGTGAAATCAAGGTAGAGTTTGTCGATGCGGCCACCGATGCGCGCACTGATCGAAGCCAGTTGCGTTTCCGGCTCGTCCACCTTGGCGACGGCCATCAGTGCGTGTTGAAGGTTCCGTCGCCTGACTTCGACTGTTTCAACACCAATGTCAGTCTGCTCTTTCTGGTTTAGCTGAATGCTGGGGAGAGAGGTGTCCGCGTGCACTTGTTCAGTGCGCTGAGAGGTGGCTTGTTCGGGTGCTGCTTCGTACTTGAGAATCGGCGCTTCTTGAGACTGGGCAGCGCTGCGGTCGGGATACTGAAGGCGCATTGCCGCATAGGCGACCAAGGCCAACATCAGGCCGAGAGCGAGTCCTGTAACAAGGAACTTCTTTTCATGCTGCGTCATTAGTGCACCTCCGGAGTGATCTGAAGCAGGGAAGCTTGAGGGACGGTTGTATTCGGTTCATGCTCGTCCCGCGACAAGGGAACTCCCGCAGCGCGTTCGAGATCCGCAATCCGCGATTCCAGTTCAGACGCGGCGCGGTAGTAATCGAGTTCAACTTCGAGAGTCGTGTTCTGACTGTCGAGCAGGTTTAGGAAGTCGGTGCGGTCGGCCTGGTAAGCAGCGACGGTTGACTTCAGTGTCGCCTGTGCTTGGGGGCGAAGCGTCTGGCTGTAAAGATCTACAAGGCGCTTGGCAGATTGCGCGCGAATCAGAGCTTCCTGGATTTCTTCGAAGACGAGCGCACGCTGGTTGTCGTACTCGGCTCTGTCAGCCGAGAGATTCGCCTGTGCCTCGGCGATCTCTGCGTCGTGACGCCCGCGGTTCAGCCATGGTAGTGTGACGGCGAGTTCGGCCATGTAGGTGTTGCGATAGCGGGCGCCGTCCGGCATGAGCATGTAACCCGCGCTGAGGTTGTAGTCGGGCGTGTATGCCTTTTCGGCAAGCTTGGTTCGAGCCTCGCCCTGTCTCACACCGGAGGACGACATCGCCAGTTCGGGCCGATTCTCCAAAGCGCTTTTCTCCAGGTCCAAGAGTGCGGGAAGCTTCTGCGGTGGTGAATATTGGCCCTGAACGTCGAGTGGAGAACCGGGGTCCCGTCCCAGCAGCGTATTCAGTCGGGCGCGCGCGAGACCGCCGTCCTGTTCGAGCATCACGAGGTGCTCGACCAGTTTGGTGAGTGCGATCTGCGCTTTCAGCACGTCCTGCTGCGGAACGCGTCCGACAACATACTTGATCCGAGCCGACTCCGAGGACTCGCGAGCCAGCACCGCCTGCTCGTCATGCAGCACGAGTTCGTCCTGATTGCGGAGGAGGTCGTAGAACGTCTTCCGGACTTGAGTCGTGACGTCACGTTTTTTGGCCTCCAGTTCCGCTTTGACCTGCTCCACTCCCTCGGAAGCAAGTTGTGTGCGCAGTGCCCGCTTGCCCGGACCGGGCAGTGACTGGTTGAACATGAACATGTGCTGTGTCTGGTTCAGGTCCCAAGGCGTGGCGAGTGGTGTGCCCCAGCCGCGATACATGAACTCGGGGTCGCTCAACGACCCGGCACTGCGCACTCTAGTCTCGGCGATTGCGACACGACGCATAGCAACCCGGATTTCTGGATTGTTGGCCAAAGCTGCTGTTTCGAGCTCGGCAAGGCTCATCGGTGGCGTGGACGGCCGAGAGTGCTGATGCTCCTGCGCCAAAAGCCCAGTAACGCCAGACAGGGGATCGGGATCAGCGGCTGGCTCGCTGGCAAAACCGCGCGCACCGCTGAAGGCGATCAGCAGACAAATACCCAAACGTAGAGCTTTCATTGCTCCTCCGTAAACAATTAACAAATAGAGGGATAGGAGGCGTGTCCGCATCAAGCGCACCAAGGGCGCAGCAAGGCAGAGCACGGCTCATCTGGGGCAATGAAAGTTGTCTAGATTCTCAGAACGGAATTACAGCCGGGAGACGGTTCCGGAGGTGGGGCATGGAGAAACGAAAGATGGGAGCGCACTGTCACTGCGGGCAATGCCGCTAACGATGCGACCGGGGGTATCACAGCAATCGTGAGCGGACGAACCGGCCCGGCAGCCAGCGCCTGGGGAAGAACAGTGTTGGTTGGTCCCTGGGCCTTACAGCAGGAATGACTCGCTGGCATCATGGAGCTTCCACACTGTTCCGCCATGTGGTGGCAGCACTCCCGTTCCGCGGGAGTCATTGTCGCACCCGGAAGAACACACGCCATGGCTGGCGTGATCGCCCACAACAAGGCGATCGTCAGCAGCGCGAATGCTCGGGTTCTAGTCACCCTCATAAGTGTACTACGTTTTCTGGCTGCGATGAACAAGTTCTCGCTTCAAAGAACGATGTTAGTCTGACACGGACGACAGCCGCTGTGACGGGAATCACAGCCTCAAAACTTAGCTTCAAAGACCTAACTCTCGTCGTGAAACCCGGTGCTTGGCTCTTGAGGCGGCAAGCATCCGCAGACCCACGAAGCAACCGACTAATTCTAAGACTGCCAGCAGCACAGCACTTACTTGAAACGGCAATCTCAGTCCTCCGGGTGGCATCCAGAAGACATTGTCCGAGACGGTGGTGAGGAAGTGCGTATAACCACCGATGACCAGTCCTCCCAGATAACTTCGGAGTAGCCCGTCATCTGGACTGCGATCTCAGAGTTGAAATTTCCGACCCACCGAATGGAGTGTCTTGTGTGACTTACGCGGGTGATTGGCAGTTCCCGCGTTCTTCTAGATTGTGGTAAGACCTATTCCCCGCCTGTCACGGCACAGAAATGTTCGACGGTGCGACTGACATTCAAACAGTCGGCCAGCACGATTTTGTAGATTGTTTCGCGCGGCCGATGGTCCAAATGTGTGCCTACTCCTTCTTCGCCCCCGTGAGGCGTAGTAGCTACATGCACGTCGGAGGGCTGGGGATCATCGCGAAGCGAATGGAGCGTAGAGTTAGAAGAATGGCGAAGTAGGAGTTTTTTCCTGCTGAGGTGCGGTCATCGGCGCGCGAGCGCCTTGAAGATCGAGTTGTAGTTCTTCCGGATGGAAGGAAGATATGAGCGTAGTTACAGTGGACTGTGACTGGCGTCACAGGATTCAGATAGAACCGTTCCGCCCAAACCAAACCTCGCTCCAGCTTTCGCCGACTCCTCCACCGCGGTCTGCGTTTGCTCGGCCAGACGTCCTTGCATGTGACTCGCAAAACTCTTCCGGCCAGGGATATCAGTGGACATGTAGCCGGCGATCATCCGACTGGCGTGAATCCTTGCTGATCTCGACCCGGGCTTCGAACGTCTGTGCTGTTGATAGTGCACGCGAGACCAGGCACAGCGCCTTGGCTTTATGCAAGAGACTGATCGCCCGCTCCCGTTGCTCTTCATTAGGAATCGTCAGGCTGGGACGGATGACAATCTCGCTGAAGCAATAGCCAGAGTCCGTTTTACTGACGGTTCCCTCCGCTTCCACTTCCAGGTCGGTGTATTCGAATTTCGAGTAGCCCGCGATTGCGTGGAACGTCGTCGTAAAGCAACTCGCGAGCGCATTCATCAACAGGTCTTCGGGTGTCCATCTGCCTTCGAGACCGCCGAACTGCGATGGCGCGGTGAAATGGATTGCGTTAGGAGCCGAATCAGACTTGGCGATACCCATCTGTCCGGACGTCCACCAAGCTACAACGCGGTACTTATGTTCATTTTCCATTCAGTACTCCAGGTCCAGCTTTGCGTTTTTCCAGAAGTCGTGGTTGCTACTCCGCCAACTGATTCTGGAGATGGAAACGTCACGGTTACTACGACCATTGTTCCTGATGATTCTGTGCCAGCGGACCCATCAAAGCGGTGGCCGAGATCACAGTTGTTCGTGATGCCAATCACAGATCGGGTGCTACAATATGCTCAACTGGACGGTGCTGAATGCGTGCCCCTTACGGCTTAAATATCATCGATAACTGCCTAATCTGTCCCGTGCGTGAGGAGCATTTATTCTGTAATTTACCTCTCCCTGCAGTACAAAGACTGAATGAAATCAAGTCCACTGCGGTGTATCCGAAAACGACGATGCTATTTATCGAGGGCCAAGAACCGCGTGGCGTGTTCGTGCTCTGTGCGGGAAAGGCCAAACTCTTCACATCTTCGAGCGATGGCAAAACCATCATCACCAAGATTTCGGGAGCTGGGGACGTCTTGGGTCTAAACGCGACCATCTCCAATCGGCCTTATGAGGTAACGGCCGAGATGACGGAGCCGGGCCAGGCCAATTTCATCGCCCGCGACGCGCTCCTGCAATTCCTGCGCGAATACGGAGAGGTAGCACTGCGAGTTGCGGAGCAACTCAGCCGCAACTACTACACCGCATATGATGAAATCCGAACTTTGGGGTTGACGAGTTCACCTTCAGAGAAGTTCGCAAAGCTGCTACTCTCATGGTCTCCCAAAGCCGGGAACGCGACCGAGCCTGCGCAACTGAAATTGACGCTCACGCATGAAGAAATCGCGGAAATGATTGGCACTACGCGCGAGACGGTCAGCCGCTTATTCTCCGATTTTAAGAAGAAGCAATTGCTGCAAACAAAGGGATCTATCCTGATCATTCGTAATAAACCTGCCTTGGAGAAAATGCTCAACTCCTGAGTGCGCCGTGTGCTCCGGGCGACCCTGCTCGAACTGGCAGGCGACCTGTTTCCCTAGGTTTTTGCGACCTTCGAGAGTTCGTCGCATTGCTCCCGCAATGACCCTATCGATGTCGCAAGCTGCTGTTCGATCCGAGTGATCTGGTTGCGCAACCAGGCGGCGAGGGCTTCTTCCATTTCCAGCTGCGTGCCGCAGCGATAGAAATAATCAATGGTCTCCCCCGCTTCGTTGAGGGGGATAAAACGGCACGGGAAGTTCTCATTCTGCAACTCATCGGGAACGAACTTCATCAATAGACACTCGCTGCACGGATGCGGCCGAGCGGGGTCGCCGAGGTTCGGACAACTGGGTGAGTCTTCGAAGATGAACGGAGGACGCCATGGTGTGCGGGGAGAGCGCCCGTAGCCTCCATCTTCCAAGAATTTCAGCTCAAACTTGAGGAGTTCCAGTATTTCACGCTCATCTTGTGCCATACATCACCTCCTGATACCCAGACTCGCAAGGACCACTTAGGCTTGCAATGATGGCGATCACGCTGGCGTGTGATCGCCATCACTCTAACGGATGTTTCCGGTCACATGATTTTGCGATTTGTCGAATTAATGTCGCGTTGGAGGTGTCATGGAACAGTGCTTACCCGGCGAACCGAAAGGCTGGCGAAAGCTGCAAGCGATGGCCCAAAAAGAACGTGACCCGAAAAAGGTGGCCGCCATAATCGAACGAATGAACCGTCTTTTGGCCGCCCATGAGAAGAGATCCTCGACCAAAGAAACAAGTTAAGCCGGAGTGATTGGAAAAGGTATTTTCATCCTCTAACGGAGGTAGCATGGCAGGCATATCCATGCACGCTTGCAACTCAGGGATCATTCCGCGCGGACCGCGGCAATGCTCCGTATAGCAGTGTTTGTCAACGCCGCAAGGATGAAGCTTCTGCACCGAGGTGCAAGGCCCGTGATTTTGCTGTCCCCTCCGCTCGTAGTCATCTGGGAGATGACACAGGCGTGCGATCTAAAATGCATGCACTGCCGAGCTAGCGCCCAACCGCACCGTCATGCGCTGGAACTTTCCGCCGCTGAGGCCTTCAACCTTGTCGATCAGGTAGCCAATATGCGCGTCCCAATGTTCGTGCTCACTGGCGGCGATCCACTCAAGCGTCCCGACTTGCAAGCGATCGTCCAATATGCGCGCCGCCGGTCGGTGAAGACCTCATTGACCCCGAGTGCCACTCCGCTGTTTACGTTTGCACGAGATTCCAGCACTCCCGAGCAATCATCCAGTCTTCCTGTGCATGAATAACCAGGACGCGGACGGTCGCATCCGGAGCAGAGATATCTTCGTCTACGGACGATTGTGTGTTCTTCACTTGGTCGAGCCTCAAGCCGAGGAACGCAAGATTGTCACACGCCGCGGCGCGAACTTCGGGTGAGTTTTCGCCGACTCCTGCGGTGAATACGAGAGCATCAACCCCGCCCAGCACGGCAATCATGGCACCAATTCCGGATCGCAGGCGGTGGATATAAATATCAAGCGCCAGTTTTGCGCGTTCATGCCCAGTCCTACTGGCGGCAAGAATTTTCCGCATATCGCCGGAAATTCCCGATATCCCGAGCAGGCCCGCTTTCTGATTGAGGACCTCGTCTAGTTGCTGGCCCGAGAACTGTCTCTGTCGTATCAGATAAGTAAGGATGCCAGGATCCACGGAGCCCGAGCGGGTGCCCATCATGAGACCCTCCAGCGGGGTAAAACCCATGGTCGTGTCCATGCTTCGGCCTTCGCGAATTGCCGCCAAAGAGCAGCCATTCCCCAGGTGGCAAGTCACGAGTTTCAGGGAATTTAGGTTCTTGCCCAGCAACTGCGCAGCACGCTGTGCGCAATATTGGTGATTGATCCCGTGGAATCCGTAGCGGCGAATCCCTTGCTCGAACCAATCGTAAGGGCCAGGGTAGGTGGCCGCCGATAAAGGCATCGTGCGATGAAAGCCGGTGTCGAAGACGGCGATCTGCGGCACCGGACCCAGCAATTTCGTGACAATGTCTATGCCATCCAGTTCTGCGCGATTGTGAAGTGGCGCAAACACGGAAACGCTTTCGATCGCCGACTTGACCTTAGCGGTAACGACCGAGGGCTCGAAATATTGCGGACCGCCGTGGACCACGCGGTGTCCCACAACATCGATATCGGACGGGCCGGAAATCGCTTGCGTCTCGCCGCTCCACAAGCTATGGAGCAAGCGCTCAATGGCTTCCCCACGAGAGGTCACCGATGTCCGGTCTTTCCGGGAAACTCCGCGCGAGTTCTTTATCGAGCATTCAGCGGTGTCGCCGGCCCACTCGATCTTACCTTCCCAAACGCAATCTGGTGGATCGGCGGGGACCGTATCCCCAATTTCGTAGAGACAGCTCTTCTGGCTGCTGGAGCCGGAGTTGAGAACAAGCACATTCATTCAATAAGGCCAAGTCCAGTCACGGATTTCCGGCAAATCGTCTCCGCGTTCGCGAATGTATTGTTTATGCTCAACCAGTTTGTTGCGCAACAACTGTTTGAAGTGGCCTCCGACGCTTTGCAGTCTTGGAACACGGTCCACTACATCCCCAGCCAAGTGGAAGCGATCAAGATCGTTCAGGACCGTCATGTCGAACGGCGTTGTCGTCGTGCCCTCCTCTTTGTAGCCCCGCACATGGAGATTGTCATGATTGTGCCGGCGATAAGTGAGGCGGTGGATCAGCCAGGGATAGCCGTGATAGGCAAAGATGATCGGCTTATCCACCGTGAACATGGAGTCGAAATCAAGATCAGAGAGACCGTGCGGATGCTCGGTCGAGGGCTGAATGGTCATCAGATCGACAACATTCACCACGCGAATCCTGACGTCGGGAAAATGCTGCCGCAAAAGATCGACCGCCGCCAATGTTTCGAGCGTGGGGACATCACCGGCGCAGGCCATCACGACATCGGGTTCGGCCCCGTTGTCTGTACTTGCCCACTCCCAAATGCCAATACCGGTAGTGCAGTGTTCGATGGCCGACTCCATGTCGAGCCACTGTAATGCGGGCTGCTTGCCGGCGACGATCACATTGACATAATGGCGGCTCCGCAAACAATGATCGGCGACGGAGAGCAGGCAATTGGCGTCGGGCGGAAGGTAAACGCGAACGATGTCGGCTTTCTTATTTACCACATGATCGATGAAGCCGGGATCTTGATGAGTGAATCCATTGTGATCCTGCCGCCACACGTGAGAAGTCAACAAGTAGTTGAGTGATGCGATCGGACGCCGCCACCCGATCTTGCGTGTAACCTTCAGCCACTTGGCATGCTGGTTGAACATGGAATCAATAATGTGGATAAAAGCTTCGTAGCAGGAGAAGAAGCCATGGCGCCCGGTAAGTAAATAACCTTCCAGCCAGCCTTGGCACATGTGCTCACTGAGCATCTCCAGTACACGACCGCGATGCGAAAGATGTTCGTCAACCGGGAGGGTTGGCTCCATCCATAGCTTGTCGGTAACCTCATATAGAGCCTCCAGCCGGTTCGAGGCCGTCTCATCCGGGCCGAAGACGCGGAAGTTGTTTGAGTCCGCGTTGAGCTTCATCACGTCGCGCAAAAATCCACCGAGCACGCGCGTGGCTTCCGCATTCTGCGTGCCGGGCTTGGAAACGCTGACTGCATAATTGCGAAAGTCAGGCATGACCAAATCGCGCAACAACAAGCCGCCGTTGGCATGCGGATTCGCTCCCATCCTGCGATCACCCGTCGGGACCAATTCCGCGAGTTCGGGAATTAACTTGCCTTTCTCGTCAAACAATTCCTCCGGACGATAACTTTTCATCCACTCTTCGAGGATCTTCAGGTGTTCCGGCTTCGACTGCAGATCAGCCACCGGCACTTGATGCGCGCGCCATGTGCCCTCGACGGGTTTTCCATCGACTATTTTCGGCCCTGTCCAACCCTTCGGGCTGCGCAAGATCACCATCGGCCAAGTTGGTAAACCCACGTCTCCCCCACTCCGAGCCTCGTCTTGAATCGATCGAATTTCATTCACTATGGCGTCCAAAGTTCCGGCCATGAGTTGATGCATCGCTTCTGGCTCGTGTCCCTTTACAAAGTATGGTTTCCAGCCGTAGCCGGTGAAGAAACTAGTGAGTTCCTCATCAGACATCCGGGCAAGCACGGTTGGATTCGCGATCTTGTAGCCATTGAGATGAAGAATGGGCAACACCGCACCATCGCGTACAGGGTTCAGAAATTTATTGCAGTGCCAGCTCGTAGCCAGTGGCCCCGTTTCCGCCTCGCCGTCTCCCACCACGCAACATGCGAGCAGATCTGGGTTGTCGAACACGGCGCCGCAAGCGTGCATGATCGAATAGCCCAGTTCTCCACCTTCGTGGATGGAGCCAGGAGTTTCAGGCGCCGCGTGGCTCGGCATTCCTCCCGGAAAGGAGAACTGTTTGAATAGCCGCTTCATGCCCTCTTCGTCTTGAGAGATGTTCGGGTAAAACTCGCTATATGTGCCCTCCAAATAGGTATTCGCGACCATCCCCGGCCCGCCGTGGCCGGGGCCAGCAATGTAGATGACATTCAGGTCGTAGTTTTTAATGAGGCGATTGAAATGGACGTAGATGAAGTTCAGACCGGGCGTGGTCCCCCAGTGGCCGAGTAGTCGCGGCTTGATGTGCTCGATTTTCAGTGGTTCGAGGAGAAGAGGATTCGCGTACAGATAAATCTGGCCGATCGAAAGATAATTGGCTGCGCGCCAGTAGGCGTCAATCTTGCGCAACTGTTCAGGACTGAGAGGCTGGCTAGAAGTGAGATGGTGTGCGATGTTTGCTGTGGCTGACGGAGCCATAAAATCCTGCCCTTCTTGTTTCACGCTGTTTCATATTTTAATTTCTTGGAGTCACCTCCGCCAGCACCGGTCAAAGCGTACTTGGACGTGAAAACCACTTTCCTGCAATGGAGGAACCGACCCATAACTGGCACTTTTACAAGATTCAAGGCAAATGAATGGTGTGTTTGGAATCACAGCGTGGTGTACGTGGAGTCACTGATTTCTGATTTCTCGAGACCTATTCTGACATCGTTAATGATGTTGACTCGTAAACAACCCACTCCCAGGTGGGCCAGCTTGCGGGTCGCACCAATCCTTAAAAGGAAAGGAGAAATCATCATGTTTGCCCGTATTGTTGAATTTATTCCGAAGCTGGAAAAGAAAGAAGAGTTCGTGAAGGTTGTACGCAACGAGGTACTGCCAATCCTGAAAAAGCAACCGGGATTTCTGGAGTTCCTGCCCTTCGTGCCGGAGACCAAGACCGAAAAAATGATCACCATCACTCTCTGGGCCGAGAAGCGGGATGCGGAGCGCTATGAGCGCGAGGTGTATTCCAAGGTGGAAGGAATCGTCAAGCCCTATCTGACCACCCCGGTCACCTACAAGCACTACAACGTGGAAACCACGCTTTGCCAGCACTTCGTGGAGGCCCTGACGGCCTGACCCATGGGCCAGAAGGACCCGGCCGGAGCACCACGGCTGCTCCGGCTTTTACTTCTTTGCGGCGGCGGGCCTGATTCAGTCGCAAGTCTCTTGACGCTGTCACCCTGAGCGAAGGCAAAGGGATCCTTCAGCGAAATGGTGCTCGCATGCTTTCTTACTGGGAAGGTGCACGGGCAGCAAAGCTGGCTCAGTGTAGTAGAGGTTGCAGTCCAATACAGTCCACAGAATTTTCTAGATGGAGATACTTTGAATGAACACTATTAGGCGCGCGGCTCAAGGGGCTATTCTTTTCGGCGTGCTCTTGGTTGCGGGTATTGCGCAAGCAGGGGACGTGCAGGGAAAGGTATCGGCAGCGGGATTGAAGTCAGCCGAAAACATTGTTCTCTACATCGATGCCGTTCCGGGCAAGAAATTCGATCCGCCCGTGCAGCATGTACCGGTTGACCAGCGGAACCTGAAGTTCATACCGCACACCATAATTATCTTGCGGGGAACCACCGTGGATTTTCTGAACAGCGACCAGGTCGCTCACAACGTCTATTGGCCATCGATCAACGGCGACAAGAGGCTCCGGCGTAATTTGACTGTCGTGTCGCCGAGCCAAAAAAAGTCATTCCAATTCAACGACCTTGGCACGGCACAGATCCTGTGCAATTTTCACCCCGACATGGTGGCCTACGTTGTAGTTGTGCCCACACCGTACTTCGCCCTGACCGGCAATGAGGGCTCTTTCACGATCAAGAATGTTCCGACGGGAACGTACACTCTGAAATCCTGGAGCGAAGACGGCAAACCCACCACTCAGACGATCACAGTGACGGATGCCATGACGAACGTCGAGTTAGCCGTGAAGAAGTAGCGAACTGGACGAAGGAAGGAGAGCAGGCATCAAGCTACCCACCAAATCGGTGAACTGGACTTGGACCTGGCCAGGTTGGAGCCAAATTTCCGTGCATGAAAGCATGTCCCGTTCACCGCGGGCCGGGTCTCGGCCGAAGAAAACGAATTGCCTGCATCTGATAACCCTCGTGGCGGTGTTCGTCCTGGCATCTTCGTTGCTCGGCCAAACGACCGGGACCAGAGATATATCAGTAACGGCGGTGCGAGGCGAAAGCTGGATCCTTCACCTCGGCAGGTCGTTCGGCGAAACCAGCATGGGCAAGACTTGGAACTTAGGGCCACCTCCGCCCGACCCGGGAACGGAACTTCCTCCCTGGCAACTGAATCTATCGCCCGGCTTCCCTGCGCCAATCGTAACCCTTCATGGTTCTGACCTGTATCGCATGACTTGTCAGGGATGTCACAAAGAGTCTGGCCAGGGCGCGCCCCCGGAAATAAACTCAATCATCGACCCAGTCCGGGCGACTTCCGTCGCGGCCATCACGGCGCGAATGAAGGCGGGCGGTAGGGAAATGAGCCGGTCAGATATAGCCGCCATGGCAAAGGAATCCAAGGCAATGTTGTTGCAGCGGCTCCACATTGGGGGGCAACACATGCTGCCGCCAACCATGAGCGAGGCAGAAATTCGCTCGCTCGTCGTCTACCTCGAACAACTGGCTGCCATACCCGGTGCGGAAAAAAATCAGATTTCGGTAAAGGAATCGTCCTACCGCATTGGTGAGCACATCGTGAAATCCACGTGCCACGTCTGCCACAGCGCGACCGGGTCGAACCCCAGCCCTGATCAAATTTTGAAAGGGGCAATTCCACCGCTCTCTGCGCTTACGACGCGGGTCAGCCTCTCCGGGTTCGTCCGAAAAGTTACCAGCGGTGCGCCCATCATCATGGGCACGCCGCCAACGTATTACAGGGGCCATATGCCCGTTTATGTCTACTTCAGCCAGGACGAAGCCGCCGCCGCTTACCTGTACCTGATACGCTACCCGCCGCGCCCATAGGTAGTCGCCAAGTGGCGAAGCAAGAAAAATCAGCACATACCTCAAACGAATGGACAGCTGTTGAAACATGTATGGTCCGCCGCCCGAATGCAAGAAGAATTGGGTTGGACGAGAAGCAGTCTGCGAAAGTGTATCCGGCCTCTAGTGGAGAATGGTCTCCGGGCGCATGATGATGATCCGCGCGTGCCCGTCCTTGATAATCGCCACGGTGGTGAAAAACCTTGTTACGACGCAGGTTCTCGGGCACGCCGTTTGACTGTTCTTTCGTCCTTCCGATTCTTCTGCAGACTTCTGAGAAGCGAATTTCAAGCCACTTCGTCTAGCGGGAACAGCTAACGGCTGTGTGCATCGGGCGATAGTCGTTCCCGCTCGAGAGCACGGCCCAACTGATCCTGGCCAACTTGTTGGCAGTGGCAACGATCATTACATTGCGGGCGGCCCTGCTTTCCAAGCCACTCATCCACTGCCCCAGACACGATCCTTCGCGTTTGACGCGCAACACCGCAGCCCGGGCCCCGTGGATGAACATCTTGCGCAGATACGGATTCCCCCGCTTACTGATCCCCAACAGCTTCGCCTTGCCTCCGGTTGACCATTGCCCCGGTACCAGGCCAGCCAGGCCGCAAACTCTCGTCCCTTGTGGAAGGTGGCCCCGTTCCCGATGGCCGATACTACGGCCGTGGCCACCAGGGGACCCACCCCAGGGATCTGCTGGAGTCGACGGCAGGCTGCGTCGCTGCTCGCGACCTTCTCGAGATCCTCGCTCAAACTCTCGATCTGCAGCTGCAGATGTTTCCACTCCTGCCAAAGAAAATCCAACAAGCGGCGCATGCGGGCCGTCAGTCTCTCGTCGGCGTTCTCCAGAATCTCCGGCATTTGCCGGCGCAGGCGGGCCGGCCCTTTCCGAAAGCTGGCAACTGAATCTATCGCCCGGCTTCCCTGCGCCAATCGTAACCCTTCATGGTTCCAGAATCTCCGGCATTTGCCGGCGCAGGCTGGCCGGCCCTTTCCGAAAGCTGATCCCGCGCTCCAACAGGAAAGCCCGAATCTGATTGATGACGCTGGTGCGTCTTGAGACCAGCCGCTCCCGTACCCGATGCAGAGCTTGCAGGTCGAGTTGGTCCTCCGTCTTGATGAGCACGAAACGCATGTTCTCGCGCTCCACCGCCTCGGCCATCGCTTCCGCATCGCAGTAGTCGTTCTTGTTCGACTTCACGAACGGTCGCACAAACTGCGCCGGAATCAGTCGTACCTCGTGCCCCTGCTCGCGCAGGGCTCGGCCCAGAAAGTGCGACCCCACACCTGCCTTCACCCCATCAACGACGAGTGCAGATGGGCTGTGTACAACAACAGCTGTTGACGAGAAAACTTCTTTCGCACTACTAACTGGGAACTGCTTCCCAGTGCGACGAGCTGGAAGGTAGTCTTACCTAGATCGATAGCGATCGACTTAATCTGCATGACGATGGTCCTCCGTTTGGCTTTTGCCAACCACTATCATTACTCTGGTTGGCTTACCAGGCGGCGGACCATCTCATTATCGCCATTTCACTAACAAACTGGGTCGTGAGTGTAATGATCGCGAGTCTAGGCCTTCTTTTGTGCTCGCCACTTTTCCCAGCGCGCTTTCTGGGCTGCGACAATCCTTTTGCGGGCAGCCGGGGTCATTGTGCGTCCCTTGCGGGAACCGATTGAAACAACTTTTTGCCCCTTGATCTTTGCCCACCGCGCCCGTTGAGCAGCCGCAATTCTCTTACGCCCCGCAGCCGAAATACTTCGCTTCTTGCGAGTTGGTCGGCTCCCATGCAGGTAGACGTTTCCGAAAGCGGTCAGGGCGGCTGCCACGCGGTGCAGTTCATCCTCAAGTCGCTTTCGTTCCTTCTGGAGTTCGCTGATTACAGACTGCATCAGTGTTTTTGGCATGAAGCAATCCTATCACTCCCCGATCGGCGCCTTTCAGAACCTGCTCACCGCCTTTTACGGTCTGGCCCGGGTTTTCTCCCGGGCCAGACTCTCAGTTCACCCATCCGTTCGCGGGCGACTCCAACGTGCGGATGTACTCGATGACCGACTCCGACCAGCCATCGATGTGCGTCCACTTGCCGTAGCCGACGCTGTTCTTGTAGGAGGCCAGTCTTCGTTCTTGACCATGTCCGAGTCATCGATGGAACGGGTACGCCGGCGAAGGAAGACCAAGCGGTTGCGATCGCGAACGGCAAAATACAATTCATCGGCCCGGATGCGTCCGCCCAAATCCCTCAGGGTGCGCAACGAATAGAGCGCTCTGGCTACACGGTGATTCCGGGTCTGGTTGGAATGCACAACCATCTGTACTACACCGATTCGTACGCAGTGCAGGTTGTCGATGGAAAGGTTGGCGAGCCCGGGTTGTTCGTTGCGGAGATCCCTTACACGGCGCCGCGACTCTATCTCGCGGCTGGGGTGACCATGATGCGTACCACCGGGAGCCTGGAGCCTTACACCGACTTGAAGGTCAAGAGCCGGATCGATGCGAACCTGATGCCGGGACCCAGCATTGACGCGACGGCGCCCTACCTGGAAGGTACGCCGACGCGATTTGTGCAGATGCATGAACTGACCGGACCGGACGACGAGGGCGAACTGCATGACCGTTTCGTTTTGCTGACTCGATCTGCAATCACCGTTGAACACGGGCTGGCGGCGTCACGATCTCCAGAGGCCCGAGTTTGATCCCGAGTGTCCTCATTTCTTCAGTTCTCTGGTCCAGTTCAACACAACCTGCAGCGATGTCGGCCCTTTTTGTTCAGCGGACTTCATGAGCAAGAAGCGCCGGCCATCTGTCTCATAATCGCGTCCTGCGTGCACGTAGCGTCCGGTGAACAGCAGGTGCGCCGTGTCTGAGGTGAAGTGAGGGCGCAGTTCCACATTGGCCGCCATCATCGCGTCGCCCCAGCGAAAGAATATCTCTTTCCCGTCGGGCGACCAATGCGGGCGGTAGCCGCCTCCGTTTGAGACCTGCCATTTTCCTCCGGGACCGGGATAAGGTTGGACATACACCTCCAACTGCCCGGTTTCCGCAGACTCGTAGGCCATCCACTTGCCATCCGGCGAGATTTCGGGTGTATCTCCCTCAGCGAGGCCTTTCAGAGGAACGGCCGTGGCATCCCCTGTGACTGGGACCTCCCATGCGTTTGCATTCGATGCGGCGTCGTATTGAGTGAAGATCAGCTTTTTTCCATCCGGGGTGAACGTTTTGGGGAACGGTTCGAATTCGGCGGTGACAAGCCTCTGTTCCGGCGAGCTGCCATCCACGGTGCTCCAATAGATCCCGAAATGGCCATCTCGGAAAGAAGTGTAAGCAACGTGGCGCCGATCAGGAGACCACAAAGGATCGCGGTTATCGCCCTTAAACGTAAGGCGGTTCAACTTGCCGCGTTGCAGGTCGAGTGTCCAGATGTTCCACAGGGGGTCTGCCGGGATTGTGAATGCCGCCATTTTTTGATCTGGCGCGATGCTCATGTCCTCGTACGCGCTAACCGTCTGCGAAGCAGGCAATTCCTTTCCCTCGCGTGAGACCCAGACTAGGCGCGTAGAGGCCGCGCGGTCGGTGCGCTCGGGACTCCTCACGTAGACAAGATTTCCGGACTGGGCAACTGCCATGCCGCCGTAGCCGTCATCCGGGTTCGTGAGTACCTCATGCACCACCTGCACCGGAGGTCCAGTCACGCTTAGCGATTTCAGATCGAACGGCACAGCCATCAGCGTGCCCGCATGGGCATACACCAGGTGGCCGGTGGGCAGATAATGGGCGTTCGAGGCGTTGGACAAGATCGTATGCCAAGTCCTCGTCTTGATGGACAAAACCCCTAGCTCGGCGTCACTCGCCCCGAAATTCTTCGTGATGCTGAACAGGATACTGTTTCCGTCCGGCAGCATCTCAGGCCAGCGATGCCCTTGCTCCTTGCGTGCCGGATCTGGAGAAGTCACCGTCTCGCTCTTTCCGCCGTTTTGCAAAACCCGCGACAAGCCTCCTCTCCAGAAACGACCCAAGTAGATATAGCCGTCCGTGCCCCATGTAGCCCCTGCCGCCCCGTCGGTGATGGACATGATCTCGACCACCGATCCGCCCTCGACCGGAACTTTCTTCATCCGGGACGCAGTAAGGAACCCGACCCATTGCCCATCGGGCGAGAAGAACGGCAAGCTCGCGCCTTCCGTGCCGGGGACGGAGGTTCCTTCAAACGCGTCCATACGGCGCAGATACAGCATGGGCAATGCGGAGTCACCGCTCCGGACTACATAGGCCACACGCTGACCGTCGGGTGAAATCGCAAGCGGAAGGCCTTCGTCGGTGTCAAGCCAGGTGTTCGCCGGCGTGGCGATCGAAAAACGGGCGACCGCAGGCCTGCTGCCAGCATCGCGCATGATCCAGAACAGTACGCTGGCGACCACAGCGAGCCCGGCGACCGCCCACGCCGCCCAGACCTTCATGCGAGAGCGCGCATCGATCGGTGCGCCCGCCAGAGGACCCTCGGCGCGTGCGCCCGTCAGCCATAACAGTTGGAGTTTGAGATCGTGCGCGCTTTGGAAGCGCTCTTCTGGGTCCTTTGCGAGGCAAGTCTGGACCGTGTGTTCCAAGGCCTTCGGGGCCAGCGGCAGAATGGTCGAGATGGGATCGGGATCTTTTTCCAGGATCGACGATGCCATGCTCAAGTGCGATTTGCCCTGGAACGCGCGTTTTCCCGTTGCCATCTCGTAGAGCACAGCACCGAAGGCAAAAATGTCGGAGCGGGCGTCCGCTTCCTTTCCCTCGATCTGCTCCGGCGACATGTACTGAATGGTTCCAATGATGCTTCCTGCCGCGGTTAGTGGACTTAACGGACTCGGCCCGCTTAACGTTGCGGCGGCGGTGAACGAAGGCGCTGCTCCTGACCCCGTGCCGGTGTTCCGTAGGCCCAGCGGTTTGGCCAGCCCGAAGTCCATCAGCTTCGCGCCGCCATGGGTCAGCATGATGTTTCCCGGCTTCAGGTCCCGGTGCACAATGCCTTGGCGGTGCGCCACCGCCAGCGCCTCGGCCACAGCAATGCTGATTTTGAAGATTTCGTTCAGCGGCATCGGACCTTTGCGCAATCTTTCAGCTAGAGTCTCACCCTCCAGAAACTCCATCACCATGTAGTCGGTTCCATCCTGCGAGCCGATGTCATAGAGATGACAGATGTGCGGATGGTTTAGCGAAGAAATGGCCTTGGCCTCGCGTTCCATGCGCTGTTTCAGTTCCGGCGAGGAAGAAAGATGGGAGACAAGAACTTTGACCGCTACGGTACGCTCTAGGCGGGTGTCCAGGGCACGGTAAACCTCTCCCATGCCGCCCGCACCGAGCATGGCAAGAATTTCATACGGACCGAGTTTGGTGCCAGCAGCGAGTGCCATCCGTGCGCGCAATTATAGCCTGTGCAGCAGTTGCGGAGGATGTGCACCGATTCCGGATGGTTTGTCGGCAATTTGGAAGTAATCACAGCGGGACATGCGGCTTCCGTAGGTACCGAAAAGTCGGCTTTGCTCCGGTTAACTTCCGGATTGCCCGTGATCCAGGCTCAATCGCTGTGTGCCATATCCATTCCTTCCCGCAACGCAAGGTCTTCTACATAATGGCAATTTCCCCCTCAAGTGCGTGTCGGATTATGCGACTAAACAGAAAGTTCGTGTGGTGCCGTTCTGAGGCGATGCAGTTGATGATTGAAGAACGTATTCGTCATGCGATTGCGATTCCGGCGCGGGGCAAGAGAATTCGACCTCACCAAACGGGCTGCTGCACGAGGTGCGGACTCTCATGTCTCTGACTGCACGTGTCCTTGTGGCGCTCGTTCTCGGACTAGCCGCGGGCCTTATTGTTCTTGCGCATCCCACACCAGCACTCCTGAAGGTCGTCAGTGTAGTCGAGCCGATCGGGAGTCTTTGGATTAATGCGATTCGAATGACGGTTGTACCTCTCGTTGTGTCCCTGCTCATCACGGGCGTCGCTTCTTGTTCCAATATGCGCGTCGTGCGCGGGATCGGGTGGCGTGCCCTTGCTTCTTTCTTGGGGTTGCTTGTGCTCTTTGCTGCAGCAGGACTCCTCATTGTTCCACCGCTGTTTGCCTGGTTTCGTTTGGACCCAGCCACGATCGCGACCCTACGCGGCAACGCGGGAGGAGGAGTGGCCACGACGCCGAATATCCCGGGCTTTGGCGAGTGGGTGGTAAGTGTAGTGCCTACAAACCCCGTCAAAGCAGCGAGTGATGGGGCAATGCTTCCGCTCGTCGTATTCGCTCTCGCTTTCGCTCTGGCGCTCCTAAGAGTAACGGAGGACCGACGCGAGGCTGTCCTCATGTTCTTCCACGGTGTGGGCGATGCAATGCTTGTCATCGTGCGCGCCATCATCGAACTCGCCCCGATCGGGGTCTTCGCGCTGATGTTGCCCGTGGCGAGCCGAACTGGAATTGCCGCGGCTGGTGCCTTGGGCTACTACGTGGCAGTAACAACAATCGTTCAAGTGCTTCTTATCCTGCTCCTCTATCCCGTGGCCGCCCTTGCGGGACGCGCTCCCCTGTTACGGTTCGCTCAAGCGGTGTTTCCCGCACAAGCTGTCGCCTTCAGTTCGAGTTCCTCGCTCGCCTCGCTCCCCACGCTCATAGACAGCAGCGAACGGAAGCTAAGGCTTCCGCCGAGCGTGAGTGGCGTGGTGCTTCCGCTTGCGGTATCGACCTTCAAACTCGCCACGCCAGCGAGCTGGCTCGTGGCGGCGATGTTCCTCGCGCACCTCTACGGCGTGCCGCTTGCACCGACGCAGCTCTTGGTCATCTCTTTGACAGGGATCCTCACCAGCTTTAGCGTACCGGGGGTTCCGCACGGGTGGTTGCTCGTCATTTCTCCGTTGGTGGTGACGATGGGGATTCCAGCGGAGGGGATCGGACTCCTGATTGCCGTCGATGCCATTCCGGACATCTTCATGACGACACTGAACGTCACTGGCGACATGGTTGCTGCTGCGCTTGTCTCGCGTAACCAGATAATTGCAGATAACGTCGTGCGTTAGCGCCAATGTTCATTACTTCTTTCATTTCGATTCCTCGCTCGTGGCGCGCTCCGCGGCTGTCCTGAGCATATCGGCGAGCTGGCGGACGTGGTGCTCTCGCGTGTACAGGTTGACCATGTTGAAGCGTAGCCAGATGCGGCCAGCGTGGCGTGTAGTTGAGAACCACGCCTTACTGGAGGAGACAACGTCGCGTGCGATTGTATTTTGAAGCCGGTCGATTGTTTCCCGCGTTTGATCGCGCGGTTCCCAGCGGGCGCATGCAACTGAGAGCTCACCGCCTTCGAGGACGCGGAAGCCGCGTTCCGCGAGTAGCAATTCGAGCATACGCGTTAGCTCGATGTTGCTCTTCACGGCTGCCCTGATGGTCCGCCATCCATGCGCGCGCAATGCCATCCACACGGCTAGGCCGGACGATCTCCGAGTGGTCGGGATCCCCCGTTGCCAGGCATCGGCCTCGCCGTCGGTCGGAATGTACGATCCCGCAGTGGTGGCGAACGTTTTTTCTGCGACGTCGCGCTGCGCAGTTAGCAGGAGCGCGGCCGTGACCGGAATGAAGAACCACTTATGTGGATCGATCGCGATTGAGTCAGCTTCCTCGATGCCGGCGAGGCGAGCTCTCATTGACTTGAGTAGCATCGCCGCACCGCCGTAGCACGCATCCACATGCAGCCATATTTTCTGTTCACGACAGAGAGCTGCGATATCAAGGAGCGGATCAATCGCCCCTGTCCCGGTGGTGCCGGCCGTCGCGACCACAGCGAAAGGCCGTTTATTCCGCTCGCGATCGTGACGAATACGCCGTTCGAGCGCGCTCACGTCCATGACGCCTCGTCCCGACACGGGCATCGAGACCACGTCCTCTGCTGCGACGCCTGCGACCATCGCCGTGCGTGCGACTGAAAAGTGGGCCGCTTCGGAGGTATACAGCCGCAGCCCAGATTGCGCCGGACCGCCCGTGACCTTCACCCTCGCGAGCACGATCGCTTGCAATGTCGCGAAGCTGCCACCTGGCAGGAACATGCCGTCGGCGTCAGCCATTCCGAAGAGGCGAGCGAACGCGCGCACTACCTCCTCTTCGCACGTGGTCATCGCCGGCGATTGATGGAACGCGCCACCGTTGTTGTTGAGCGACGAAATCAACAGGTCTGCCAATACCGCTCCCGGCAGTGGCGAGGAGTTCACCAGGCCGAGATACAGCGGATGTGGCGTGCCCATTGAGCCCGGCAGTACCCATCGCTCGAACTCGTCGAGGGCTTGCAGGAGACCCACTCCTTCTTCGACGAGGGTCCCCGAAAATGTCGCCCGCAGCGCAGCCCGTGTCCCGGGCGGCGCTACCGGCCGCTGTTCAAGTTCTCGATAGATCGAGACGAAGAGGGCAGCGGCCTTGCTCGCCGCTTCTTCGAGGCCCGTTGCCGCGAGGTCGAACGCGTCGCTTCGGGCTGTTGTACTCTGGTTCGGTATACTCATGATTGGTCTCCGGCAACACCGTACCTTGCCCGCGTGACTCTAAGGCAAGTTTCATGCTAACAGCCCGTTATTGATGAAAGGCAAATAGGGTGGAAGCGGCCATGATTCCCCAGGCGCACAGTTCCCGATAGAGTCATCCGCTCACAACGATAGCCCTACTCCACGAGTTCAATTACACTTTGGCACGATTCGGCTCCTACACTGAAGAACTGTTAATGTGGTGCGTGACGCTGTAATAGTGGCTCAATGGCGAATGCGTGAACTTCCGCTGCGAAGTTGACACGCACAGCTCGGGCTGTGTGATGTGCGCGCGAGGGCTCGTGCCCAATTAGGTATTCGAGTGTACGCCCAGCGGGGGAATCCATACTTCTATCGGCGTGATTCCGGCTGGATTGTCGGTAACCCTTCCACAACCGCCCACCCAGCTCAAGGATTCGGCTCGATGCCAATGCGATCATTGACCGCTGATCGAATATTTCGCTGCATCTTCGGATCCGCTCAGGATGGCAACAATAAGAACTACCGTTCGTGCACTCCGGTTCTTTTCTCCATCAGATCTCAATGATCATATCTTCGAGGCGAGTGGGGTATTTATTCAGCACTTCGCCCCTGTCTTTGCGGACCACGACAGTGTCAGAGTGTCGAACGCCTCCCCAGTCGGGATCGTAGACTCCCGGCTCGCAGCTGAAAGTCATGCCCCGCTTGAGGACGGTCTTGTCGCCTTCGGCGATCCATGGGGCTTCGTGGCCTTCGAGACCAATGCCGTGACCAGTGCGGTGTTTGAGGAACTTCTCGAATCCGGCTTTGCGGATCTGGTCGAGACTCTTGTTATCGACTTCTTCAGCGATCGCTCCTTCCTTCAGATTCTCGACTCCGATGTCGTGGGCGGCGAGCATGGCGTCGTAGAGGCGCTTGGCGTAGTCGGTTGGCTTGCCGACGATGAACGACCGCTCGCACTCGACGGCATAGCCGCCAAGCTGGCAGGTATAGCTGAGGATGAGCGCATCTCCTTTTTTGAGGCGGTCCTTGCTCGGGACGGCATGCGGAAAAGCGGAGCGCTTGCCGAAAGGCACCAGGCCTCCGAACGGCGGATCAATGCCTATGCCGACGACGTCTTTCAACTCGGCTGCCATCTTGTCGGCGAGCGCGTCGGCGGCGGCTTTCAGGATTTCGTTTTCGCTAACAGCGCCATGCGTATGCACGAAGTCGCGGCCGGCCTGAATGGAGAAGTCGTTGAAAAACATGCCGCGGCGCATGATGTTGATTTCGTCTTCGTCCTTGACATAACGCATCTGTTCGACCAGGTCGCCAGCTTCGACCATCTCGGCGTCGGGTGCGCCGAGCTTGATCTGCCGCATGCTGCTCGGGGCCGACTCTTCCACACCGATGCGGGACTTGGCGAATCCGCGCCTGGCAACGCGCTCGAAGATCCAGCGCACGCGGCTCACCGGCCCTGGATAGTCGAAGTACGACTCGTAGTCCCTCACCCACCAGAGCTTCACCTGATCTGACTCAAGCCCAGGGATGAACAGGGCGGGGTCGCCGGATTTGGGGATGAGCGCAGCCAGCGGACGCTCGGTCGAAAGATGAAAGTAGCCCGTGGTGTAAATGACGTTCACGGCGCGCAGCAGGACCAGCGCGTCGAGGTTGCGTTTCGCCATTTCCTGCTGGACCTGGGCGATCTTGCGCCGATACCAGTTCGGCGGGAGGCGGTCTGGGAGATTCGGGGCGGCGCCCGTCAGCGCGGCAGAGACGTTCAGTTTGTGAGTACGTCCGAAAACCGACATGCGGGAAGTGAAGGTCAAGGCAGCCGCTCCGGCGGCTCTGCGGAGGAAGGTGCGGCGTCCGGCGAGATCCATAGCATGCTCCAGTCTTGGGATGACGGCGAATCATGGTAACGCAGGGGAGGCTGGTGGCGGTGAAAAACCGACCAAAACCAGAGTGATGGCGCTTACAGGCGGGAAGTAATGCGGTTCCTTCCGGTTTGTCCGTCATCCACCAGGAATCGGCTCTCTCCTGATCGCGTGTTACCGTTCAGGCGGCTTTCTCGCTGCCACGCTGGCATCGAATGGCGGGCCAGATGAGTGCCACGGCGTCGGTTCAGCGCAGGTTTACCTACGCGGCCGCGCTTTGCTTGCCGTAGGCCTTGGAGATTTGGCCGACAAGGGTAGCCCAAGGCATATCAAGCGCGTTGTAGACTGCGGCTGCTTCAGGCCGCGCGTTGTCCTTCAGTATCTCAACCATCAGGGTGGCGTAATCCGACACGATCACGCCCGCCTGTTGCATCCGCAGCAACCCGGCCTCGCGTTTCGTGTCGCTGAATGTTCCCGATGCATCGACGGCCACATAGGCCTCATAGCCCTTGCCGATTGCAGTAATGGCCGGGAAAGCGGCACAGACCTCAAGAGAGATGCCGGCAATGATCAGCTTCTTGCGGCCCGTGGCCTCGATCGCTGCAGCCACCCTGGGATCATCCCAGGCATTGACCGTCGATCGGTCGATGATCTTGATGCCAGGTAGGGCCTCCACCAGCTCAGGGAAGGTCGGCCCCCACATGCTGTCTCGGGCGGTGGTGGTTACGACGATCGGCAGCTTCAGCGCTTTCGCTGCCTTCGCCAGCGCGACCACATTGTGCTTCAGCTCGCCCGTCGAATAATCGCGGACGCCTGTCATGAGGCCGACCTGGTGGTCGACGAGAACGACAGCGGCATTTTCCGATGTTAGTGGCTGATAGGGTTGGGCTTGACTGTTCATAGTGTTCTCCTTAGGTTTTGCGGGTTTGAATGTTCATTTCTTCTCCCTAATGCAGTATTGCCGACGAAATATCGTTCAGGCGGCCTTCGCCATTATATTCCCAAGAAAGAGCAGCGCCGCAGCGGATGCGACGATTCTGGTTGTGTTGTCGGCGATCCAGAAGTAATCAGGCCCCGCCAGGACAGTCATCGGTGTCAAAGGCCGGAGGCGATTCCTCCTGAACGTCGTGAACGCACACCTGGACGCGGCGGCGACCGAGGCCGAGATTCGGCGCCAGCGGGACGTGCATCGCCCGATCAGCGCCGTGTCGTCGA
>Ga0209648_10000847_pt1 | contig 24273 bp, 18 predicted proteins | sample GraSoi2013_115cm_FD_185830 | JGI IMG/M metagenome (GOLD analysis project Ga0209648, IMG submission 185830) | Grasslands soil microbial communities from the Angelo Coastal Reserve, California, USA - Sample 9_17_2013_115cm (SPAdes) (version 2) | ecosystem: Environmental > Terrestrial > Soil >... | reverse complement strand
CTCGTCCTGGCTGCGCGCTCATTGGATGAGATAGACCACGGTGAAGATGACGATCCAGACCACGTCCACGAAGTGCCAGTACAGACCCGTGATCTCGACCGTCATCGCGTTGGCAGGCCCGAGCTTTCCCTGGAGCGCCCGCACCCACAGCGTCAGCAGCCACACGACGCCCACTGTGACGTGGGCGCCGTGCGTGCCGGTGAGCACGAAGAACGTGCAGCCAAACAGGTTCGTTTGGAGCGTCAGGCCCTTGTGCACGAAGTCCGTGAATTCGATCACCTGGCCGCCCAGGAAGACCGTGCCGAGCAAGGCCGTCGAGAACAACCAGATCTTCCCCCACTTCATGTCGCCGCGCTGCACCGCGGCGAGGGCGAGCACCATCATGAGGCTCGACATCAGCAGGTCGAAGGTGCTGATCGAGGTGAACGGGATGTTGAGGATGTCGTGCGGGTAGGGGCCCACGACACTTCGGCCCTTGTAGACGAGATAGGTCGAGATGAGCGAGCCGAACAAGAGGCACTCGGAGCCGATGAACGCCCAGAAGGCCATCTTGCGGCTGTCGACACCCATGCTCGTGTGCGGCGCGGCGGCGGCGGCGTGGGTCATCGGTCAGCCCTCAAGGGGCTCGAACGCCCAGCGGTAGATGCCTACGAGCAGCAGGGCCGCCCCCACGAACGCGGGGGAGAGCGTGTGCGTGAGCGGGGCGAGGGCCGCAATCGGCAGACCGAGCGCCGCGACGAGGGGCCACCAGGAGCCCGGAGGCACATGGATCGGCGCGGGCGGCGTGGCCGGTGGATCGCGCATCGGTTCGTGGTGCTCGGTCTTCCAGCGCGGGAGGCGGTTCGCGACCGTGGGGATCACGGAGAAATTGTAGACCGGCGGCGGGGACGGGATGCTCCACTCGAGCGTGGCGCCGCCCCAGGGATCGTTCGGGGCTCGCTGCCCGTGCGTCCGGGTGCGCCACAGGTTCGCGAGGAAGATGAGGATCGAAACCCCGATCAGAAAGGCACCCACGGTCGAAACCAGGTTCAGGCCAGCCACACCCAGGTCCGGCGAGTACGTGTAGATGCGGCGTGGCATGCCGAGCAGGCCGATCAAGTGCATCGGGAAGAACGCGAGGTTCATCCCGACCAGCTGCAGCCAGAAGTGCCACTTCCCGAGCGTCTCGTCGAACAGTCGGCCCGTCATCTTCGGCCACCAGTAGTAGACGCCGGCGAACAACCCCAGGACGGTGCCCCCGAACAGTACGTAGTGGAAGTGCGCCACGACGTAGTAGGTATCGGTCTGCTGCAGATCCGATACCTACTACCCGCCCCAGAGCGTCGCGATCCAGTTGAAGACTTTCACCCCGGTGGGCACCGCGATCAACATGCTGGTCGCGCTGAACACCGAGTCGGCGATCGGCCCGAGACCGACGGAGAACATATGGTGGCTCCAGACGCCCCACCCCATGAACCCGATCAGGATTCCCGAGTAGACCACGACCGTGTAGCCGAACAGCGGCTTGCGCGCGAACGTGGGTAGCACCTCTGAGACGATCCCCATCGCCGGCAGGATGAGGATGTAGACCTCGGGATGGCCGAACAACCAGAACAGGTGCTGCCACAGGATCGGCGTGGCCCCTGCCTCCCGCACGTAGAAGTGCGCGCCGAAAAACCGGTCGAACATGAGGAACAGGAGCCCGACCGTGAGCACCGGGAACGCCGTGATGATGATGAACTGCGTCACCAGCGACATCCACGTAAACGTGGGAAGCCGCATCATCTTCATGCCCGGCGCCCGCATGTTCAGGATCGTGACGATGAAGTTGACCCCGCCAGCGAGCGACGAGACGCCGAGGATCTGCAGTCCCAGGAGCCAGAAGTCGATGTTCGGCCCGGGCGAGAACTGCCGCTCCGTGAGATTGGCGTAGCCGAACCACCCGCCATTGGGGGCGACGTTCCACTGCCCAGCGTGAAACAGCGGCCCCGCGAACCAGCTCGCGTTCATGAACAGCCCGCCGAGCAGGAAGACCCAATAGCTGAAGGCGTTGAGGCGGGGGAACGCCACGTCGCGCGCCCCGATCTGCAACGGCACGATGAAGTTGAAAAAGCTCGACGAGAGCGGCATCAGGGCGAGGAAGATCATCGTCGTGCCGTGCATCGTGAACAGCTGGTTGTACGTCTCCGCCGAGACGAGATGGCCGTTCGGCCGGGCGAGCTGCGCCCGGATGACGAGCGCCTCGATGCCGCCGATCAGAAAGAAGCTCAAGGCGGTGTAGAAATACAGCATGCCGATCCGCTTGTGATCGGTCGTCGTGAGCCACGCCCGGAGTCCGTGCGCCTCGGCCGTCGCGGCCGGCGCGAGATGGGCGGCGGGGGCGGCGTGGCTCATTTCAGGCTCGCGAGATAGGCGACGAGCGCCGCGATGTCAGCGTCGGTGAGGGGCGGCTTCATGCGGGTCATGATGGCCCCGGGCTTCAGGGCCGGCGCGTCAGCGATCCAGCTCGCGAGATGCGCGGAATCGTTGGGAAAGAGTCCGCCGGCGATCGTGCTCCGGCTCCCCACGTGCGTCAGATTCGGCCCGATGATGCCGGGCGAGACACCCTGAATCGTATGGCAGCCGAGGCAGGCCGAGCGCGAGTAGATCGCCTTCCCCTGCTCCGCCGGGCTGCCCTTCGGGGGTGCGACTGCGAGGCCCTGCTGGGCTTTGACCCATGCGGCGAATCCCCCATCCGAATCGACCAGCACCCGCAGTCCCATGTTCGCGTGCGATGCGCCGCAGAATTCGGCGCACTGGCCCGAGTAGTTTCCCGCGGCATCCGCCCGGAAGGCGATGTAGTTCACATGCCCGGGAATCGCGTCCCGCTTGCCGCCGAGCCGCGGGACCCAGAACGAGTGGATCACGTCGGCGGAGGTGATCGCGATCTGCACCGGCTTCCCCACCGGCAAGTGCATCTCGTTCGCCGTGGTGATCCCCAGGTCGAGGTATTTGTATTCCCACCACCACTGGTGCCCGGTCACCTGGACCTTGAGGGCATCGGGGGGCGCCTCCCCGGCGGTCGCGAAGATCGTCCGCACCGTGGGCACGGCAACGAAGACGAGGATCACGGCCGGGGCGAGGGTCCAGGCGATCTCCAGCAACGTATGGCCGTGGGTCGGCCTGGGCGCTCCGCGTCCCTCCCGGTGGCGGAAGCGCACCAGCGCGAAGACGAGCGCCGTCTCCACCACGACGAACACCAGCACCGCCCACCAGAAGATGTCGGTGAAGACCGTGTCGGCGGCCCGCGCGAAGTCCGAGCGCGGGTGGAGCGTCGATTGGGGAAAGGGGCCCCCGCAGCCCAGGAGCAGCAGGGGCACGGAAGTGAGCGGCCAGCGACAGCGCGGCACGGGCGCGAGAGTCCTCGAGTGGCGGTCGGGAAAGCACCGGGACAGTAGCATGGCGCGCTCCCGGCGTCAACGAAGGTGGACTTGACAGCGGCGTGAGCATGTAACCGATTACATCCCCCACGGCACCACGCCGGGGGGGAACATGGTCACCATCAGAGATGTGGCACGGGCCGCGCGGGTCTCCGTCGCCACCGTCTCGCGGGTCCAACACAACTCACGCCTCGTCACCGACACGACGGGGCGGCGCGTGCGGACCGTCGCGCGCCGGCTCGGCTACTCCCCCCACGCCGCGGCGCAGAGTCTCAGCACCCGTCGCACGTCGAGTATCGGCGTGCTGCTTCCGGACCTGTATGGCGAGTTCTACGCCGAGCTGATTCGCGGCATCGACCAGACGGCGCAGCGGCGCGGCTACCACCTCCTCGTGGCGAGCTCCCACAATGACAAGGCCACGATCGAAGCGGCGCTGCAGGCGATGCGAGGGCGGGTGGATGGCCTCGTCGTGATGTCGCCCGCCCCGGGCGCGCATCTCGCCGTCCGCGACCTGCCGGAGCGCTTCCCGGTGGTGTTGCTCGCCTGCGACGCCTCCAGCCGGGCGTTCGACTCCATCGTCATGGCGAACCGGGACGGGGCGTATGCCATGGTGCGCCACCTCGCCGCCTTGGGCCATCGCCAGCTCGCCACGATCACCGGACCGGCCCGGAATTTCGACGCCAGCGAGCGGCTCCGTGGCTACCGCGCCGCGTTGCACGACGCGCGGCTCCGCCCCATACGGGGCCTGGAAGTACCGGGCGACTTCACGCAGGCCTCGGGGTTCGAGGCGTGCCGCAAGCTCATGGCCCGGAGATCAACGCCCACGGCGATCTTCGCGGCGAACGACGCCATGGCCATCGGCGCGCTTTCGGCCCTCGCCGAATCCGGTGTGCGTGTGCCGGCGGACGTCGCCGTGGGCGGGTTCGACGACATCCCGATGGCGCGCTACATGCACCCCCCGCTGTCCACCGTACGCGTGAACATTAGCGCGCTGGGCGAGCGGGCGACGGAGCGGCTGCTTGATGCCGTAGGAAACGGGCGCAAGCACCACAACCGGCGAGAGACGCTGCCGGTCACGTTAGTTGTGCGGGAATCCTGCGGCGGGCGACCCCAGCCGGCCGGTTCTTCACCCCGTTAGGAGGGATCCACCAATGAGAGTCGACTCTCTGTTGCGAAACCCCGGGCGGCTCGCCCTGCTGTGCGGCGTGCTGGCGATGGCGCTCGCGCGGGGCGCGCCGGCACAGACGAGCACCGGGAGCATCCGCGGGTATGTGACCGATTCGAGCGGCGCGCCGATCGTGGGGGCCCGCGTCGTGGCGGTGAACACCCAGACGTCGGTGCAGCGCGAGGTCACGACGCAGAACAACGGGTTCTACGCGATCCTGGGTCTCGTGCCGGCCGTGTACGACGTGACCGCCCGCCAGATCGGCCGGGCGCCCCAAAAGGTGCGGGTGCAGGCGTTGATCGGTGAGGTGTTTCCCTTGGACTTCAAGCTCGCCGCTTCAGCGGTGCAGGTCGAAGCGGTGACCGTGGTCGCGGCCGAGGGAGTAGAGATGCGGACGTCCGAAGTCGCGACGAACGTTACACAGCGCCAGATCGAGGCGCTCCCAACCGCGAGCCGGAATTTCCTCGACCTCGCCGCGCTCGCACCCGGCGTCACCATCTCCGATGACCGGATCAACAGTGTATCGCGCACGTTTACGGCTGGCGGCCAGAGCCCCAACACCGTGAACATCTTCGTTGACGGCACGAGCCTCAAGAATGATCTCACCGGGGGCGGTGTCACCGGGCAGGACGCGAGCAAGGGCAATCCGTTCCCGAGGAGCGCGGTTCAGGAGTACCGCGTCATCAGTCAGAACTTCAAGGCGGAGTACCAGAAAGCATCGAGCGCCATCATCACGGCAACCACGAAGTCCGGTGGAAACACCTGGAAGGGGAGCGCCCTGTTCGGCTACCAGAACAAAGATGTGGTGGCGCTCGACACGTTCCAGGTCGCCGCGAAGCGCGTGGCCGACAGCATCGCCCAAGCCACGAGCACGCCCTCGACCTTCACCAAGCCCGACTACAGCCGGTCGCTCGTGAGCCTCAGCCTCGGGGGCCCAATCCAGCGGGACCGGTTGTTCTTCTTCGGTTCCTACGAGGGGAACTACCAGAACCGGAGCAACCTGGTGAACTTCGCCACGCCTCCCACCGGATTCCCGGCTCTCGACACGGTGAACATCCGTCAGTACAACGGGAACTTTGGAGCACCGTTCCGCGAGACCATGGTGTTCGGGAAGCTGAGCTACGTCGTCAACCCGCAATCCACCGCAGAGCTGAGCTTCAGCACGCGGCACGAATCAGACGTCCGGGACTTCGCCAACGTGAACTGCCCGGCCTCGATGTGTGCTTTCAACGAGGCGGTGAACTACCGGCAGGACGTTTCGATCGGCCAACTTCGGTACAACCGATTTTGGGGCGCGTGGCTGAACGAAGCGAAAGTGGACTATTCGCGTTTCCGCCGGAATCCCAGCCCGAACAATCCGGGACTGCCGGCGCGCGTGTACTCGTACAGCGTGGCCGGTAACAACACGGATAACTACGTCGGCAGCAATCTGAGCACACAGGACTTCATCCAGAAGCGACTCGGTTTCCGTGACGACCTCACATACTCGCGCGGCGGCGAGCACGTGTTCAAGATGGGCGCAAGCCTGGACTTCGTGAATTACGATGTGTTCAAGGGCAACGACGAGACGCCGCGGTTCGCGTATCGCGACAGCGTGAACGGCCATTCCTACAAGTACCGGAACCCTTACGAGCTGAGGTACGGCACCGGCAATGCATTCTTGAGCAAGGACAACCAGGAGATCGGCGCCTACGCGCAGGACGACTGGAGCCCCACACCCAGGTTAACGATCAACCTCGGCATCCGGTGGGACTTCGAGTCGAAGATGATGAACTACGACTACGTGACGCCCCAGATGGTGGTCGACACGCTTACCCGCTACCGCGATTCGCTGCCGACCAAGCTCGATCTGAGCCGGTACATCAGCACCGGCAGCAACCGCCACCCGTTCTACGGCGCCTTCCAGCCACGCATCGGGTTCTCGTACGCGCTGGACCGGGACAACACGACCACCATCTTCGGTGGCTTCGGCATCTATTACGACCGCACCCTCTTCGACATCTCGGTCGACGAGACCCTCAAGCTGAGTCACCCCACCTACACGATCGCGTTCGCCGACTCCGGGCGCGCGCCGGGCCCGGGTGAGGTGGCCTGGAACAACTCGTACCTGACCGCCAACAAGACCACCTTGGACGCCCTCGTGCACACGCAAGGCGTCCCAGAGGCATGGCTGATCGATAAGGATGTGAAGGTGCCCAAGTCCCAGCAGTGGAACCTGGGGATCCGCCACCTCTTTGGGAGCGTCCTCGCATCGGCCGCCTATGCCGGCGTCCGAGGCCTGGACCAGTTGGCCCTCAATTGGGCACAATTCGCTCTCAAGCCTGACGGTTCTTGCTGCTTAAGCTTCAACCTCGCCGCGCACGGGTTCAGCAACTTCATCTACTCGACGAACGATGTGAAAACCTGGTACGACGCGTTGCAGGTCACCATCGACCGCCCCTATCGCCGGTCCACTGAGAACTTCGGCTGGGGTGGGGGGCTGGCGTACACGTACGCCGTCCGATCCGTGCAGGGCGCCGATGGCCTCGGCGACCTGTTCGACTTCCCGAACACGCTGAATATCCCGAAGCACCCGGCCAATGATGAGCAGCTTCGCATCGTGGCCCACTGGATTGTCGACGTCCCCTATCTCTTCGGCGTCCAGTTCAGCGGCCTGATCACGCTCGGTAGCGGTGCCCGCCTCGATGTGGGTTGCCCGATCCGATTCTGCCCGACCGGCGGTTACAAACAGGGAGCCTTTACGCCACCGAGAAACAATTTCTTCGTGCCGCTCCCGGGCTCCTTTGCGTACCAAACAGTCGATGTCCGGCTGCGCAAGGACTTCCCGAACTTTTCGGGGACCACGCTGGGGGTCACACTCGATGTGTTCAACGTGTTCAACGCCAGCAATTTCAGTTATCCCAATTTCAACAACGGCCATCCGGATCCGAATGGCTTGCTCAGCGACCCGCGCCGCGCGCAGATCGGCATGGAGTACAACTTCTAACCTCTAGCCGCCGCGGGCCGCCGGTGCGCACGCACCGGTGGCCCGCGCGCAGGAATCACGCTAAGCTCCGAAGATGACGACCGTGCGTACCCGCCACGCCGCGGCCCTGGCCGCGGCGTTCGGCTTGGCCTGCGCCTCGAACCACTCCGCAGGTCCCTTGCCCCCCGACTCTACACAGGCCGTTGGGTTCCTCGACACGCTCGAGCAACGCACCTTCCACTATTTCTGGGACTTGACCAACACCGCGAACGGACTCACCCCCGACCGCTCGCCCACGCCATCGTTCTCGAGCATCGCCGCCGTCGGCTTCGCGCTTACGGCATACCCGATCGGTGTGGAGCGCGGTTACATCACCCGCGATCAGGCACGGCAGCGGGTCCTTACGACCCTCCGCTTCTTCTGGACGGCGACCCAAGACTCGACGGCCGCGGGGGCGACCGGCTACAAAGGCTTCTTCTACCACTTCCTCGACATGAACACAGGGAAGCGGTTCCAGCAGGTCGAGCTGTCGACGATCGACACGGCGCTGCTCCTCGCGGGGGTGCTGTTCTGCCAATCCTACTTCACCGGAGCCGATAGCTCCGAGACCGCGATCCGCACGCTCGCCGATTCGCTCTACGCACGCGCCGACTGGCAGTGGATCTCGCCCCGGCCCCCGCTCGTCGCCATGGGCTGGCACCCTGAGTCGGGCTTCATCACCTACGACTGGCGTGGCTACAACGAGGCGATGCTGCTGTACATCCTGGCGCTCGGCTCGCCCAAACACCCCGTCCCACCCGCCGCGTGGACCGGATGGACCGGCAGCTACCAGTGGGGCACGTTCTACGGCCAGACGCACCTCGGCTTCGCCCCGCTGTTCGGGCACCAATACTCACACGTGTGGATCGACTTCCGCGGCATCGCGGACGCCTACACGCGGGGCCACGGGATCGACTACTTCGAGAACTCGCGCCGCGCGACGTATGCCCAGCGCAGCTACGCGATCGCCAACCCGGGCGGGTGGACCGGCTACAGCGATCGGGTCTGGGGCCTGACCGCCTCGGACGGGCCCGGAGACGTGACGCTCACCATCGGCGGACGCACCCGTCAGTTCCACGGCTACTGGGCGCGCGGGGCGTCCTTCACCGAGACCCCGGACGACGGCACCATCGTCCCGACGGCCGCCGGCGGCTCGATCCCGTTCGCACCCGAGATCGCGATCCCGGCGCTATGGGCGATGCGCGACACCTACGGCACGAACCTATTTTCGACCTACGGCTTCCTCGATGCCTTCAACCCGACCTTGACCGGCAACGTCACGGTGCCCGCAGGACGGATCGACCCGCAACGCGGCTGGTTCGACGTCGACTATCTGGGGATCGACGAGGGACCGATCCTCGCGATGATCGAGAACCACCGTACGGGACTGGTGTGGCGCGTGATGCGGACCAACCGCTACATCGTGCGCGGACTGTGCCAAGCAGGATTTACCGGGGGTTGGCTCCCGGCACCGTGCCCGTGACAGCCGCACGGGCCTGGGCCGCGCTGGTGGTCGTGCTGGCGGGCTGCCACCAGGCCGCCGCGCGCGGCGGCGGCGAGACGACGGTGATCGAGTTCTGGGGCCTCGGGCGCGAAGGCGAAGTCGTACAGGCGCTGATGCCCGAGTTCGAGCGCGCGCACCCGGGCCTGCACGTCAAGGTGCAGCAGATCCCGTGGACGGCGGCGCACGAAAAGCTGCTCACGGCTTTCGTGGGCCGCGCGACGCCCGACGTAGCGCAGCTCGGCAACACCTGGGTGCCCGAGTTCGTTGCCTTGGACGCCCTGGCGCGGCTTGACTCACTGGTCGCGCGGTCCGGGGAGGTGCGGGCGTCGAGCTATTTCCCCGGTGTTTGGGCCACGAACATGCTCGACAGCGCGCTGTACGGCGTCCCGTGGTACGTCGACACGCGAGTGATTTTTTATCGGAAGGATCTGCTGGCGCGGGCCGGGTTCCCCACCTTCCCGACCGGCTGGAGCGACTGGATCGCCGCGATGCGCGCCATCCAAGCGCAAAACGGACCCGGACGCTACCCCATCTATCTCGCTACGAACGAATGGCCGCCTCCGACGATTCTGGGTCTGCAGGCGGGTTCCCCCATCTTGAAGGACGGCGACCCGCCGTTTCGGCGCGCGTTCCAGTTCTACCTGAGCATGTATCGCGCCGGGTTCGCCCCGCGCCTCGGGATCAACGAGGTGGGGAACATCTTCCAGGAGTTCGGCCGCGGCACGTTCGCCATGTGGATCACCGGCCCCTGGAACATCGGGGAGTTCCGGCGCAGGCTCCCGGCCGAGCTGCAGAACACCTGGGCCACGGCTCCCATCCCCGGACCCCAAGGAGCCGTGTCCGGCGTGTCGCTCGCCGGTGGCTCGAGTCTCGTGCTGTTCCGCGCGTCCCGGCACCCGGTCGCGGCCTGGCAACTAATCGAGTACTTGTCCCGCCCAGAGCAGCAGCTGCGTTTCTACCGGCTCACAGGTGACCTTCCGGCGCGCACCGAAGCCTGGCGCGACTCCGTGCTCGCCCGAGATGCGGCGGCCCACGCGTTCTGGGAGCAGCTGCAACGCGTCGTGCCGACGCCCCAAGTCCCCGAGTGGGAGCTGATCGCGACCCGGCTGTTCGAGTACGCCGAGCAGGCGATCCGAGGTGGCGTGCCCGCGGACACCGCGCTGGCGCGACTCGACGCCGAGGTGAACCGCATCCTCGAGCGGCGCCGCTGGCTGCTCGCGCGGGCAGCGACACAGCACGCCAGCGCTAGGCGCTGACGTGGCGACGGTCGAGCGAGACAGCGCGCGCGCCGCCTGGCTCTTCCTGGCGCCGGCGCTCGTCGTGATCGGGGTGTTCTTTTTCGTGCCCGTGCTCGCGGCATTGGCACTCTCGGTAACGGACTACGACCTGTATGCGATCGCGAACCCCGCCAATGCCCAGTTCGTCGGGCTCGCCAACTACGCCCAGCTGATCCGCACGCCGCTGTTCTGGACGGCGCTCCGGAACACTTTCTATTTCGCGGGGGTCGGCGCGCCGCTCTCGCTGCTCGTCGCACTGGCAGCGGCGTTGCTCGTGAACGCGAAGCTCGTGCGCTTCAAGGGGTTCTTCCGGGCCGCCTACTTCGCCCCCTTCGTCACCACGCTCGTGGCCGTGGCGATCGTGTGGAAGTACCTGTACCAGCCGCAATACGGGTTGATCAACGCCGCCCTCGCGCAGCTCGGGATCGGGCCGATCGACTGGCTCGGCGACCCGCGCTGGGCAATGCCGGCGATCATCCTGCTCGCCGTGTGGCGGAACTTCGGCTACAACATGCTGATCTTCATCGCCGGCCTGCAGCGCATCCCGGCACAGCTGTACGAAGCGGCGGAGCTCGACGGCGCCGGAGCGTGGGCCCGGTTCCGCCACATCACCCTGCCGCAGCTGGCACCGACGTTCCTGTTCGTGGGCGTGATCACGGCCATCGGGTTCTTCCAGCTCTTCTCCGAGCCGTACGTCATGACGGGCGGCGGGCCCCTGAAGAGCACGCTCAGCATGGTGCTCTACATGTACGAGGAGGGGTTCCGCTGGTGGCGCCTCGGCTCGGCCGCGGCGATCGCGTTCGTCCTGTTCGCGGTGATCCTGGCCGCCACGGTGCTGCAGCTCAGGGTGCAGCGGGAGACGCGGTGAGGCCCCGGCTCGCGCGGGTGCTCGTCCACGCCGCGCTCGGGCTTGGTGCGGCCCTGTCGCTCCTGCCGCTCCTCTGGATGGTGTCCGCCTCGCTCATGCCCACGGGCGAGGCCAACACGGCGCCGCCGCGCCTGCTCCCGAGTCAGGTGACGTTCGAGCACTACGCTGCGCTCTTCACGCGGCTCTCGCTCGGCCGCTACTTCCTGAACAGCACGATCGTCGCGGTCTCGGCCACCCTCATCTCGCTGCTCTGCAACTCGATGGCGGGGTACGCGCTCGCGAAGCTGCGGTTCCGGGGCCGCGAGCCCGTGTACCGGCTGCTGCTCGCCGGCCTCGTCGTGCCGGCGCAGGTCGCGATGCTGCCCTTGTTCCTCGAGCTCCGGGCGCTCGGGCTCGTCAATACGTACGTCGGGGCGTTCGTGCCCGCGATGGCCACGATCCTCGGGATTTTCCTGATTCGCCAGTACGCCCTGTCCATCCCCGACGACCTGCTCGACGCGGCGCGACTCGACGGCGCGGGCGAGTTCCGGCTGTACTGGTCCATCGTGCTGCCGACGATCCGCCCCATCCTCGCGACGCTCGCCCTGTTCACGTTCCTCTCGACCTGGAACGACTTCCTGTGGCCCCTGGTGGTGCTCTCGGACGACGCCAAGTACACACTGCCGGTGGCGCTCGCCGGGCTTGTGGGCGAGCACGTCCAGGACACCGAGCTGATGATGGCCGGCTCGGTGCTCACGGTGCTGCCGGTGCTGCTGCTCTTCATCCTCCTGCAACGGCATTACATCGAGGGCATCATGGCGGGCAGCGCCAAGGGGTGACACTGGCCCTAGCTCGGATGCGCGCGCCGCGCCAACCGCGCGGCGCTTCCAGCGAGCGTTACGTTCCGATACCGACGAGAGGAGCTACAGAGGGATGGTAAAGCGGGTCGCGGTGCTGACGAGCGGGGGAGATGCTCCGGGGATGAACGCGGCGCTCCGGGCCGTCGTGCGCGTGGGGGTGTCGCGCGGGCTCGAGGTGGTCGGCGTGCGGCAGGGATACTCGGGGCTGATCGAGGGCCAGCTGCGGCCCCTGGGGGCCCGCGACGTGGCCGGGATCATCCATCTGGGTGGCACCGTGCTCGGGAGCGCGCGCTGCCCCGAGTTCGCCACCCCGGAGGGGCGGCAACGCGCCCTCGGGGTGCTTGAGGAGTGCGCGATCGATGGGCTCGTCGTGATCGGCGGTAATGGATCGCTCTCGGGCGCCCACGCGCTCTCAACCGCCGGATTCCCGGTGGTGGGGGTCGCCTCAACCATCGACAACGACGTGAACGGCGCCGACATCACGATCGGCGTCGATACGGCGCTCAACACCGCGCTCGAGGCGATCGACCGTCTCAAGACCACTGCGTCGTCCCACCAGCGCGCGTTCCTGGTCGAGGTGATGGGTCGGGCTCATGGGTATCTGGCGCTCATGGCGGGCATCGCCGGCGGCGCGGACGTCATAGTGATTCCCGAGGTCGAGACCGACCCCGCCGCCGTGGCCGCCGGCTTGCGAGACGCCTACACGCGTGGCAAGCGCCACGCCATGGTGGTCGTGGCCGAAGGGGCGCGCTGGAACGCGGCGGCTCTCGCCGACTACTTCGCGCACCACCGTGACCAGATAGGCTTCGAGCTACGAGCGACGATTCTGGGGCACGTGCAGCGCGGTGGTGGCCCGGGTGCGTTCGATCGACTGCTCGCGAGCCGCACGGCGGCGGCAGCCGTCGAGCGGCTCGTGGCGGGCAAGTCCGGCACCTTCGCGGCCCTGGTGAAGGGGGTCATCACCGAGCTGCCGCTCGAGCAGGTGCTCACGCCCAAGCCGCCGCCCGACCCCGAGCTCGTGCGGCTCGCCCAGCTACTGGCGCGCTGAGCGCTGCGGCGGGGGCCTCTGCGGGGGAGCCGCGCCGTCCAACAGGGCCGCGCCGCCGGTGCGCACCACATCGGCGTAGAACCGCGCGCTCGCCTTCGGCGTGCGGCGCTGCGTGTCGAAGTCCACGTGCACGATCCCGAACCGCTTCGAGTAGCCGAGGCTCCATTCGTAGTTATCGAGCAGCGACCAGGCGAAGTAGCCCCGCAGGTTGACGCCGCGGCGGATCGCCTCGAGCGCAGCCCGCAGGTGCCCCTGGTAGTACTCGACCCGTGGCAGGTCTTCCACGCCGCCGTTGAGCACGTGCGCGGGATCGGGAAAGGCGGCACCGTTCTCCGTGACATAGACGGGCAGCTCGCCCGCCCGCTCGCGTACCCAGAGCAGCGTCTCGGTGAGCCCGCTCGGGTGTACCTCCCAGCCGGTTTCCGTATAGACGCTGTGGGGCTGGTGCACCGTGGCGGCGCGCAGCGGCAGGGCCGTGTCGTCGTGACGGGTCACGCCGCGCGTATAATAGTTGATACCCAAGAAATCGATCGGCTGACGGATCAGGCGCAGGTCGGCCTCGGGAACCTGGGGCCACGCGTCGCCGAAGATCTCTCCCAGTTCGTCGGGATAGCTCCCGAGGAAGACGGGCTCCAGGTACTGACGGTTCATGTAGGCGTCGGCCCGGCGCGCGGCTGCCACATCCGCCGGGGCGTCCGAGGCGGGGTGTTTGGGCTCGAGGTTGACGACCAGCCCGATCTGGCGGGTCCCCTCGGCGCGATACGCCTGCACCGCGGCTCCGTGGGCACGCAGCAGGTTGTGGGTCACGCGCGGCGTCTCGACCAGGCTCTTATGCCCCGGCGCGAGCGCGCCGTGCAGGTAGCCCCCGTCCGCCACGACCCAGGGTTCGTTCAGGGTGGCCCACATCGGCACGCGGTCGCCGAGCGCGCGGAACACGACCTGGGCGTAGTCGGCGAACCAGTTCGCCACGTCGGGGTTGAGCCAGCCCCCCCGATCGTCGAGCGCGGCCGGCAGATCCCAGTGGTATAGCGTCACGACTGGCGCGATGCCGTGCGCCAAGAGCGTGTCGACGAGGCGGTCGTAGAACGCCAGGCCGCGCGGGTTGACCGGGCCCGTGCCGGCAGGCAGAATCCGGCTCCAGGCGATGCTGAAGCGGTAGGCCGAGAGCCCGAGGTCGCGCATCAGCGCCACGTCGCTCGCGTAACGGCGATAGTGGTCGCAGGCGACGTCACCGGTGTCGCCGTTCCGAGTGCGCCCTGGCGTGTGCGAGAAGCGGTGCCAGATGCTCGGGCCCGCTCCGTCCGCGAGCGGGGAGCCCTCGATCTGATAGGCCGAGGTCGCCGTCCCCCACAAGAAGCCGTCGGGGAAGCGCGTCGTCTCACTCATGCGAACGGCAGGTCCTAGTGGCCAGTGTGACTCTCGCGGGCATCCGCAAAATATACCAAGAGGCAGGCGGTACCCGCGTCGCGGTCGACGGCCTCGACCTGGCCGTCACGGATGGGGAGTTCGTCGTGTTGGTGGGACCGTCCGGGTGTGGCAAGAGCACCACATTGCGGATGATTGCGGGACTGGAGTCGATTTCGGCCGGCGAGCTCAAGATCGGCGAGCGCGTCATGAACGATGTCCCGGCCAAAGACCGCAACATCGCCATGGTGTTCCAGAACTACGCCCTCTATCCCCATATGACGGCGTACGACAACATGGCCTTCGGCTTGAAGATGCGGGGCATCGCGCCGCGCGAGATCGAAGCCCGGGTGCGCGAGGCGGCCGCGTTGCTCGCGATCGAGCCGCTGCTCGACCGCAAGCCCCGCCACCTCTCGGGCGGGGAGCAGCAGCGCGTGGCGTTGGGGCGCGCGCTGGTGCGCAAGCCCCAAGTCTTTCTGTTCGACGAGCCGCTCTCGAACCTGGATGCGAAGCTGCGCCTGCAGATGCGGCGGGAGATCTCGCGACTGCATCACGAGCTCCGCGCCACCATGCTCTACGTCACCCACGATCAGGCGGAGGCGATGACGCTGGGCGATCGCATCGTCGTACTGCACGGCGGCCACGTCCAGCAGATCGACGCGCCGCTCGCGTTGTATCGCTCACCCCGAAACACGTTCGTCGCGAGCTTCATCGGAAGTCCGGCGATGAACCTCATGGAGGGGATGCTCGTGCAGGACGGGGAGCTCGTATTCCGGGCTCGCGGAGACGCGTTCTCGCTGCGCCTCCCCGGGTCGCGGCAGCGGGCGCTGGCCGCCCGCGCGGGCCGGCCCGTCCTGCTCGGGATCCGCCCCGAGGATGTACACGCGGGCGCCATCGATCCCGCCACGGGCGTGCGCATGCGGCTCGACCTCGTGGAGCCGCTCGGGCAGGAGCTCCTGGTCAGCGCGCGCGCCGGCGATCACGAGGTCACGGCCTGCCTCGCCCCCGCTCCCGCCGACGCCCCGGGCACCCCCCTCGCCCCCGGGCAGGAGATCAGCTTCGCCTTCGACACCGCGGCGCTGCATTTCTTCGACCCGGAGACCCGCGAGCGGATCTCCTAGCGGGGCTCAGCGTCCGGTCGCGGCGGACGGGAGCCGCAACTCTACGGTCCGCGCCCGGACCGCCGGCGCGCCGGCCGAGCGGAGCGCCGTGTTCACCGCGGGCAGATCGCGTGCCAGCGCCTGGCGGAGCGCGACGAGCTGCTTCCCGATCTCCGGGGCGAACAGCCGGAACACCTCGTACATCTGCGCCGTAGGCCGCTGATCGTTGCCGCTCGCCGTGAAGACCAGGCCGCTCAGCCGCTCGGTCGGGCCGGGTGGATACACGAGCCCGTCCTCGTCTGCCTGGCTCCGCACCTGGTACAAACCGTCCTCGATGGCGTCGAGCTTGTTGATCAGGCCCTTCGCGGCGTCGGCAGCGCCGGGCGCCTGCCCCGCGGCGTCGCTCAGCTGCGCGCGCACGTTGCGGATCGTGACGATCGCGGTGGTCGCGGCGTTCACCGTGTCGCGCACCTGCTTCAGGAACGCGAACTGCGCCTGGAGCTCCGCCCGCGTCACCTTGGCGCGCGGATCGAGCTTGAGGCGGAACGCTTGGGTCTGAGACCTCCCGCCCACTGTGAGCCGCACCCGGTAGCTGCCGGGCAGCGCCGGCGGGCCGTCGGTCGCGATGCCGTTGAGCCCCCAGAACGAGCGCGCCGGCGGGTACTTCATGTTCCAGGCGAACATGTTGAGGCTTGGCTTGTTGGGAGCCCGCGGGTCGGCGGCCGGGCGCCGCGGCCACGGCTTGTCCTCGTCCTTCAGCGTGTCGGCGAACAGGACGCCGAGGATGCTGTCGACCTTGGTCGAGTCGGTGATGCCCGCCTGCTTCAAGCTGTCCGTCCGAGCCTTCTTCAGGGCATCGACCTTGACGCTGTCGGCCGCGGTGATCGAGTCGGGGCGGCTCGAGAAGCTCCGGATCAGGCGCCCCCGGGCGTCGAGGATGTCGAGCGTGACGCGCTTGTCCTTGTCCTTGAGCCAGTAGTAGATCATCGCGCCCGCGGGCGGGTTCTTCCCCACCGGATGTGCCTCGTTCGGCGGGAGCTGAAACCCGCCGCTCCAGTCCACGCGATAGGCGTCGCGCGGCTTGTAGAGGTGGACCGCCTCGCGCGGCGTGGCCTTCGCGAGCTGGCGCAGCGGGGAGATGTCGTCCAGGATCCAGAAGGAGCGCCCGTGGGTGGCGGCGATCAAGTCCTCGTCCTTAATCTTCAGGTCGTGCACCGGCACGATCGGCAGGTTGCGCCGCAGCGACTGCCAGTGTGCGCCGTCGTCGAACGAGACCCACGCGCCCCGCTCGGTGCCGGCGAACAAGAGCCCTCGGCGCACTGGATCTTCACGCACCACGCGGACGAACTCGGTGGCCGGAAGGCCGTTCACGATCTTCGTCCACGTGCGCCCGTAGTCGGTCGTCTTCCAGATTGAGGGGGCCGGGTCCTCGAGCTGATAGCGGTTGGCCGCCACGTAGGCCGTGCCCGGGGCGTAGTGCGACGCCTCGATGATCGAGACCCGGGTGAAGTCGCCCAAGTCCTTGGGCGTGACGTTGGTCCACTTCTTCCCGCCGTCGCGCGTGAGATAGATCAGCCCGTCGTCCGACCCGGTCCAGATCAGCCCCTTCACGCGGGGCGACTCGGCGAGCGCGAAGATCGTCGCGTAATACTCGGCCGTCGTCTGGTCCAGCGTGATGGGACCCCCTGACGGACCGAGCGTCGCCGGGTCGTGTCGCGTCAGGTCGGGCGAGACGATGGTCCAGCTCTGCCCCTCGTTCACGGTCTTGAACAGCTGGTTGCCACCCATGTAAAGCACACGGGGATCGTGCGGCGAGATCAGGAGCGGCGCCGTCCACTGAAAGCGGTACTTCTCCGCGCCGGCCGGGTGGCCATCCGGGCTATCGGGCCAAGGACTGATGAACCGGAAGATGCCGGTCTTGTGGTCTAACCGTCCGAGGAAGCCGGAATTGTCGCCGCCGTAGGTGATGTCGGGGTTGTCGGGTCGGGCCACGATATAGCCCGACTCACCAGCAACGTCGTACCACTGCCCGCGGTCGATCCCCGCGGGCCAGCGGCTCGGTCCGCACACGCCGGAGTTGTCCTGTTGGGCGCCGCACACGCGGTAGGGGAAATGGTTGGTGGTCTCGACGTGGTAGAACTGTGCGGTGGCCACGTCCTGGTCGGTCCAGGTCTTGCCGCCGTTGAACGACACGTTGGGGCCGCCGTCGTTGGCCTCGATCAGGCGGGCAGGGTCGTTGGGCGCGATCCACAGGTCGTGGTTGTCGCCGTGGGGATCGACGACGTGTCGGAACGTCGTGCCGGCATCGGTCGACTTGTAGAGGTTCGTGTTCACGGCCCATACGGTGTTCGAGTCCTTCGGGTCGGCGAACACCTTGCTGTAGTACCAGGCGCGCTCGCGCAGCTTATGGTCCGAGTTAACGTGCTTCCAGGTCGAGCCGCTGTCGTCCGAGCGGTACACGCCGCCCGAATCCGCCTCGATTAACGCCCACACGCGGGCTGGTTTCGCGGGCGACACGGCGATCCCGATGTTCCCCCACAGCCCGGTCGGGAGCCCAGGGTTCTTCGTCAACTCGATCCAGTGCGCCCCCGCGTCACTCGACTTGAAGAGCCCGCCCCCCGCACCGCCCGACACCAGAGTCCAGGGACGCCGCACCACTTGCCAGAATCCGGCGTACAGCACGTCCGGGTTCGCGGGATCGAGCGCCAGGTCCGCCGCGCCGGTCGAGTCGTTGCGGAACAGCACCTTGGTCCACGTCTTGCCGCCGTCCGTCGTCTTGTAAACACCCCGCTCGGGATTGGGGCCGAAGGCGTGGCCCTGCGCGGCCACGTACACCAGGTCCGGGTTCTTGGGGTGCACGCGCACGCGCGCGATCTGCTGCGTCTCGGCAAGGCCGAGGAACGTCCAGGTCTTGCCGCCGTCGGTCGTCTTCCAAACCCCGTCGCCGCGCGACACGTTGCCGCGGATCGGGAACTCACCGGTGCCGACGTACACGATGTCGGGGTTCGATTCCGAGACGCCGATCGCGCCGACCGTGCCACCGAAGTACTTGTCGGTAACGGGCAACCAGGTGTTGCCGCCGTCCGTGGTCTTGAAGACGCCCCCGCCGACCGTGCCGAACCAATACTCGTTGGGACGCGCGCCGGAACCCGCGACCGCAACGCTGCGACCGCCACGGAAGATCCCGATCTCGCGCCACGTGAGGGCGGCGAACACGGTGGAGTCGTAGGCTTGCGCGGGACCGGAGCGCGGCGGCAGCACGCCGACTGAGACAGCGGCGAGGACCAGTGTGCGAACGAACACGGGGTGCGACCTCCTAAGCGGCAGAGTGACGAGGCGGCGATACACTACGGCTTCGGCATGCCCGGAATGATCGGCATTTCCTGCGGTGTCTCGGTGATCGAGGACTTGGCGTCTGATCCGTGGCCCGTGAGCACGAGCGTGCCCTGTTTCCCGACCGCCTTCACCAGGCCGAAGGGAATTTCTTTCGCGAGCCAGGCGTCTCCGCCGTCGGCGCTCTGAACGTGGATGGCGGGAATTGCGCCCGCGGGAACGGTGACGGTCTCAGGCCCCACCACGCGGCCCGTGGCGCACTGACGCGCGAACTCCAGGGCCATGTTGTCCTGCGCCATGTGCGAGCCCATCATGCCGAGCATCTGCGGCGACATCCGCAGCGCCGGCTGGCTGCCCACCTTCACGATCATGCCGTGGATCGAGGTGGCCCGTGCGCCGGGGCCGGGGACGAGCATCTGCATGACGCCGTTACGACTGGGATTTCGGGCGGAGCTGCCGGCGATCTCCAACCAGTAGAGGGTCGTGTCGCCGCGCCGTTCCGACCCGACGATGGCGAACTTGAGCTTCGAGCCGTCGGCCTGGCCGCCGCTGACGTCGTAGCTGGCCCACTGGCCGATCTTGGCTTCGCTGGCGGCGCGGCATAACTCAGCCGGCCCGCCCGTCGGAACCGCTGGCGCCTGGGCCGCGAGCGCGGAGCCACCGAGCGCCAGTGCCGTGAAGAGCTGACCGGTCTTCAGCATGAAACGTCCTCCGAACGGTAAGAAGAGCGGGAAAGATAGCGCGAATCGGACGCTGCACGAGGGATGATGCACGGGACGCGCCGGGGTTTCCCCGCCCGCGCGCCCCCGCTTTCTTTCCGTCGTGCCCGTGCCCGTAGGGGACGTGACGCGCATCGCCCTCGCGACGTACCGGGACCTGCCGCAGCTGAACGAGGACGACCGCTTGCTTCAGCGCGCTCTCGGTGCGCTCGGGATCGATGCGGCACCCGCCGTGTGGGACTCAGCCGAAGAGCGCTGGAGCGAGTATCAGGCCGTGCTGCTGCGATCCTGCTGGGATTACCACCGCCGCCTCGAAGAGTTCCTCGCCTGGCTCACGGTCCTCGAGCGGGCGGGCACGGCCGTATGGAACCCCGTTCCCCTGGTGCGCTGGAACTCGCACAAGCGCTACCTCAAGGACGTAGCGGCGCACGGGGTGCCCGTCGTGCCGACGCGATGGCTGCGGCAGGGCGACCAGGTCGGGCTCGTCCAGTTGCTCGCCGAGCTGGGATGGCGAGACGCGGTCGTCAAGCCGGCGGTCTCGGCCAGCGCCTTCGGCACCTGGCGCACGTCGCCCGCCACCGCCGCCCACGACCAGGCGCGACTCGACCGGCTCATCTCCGACGGCGACGTGATGGTGCAACCGCTCGTCGCGGCCGTGGCGGCGCCCGGGGAGTGGTCGCTCGTGTTCCTCGGCGGCCAGTTCAGCCACGCCGTGCTCAAGCGCCCGGCAGCGGGCGACTACCGCGTGCAATGGGAATTCGGCGGCTCGGCCGTGAGCGCGGTCCCGGGAGCCCATCTCGTCGCCGCTGCCGAGCGCGCACTCGCCGCGGCGCCGGGCGAGGCGCTGTACGCGCGCGTGGATGGCGTGGAGCAGGACGGCCGGCTGGTGCTCATGGAGCTCGAGCTGATCGAGCCGCATCTTTTTTTCGGCTGGAGCGCTCCGGCTGCGGCGCGCCTCGCTGCAGCGCTGCGCACGGCCCTCACTCGGCCCTGAGGCGGTAGCCCACGCCCGTCTCGGTCAAGAGATAGCGCGGCTGCGCCGGGTCGCGCTCGAGCTTGTGCCGCAGCTGCGTCATATGTACCCGCAGCGTCGGCGTCTGGGTGACGGCGTGCGTGCCCCACACCTCCTTCAACAGATGTCCGTGGGTGAGCACCTTGCCCGCGTGGCGCACGAGCGCGGCCAGCAGCTTGTACTCGAGGGGCGTGAGATGCACCTCGCGCTCCCCGACGTGCACCCGCCGGCGCTCGCGGTCCACGCGCAGCTCGCCCACCGCGAACACCGGCTCCTCCGGCTGACCCGCCCCGCGCGCCGCGTGGCGCAGCGCGACCCGCATCCGCGCGAGCAGTCGGTCGAGAATGAACACGTGTCCCATCTTCGTCCCCACCGCCACGGCGGGGATTGCCCGGGCGCCGCGCCGCAGGGTCAGGAGCACCGCTTGCGCGGGGACGTCGTCGTCCCACAGGTCGTGGTGCACGACCTGGAACCCCCACACGAACTGGCCGGTCGAGGCCCGCAGGGCCACGACCGAGTTCGCCCAGCGGTTGTCGCCCGCCCGCGCACCGCCGTAGAAGTCGGGGCTCGCGCTCCCGATCGGTACGAACACGAGGTCCCGTTCCGGATCGGCGGAGAACACCGACCAGGCATTAGCGGCGCCTGGCATGCCGGGGGCGCGGGCGATGGGATCCCAGCTCCAGCGCTCGCGTCCCGTGCGCGCGTCGTACGCCCGCACGACGCCGTTCGGAGCGTTCACCCGATGATTGTCGGCGACGGCGGAGCCCACGATCACGAGGTCGCCTACCACCGCCGGTGGCGACGTCACCTCGTATTCACCGGCATATTCGGGCGCGTTGCGGAGGTCGCGCGTGAGGTCGACCGTGCCGGCCGCACCGAAATCCGCACAGGGCCGCCCCGTGGCCGCGTCGAGACCGATGAGGCGGGCATCCACCGTCGCGACGAAGATGCGCCGGCGACACGCTGCGCCGGGCCCGCCCCGCGAGTCGAGCCAAGTCGACACCCCGCGATTCGTGAAATCGCCGTAGTCCCCGTGCAGGTCGACGCGCGGATCGTACCGCCACCGTTCCCGGCCCCGCGCCGGATCGAGCGCGATCACGCGGCCGAGCGGCGTTGAGACGTACAGGGTCCCGTCCACCATCAGGGGAGTCGCTTCGAAGCGCGAGCGGTCGTGCAGCAGGTCGCCGGTACGGTACACCCACGCGGGCCGCAGCTCCCGCACGTTGGTGCGACTCACCTGGGTGAGCGGCGAGTAGCGACTCCCGCCGGCATCGTGCCCGTAGACGGGCCACTCGCCTTGGGGGGCAGGAATCTGGGCGACGGCGACATACCAGAGGATCGCGATCGGATGCACGGGGTCTCGCGTAAGAGTGATGAGTGAGACTACGGGCGTTGTCCGCAGGAGATTCGCGGGTCCCTGGTGCCGGGCCCGAGCCTGCGGGGCGCGCCAACGAGCAGGCGCGGGACAATGCTGCCCCGAAGCCTCCCGAGACACAACGGGACCGCGTAAGTTCAGGTGGACCGGCCGGAGGTTGGTCGGCCGCTCGCCGTGCGCTCCACGCCCGCCTGCCCCGTTACGGCACGAGCGGGGTTCCGGCGGGCGAGCGATCGGCGGCAAGGAGGCGGACCGATGTGGGGCATCCCCGAATGGGCGATCGGCGTGGGTTTCATCATCGTAGCCACCTCCGTGGCCAGCTCGTTCGGGCGACGGTGGGGGGGCCGGCCCGCGGACAGCGATCGCCTCCGCGGCGGCAAGGCATCGCGCCGCGAGCTCGGCGAGACGCTCGATGACGTTCAGCGGCGGCTCGCCGACCTCGAAGACGCGCACCGCAGGCTCGGCGAAGCGCCCGACGTCCAGAGCCGATTGAGCGAGATCGAGGAACGACTGGACTTTGCGGAGCGACTGCTCGCCAAGCAGCGGGACGGCGAACGGATCAGCCCGCCGAAGAGTTAGAACCTATGTGGGGTGGGCGGTGAGGCGAAGCGGGCCGCCACTGTTATGCTCGTTCCGGGTTCCCAAACCAGGAGGAGCACATGCTACCCGCAGCGACCCGCCCCGCAGGTGGGACCGACGAGACCAGACCGGCTCCCACGTTATACGTCGCGTTCGAACTGGGCAACCGTGACTGGAAGCTGGGCTTCACGACGGGCTTCGGCCAGCCGCCGCGCGAGCGGACGATCGCGGCGCGCGACCTGGCGGCGCTCGCGGCCGAGCTCGCGCTGGCGAAACGGCGCTTCGCCCTCGCCGAGGCCCCGGTGCTGAGCTGTTACGAAGCCGGGCGCGATGGCTTCTGGCTGCACCGCGCCCTCAGCGCGCAGGGGGTGACGAATGTGGTGGTGGATTCGTCGAGCATCGAGGTCAATCGGCGCCAGCGGCGGGCGAAGACCGATCGCTTGGACGTCCGCAAGCTCGTGACGATGCTCTTGCGCTACGCCACGGGGGAGCGGCACGTCTGGCATGTGGTCCACGTCCCGACCCCGGCCGCCGAGGATCGGCGGCAGTTGCACCGCGAGCTCGTAACCACGAAGCGGGACCGCACACGGGTGACCAACCGGATCAAGGGCCTCCTGGCCGGCCAGGGGATCCGCCTTGCCACGCTCGCGCACTTTGGCACCGACCTGCGGGCCGTGCGCACCTGGGAAGGCACGCCGCTCCCCCCCGCACTCACCACGCGCCTCGAGCGCGAATGGCAGAAGGTGCGCCACTTGACCACGCAGATCCGAGCCCTCGAGGCCGAGCGCCGGGAGCTGCTGCGCACCGGGACCGAGCCGGCCGTCCGGCAGGTCCGCCAGCTGCTGGCCCTGCAGGCGATCGGCGTAGAGAGCGCGTGGCTGTACGTGATGGAATTTTTCAGTTGGCGGCAGTTTGCCAATCGGCGTGAAGTGGGGGCCCTCGCGGGGCTCACCCCGACGCCCCATCAGAGCGGGGACCAACACCGCGAGCTCGGGATCACGCGGGCCGGGAACCGCCTGGTGCGCGCGATGGCCATTGAGATTGCGTGGGCGTGGCTACGCTTCCAGCCCGAGAGTGCCCTCGCGCGCTGGTACACCGCTCGGTTCGGGCACGGGAGTAGTCGGGTGCGCAAGATCGGGATCGTCGCGCTCGCGCGGCGGCTGTTGATTGAGTTGTGGCGGTATCTCGAGACGGGGGCGGTGCCGGCGGGCGCCGTGCTCAAGGCCTAGCGCGCGGGGGCGGACGTGCCCCGTGGCCGTTGGTGTGAGCAGCCCGCTGTTGTCGCCGGGTTCCGCGAGGAACCGCGAGTTAGATGGGGTCGCTCCCAACGGGCTTCGCTGGCGCCCGCGGGCGCATACAGGTTTGGGTGCTCGGTGACCTTGGGCCACCGACACGGATAGAAGGTCGTCTCGAGGGCAGGCGTGCCCTCGAACGTCCCACGAAGCCGCCAACCGGTGGGGGCACGACACGAGGGAGGACCCAACTCCGGCGAGGAACCGGGGAGTCCTTATTTACTCACGATCCGGAAGGCTTGACAGACGGCCCCTCATAGAAGACGCGACAAGCGGAGCGTTACCGGACGACAATGGTTCCACGCTGCCCGACCTGCCACGTTCCCTCCCGCGCACCCCGATGTAAAACGCGCCAA
>Ga0209648_10000846_pt1 | contig 24277 bp, 27 predicted proteins | sample GraSoi2013_115cm_FD_185830 | JGI IMG/M metagenome (GOLD analysis project Ga0209648, IMG submission 185830) | Grasslands soil microbial communities from the Angelo Coastal Reserve, California, USA - Sample 9_17_2013_115cm (SPAdes) (version 2) | ecosystem: Environmental > Terrestrial > Soil >... | reverse complement strand
TATACCGCTCAGCCCACCCCGACACGAAGTTGGGTTTCTGGACCGCCGTAGGCATGGGTTTCGGCTTCGAAGCGAGCGTGGAGAAAGTGGTTTTTCCGAAGAGTACGAACAAGAAGACCCCCTAATCACGTGCCGGACATTGATCGTAGGGCAAGAGGAACTTGCAGGACGCTTGGAAAAACGATTATACGTCTGAGTGAGACCCCGGTCTGAAAACTCCTGAGCAGCTGCGAAATGCTCGGGCCACTTGGAAGTTATTCAACTCCGGATAAGTCGGCTACCCGTCGAAGTGACCTCCTCCGTGTAGCTACTGCCATCATCTCTAAAGTTGCTAGACCTTCCTCGCATCAAGGTAGCTCTGTTCGGCAGTGATTGTTAACATTGCGCGTTACAGTGGTCTGTAAATCTAAAGGTTGATTGTACTTAAGGTATGGCGGATAGGGAGGGAGTCGAACCCTCGATAGAGGTTTTGGCCCCTATTGCGGTTTAGCAAACAGCTGCATTTCCGGCTTAGAAATATTGTCTCAGGCGTGTTTACGCCCGTGCTCGCCAAGCACACTAAGCATCTGAGCCTCGTGGACATCCTCTCAGTTGGAGTGGACCGCATGCAGCGGAGCTTCGAGCCGATGAGGAAACAGGTCGAGGCTTGGAAGGGAACACGCCTTCTGGACGAGACAGCGAAACTGGTCATCTACCGGGCATTCGTGGAGGGCAAGCTCGACGCCCCGAAACACTTGGCCCGGCGCGTTCACGATCAGTACTTCGACCCGCAGGTCGAAGAGTTCGCCCCGCGAACAGTGTGGAGCTTGTCCAACGCGTTCACGAGCGCTTTCAAGGACCTCGACCCGATCCCGCAGTTCAAGACAACTGCGAAGCTCGCGTCGTTCCTCGAGGTGGCCACAGCCTCCTCCAATTAATCGCATCAAAACCGTCCGATTGCTGTGGGATGTGGCACGGGAGGCAGACCTTTCGGCTGCCTCCCACTCCCCGTGGGCCGCGCGCGGTGAAATTTGAAAATCGGCTTTAGGTATTGAATTGTCCTAAGCGCTGCGACTGTCTCTTCCAGTCAGATTGACCTTCCGGAAAACGCATTCACGAAGTCCGTTTTTCGAACCTCGTTCACTAACGAGCGCCTGCTCACCAACAGTGAATTCGGAGGGCATCCATGAAGTGTGTCATCTGCGGTCAACCGATCGAAGAAGGGTGCAAGCAGGGCCAGCCACCGCGCCTTGCGAAATACTGCTTGAAGTGCCGGGCGGAGCGGCGCCGTGCAAGAGTGAGGTACACATGGCGGCCGGAATACGACGCTTATCTCAAGGCGCACTATTTCGGGGGGTTAAATCGTCGCTTCCGGGTGCTCACCCGCATGGTTCGGCTGACTGGCTTGCCGCGCTGGTACATCAAGCGGCAATGGAAACGACATCCATCGCATCCGCGAAAAAGACATCTTCAATTTCATAAGGAACCATCCATGGGAAATCAACCTTGGCAAAGTGGACCAGACTTGGTTCTTAGATTTGGTTTTGCTGCGGGGTCGGGAAGTGCCCGAAGCGAAACTGACGCGTGATGGAGACGCCGAGCAAAATGATGCCGCCGCATAGCCGGCTTGTGGAAAGCGTGTGCCGAAGTGTTTTCAAGCAAGAGCTGAAGGGAGAGAACTTCAAAGATGATTAAGTTCTTGCGGGAGAGCAGGGACCACGATGGCCTGCGATTCGTGAATTCGTTTTCTGCCAAAGAGTCTTAGAGAAGTTAGTGAAAATGCCTCAGCGAAGTGCCATCTTCTGAGCCATGAGCAGAATAATCTTTCGCTCTTGTTCGTTAGATTTCCCTAACGCCTGGCGTAACTTTCTTAGATACCGCGCATCCTTGCCGAAATTTCCCCAAGCGCCTTCGTCGGGAGACCTCTGCTTGAGCAGATTTGGCACCTGAGGAGGCTCTTTGCCGTCGTAAAAAAGTTGATAGAGAGGGACTTCGAGAGCGCGGGCCATTTTCTCCAGCGTTTCGATGGCAGGAACAGTGTGGCCGTTCTCGACGCGGGAAATATAGCATCGGAGTAAGCCAGTGCGCTTTTCGATGTCGCCCTGAGAGAGTTTCTTTTCCTCACGTAGTTCGCGGAGGCGATCTCCAATAATCATGGACAAATTGTCCTACTGAGAGAGAATTGACGCAACAGCTATCTCTTACTTCACCTAGTTGAATCTTGCTGCTTGCCTATCACAATAAATCTTGTACGCTCGCACGAATATCAAGCCCGCCGCCTTCTCTTTGACTTCATCACGGTTGCTCAAAATATCAAAAGCTCTGTGGTTTTCTGCGATCTGTCTAGCGGTTTTATAGAGAAAAGTCTTATGTAACAGAGTCCTGAATTCAGGAGTTAAATTGGCTGCCGAAGCGTTCCAGGCGTTAATGACATCTTGTGCCAGTTCGTCCCCACGTTCCAGGAATGTTTCAAGTGAAGGCATTACGGTTGTTTATCTCCGACGAATCAACGGGTTATCTCCGTTTTCGGAATTCCTAGGAACTTTGGTCATACTCTTTTAGTTTGCGCCACAGTGTCGTCCTGCCGATGCGAAGAAGGCGCGAGGCCGCCCCCTTATCTCCTTCAGTTTCTCGCAGAGCGTTCATAACAGCGCGTCGCTCCATTTCGGCTAAATGCGTAGGTCCGTCTATAACAGTACGGCAGTAGGCCATTACGGAATTGAGAATCCGAGCGAGTTCTGGTGCCCCTACTGTAGAGTCGTTGGCGGATGGTCGATTCTCTCGGATTTTTGACTCTTGAACCAAAACACTCCATTCACTCAAAAACATCTTGATTGCCTTCGTCCCCCGAGCAGAGAGGTACAAAGCAGTTTTTATGTAAGCTGCTCGCTTTTCGCTTTTGTCCTCGACGGCTAATTGCAAAGTGGCCTCGATTAGGCCGCAAGTATCGGTCATCTCAGAACACAGTTCCTCAAGCCGCGTAGCCGTACTTTGATCTACCACGATGTCTTTGGGTGCGGAGAGGTTCTCTTCGAGTTCCGTAGGGCTAGCCTTTCGCATGGCCTGGCCTCCGCAAGTACAGAGTTACAAATGGAGCATGCGGGGATGATCCATCCTTGGCAGCCCTCTCTCAGGGACAAGGTTGGCGCTAGGGTGCCCCCACGCAGGGCGTCTTATATATCTCAAATAGCTATAGCGTCAAGAACATTGTTTTGCACGTAGGATTTTTACCTGCTTAATAATCCAGTCCGGTCTCGCAAGCCAAAACTCCTGCCGTTTCGGGAAATCATGCCGAAACGGTCCGCTTATCTGTTTCATTTTGGTTTAGTCATCATCACAAGCCTCGCTAAAACCTTTGTATTGAATGATAACTCATGGAAAAGCGCCTGCATGGCATCAGAACCCACTCATTCAGAGTCCGGGTGATGTCTTATGATTTTGCGCAAGATCATTCCAATCTTGATTGTGTATTTGTGTCTGTCCCGCTCGGCAGCGGCACAGGACCCGGACTTTAGCATGACCGTCCTCCCAATCGCTGAGTTGAAGTTGAAGCTGAAGCCGAAGTTGAAATTGTCTGGCCGCGCGGTAGACCCCGGCGTAGAAGTCGATTTCGGCACGGGCTTCTGTTTAGACCCTAGGTGCCGCCTCATCGGAACCAATTATCATGTCGCCATGCTGGCGTGGCCCCGCAAAATCAAAGGAGTCGAAGTCATCCAGCGCTACCTCGCTACCGGGCCGGATGATGAAGGCGCTACTTTTCACGACGGACGCTTCAGCGGCCCGTACACCTTCAGTCGGGACCTTGCCATCTTCGAACTACGCCACTCGCTACCTCACCACCACGGTATTGCTTTTAGTCTCGACGATCTGGAAGTTGGGCAGGAAATAGACATCTATGGATATCCTGAAAAGGCCATCAATCCCATCCGCAGCCTCCAACAGTTTCACGGTACGTTCAAAGGCAAGACGACATCAGGACTCCTGGCCTTTGACTACGGTTTTTCCGAAGGTAAGGCAATTCGCCCTGGGGTGAGCGGCGGTATAGTCGTTGACAGGGAAACTCAAAAGATTGTGGGTATTCTGAACGGGATAGCGAGGAACGGTGAAGCCTTAGCGACGGCTGTGCCGGTTCAGTCCTTGGTTGAATTTGTGAGCAAGGTGCAACCCTACCTGGCACAGAGTATATTCCCTTCCGCCACCAAGGGGGTCATCTCCCCGGCTTCGGCGGACCTCTATCCGAAGTTCGTAGAGCCGCCTACCGACTCGCTACAGCATCGATCCGACGAACCTACCGAAGTCAAGGTGCTACGAGAAAAGGCTCAACTCTTGGCCGATAGCATGCGCAATTTTATCGCGGTGCAGACTTTTGTCTGGGGATCAGGAGGCAAGGAGCCTGCTGCTGTGTCCGCGTATGAAGTCCGGGTCTTGGACGGCTATCAACGATTCCGCGAGTATCCTGATGGCAAGAAAGAGTTACAGGACGTGCCTTTCCCTCCCTTGAACAATGTCGTGGTTCCAGGCGGAGAGTGGTCCGAGCTACCTGGAATGGTAGGAACAGAACTCCGGTTGAAAATTCATCAAGCCGCCGATGTCGTTGTCAACGACCGCCGAATGAAGGTCTTTCAGTATCAAGCCGACCCCGAGGATGGCGTCTGTAAATTTCAATCTAACTTCGACTTCGTATTCTTCGCGGTGAAAAAGAATGTCACGGTCGCTTGTTACGGCGAGGTTTGGACGGACGAGGATGCGAACATCCTCCGTATGTCGGAGCATTACGAACTTCCCGGCAAGTGGAGAGAGTACCAGTCTGTCGTGACCTACGGTTGGCTCAAGCTGGGGGATGGGTCTCCCCGGCTCATCCCCCTTACCATCCTTACGCAGGCTGAGTTCAACAAGAAGGTCTATTGGTGTCGGGGCGCGTTTATGAACTACCAGGTATTCACCAGTAGAGCAAAAATCTTATCTGGGAGTCTGACTCCATAGAGTGTTCGACGAAACAGATGGCTTTCAGTGGGAAGGACGCTCGGGTTCTCGGATGCGTATTGGTTTCAGGTTGCACCTGGCGAAAAAGCATGACGGCAGGCGAGAAGATTTTTATTGAGCGGAGTTAATTCAGAGTGCTTGAACACGCTGCCATTCGGCTGCAATCTGGGGCCATCGCTCGCGGGGAAAATTACTGAGCGTTGCCGCACAGGACTGTTTCACATTCTCGACGCTAGTCCTCACTGCGATAGCGGTCTTGCCAAATACATACGGCCCAAAGAACCACACGGATACACGCACCACGCACAAAAGAGACAACAGCAGGAGAGACCGGAATGCTTCGGATAACTCGTTGCGCATACCAACAGTCACGCCTAGCCTAGTCAGGAAACTTCGGAAGCGCCACATCGCAAATATATCCTTTTGCAATTCGCGCAACCACTCCAGGGCAATATCCCTTCGATCTTTCCGTAGCTCTCGGGCAAGTGAGCGCAATTGCGGTTCGGAAGCAAGGAAGCGATAGTCGGTATCAGAGAATAAGTTAGTGGCATCGAACTCCAGGCTACTCAAGCGAAGCATTCTCAAAAGCTCTACCTCAGAATCCGAGTAGTCCTCGCTCTTCGTCCTCGACTTTCGCCCTAGCGCAAAAAGGGCAAAGCCCAAAAGAAGGATTCCAATGAACACCATCAACAGGAGTTGGATCATGGCTGAATAACCTTGCGTATCGTTTTGTCGAGAGCCGCAGACTGCCTTTGCCACTCTGAAAGAAGAAGAAGCCCAAGAGATGAATCAGTTTCGTTTTGCGGGTTCGGGGCGTAATCCCATAGCAACCACGTCCAGACGGCGAGCATGACTACGTAGGCGAACGGGTGAACGAACTGCCAGATCGGAATAAACCACGATGACAAATCGAAAGCGGCAAAATTGGCAATTTCACTTGAGACGAATATCAAAAATCCAATTGCCATTCCCCAGATGTTTTGTCCGATTCGGATTCCATAAAATCGAGCCACTCCCAACACCAAAACAGTCCATACGCCCGCTGAAAGCGCCATCTTGCGCATGAAATCTATCACGGATGAAATGCCAGGGCTTGGCCCACTTAGCCAGAACGCGAGTGCCAGCAAAACCAGAACAACAACGATGAGGGTTCCAGCGATCCTTCTTATGACTGTGCCGTGACGAAATACGCCGCGAAAAACCTCCCAGGCGACCAGAAATCTGAGGACAGCGGCCACAAGTTCGCTGTCCCAATAGACCTTTGGATATAGCGGATGCGCGTGAGGGAAGAAAAGAAAGGCGACCGTCCAGAAAGAGGTATAAGAGAGATAGGCGTAAAAGAACGGATAAGCGTGCCATCCACCCCATCGCCAGCCTCTCCAGAACAAAAGACCTTGGCAGCTAACACCGATGAGGAAAAGGGCGACACCCAGGAATACCATAATGAGGCCATATTATATGCCGACAAATGAGAGGCCCGTCCAGTAGAATTATGTACATTCCCCCTGGACGGGCAACGACTGAACTCACTCCAGTTTCCGCTCCGCACGATGGCGGCGGAAGGGGGTGTCCGTCAAAACCCCGGAGGCGGAATTGGCGGAGGCCACGGATTGTCGAACGAAACAAAGAGGTGCCTTGTATTTTTCACGATAGTTCCTCCTTTAGGAACCGAAGTGAGCGCAAGCTAACAACGAGTGGGGAGGAAACCGGGGACCTACCGAAAAATTTCCAGTGGACTGGACAACCCTTGCTGTAAGCAAGGAATGTTGTGTATAACGTGGGGCATGATTCTGAAGAGCGTTGAAGATCAGCTTGAACTGACGTTCAGATACCTTCCGACCTGCTTCTCACAGTTGGCATTTCTGGCTTCTGTGCGGGACTCCTATACCGGAAGATATTTGCATGAAGGCTGGGCCATGCAGTCTTCAGCCGAGCAAGTCCACGAAATTTTGCGGCGGACGCACAAGGATGTCTTCAACCTTGTGCTCAAAGTGCCTTTCGTGACATTTTGCCGCGAACTAAAGGAATACTTGGAATCTTTGGCAAATACTCAGCAACGAACAATGACTTTGTGGCTTGAGCTAGAATCCTATCGAGATATGCTCCCGGAAGGCATGTCTCGGGTGTCGAGGGGCTTTTTTCTTTCGCAGATCAAGATTGCACTGAAAGTTCTGCTTACGATCCCGGAGTGGTCTCTGATCCAGGCGCAACCCGCATCGCTACACCCACTACTTGTCCCACCACTTCCGCGTCATCTGGAAAATTGACAGTTTGGGTGCGTACGGGAGACACGGGATGGGGGATCAATGTGAGTTTTCCTGCTTCTAGTTCGCACCAAGCTAGTCTGTATCCGTCTCGCATCTCTACAAAATATATGGGCCTTTCATATTCATTTTGCCAGCCTTCTTGAACGATGCGATTACGCTTATCATCAATCATTACTAAAGCGCCGGGACGAATCAGAGGAAACATTGTGTAATCTTGGAGTCCGACATAGGCGTAGATGTGCTCACGAGGATTGAAATTGGTGAGCATCGCTGCGGGGATTTCTCCCCAAATTGCTACAACCCTGTTTATCAGTTGTGTTGTTTCCCACTGAAAGCGTGGGTCCATTCGGATCGGAATCGTAACGGTAGTATCCGGCTCATAAACGGCGGTCGAAACGAGGTGCGTAAATTGGCGACTGATTTTCTTCCGGTACTTATGGACACAATCTGGCCTTACCCCGTAGCGCCGGAGGAGATAGAGAAAATCAATGCCGTAGATCGTGCTAAGGCTCAGAATCTTGAAAACGCTCGGTGCTGATGATTCGATTTCAATTTGGCCGAGCCGTGCAGAAGAAATGTACATCTCCTCGTTGTCTTCCTCGGCGGCGAGAATGGCACTTGCATCTTGAACCTCGCGGAGGCCAAGACCCAGCCGCGAGCGCACTTCTCTCAGGTATCTGCCCGCCGAAAGTTGGACCTCGGCGAGAGATGTTAGTCGTGAGGCAGGCACGAGGCGAATTATACGTTTGCCCGCCCGAACTGCAAAAGTTTCCAGTGGACTGGACAGAGACGGGCGGGCCGGATTTCCGAACGGTAGACCCGAGAAAGTAATCCAATGTGTTCAGGTAAAGTTGTGTGGTATTTGTGGGAGACGGCTAGGCGCGATTGCAACACACTCGTTCTCTGCCAAGGAGCCATAGAGGAAACTTGGAAACAGAATCGATAGGGAGGGAAGGAGCACGCTCGATTCGTCCCACGGCCATCTGTTCCCTCTCAAAGGTAGGAGGCTGAAGGAAGGGGAGGTGCCCCACATCTGCCTTATAGCGCCTAGCATCGTGTCCGTCAAGCCTATCCGGGCTTCTGCGTTTCACTGCATCCAACGAAACTGAACGGGAGATTCGCTCTTCAGCTTCTTAACGCGCTCCAATACTTCTTCACCTGTTAGGATTCCTTTCTCCGCCAGCAGCTCCAAGATCGCTTCAGTCAAGAACATGTTGTAGACGCCACTTCCTGAATCGTTGTCGTCACAGTGCCCGTCTTATCGTCGTGCTTCATCGTGGCCTCCGCAAACCCCTTGAGACAACATAGCTATCTGGGATATGTAGGTCGCAGTAAATACGTACTCCCCGCTGTTGTCAAGGAGACCTTCCGTCAAACCTGGCCATACACCTCTTGCTGTCCAACCCAGTCGCTCATCCCTCTCGGTGTGGATGTTGCTCTGCCTTATTGTGAGTTTAGCGCTCGTATTGTTAATCATCCAACTAGCTCTGGCTCAGAAGAAGCTCACCGCAGCCGAGGCGGGCAATCCGGAAGTAATTCGTCAGTTTCCCCAATTTCCAGTTTCCCGACGATTGTGCGGATTTCAAATCTCACCCTGCGGCCGCGTTACCTAACGCCCTAGACTCAAAGCTTAGAAACATTGTCCCTGGAGCGTTCACACCCGTGCTCGCCAAGCACACCAAGCATCTGAGCCTCGTGGACATCCTCTCGGTCGGGGTGGACCGCATGCAGCGGAACTTCGAGCCGATGAGGAAGCAGGTCGAGGCATGGAAGGGAACGTGCCTTCCGGACGCGACAGCGAAACTGGTGATCTACCAGGCCTTCATAGAGGGCAAGCTCGACGCCCCGAAGCACTTGGCCCGGCGCGTTCACGATCAGTACTTCGACCCGCGGGTCGAAGAGTTCGCTCCGCGAACAGTGTGGAGCTTGTCCAACGCGTTCACGAGCGCTTTCAAGGACCTCGACCCGATCCCGCAGTTCAAGACAACTGCGAAGCTCGCGTCGTTCCTTGAGCTGACCACAGCCTCCTCCAATTGATCGCATCAAAACCGTCCGATTGCCGTGAGATGTGGCACGGGAGGCAGACCTTTCGGCTGCCTCCCAACCTCCTGTGGGCCACGCGCGGTGAAATTTGAAAATCGGCTTTAGGTATTGAATTGTCCTAAGCGCTGCGACCGTCTCTTCCAACCAGATTGGCCTTCCAGGAAAACGCACTCACCAAGTTCGTTCTTTTTGAACCTCGATCAATAGCGAGCGCCAGCTCACGAACGGGCAATCGGGAGGATATCCATGAATTGTGTCATCTGCGGTCAACCGATCGAAGAAGGGCGCAAGCAGGGTCAGCCACCGCGCCTTGCGAAATACTGCTTGAAGTGCCGGGCGGAGCAGCGGCGCCATGCAAGAGTGAAGTACACCTGGCGGCCGGAATACGACGCCTATCTCAACGCGCATTATTTCGGCGGGTTGAATCGTCGCTTTCAAGTCCTCACCCGCATGGTTCGAATGAGTGGCTTGCCGCGCTGGTACATCAAGCGCCAGGCGGCCAGGTTGGGCCTAACCATGCGAATTGATCGACGGCCTTGGATGTCAAAGGAGATGGACCTGCTCGAGAACCTGGTCGGCCGAGTGTCATCGGCAACGATCGCAAAGAGGTTGCGCCGTCCAGAGAGCTCTGTCGTCAACAAGTTGAAACGCCTCGGCACCTCCCGTCGCGTGCGAAGTGGTTACACGATGCGCGAGCTTGAACTGTGCCTGGGAGAAGACCATCACAAGATTGCCGACTGGATCACGAACGGCTGGCTTCAGGACCGCCTGCAGGGCACACACCGGCACAATGGGAATGGCAACGATATCCACCGCATCCGTGAGAAGGACATCCTCGACTTCATTCGGAACCACCCACAGGAAATTAACCTCGGTAAAGTGGACCAGACTTGGTTCTTAGATCTCGTGTTGCTGAAAGGAAGGGAAGTGCGTGAGGCGACGTTCCCTCGGGGCACTTATGCTGGAGAGGACGACGCCGCAGCGTAGCCGCTTGAACAGGCTGAGTGAAGTATCGAGGGCACTACTTGCACCCATGCTGCCACCCACCTTCTCGATGACGCGGTATTGCGCAAATCTTGTGGCCGATCATTGGACTGAAATGCTAGGCGTAGAAGTACAGCAGGTCAATTGGAGAAGAGTTACCGCTGCCTTTCAAGAAATTGCCGCCCCGAGCTGAGCTCGCACTCAACTGGAACTCCGGAATAAGATGGTTGCGAGACGACCGTGCGAAAGATCATCCATATCGACATGGACGCGTTTAATGCGTCAGTTGAACAGCGCGATGACCCGCAACTAAGGGGCAAGCCTGTAGTTGTCGCGTGGCGCGGTAACCGCTCGGTGGTCTGTGCCGCTTCGTATGAAGCGAGACGATTTGGGGTTCGCTCCGCAATGCCAGTAGTTCGAGCGGAACACCTCTGCCCAAGCGCCGTGTTCCTGGCCCCGAATTTCCCACGCTACCGGGCGGTCTCGCGTCAGGTGCGCGAAATCTTCAAGCGCCACACGGATTTGATCGAACCCTTATCCCTTGACGAAGCGTACCTCGATGTTTCGGAAAACAAGATCGGACTGCCAACGGTTACACAAGTGGCACGCACGATTCGCGAACAGATCCGCTCGGAATTGGCCTTAACGGCCTCGGCGGGCGTAGCGCCCAACAAATTCCTGGCAAAAATCGCGTCCGACTGGCGAAAACCGGATGGACTGTTCGTCATCCGGCCGTATGAGGTCGATTCTTTCCTGTCGCCCGTGCCTGTAGGCGGTTTGCCGGGAGTCGGCAAGGTCACGGAAGAAAAGCTGCGAAAATTGGGCGTCGAGACAGTGGAGCATTTGCGAACGCTGGATTTGCCGACACTCGACGGCCACTTCGGCCGCTATGGTGTCCGTCTTCACGAATTAGCGCGAGGCATCGATAACAGTGAGGTCATTCCGGACAGGCCAACACAATCCATATCGGCGGAGGACACATTCGAACAGGATGTGCCGCTGACCGAGATGGAATCGATGATCCGGCGTCTTGCAGAAAAGACATGGAGCGCGTCTCGCCTGGAGTCGCGCATCGCGCACACAGTCGTGCTCAAGCTGAAGACCAGCGATTTCAAGATTCTCACGCGCAGCCATACACCCGGCTCCCCGCCCTCCTCTTGTGAGGAGCTGACGAGCATTGCCCTGTCATTGCGCGAACGTGTGGGACTTGGCTCGCAGCAGCGGTTTCGCCTCGATGGTGTTGGCCTCAGCAATTTTCGCGAGCCGGACGATGCATCTGCCCAACCGGCCCTCTTCGAGTAGGAACGTCGCTTGCATTAGTGAAAATCGTGGGACTGCGTTTCCACAACGGTGATCGAGATAGGTAGCACGCGAGAAGCCTTGATGGAAATGGTATGGTCCTGATTCTGCAGGACGCCGTCCACACGGAGAAACTTTTCTCGGTTGATCACAGCACGATATTTCTCATAAAGGTCGGGATTCACAATCACATTCGAAATTCCCGTTTCATCCTCAAGACTCAAAAAGACGAAACCTTTGGCTGTCCCCGGCCGTTGGCGTGCGATCACGCATCCCGCCACGCGGGTGTATTGACCATCCGGCAATCGAGACAGGTCGCATGCCCGCTTCACTTGCAGTTTGGATAAAGCCACCCGGCAGTAGGTCATCGGGTGAGGACCGGTGCTCATGCCCGAGCCATGAAAATCCGCGACAAGACGCTCTTCGTCCGTCATCTGTTGCAACGGTGACAATTCCATTTGCTCTGGAATCTCATCCAGCAACGGACCGGCAGGCCGGGCAGCACGTTCGACTTGCCAAAGCGCTGTCCTCCGATGCATCTCTTTTCCGAGAGAATTGAGGGCGCCAATCTCGCTGAGCGTTACCAGCTCCGGTTTATGCAGTTCCGGGACACGGCGGACCAGATCTTCGATCCCCTCGAACGGATATTTCTGCCTCTCACAAACAATTTGTTCCGCAGTCGATTGCCTCAAACCGCGGACGTAACGCAAGCCGATACGGAGACACGGAATGTCCTTGCCATCCTTAACAGTGCGTTCGATCGTGCAGTTCCATTCCGATTGGAGCGCGTTGATGGGTTTCACACGCAAACCGTGGAGCTGTGCATCATGTACCAGCACTGCCGGACTGTAAAAGCCCATCGGCTGATTGTTGAGCAGCGCCGCAGTGAACGCCGCGAGATAATGAAATTTCAAATACGCGCTGGCATAGGCGATCAGTGCGAAACTCGCCGCATGGGATTCCGGGAACCCGTAGCGCGCGAAGGAAGTAATCTGCGTGATGATCTCTTCCTGGGTTTCCGAACTGAATCCGTTCACGGTCATGCCGCTCCGCAACTTTGCTTCAATTTTGTGCATGCGCTCTTCCGAACGTTTGAAACCCATCGCTCTGCGCAGGTCTTCCGCTTCACCGCCTGTGAAATTCGCTGCGATCATGGCCATGCGGAGCAGTTGTTCCTGAAATAGCGGCACACCCAGAGTTCGTTTCAGCACGGGTTCGAGCGAAGGATGAGCGTAAGCGACGGATTCCTTTCCCTGCCGCCGCCGCATATAGGGATGCATCATTTTTCCAACAATGGGGCCGGGCCGAATGATGGCGACTTGCACGACGAGATCGTAGAACTTGATCGGAGCATTGCGCGGCAGCGACGCCATCTGCGCCCGGCTTTCGACCTGAAACATTCCAACCGTGTCGGCGCGTCGCAATGTTTCATAGACGGGAGGGTCGTCGGGAGGAAGCTGTGCCAAATCGATCGGTTCACCGTAATGCTTGGGAATGAGTTCCAGGCAATCTTCGAGCACGGCCATCATCCCGAGGCCCAGCAAATCCACCTTCACAATGCCCATATCGGCGCAATCGTCCTTGTCCCATTGCACGACGACACGTCCCGGCATTGTTGCCGGTTCGAGCGGAACAACCGAATCAAGCTGCCCCTGACACACGACCATCCCGCCGGAATGCTGTCCCAGATGCCGCGGCAAATCCTGGATGCGTTCGCACAACTCCCAGTATTTTCGGACGCGAGGATGATTCAGGTCGAAGCCCACTTGGTGAAAATGATTTTCGAACGTATCGGATGGACCGCGCCATTCACCGCTGTTCACCACGCTCGAAAGCTGGTCGAGAGTCTCCTGATCGAATCCAAGCGCTTTGCCCACCTCTCGCGCGGCGGAGCGGTCACGATAGGTGATGACGTTCGCCGTCATCGCCGCCCCGAGCTGGCCGTAGCGCTGATATACGTATTGAATCGCCTTTTCTCTCTGGTCTCCGCTCGGCAAGTCGAGATCGATATCCGGCCACTCGCCGCGTTCTTCCGAGAGAAACCGTTCGAAGAGCAGTTCCATGCCGACCGGATCGACCGCCGTAATTCCCAGGGAATAACAGACTGCGCTGTTCGCGGCCGAACCTCGCCCCTGCACTAGGATTTTCCGCTCACGGCAAAATCGAATGATGTCCCAAACGATCAGGAAGTAGCCGGCCAGATGCAGCTTTTCAATCAACGCCAATTCCCGTTGCACCTGCCGCTTGGCGCGTTCGAACAATTCGCCGTCGCGTTTCACGGGATAGCGGTTGTGAAAACCTTCATCGGTGCGCTTTCGGAGAAACGTATCCATCGTTTCTCCATCGGGAACGGGATAGCGTGGAAATTCGTAACCGAGATCGGCCAGTGTGTACCCGAGTCTTGCGGAGAGTTCACCAGTGTTGTGAATGGCCTGCGGCAGATCCGAAAACAGTTGAATCATCTCTTTGGTCGAACGGAGATAACGCTCGTCGTTTCGTTCGAGATGCCGTCCGGCTGTTTCGAGTTTGCAGTGGTTCCGAATGCAGGTAAAGATGTCCAGAATTTCGCGCTCGGCCGCGCGCGCGTAGCGAACGCCGTTCGTTGCCAGAAGCGGCAGACCCAGCGTTTCGGCAAGACGCACCGCCCCCTGGTTGCGGCGCTCTTCGGTAGGATCGCAGTGCCGCTGCACTTCGACATAGACATTCTTCGTTCCGAAAAGAGCTGTCAGCTTTTCAATATTCTTGCGAGCTTCCTCATAACCGCTGTTTGACAACGAAGCCGCTAGGACTCCTTCCTCCCCGCCCGTCAAACACACCAAACCTTCCGCATGTTCCTCAATCTCGTCAAGCGTGGCCGTTCCTGTTCCTTTTTCCTTTTCGCGCAACTTGTAGCGCGTCATGAGACGGCACAGATTCTGATACCCAGTCCGGCTTTCCACGAGCAGCGGCAGCCGCACTGGCCTTGACGAGAAGGAATTGGGCATCCAGAACGGTAGCTTTGCCCGGTTTCCAAAGCCCTCAACGGAAATCTCGGCTCCGACGTGAGGGCGAATGCCCACAGACTTTGCCGCCATGTGGAATCGTGGAGAACCGTACACACCGTCACGATCAACCAAGGCGATGGCTGGCAACTCCAGTTCCTTCGCGCGAGACACCAAGTCTTCCGGACGCGAAGCTCCTTCGAGAAAACTGAATGCGGACGAAGAATGCAGCTCGACGTACTTCAATCGTAGATTCCTTCCACGAACCAGCGCTTCGCGCGCAGGTCCTTGTAGACGCGGTACAGCGCAGTCTCTTCTTCACTTTCCCGGCTACTTTCGGATTGAACTCTCTGACGCAACGGCCGCACCTTGATGTCCCATTCATCGCGTGCCCACTTCGTTTCCGACCACCAGTCACCTTTCGTTCTCCACGGTCCAGCGAATGCCATGATTCGCCTGCGCGCGCCTTCACAACCGAGAAACGCCGGCTTTCCTTCCTGAAACTCCACGGTCGCCGGAAGCGGAGGTCGGTAAATTCGCATTGCCGCGGTTGGTCGTTTTGCCGTGGGTGAGTGCTTCTCTTTCATTTCCGGCAAAACAAAACGCTTCTGCTGAAACGCATTGGGACTGTGCGTATCAAGGAGGACGGGCACACCCACGCGTTTTTCTCCCACTGTGTTTTGAATTCGTGCGAGCGTGACTTCCAGACGCCCCGGATCGGGAGAGAGCGGCAGGAACAGCCCGAGCTGCTGCGTGGGTGGCTTCACGGGAATCGCCAACATGCGAACGACGGTGACAGGCAAAGAGGGAGGGTGCTTCTCAAGGTCGAGCTGCAAGAGTTTCAGAAGGAGTTTGCTATCTCGCGCCGGAACCGGGAGCCGAATCGTCCGAATGTGAAAGATTGGTTCCTTCGTGCGTGAGTCGTTGCGTTCCAGCGTGAGCGTAACTTTGATCTCTCCGATGGCGAGAATGTGCATACGCAGCCGCGCGCACAACTGTTCGAGAAGCCGATTCAGAACGAAAAGCAATGGCTCCAGCAATTCCACCGGAGAGTCCAGGTCCATGTGCTCTTCGAAATTCGAGGGGAACTCTTTGGCGATTAGCGGTTGATCGTCCGCGCCCCGTGCCAAACGCCACCAGTGGAGCCCTTCCTGTCCTAGCCGCTCCACAATGGCGACTTCGGGAAGGGCCGCAAATTCCGCGCAGGTGTGAATACCCCAACGCTTGAATGTCTCAACGAACTCCAAAGGAATTCGGAGAGCTTCGAGCGAAAGTCTTCCGATTTGAAGACCTTCCTCTCCGGCAGGAATCACCGTGACACCGGTGAAACCTTGTGCGGCGCAAACCGCGGCTAGAGGACTTCCGGCGACCGCGACGTTTGTCTCAAATCCGACTTCTGAGGCAACACGTCTCAAGTCCTGCGCGATTTTTTCACGAGAACCAAAAAGCTTTTCGCAGCCGGCAATGTCGAGCAACGCTGTATCCGAAAAATCCTGCTCCTCACGCTTTGCTCCATCCTCGACGCGCGGAGAAATCGTCCACGCACAATCGAGAAGTGCGGCAGACGCCGTCACTTCCTGCGAAGGCGAACGCCATCGACAGACGATCCCTTTGAAAGCTTCCGCCTGCACTTTCGTCATCCCGGTTTCGACGCCCAGGTTTCGCGCCTCGCGGTTGACGGCGAATACTTTCGTCAGCGGAGGAGCACCCGCAAGGATCGCAACCAGTTTGCCCCGAAGTTCCGGCTCAAGACGAACGACGGCCTGCACGGGAAAATCCGGAACGAATAGACATGCGAAAGCCAACGTGCGTCCCCTGAACTTGGTAGAGGGAAGGGAAACAAACCGGACCTTCTAGCGGCTTATGGTGTGTGCGTCTTCCAGCGAGCGAAATCGGCGGGTTGCGAAAACACTCGTGAACGTGTCACTTCTCCCTGAACTTCAAACCCTTCCAACGTCGAAACTCCGGTTTCAACGCTGGCCGCGGCACGGCTCCAGTTGTCTATTCTTCGCTGGCACCGGAGAACCAGCGAAGCGCAGCTTTTCGCGCAGGACTCTTCTCCAAGCAAAAGCAGGATCGTCGGTGTGTTCTCAATCGCTCGCCGAAAACGAAACCATGTGCTCAACTCGATGCGACGTGCATCCACCCAGGAGATTCCACCGAGATCGAAGACAACAACGCCCCATCCTCCGCCGTGCAACAGCAGGTCGGTTGTTTTCAGCGCTTGTTCAAGACGCTTCCACGGCTTCACGCTTCTGCCACCGGTTCGCACTAGAGGCGGAGGATTGGATTCGCGAAGTGACGGCAAAGATCGTTGAGGCCGAAAACCTCGCCGCGGAAGTTCTCTGTCTCGTTCGACTTGCTCTCCCGCACAACGCGCGACGACATGGAGTTGCGCCGACTCTGCAAATGCGGCTTGCTTTCCTACCAGAGACGGAATGGCCTTATCGACTCCACGCATCGATTCTCGCGGATGCCGCCAACCATGTACTGGCGTTGGCTTCTTGCTCGCGGAATCGAGATCGCGAGTTTTTCTTATTTCTTTGTCCGCAGGAGCAAAGTACGAGGACGTCTTGAGATCCGGTCCTCGGTCCTCTGTTTCTCCGCATCGAACCCAAAGCAATCGCGGAAGTTCCACTCCCGCAGCCGCAAGTGAAACGGGGTTGAGAGAATCCGACACATCGACGAACGCACAGGCCTCCTGTCGTTCTGTGGCTTGCGCCAGCAAAGAGAAAGCGAGGCTCGTCCGCCCTGAGGAGGCAGGCCCGCATAATTCAACCAGCGACCCACGCGGAAAACCCCCACCGAGCACCGCATCAAGTTCCGTGACTCCGCTCGGCTGGAACTCCACGGACGCGCGGTTCTGGAATCCTTCCAGCCCCCTTCCGATGAGACCTGTATCGAGTTTTCCGTGCTTCCGCGAGAGGGCAATCATAGCAGTTTGTCTATTCGCTGTATGTTCGCCTACCGCTAGATTCTCGTCCGCAAGTGGGGAATTGTCAACAGGCTGGCGCGTCATTGGGTAGCGGATGAAGTTGCAGGAAGGAGGCTGCGGCATCGCGGGCACGTCCCGCGATTTCGCGGGGGTTCGGTCGCTCGGCGACGCCGAGCAGCAGGCTGACCATCAAATCGCGCCAGAGCAACCCGGCGAACTGCTCGGCAAGTTCGGCAGGACGGCCCGTGAGCAGTCCGGACGCTTGGGCCCCGGCCATGATTTTACGCAAGGCGGCGCGGCTTGCCTCGCGTCCTATAGAGTTGAGCGCACGCGCCACTTCGGGGGCCTGGACCGCCTCGGCGATCGCCAGTCGGAATAACGCAATGACCGTGGGATCGCTTATCTCGCGGACGAGCTTTGTCCCGAAGGAAGCCAGCACCTGCTCTAGGATCTCGCGATCACGCATCACGGGCAGGTCAGCAGGCACGTCCAGTCGCTTGGCGCGCTCGGTGATGCAGGCGATCAGCATTTCCTGTTTGTTGCCGACTACCGCGTAGAGCTCTCGCTTCGAAACGCGCGCGCGCGTGGCGATCTCAAGCGTGCTGGACGTTGCGTAGCCGTTCTTCATGAACGCCTCAAAGGCCGCGTCAAGGATGCGCGCGCGCACCGCGGTTTCGTCGCCGCCTTCCTGGCGGCGTTTTGACCTCGCTGCCCTAGCCATCACCGCCTCCTTAACGACGCGGGTACCGTATAGTACCACACGGGAGTGGTCTGCGTTTGGCTTGCCGGCAGGGAAAAAGTTGCGATTCGTGAAACTTTCGCCAAGTTCTTGCGTCTTATCAGTGTGTGGTACCCACTGGTACCAACACAAGATCCAAATTCCGTGAGGAATCAAAGGAGCTGAACAATGAAGATTGAAATGTTTTACCTGCTGCTGGGGTTCGCGACGGTCCTGGCGCCCCTGGCGCAAGGCCAGTCCACGCCGCCGCAGCCCAAGATCACCGGCGTGCTGACGATCCTTACGCCAAAACAGGGGGTTACGGTCGAGCAAATCATGAAAATCATGCCCGCCGAAATTCGTGCGACCGTTCCCCTGTATCTCGACGGCAAGATTCAGCAGTGGTTCACGCGCGGCGACGGCCGGGGCGTCATTTTCATACTGAACTGCAAGGACGTGACGGAGGCGCGAGCCCTCATGGAAAGCCTGCCTCTCTCGAAGGAAAACCTCGTGGACGAGCAGTTCATTCCGGTCGGGCCACTCCTGCCGCTCGGGATACTATTGCGAGATAGCCCGGCCAATAAGTGAACTCGGCCATGGAGCGTCCCCCTGTTCAGCGGACTTTGGTGCGAGACAGCGCAGACATTTCCTCGCATTCAGGAAGGAACCCAATCAATTTCAGGAGTTCGACACATTTCAAGAAGTGGTAGCCCGAATTGCACCGGAAAGGATCGATCATGCCATCTCCAGTTTTGTTCGGAATCAGTGTTGCGTTTGGCTTGGCTGTTTGGGGAGCAGTAGCGTGGCACTATATTTGGCCAGCGCTAAGGGAACGCCCCAGCCCCGAGAATCTGAAGCCCATCTTACTGCTGCATGGGTTCAGGTTTCTCGGATTAGCATTTGTGGTGCCGGGTGTTGTATCTCCAGAATTACCTACCACATTCGCTCAACCAATAGCTTACGGTGATCTCATAAGCGCCATTCTGGCTTTGCTCGCCCTGGCTACCCTGGGAACCCAGACGGGGACAGTGCTGACCTGGGTTTTCAATACCTTCGGAACTGCCGACCTGCTCTTCGCCTTTTACCTGGGAAGCCGCATATCACTCCCAGATACCCAAGGCTTGTTAGGTGCTGGTTATTTCATCTTGACTGCCTACGTGCCTCTGCTTCTCATAACCCATGGCTTGGCATTCCGAATACTGCTACGAGCCAAGGCTGTCGCGCCGTCACCGAGCAAAGTACGTACCGCTTGACCCAGAACGGTTTGTGGTTAGGTAAAAAGAGCCGGTGGGGCAGTTGGGCGCCACGTACGCTATCCCGGTTATCTATGTGCCCGTGCTGATGATTACGCACGTCGTCGCATTCTATTTGCTGCTGCGTCCTCAGCCCAAGACGGTTCGAGCCCTTGCAGGCGATGCGGCGGCATCTTAGAGTCCCCGCGTGTGTGTTCAGAAGCAGTTGAAGCTAGAAGAGGCGCGCCTGTATGGGAGTGTCTAAAGTGACCGGCGTCGCGGACTCCGCACCCTCATTCTGCGAATTGTTGAGCTTCGTACTGACAGGATAGCACCGCATTTGAGCTACGTCGTATGGCTTGAGACTGTCACGAATGGCGTCGAAGTCCGTTACATCGGGATCAAGCCAGACATCGTACTTGTCCGGTGTCACAATGACGGGCATACGGTCGTGCATATCGGCTACGAGAGAATTAGGTGTCGTTGTGAGAATCGTGCAACTCTCGATGATTTCTCCATCGGGACTCCTCCACTGATCCCAAAGTCCGCCGAACGCAAAGACCTCGCCTTCACCAACCTCAAAACAGTAAGGCTGCTTCACTGATCCCATTTTCTGCCACTCGTAGAATCCATCCGCAGGGATAAGGCATCGCTTCGTCAAGATCGACTGTCGAAATGCCGGCGTCGTCGTGACTGTCTCCGACCGGGCATTGAGAGTTCTACTTCCGATGGTCATGTCTTTCGCCCAGGAGGGAATGAGTCCCCAACGCATGGTTGTGAACTTGCGAGTTTTCCTGCCGTGCTCTTTGCGGACCGTCACCACAGGCTGCGTTGGAGCAATGTTGTAGCGAGGACGGTCCTCGATTTCATCCGACGCTTGGAATCGCTCGGCCAAATACTGCTTCGAGTGCGTCAATCGGTATCTGTTACACACCAGTTTATTGTCGCAGATTCCGAAGCGGTCCTACTCGCCTGCGGCGTACACGCTGGCGAAAAACTCTGGATTATCACTGAATCAGACCGCCCAGTGGCCCCGCGCTTGTTACCTGACGAGTATTAAACCCAAACCAATTCTGAGAAAAGGAGACGAATCGAAATGAACGCAACAATGGTGGCAAGCGGAACGAAAACCGAACAGCCAGCAGTTTCGGCAATTCAGGACATTCCACTAGAAAACATCCGCGAATCCAACAGCAACCCACGGAGGGTCTTCGATGAAACTCAACTCCGAGAGTTGGCGGCCAACATCCAAACGCACGGTGTCCTGCAGGCGATTCTTGTGCGCCCGTCGCAAGATGCTGCGAACGGTGTGTATGAACTCGTCGCTGGCGCCCGCCGTTTTCGTGCGTCGAAGTTGGCCGGCAAGAGAACGATCCCGGCAACGGTGCGAAACCTGACGGATGCCGAAGCGCAAGAAATTCGCTTAATTGAAAATCTGCAGCGAACAAATATACACGAGCTGGACGAGGGAATCGGTTATCGCTCGTTGATGGACTTGAGGCCGGACTTCTACACGGTGGAGACGATCGCCGCGCAGGTTGCCAAAAGCCCATCCTACGTGAAAGGTCGCATTTCCCTCACCCTACTGATCCCGGGCGCGCAAACCGCGTTTTACGACGGCAAGCTCTCTGTCGCCCACGGGTTGGAGATTGCGAGACTTCAGCCGATGGACCAAGCGAAGGCCCTGATGGAATGTTTTCCCGGTCATCGCAGCACAGATTCGATCCTAAAGGACCGCAAGGCAGAGGCCGTGACGGTACGACAGCTTCGCCAATGGATCGAACGCGAAATTCACCTCGACTTGAAAAATGCGCCATTCGATACGGAGGACGCGAATCTGCTGCCTGCAGCGGGCGCGTGTTCGACATGCCCAAAACGGACTGGGAATAATCCGCTGCTCTTCCCGGAGATCAAGAACCGGTCCTTGTGCACCGATCCGGCTTGCCATCACGCGAAGGTCCAAGCGTTCGTGCAGCTGCGAGTTGGCCCCTTAGCAAAAGAAGGGACGAAGCCCGTTCAGATTTCGGAGAGCCCTTCCTGGCAGGTCCTCAGCAGAGCGCCCGACACGCTCTACGAGGGTCAGTATCGGCGTGCAGAACGCGAGGGGGAGTGTCCGCATACCCAGGTTGCAGTCGTCGTAGACGGCCGCAAAGCGGGGACAGTCATTCACGTTTGCACAGACGAAAAGTGTAGGACCCATCGCCAATTCTCTCACTACGAAATCTCGCCGCAGGAGAGAGAACAGCGCCGAAAGCTTGCGTTTGCGGTCCGGGTCCAGAAGGAAGCACGTTCGCGCATTCTGCTGGCTGTTCGACAGAAGCTCCCGGCCGCATTGGCGCGCGCGGACTTCGAGATGGTTGCGCTGGATTACTTCCGCCGCCTGGGTCACGACAATCATCACCGACTGTTCCAGGTCTACGGCTGGGAAGAGAAGAAGACGAAGACATCTTGGGGTGGGAATACGGTCAACCACGAGAAACTGGCGGAGGCTCGCATCCACGTAATGACCGCGGCCGATCTTAACCGCTTCATGGTGACTTGCGCACTCGTGCCGGACCTCTATTGTCCAGGCTACAGTTCCGCGGAGACGCTTTCAAAGGAATCGAATCTCATCCGAGCTGCTGTTCGCTACAAAGTGGACGCATCTAAAGTCACTACTCAGGTCACCGCGGATCTGTCACCCAAGAGGAGTGCTACTAGGCACAAGGCGCGCCTCGCCGCGAGCAGGCGCACGCGCCAGACGGCCAAAAGCCCGGTAAGCTGACGCTCAAACCTACTCTGGACTGTTCCGCGAAATGTTAGTCAGAAGTCATGCGATTAACGAAAAAACGCTATCCGCCATGCCTGCTACCTTCGTTCGATTGAATCCAATGGCTTTAGCTCGCGACCATGTCGTTCAGGGTCACGCTCGGGTAAGAGGAGCGGCCTCTTGATAACTGCATCGGTGAAGCCGAGGTTGTAAGGTCGACGCAGACAGCCTAGCGGGATCTACGTCGGGGAGGTTCTTGAGGTTAGCGGCTAGGACGCACAACAAAGGTTTCTTCGACTATCGCGTCGTTCACTCAAGCGTGCACTTAAGCACGAGACCGGCCATGGCAGCTCAAGACCATCGTTCCGCATCAAGATCGCAACCAACCTCCTGAGCCAAGGGGTTCTTGCCTTTGCCTGATTCTGCTACACTTTCTTCGATTGCAGCACCGCGTCAGAGAAGGGGCAAATCTCTGGCAAGGCGCAAATATCAGCAGGGCTATGTATTCCAAAAGAATCGAACGAAATCCAACCCGTGGCTCAAGGATGCTCCTGCCTATGTACAGTTCTGGCGGGACATTCCTGGGCAAGAGAATCCGAAGCGAGATGTTGTCGCTATCGGTATCTGCCGCACCCGCACGATTGCCGAACGCCGCGCGGCCGAGAGGCTCGAACAGCTCGGCATCAACTCTGCGCAGACGTTCACCGAGTCAACCTGTTCCATCACCTTCCGACAACAAGGGGAAATCTGGCTCCAGTTCCTCGCAAACCGTAAACGCAATCCACTCGAACAGACGACGATCGATACGCGCCGATACGCCCTGGACAAGTGGATCTATCCCTTCTTCGAGGGCCGGTTGCTTGCCGACATCAGCAACCGCGCCGTAAAGGAACTGGTCGAAAAGATGAGCGCATCTCTGTCCGCTGCCTCCATCCGCGACTACGTGAACATCGTCAAGGGTGTGGTGGCCTCGGCAATCAATGAGGACGGCCAGGAACTCTTTCCGCGCAAGTGGAACGAGGAGTACATCGACGCCCCGCTGATTGACGCGCAGCGCCAACCCTCGGCAACGAGTGATGGCGTCAAGGCCATCGTCGCTGTGGCGAAAGGGCAGTATCAGATGCTCTACGCTCTACTCGCCGGCTGCGGTCCCCTCCGGGCCGGAGAAGCGTTGGGGCTCGAGATCGACAAGCACATCTCCTCCGACTTCCGCACACTGACCGTCACGCAGAAAGCCAAGCGTGGCATCATCCAGCCATACTTAAAGACCAAGAACGGCATCCGCGAGGTAGACCTTTGCCCATCACTCGCGGCAATGCTCAAGGAATACGCGGGCCTTCGCACGTCTGGTCTGCTTTTCTGCACGAGCACTGGCGCCCAACTCCTGCAGGCGAATACTCTCCAAGACAGCCTCCACCCCATCCTCGACGAGATGAAACACGTCAAGGGCGGCTTTAACATCTTCCGGCGCTTCCGCATCACTCACCTTGAGAAATCTGATTGCCCAGAGGCTCTCAAGCATTTTTGGAGCGGACACGCACCGGCGCACGTATCCGAGAGGTACGTGAAACTTCTCAACGACCGTGCTTACCGTTTGGATTGGGCCGAGCGTCTGGGAACGGGGTTTCTGCTTCCAGTTGGCCAACCTGGCCTACTGCATCTGGTACGGAAAACTGCGTAAGTTATTGAAACGATGGTGGACGAGAGGGGATTCGAACCCCCGCCCTCCTCGTTGCGAACGAGGCGCTCTCCCAGCTGAGCTACTCGCCCACGAGCAGCTCAGCAATTTTAGCAAACGCCCAAGTACTTGCCAACACGCGTTCCACTGCTCATAAACAAACAAAGCCGCAGCCCCTGTCCCGGCTCGCCCGGGATGCTGCACCCTTGATTTAGAAAACGTGCTTTGCGACTGAGCCTTACGGCTGCTCGAGCGTTCCGCCCGCGCGTTGGGCCACGATCTTCTTGGCACTCTGATACAGTGCCCTTGCCTCCGGAATCGCCTCGACGGCTTTCTGAACTTGCGGATCGGCCTCCAGCAGAACCTTGAAGCCTTCCTGCTGGTTGAACGCCGACATGAACACTTCCTGCTTGATCTTCCGCTTGATCC
>Ga0209648_10000845_pt1 | contig 24288 bp, 22 predicted proteins | sample GraSoi2013_115cm_FD_185830 | JGI IMG/M metagenome (GOLD analysis project Ga0209648, IMG submission 185830) | Grasslands soil microbial communities from the Angelo Coastal Reserve, California, USA - Sample 9_17_2013_115cm (SPAdes) (version 2) | ecosystem: Environmental > Terrestrial > Soil >... | reverse complement strand
TTTCAGGCCCCGCCTCGCGGCGAGTGTTATTTCACCCTTGCGCTTCACTAACCCTTCGTCTCCATCAGACTGGGTAGAGGGCTTTCACCTCCTAGCTGTTGAACATGCTTGGCACACACATGGGGGGACGGACGCCCTCGCCCGTCCAGGCCGAGCAAGCTCGGCACAACCTTATCGCGAAGATCAGCGCATTGGAAGCTTCACACCCTTCTCCCTTGCGAACTCCCTCGCCTCTCCATACCCCGCGTCCGCGTGCCGAATGATTCCCATTCCCGGATCGGTCGTCAGTACGCGTTCAATTCGTTTCGCCATGGCTTCAGTTCCGTCCGCAACTGTGACCTGGCCGGCGTGAAGCGAATAGCCGATCCCAACGCCACCGCCGTTGTGGATTGAAACCCACGATGCTCCGGCCGCGGTGTTCAGTAAAGCATTCAGCAACGGCCAGTCGGCAACCGCGTCGCTTCCGTCTTTCATGCTTTCGGTTTCGCGGAAGGGAGACGCGACTGAGCCGCAATCCAGGTGATCACGCCCCATCACAATTGGCGCTTTCAACTTCCCTCTCTTCACCAGGTCGTTGATCGCCAGCCCGAACTGCGCGCGCTCGCCGTATCCCAGCCAGCAAATCCGCGCCGGCAGCCCCTGAAACTTAATCCGCTTGCGCGCCAGATCAATCCAGCGGCGAAGAATGCGATTTTCGGGAAACAACTCGAGCACCAGATCGTCGGTTACGTGAATGTCCGAAGGCTCGCCCGAAAGCGCCACCCAGCGGAACGGGCCGCGCCCTTCGCAGAACAGAGGCCGAATGTAGGCCGGCACGAATCCTGGAAAATCGTAGGCGTCTTTCACGCCACGCTGGAAGGCGAATGTCCGGATGTTATTTCCATAGTCGAACGTGACTGCGCCCATTTTTTTTAGCCGCAGCATGCCCTCCACATGACGCGCAATTGCGTCCAGCGATTTTTCCTCATACGCTCTCGCATCACGTTTCCGCAGTTCGAGCGCGTCGGCAAGCGACATCCCATTCGGCACATATCCATTCAGCGGATCGTGCGCAGAAGTCTGATCAGTCAGAATGTCCGGCACCACGCCGCGTTCGGCCAGCTCGGGAATAGTGTCGGCGCAGTTCCCTACCAACCCGACGGAAACATTTTCCTTTTTCCGGACCGAGTTCTTCAGGATGCGCAGCGCTTCATCAAGCGTATTGACCATGAAGTCGCAATATCCAGTCTTGAGCCGCTTCTTGATGCGTTCTGGATCAACATCAATTCCCAGGAACGCCGCGCCAGTCATGGTGGCCGCGAGCGGCTGCGCTCCGCCCATGCCGCCCATGCCGCCGCTCACGATCAATTTGCCGGCAAGGTCTCCGCCAAAATTTTTCTCTCCGGCTGCCGCGAAAGTCTCGAATGTGCCTTCGACAATCCCCTGCGAGCCAATATAGATCCACGAGCCGGCAGTCATTTGTCCATACATCATTAGTCCGGCGCGTTCGAGTTCATTGAATTTCTCCCAATTCGACCAGTGTCCGACCAGATTTGAATTTGCGATCAATACTCGCGGTGCGTACTCGTGGGTCTTGAAAACACCAACCGGCTTGCCGGATTGGACCAGCAATGTCTCGTCATTTTCCAGTTGTTTCAGCGACCGGACGATGGCGTGGTAACAATCCCAATTGCGCGCGGCTTTTCCGGTCCCGCCGTACACCACCAGATCGCGAGGCCGCTCACCGACTTCTTCGTCCAGATTGTTCATCAGCATGCGCATCGCGGCTTCCTGCTGCCATCCTTTGCAGGAAAGAACGGTGCCGCGAGGCGCGCGGATGGGAATGTAGGAGGAGACTTCAGTTTCTACTGGCATGAATAAATGGTAGTGCTTAATGCGACGGCACGCCAGAGAGGGGTCTCAGAGTACGCGTGCGACACACACGGAATCCATGTCATCCCGAGCTCGTCTGCCGAAGGCGAGCGAGAGAGGTCTCACGTCAGATTGCACTTGCTCTATTGATGCGGTCGGCATGCTGGGAAGTAGCGCGCAATCGCTGATCTTAGTCCCGCATGCACCGGAAGAGACGAGTGCGCATCGTAAGGTCCTCTCTCGCCTGCCTTCGGCAGGCAAGCTCGGGATGACATTGGGGGATTTAAAGCAGAAGCTCGTGAAACCCGAGATGATAGATCCAGCCAACGACTGCCTCACCATGTGTTGTATGCGGTGCCGTTCGTCCCGATCTGCGATGACGAACTATGCACGTCATCGATGCCGCCCTCGTCCTGCTGATCTGGCGAACTGATCGTGTCCTCGGCTTGTTCGACCGCCCAGTCTGCCTGGCCGGTCATAGGATCTACAGGAATCTGCTTCATGTAATTCGCCTGAATCAGGTCTTCAAGTGATTGTGGGGCCTTCTGCTTGTCGAGGGTGTACTGAGAAATTAATGAACGCAAGGTGAAAAGATCTTGCCGCATCACCGACTCCCGCGCACGCTTGATCGATGCAGTGTACTGCGGCACCGCGATCGAGACCAGGATCAGCATGATGCTGATCACAATCATCAACTCCAGCAGCGTAAAGCCGCGGCTCCGGTTGGTCTTCGATGCAGATCTCGATCTCATTTACCAATCCTTGTACTTAGTGCCGTCGAGCCCGGTCGCGTTCGATTTCGTGTAAACATCAAAAACGTTGTTCCCGTCCCAGGAGTCAGATTTAGGATCATCCTGCATGGAGCGAAGCCCCCAATCGGTATCTCCAGTCATCGGATCTATCGGAATCCGGCGCAGAAACTTCAGCTTCTTTGTGGCAACGTCGACTCCGTTGACTAGTGTGTCCAGGTCGGGCGGATATCCTTCCGATCCGACCTTGATCTGGAATGCCCCGCGGTCCGCCGCGTCTTTGTAGCGATCAATAGCGTCACGCATCTCCCACAGATCGTGGCGCAGTTCGCGTTCCTTTTCCCGCTTGATGGTCACTCGCGCCATGGGAATGGCCATTCCGGTCAGGATGAGCAGGATGGTCGTGGCCACGATCAGTTCAATGAGCGTAAATCCGCGTGTATTTCGCATCTTCTCTTTGAACGGTCTGGATCTCAGGAGTTGCATAGAAATTAGCTGTCAGCTCTTAGCTATTAGCGCTTAGCCAAAACTGGCTTCTTACAGGAAGCAAACAGTGTGGCCGTCTAGTGGCCTTGATTCTGCTAATAGCTAAGGACGAGTGGCTAAGGCTGCTCTTATTGAATTGTAACCGTTGCGGTGGCGCCATTCACAGGCAGCGCCTGCATGGCTGGATCGCGAGCTCCGCCTTTGGAAATCGTAAGCGAGCCCTGCCCTGCCGCCTTCGCCATGAAGGTCAGAGTCACCACCGCCCCTTGTCCGGAAACTCCGGAAGCGCCGGGTGGACGCGTCGCCGTCACCTGCAGCGTTCCCGCAGTGTCATCGTCGCGATGCACCAGGGCAACGGCTTGCCCATCCTGCGAAAGCAAATTCCCATTCGAGACGTTTGCCACCTGCAGAAGTTTCGGATCGTAGGAAAGCTGAAGCGGTACTGAGTAGACGTTTTGTGCGCCGTTCAGCAACACGTTTACGGTGAATGTGGAACCTACGGGCTGGGTCATGCTCGGTGGATCGAAGGCAAAGCTCGCCTGTGCCCCTCCTCGCTGGGTCAACTGAGGCATCGGCTGAGCAGAGCTCACCGGAGGAGGCTGCGGGACCGCAACTGAGCCAGCCCCGGAAGCTGGGCCCGGGGTCTGCGCCGCCGGAGCAGTGTGGCTGGTGCGATGCAATCCGATGGCGCTGGCCGTGCCCACATCAATCGCTTCTTCATTCAACGCGCTCAGTACCTGGCGACGAACAATGTGCGGGATCAGAACGAAAACTGTCTCGGTTTCGGAGTGCTCGGTGGCAGTCTGCCCGAAGAGATATTTAAGCAGCGGAATTTGCGCGAGTCCAGGAATTCCGGTCAGGCTCTTGCTCTCAAGTTCCTCCAGCATTCCGCCCATCAAGTTCGCTTCTCCCTCGCGTAGGCGCACTTCGTGCTCGATCTTTCTCTGACCGATAATCGGCTGCTCAATGCCGCCAATGTTGGCGTTTCCGGTCACGGAGGAGATATCCATCGCCACTTTCAAGGTGACGTCGCCGTTGGCATGGACCCTCGGGGTAACGTCAACGTTCACGCCGACATCCAGGTACTGGAATTGAGTATTGACCAGAGGATTGATTCCGACTCCGCCTATGCCCGGCTGAAACGAGCCCGTAGCCACGGGCACACGATCGCCGATCTTAAGCGAGGCCTTCTGGCCATCGACCGCGCGAATTTGCGGGTTCTGAATTAGCTTAGTGTTGCTGTCGGAAAACAATGCGCTGATGGTCGCGGGAGTGATCGTCACCTGGAAATCAGTCGCATTGAGGTTTGCCAATGAGTTCAGATTGATAGAACCGCCCGAAGAAGTAGGCGTGCTGGTGTTGGACGAAGTGTTGTTTGAGCTATTGTTAGAGTTATTCGTATTGGAATTGTTCGTGGTCGTCACGTTGGGTTGCAGCTGCACCGTCATGCTGGTCGGCGGATTGACTCCGAGTGTGCGCTTCTTGTCGCGGCTGATCTGCATCACCGCCACATCGACCACAACTTCCGGCTTGGACTTGTCGAGGTCACTGACCAGTTTGTGCGCCAGCGCAACCTGATCGGGAGTGCCGCGCACCACGATGGCGCCTTCGGACGGCAGCGGTTGAATGCGGGAAATTTCCAGTATCTGACGCAACGCGTTCACCACGTCCTGTAATTCGGTGGGCTGCGAGAGGTTGGAGAGATAAAAAGTCTTGATGACGCTCTGTTCCAGGTCCTTGCGCTTGGCCGGGTTGTCGGCGGCCACAAAAATCGTATTAGGCGTGACCGGGCGCCAGAAGGTCTTCGATTCGAGAGCAACAATCTCTAATGCTTCTTCCAGCGAAACCGAGTTCAGCTCGGCTTTAATCCGGCGCGAAGTGTAGTCCGGATCAAACAGCACGTTGATTCCCGCTAGCTTTCCGATGGTCTCGTAAATCACTTTGCTGTCTTCTGTAATCTTCAGATTGATGGGAACGTTGGGGATTGCTCCGAGCTCGACCGGACCGCTGGCTTGTTGCAATCTTCTCTCCAGCACGCTGGGTTCGCGGACCGTAGCCGCTGGTCCCGGAGCCTGGGCCGCCTGCATCATCTGTTTGGTGACCTGGATTTCTTGCTTTGCGATCGCACTGGCGGGGTCAATCTCGGCGGCTTTCTGGAACTCAGTTAGAGCTTCTTCCAGCCTTCCCGCCTCCCGCAGCAGTTGGCCGCGATGTACATGCGAAGCGCCGGCCAGGAACCTTAAGCGCTCGTAGGCTGACCGATAGGAGACATCCTGCGGCTTCTGGTCGTAGGCCTGCTTGAAGAAGTCATACGCCTGTTCATAGTTCTGGCGCGCTTCGGCAATCTTGCCCTTGGCGTAAAGCGACTTGGCGCTTTCAGCAATGGCAGGAAGGATGAGCAACAAAAGAAGAGAGCAAATCAGCGCCGGGTGGATTGCGCGTTTCATCAATAAGTCCTCACAAGACATTCTTCTCACAGGGGTTGGGCTAACCCTGGGCGATCCAGTTGTCGAGAAAGCGCGATTATAGCATCGCTTGGTAACCATGCCGAAGTTACTGTTTCGCATGTATTTACACGATGGTGCTAGTACCAAAGGTCTTCGGTCGTCGGCCACTCGGTCGTCGGTATCTTAAAGGTTTTGCCCAAGACCGACAGCCGACGACCGAAGACCTTGCGCCTGTTACCCTATTCCCATGCCCCGGCAAGCCGCGCACCAGACGAAGCCCAATGCGGAGAAGAATCCCCGCCGCGATCCCACCGCCGCTGGGCAGAGAGATGCCGCTGTCAATAGGATCGCCTCACATAACTACTTCTTGCTGGAAAAATTTGAGACAGGGGTTGCCTTGACTGGTACAGAGGTCAAGGCTGTCCGTGCGGGCACAATTAACCTAAAAGATGCCTACGGTTTGATCAAGGATGGCGAAATATGGCTGCTCAACTGCCACATCGGCGCGTACGAGCACGGCAACATCTTCAACCATGCCCCCCTGCGGACTCGAAAATTGCTCATGCACAAAGAGGAGATCCGCAAGCTAATCGGCAAGACCCAGCAGAAGGGCCTGACCCTGATTCCTACCCGCATGTACTTCAAGAACGGCAGAGTAAAAGTTGAACTTGCCCTGGCTAAAGGCAAGCAGCTCTGGGACAAACGGGAAACCGAGCGCCGCCGGACCGCCGACCGGGAAGCAAGAGAAGCCATGGCGCGATCACGGAAGCAGTGACAAGGCACTTGTGTGAGCAACGTCTTCCAAGGCTCAGCGCTGGCTGGTTAAATGCTAGTCCACAAATACGACTGACTGCAGGCCTGAGATTTCAAAGCGTTTCCGGCAGCGCAGGTTCTTGCAGCCCATCACGTCATCCTTGCGCATCATGTAAGAACGGGCTTTGGCGAAACGAGCCCGGTCGCGCTCATCGGCGCGTCCCGAGAGTTGGCGCTTCTTGGTGCGCACCAACCAGGTGACCTCGTAGTCGGCCGACTGGTGGCAGTGTGGACAGTTCAGCGTGGCAGGCTTCCTCTCCGACCGTTCGTCAAAAAACTCTCGCTCTTCCATCGCCTTCAGCTCTCTTCGTGTGGCTGAAGCAATTATGGCATAAGCCAGCACGGCAGATCGGGTTACACTTCGAGCGATGGCCAAAAATAAGAAGCAGAAGAAGTTCTCCGCGGTGCAAGCCGTAAAAGAGCTGGCACGAGAACGGATCGGCGCGCCTGGGTCGGAACAGGTCGTCCCCGACCTGAAGAAGAAAAGAAAGTCCTCCCTCAAACACAAACCTACGCTGGGGCAGATGTTGCAGGAGCGCGAGTAGGGCCACGCGCACAAAAAAAGAGTCGGTATGGTTTTTGGTGAAAATGGCGATTTGGACGAAGCCGCTGGCGCGGCGGACGCTACCGCGTGTTCGTGGGCCAGCCGTTGTGGAGGGGTTGAGATAAGTTGGGTCACGGAAAAAGGAGGTCCCCGTGACCCAACTACGCAAAAAGATGCTGGAGGAACTCCAGGGTCGAAAATCACTGCGCATGTGCTTGGCTGGGTAGGGGAATCTGGAATTCAGCAGCAAACCGGTCAACCAGAAAAGCATCTTCGCCTGTCAGTTTCACGACGACACCTACGTCGACCTGCACGTGTCGAAGGCCAACTTTGAGAAGGCGGACGAGCCCTTATTCGCAAACGTGCTCAATTCCATGCACATCGCTAGTGTGTAAGAATCCAGCATGGAGTTGATGGAACAAGCGAGTCGTCTGTCTCTTCAGCACGATTACAAAGATGCAATCGGCCCCTACTCAAAGGCGCTGGAGCTTGAAAAAGTGAATCCGAAGCTGGAGAAACCTTTCTGGTATGTGCTGGTCGATAATCTCGGCATGTCCTACGGAATCACGGGCGATCTGCAGACAGCAAAGGAAACCTTCGACTACTGCGTCAGCAAGGATCCAACGTACCCCTCTTTTATTACAATTTGGCGTGCACCTATGCCGAAATGGACGACGCGGTACAGGCGGGCAGCTATCTGAAGAAGGCGTTCGACTATAAGGCGAACGCTCTGCAAGGCGAAACCATGCCTGATCCACGCACGGACGATTCGTTCAAGAAACTGATGAAGAACAAAGAATTTCGAGAATTGGCCGAAGCGCTCGCCCGATAGCGTTAGCACCCCACGAAAGTTCCGAACTGAATGGCGAAAGCAATGCACCGCCGGGCATAAGTGTTGATAACAGGCGACAGGCGATTACACCAGCTAACGCACACCCTTTATAAAAGTAGACGGTAGCCCCTCAATGTTCAATGACAGGGGCCTCACGCAGCTTGCAGTTCATCCAGAAGATCAGCCTTCAACTCTTCTTGCTTGGTAGCCGTGAGCTTGGCGCCACCCGAGGTGAGGTAGAAAACGTCAATCGCCATCTGACCTTCAGTGTCAATCAACGCAATCTCGATATTGCAGTCCTGATGGGAAAACCTGGAGCTGATTCTGTGGAGCAGGCCGAGACGGTCTTGAGCAATCACCTGTATCAGCGTGCTGCTGGCAGAACACTCATCATCGAATTCAATCCGGGTCTCTATCTTCACTTTGGCTACACTTTTCGATTCCGAGCGCACGCGGTCGCGCAACATGCGGTCGAGGTCCGTCTCGCCATCGACGACATCCGCAATGCTGCGCTGAAAGCGGTCCCACTCGGGGAGGTTCAACTCCAGTGTGCGAAAACGGTCAGTAAAGTAGAAAGTGTCCACCACCACTCCGGCCGCATCTGAGAAGGCGTCCGCCTTCACAATATTCATTCCCCAGGCAGCCAGTGAACCGGCGATTTTGGCGAAAAGGAAGGGGCGGTCTTGGGTCACGACTGTCAGCTCATACCAATGACGGCCGCGCGCCAGATGAAGCTGCACCGGCTCCTCAGACAATTGTCCAGCCATATCCAAGTGTTGCAGCACTTCTTCGGCGCGATAAGTCCGGAGGTAGCGCCTGGGCAGCCCTTCCAGAAACGACTTGATCTTCTTGGCCGACTTCGGAGCCAGCGCCTGCAGACGCGCGATGCTTTCATCCTTCTCTGTGTCGGCGTGCAAACGCCGATCCGCAGTCCGGCTCAGGCTGTTCGACGCGGCGATGTAGAGTTGCCAAACATTCTCCGCCTTCCAAGGAGTGAGTGCTTCCGGATTGACCGCTTTAATGTCAGCGTAGGTAAGTAGGCAGAGCATCTTCAAGCGCTCCGGCGTGCCTACCTTTTCTGCAAACGACTGAATGGTGGCGGGGTCATAAATGTCGCGCCGCAGGGTCGCTGAGATTTCCAAATGGCTGCCGATTAAGAAAGAAATCGTCTCGCGATCGGCGGCCTCGAGTCCCAGCCGCTCCATGCACTTGCTTGCGATTTCCAGGCTGGTCACCACGTGGTTTTCGCCGGGCACGCCCTTGCCAACGTCGTGTAGCAGGAGAGCGAGATAGAGAAGCTCAGGCCTCTCCAACTCCTCCAGCAGGCGGCCGTACCTCTGGTCCCACTCCGAATTGGCCTGGCGGGCACGGTGCAGGCACTCAATGGCGAGGAAGGAATGTTCGTCTACCGTGAAGCGATGATAGAAATCCCGTACTACGAGTGAATCAATCAGCTTGAGCTCGGGCAAAAGGATCGTGAGCAGTCCGAGAGAATGCATGGCCCGCAGCGCCTCGGCAGCATGGGGCTCAACCAGCACCGACTGCAGATAACGCCAGCTCTGGGTTCCCGAAGGAGGCGCCTCCGCTAATGCCGGCAAAACGTGTTCGATCCGGCTTTCGGTGGACATCGCGAGCTTTAAACCGTGATGCGCAGCAAAGCTGAATATCCGGAAAAGAAGCTCAGGATCGCAAATCGCGGAAGGTTGTTGCAGGTAAATCAAGCCATCGACAACCGAGAAGTCGATATTGGAAAGCCGGGAGCGCCAGTTCTGAAAATGGCGATAGAGTGATGATCGCGCCGCCGGGACAGACTCCAGCAAGCGCAAACACTCGTAATGCACTGCGCGCGCATGGCGAAAATAAATTCTCATCCAGGCGGCCGCATCCAGTTGCTGTGCGCCATTTATGCCAATCCCATGCGCGGCGGCTTCGTCCTGCGACTCCCATGCGAGCATATTGTCATCGCGGCCCTGGCGGTAATGGAGGAACGCGCGAACCGAACTGAGGAACTCCAGCGCTGGCGCAAATTTGTGTTGCGCGGAATCTGGCAACAGCGATTCCGGCGCCGGCCATCTCCGCTCCTTGTCAATCGCCGCAAGCAACGCCATCCAGCAGGCCACGTTGTAGTCACGCAAGCCTCCGGGGGCCTCTTTGACATTCGGTTCCAGGTGAAACACCGTGTTTCCGTACTTCGCGTGCCGGGAGCGGGTTACTTCCGCAAGCTGCTGAATTATGTAGTTCCCTTCCCGCAGAAAGAACTTCGGCAGGAGCTTGTCGTGCAAGCGGAGAAACAGCTCAGGGTCTCCAGCCACAGGCCGGCAATCGAGCAGCGAAATAGTGAATTCCACGTTCTGCGGATCGAATTGGTCGCACTCCGACAGGGTGCGCGTGGTCGGCCCCAGCTTCATGCGCAAGTCCCAGAGTTCCTGGCAAAACGTCCTGATCGGATCCCGCAAGCCATCCTCGGTGCTTCGGTCGGCATGCAAAAAGAGGATGTCAACATCCGAATGAGGAAACAAAACGCGCCTGCCGAAGCCGCCTAGCGCTACCAGCGCAAAGTTCTTGAGATCTCCGCCCCCGGGGCAGATGATTTCGTTCCAGAGGCGGAGCAGGATTTTTTCCACCAGCTCGGTTCTCTGGGCAATGGCGGCCAAACCGTCGCCCCCGGCGGCAAATTCCTGCTGAATGCGCGTGGATTCGCTCAAGTAAAGTTCGCGGAGTTCAGTGCGCAACGTGGCTGCTGTTGTACTCATCTCTTGAGGCGTATCCGGCCTGAATGGAAAGCACCCCGCACCGAGGCGGGGGCGCATCTCCACTCCTGCCACTCCCATACTATTGAAATCGAAACTATTTATGGGGGCAATCAGGTTTGGTTATTCGCCGCCGGGACAAGATCCAGGAACCCACACAAAATGGTACAGGCGAGAACCTACCTCAACGACTGGCGATTAAAAGGTTTAGTCTTTGATCAATGACCGGGCTGATTTCTACTTCACTTCTTTTGTGCGACTTCGATGCGCGCCTGTGCAGCTCTTATCTTCCCTGTCGCGTGCGAAACGTCCTCTTCGGTTTGCGCTGATTTCAGCGATTCCTCCGCCCGCGCCAGGGATTGCTGTGCCCGGGACACATCGATCTCATCGGCGCGCTCCACGGTTTCAGCGAGCACGGTCACGCGATCCGGGAGTACTTCCGCAAATCCCCAAGCCACGGCGAACCGATGAGATTGGCCACCGGCACGATAGTTAATTTCGCCCGCGCCCAACTCTGTGATCAGCGGAGCATGACCCGGCAGGACACCAAGGTAGCCATTCCGTCCGGGAATCTGAATTTCCTCGGCAACGTCGCGGACGACCATCTTCTCGGGCGTCACAATTTCGAGTTCGAAAGAATCATACATTGTTCATCGGTCATTCGTCGTTGGTCGTTGGTCGTCGGCAACCCCGGATGCTGATCTGCTTTGTCCTTTGTCCGTAACTCCGAAGCCATCGAGGTCTTTGGCCAACGACCAAGAGCCAACGACCAACGACGGTTTTCTACGCTGCCACCTTCATCTTCTCTGCCGCTTCCAGCACTTCGTCTATCGTGCCCTTCATGTAAAAAGCCTGCTCCGGAATTTCGTCGTGCTTGCCATCGACGATCTCCTTGAAGCTTTTCACTGTGTCGGCAACCTTAACGTAGCGTCCTTGGGCGCCGGTGAACTGTTCGGCGACGTGGAACGGCTGCGACAGGAAGCGCTGGATCTTACGAGCGCGCGTGACCGTGAGCTTCTGGTCTTCGCTCAATTCGTCGATTCCAAGAATCGCGATGATGTCCTGCAGGTCTTTGTAAGTCTGCAAGGTCTTCTTAACCGATTGCGCGACGTCGTAGTGTTCCTGGCCGACAATTCGTGGATCGAGGATGCGAGAAGTCGACGCCAGAGGATCGACTGCGGGATAGATTCCGATCTCAGTCAAAGCACGGGAAAGCACAGTAGTCGCGTCCAAATGAGCGAAAGTGGTTGCGGGAGCTGGATCGGTAAGATCGTCGGCGGGCACGTAGATTGCCTGCACCGAAGTCACAGATCCTTTTTTCGTTGAAGTGATTCGTTCCTGTAACTCTCCCATTTCAGTGGCGAGGTTTGGCTGATATCCGACAGCGCTGGGCATCCGGCCCAACAGCGCGGACACTTCCGATCCGGCCTGCGTGAAACGAAAGATATTGTCGATGAAGAGCAGCGTGTCTGCCCCTTCAACGTCGCGGAAGTACTCAGCGACTGTCAAGCCGGTGAGCGCCACGCGCAATCGGGCCCCCGGCGGCTCCGTCATCTGGCCATAGATTAGTGCGGCCTTGGAGTGGTCCGGGTCTCCTGGCTTGATCACACCTGACTCGGTCATTTCCAGCCACAGGTCGTTGCCTTCGCGAGTGCGTTCGCCGACGCCAGCAAAAACAGAGAAGCCGCCATGCTGGTTGGCAACATTGTTGATTAGTTCCTGAATGATGACGGTCTTGCCGACGCCGGCGCCACCGAAAAGACCGATTTTGCCACCTTTGAGAAATGGCTGAATCAGGTCAACGACTTTGATTCCGGTTTCGAACATCTCGGCAGTCGTGGCCTGATCTTCGAACGAAGGCGCAAGGCGATGAATTGGATGCCGCTCTTTGAAGCTAATCGGACCCAGGTTATCGACAGGCTCGCCGATCACGTTCATCACCCGGCCCAGCGTACCGTGGCCGACCGGGACAGAGATCGGACCGCCAAGGTCGATGGCCTTCATGCCGCGGACCATGCCGTCGGTCGCTTCCATGGCGATACAGCGTACGCGTCCTTCGCCCAGGTGTTGCTGGACTTCCAGAACTACGCTGATAGGGTTTGGCACCTTGAAGCCATCGCTGACGACGCGAAGCGCTTCGTAAATGGGCGGCATAGCCGCCGCAGTGAATTGCACGTCCACAGCGGGACCAGTGACTTGAATGACTTTACCGACATTTTCTGGCATAAATTTTAGCTCTTAGCTTTTAGCTGTTACCTCTTAAGCTTTGTCTGCGTTGTTCCAAAACATGAGTGTCGCCAACCTGAAACGAGCTAATGGCTAAGAGCCAAAAGCTAATAGCTGTTTCACGATGCTGCTGCTCCACTCACAATCTCAATAATCTCTCTTGTGATCTTCGCCTGACGGGCCCGGTTCATGGCCAGGGTCAGCGAATCGATCATCTCGCTCGCATTGTTTGTCGCCGACTCCATCGCCGTCATGCGAGCGGCATGTTCAGCGGCAACTGACTCCAACAGTGCGTGAAAAATCTGTATACCGACGTACTTGGGCAGAAGCGCGCGCAACAGCTCCTGCGGAGGCTGCTCATAGATGTAATCCACCGGGGCCGTCGCAAATGTGGCCGCGCGAGCATCCACTTCTCGCGTGTCGGCAGGACGGATGGCGACCCCCGCGCCCTTTGCCGCCTCAAGCGCGCGCTGCTTTTCTTCCAAATCCATCTCTTTTGCCTGCGCAATCTCCGGTGCGCCAATGTGCTCGATCGGCAACAACTGCTCGACCACAAGGCGTTGCGCGATCACCGACTTAAACTCGTTATAGACCAGGTAAACCGAATCAATCGCGGCATGCGAGTAGCGTTCGATCAAACGCTCGGCGAGGTCAGAAACCAGCGTGTAGTCGATCCTGTTTAGGACTCCAACTTGCTCGCCCACCAGCGTAGTGCGAGGCGCTTCGGTCGAATCGGCTTTCCTGGGTTCTGCGGCGCTGAACCGCCGGCGCAGAAAGTCACGGCCTTTGCGGCCAATGGCCTCGATCTCAATGTTCTTGCCGGACTTGGAATCCAGAAAACGGGTGGCAGCTTTCAAGATATTCGAGTTGAACGCACCGGCAAGGCCCTTGTCTCCCGTGACGATGATCAAGAGCACATTTCGCTCAGGCCGCTTCACCAAAAGTGGGTGCAGCAATTCGCCGGTGGCCGAATCGTAGATGTCCGCGCGCGAGACTAGAGACTTCAAGACGTTGGTAAGCATCTGCGCATAAGGACGTGAAGCAAGAGCCCGCTCCTGAGCGCGCCGAAGCCTGGCCGCAGAAACCATCTTCATGGCGCGCGTGATCTGGCGCGTGTTGATCACGCTGCGAATGCGCCGCCGAATATCGAGAATGTTGGCCATGAAAACAGCCTCTAGCTATTAGCTCCTAGCCTCTAGCGCAAACTCTTCGTGCACAAGAACCGGTGCTGGAAGTTAGCGGCTTCCTGCGACCGCTTGCTGCTCCGCCACGAAGGCTCCCTTGCAATCCTTGATTATCTTCAACATTTCAGCCTTGAGGGCGTCATCCAGGACCTTCTTTTCCATGATCGTGTTCAGCAGTGCCGGGTGGGTCGCATCAACATAGCGATACAGCTCGGCCTCGAAGTCGCGCACTTGTTCGACAGCCATATCGTCCAGCACGGCGCTAGTTCCGGCAAAGATCATCAAGATTTGCTTTGAAAACGGCAGAGGCGAAAATTGTTTTTGCTTCAATACTTCCACCAGACGTTGTCCGCGATTAAGCTGCGCCTGTGTGGCTTTGTCCAGATCGCTGCCAAACTGCGCGAAGGCCGCCAGCTCACGATACTGTGCCAGCTCCAGCTTCAGGCTGCCGGCCACCTGGCGCATGGCCTTGATCTGCGCGCTGCCACCGACGCGGCTCACCGACAATCCCACGTTCACGGCGGGACGAACGCCCTGGTTGAACAGGTCGGTCTCGAGATAAATCTGCCCGTCGGTAATAGAGATGACATTAGTCGGAATGTACGCGGATACGTCGCCTGCTTGGGTTTCGATGACGGGCAGTGCCGTTAGCGATCCACCGCCCTTTTCGTTGCTCAATTTCGCTGCGCGCTCCAGCAAACGCGAGTGAAGATAGAAAACGTCTCCGGGATAAGCTTCGCGCCCCGGAGGACGGCGCAGCAGCAGCGAAATTTCGCGATACGAAGCCGCGTGCTTCGAAAGATCGTCGTAAATGACCAGCGCGTGACGTTTGTTGTCGCGGAAGTACTCGCCCATAGCACAGGCCGCATAGGGAGCGATGTACTGCATAGGCGCAGGCTCAGACGCCGAAGCCGCGACCACAATCGTGTACTCCATGGCGCCGTAATCGCTTAGCAGCTTCACTACCTGGGCGATAGACGAGCGCTTCTGCCCGATCGCGCAGTAGATGCAGATGAGGTCATTGCCTTTGTTGTTGATAATGGTGTCAATCGCGATGGCGGTTTTGCCGGTCTGACGGTCGCCGATGATGAGCTCGCGCTGCCCGCGGCCGATCGGGATCATACTGTCGATCGCTTTCAGACCAGTAGCCATCGGCTCGCGCACCGGTTGGCGTTCGATTACGCCGGGCGCAAGACGCTCCAGCGCAATGAGCTGGGAGGTTGCGACTGGTCCCCTGTCGTCGATGGGCTGGCCAAGCGAATTCACCACGCGCCCGATCATCGCCTCACCGACGGGCACGCTCATGATGCGCCCGGTGCGCTTGACCTCGTCGCCCTCTTTGATTTCCGTGTACTCGCCGAGCAGCACCACGCCGACCTGGTCTTCTTCCAGGTTCATGGCAATTCCGGCAAGGCCGTGCGGGAAAGAAAGAAGCTCTCCCGCCATCGCCTTGTCCAAGCCATGCACACGGGCAATGCCGTCGCCGATTGTGAGAACGGTCCCGACTTCATCGACAGCAATCTTCGATTCGTAATTCTCAATCTGCTGCCGGATTAATTGCGTAATTTCGTCTGCTTTGATTTGCATAAGTTCAGCTCTTAGCTGTTAGCCTTTAGCTCTTAGCTCTTAGTTTTTTTGCGTCCGCAAAATTCTTGCTCCAAGCTAAACGCTAAGAGCCAACAGCTAATAGCTGCTTTATCCTCTCCAACTGCCCCTTCACCGAGCCGTCATAAACCGTGCTGCCGACGCGGGCGATCGCACCGCCCTGGATCGCCCGGTCCTGCGAATATCGCGCGCGGATTTTCTTGCCTGTCACTCGCGCCAAGTCACCTTCAAGTCCGTTTCGCTCGTCCTTGCTCAACTCGCGCGCGCTGGTAATTTCGGCTTCGGCGAATCCCAAGCGCTGGTTCAATTCTTGCGCAAACTGCGCCACGATCTCGCCGAGAAATCGGGTGCGGCGATGGTCAATGAGCACAGCCACGAAGTTCCGTACCGTCTGTGAAATTCCTGCGCGCCGCGCAATGGCATCGAGGACAGCACGTTTTTGCTCGGAAGTGATCGAGGGCGTTTCCCAGACTTCGCGGAGTCCTTTGTTCTCGCGCGCCAGTGCCGCGACCTGCTGCGCTTCCGCCAACGCCTGAGCCGGATCGAGGCGTTTCGACATGACTACATCCGCGAAGGCGCGCGCATAAGTATTGGTGACGGTTGCCATGAATCAGGCTTTCTTCCCTGGCGCGCCGTCACTCGAAAGCTGTTGGGCAAACCTGCGCACTAACGCTTGATCGGTCGTTTCGTCTACGCGGATCTGCTTGGTAGCTAACGCGACTGCGAGGTCGGCAGCATACGCCGTCAACTCCCGCCGAGCGTTTTTCGCTATCGCAGCAATCTCTTGTTCCGCCGATGCAACAATTCTGCGTGCGTCTTCGGCGGCTGCCGCCTTAATTCTCTCTTCTTCCACAACAGCTTCACGTTCCGCCGCGGCCCGCATCTCACTGATTTCATCTCCCAAGCGTCCCAGCCGGGATTCGATGTCTGATAGCCGACGATTCGCGTCTTCACTGGCTTTGCGCGCCTCCTCCAATGACTTTTGAATAGAGGCAGTGCGGTTGCGGAATATTGCCGGCAAACTCTTTTTGGAGAACCATGCGACCACGCCCACAACAATGCCGAAATTCAGGACCGCGGCCAGCCAGTACGCGCCGTCGAGACTCAATCCTGTCATCTTTGAGAGCATTCTTACCGACGCAGAGTGCTTGAACTGCGTCGTTTCATCTTCTCCTGAGGCTTCGCGAGGTTCAGTGTTTGCGGGAGTATTCTGTGCGGCTGGGCTTGCGGGCTGCTCAGATGTTGGAGAGGCCTGCGCAAAGACGAATCCAGAAAGAAGGATAGCCGACGCGACCAGAAGCGACAAGCCTCTGATTTTTTTGAAGTCCCTCATCGCCCACCCGCCTGCGCCAACCCCGGCTCAAGCACTACGCGGATGATCTCCGTTGCCAGCCGCCCTGCTTCCCTTTCGAGCGTATTCTTCGCAGCCAGCTTGGCCTGTTCGATTGCGGCCCGCGCTTGCTCCACTTGCGCCTGGGCTTTGGCTCGCGCCTCGGCAACGGCCTCTGCCCGGGCCTGTGCCGCCTGCGCCCTGCGCGCTTCCTGGGCTTTGAATACCGCGATGCGCGCATCTCTCAGCTGCTGCTCATACTCGGCAGTTCGCGCCTCTGCGGACCGGACGTCGGCCCTCGCCTTCTCAATTGCGCCTTGCGTCCGGGCATACCGCTCAGCCAGAACTCGCGCCAGCGGCTTATGGACGAGCGCCGTGTACAGCACATAGAGCAAAATAAAAAAGATTATGGTCGGAATGGAACCGAGCAGTAATTCGCCTATTTGTCGAAGCGTCTCATCCATGTTGTCTGCAGGTGATGACCCGTCGAATGGATCTTCTTCGGATGCTCAGGAACTAATAAATCTAGCAGTTTGCTAGGATTAGTGTCAACGAAACCACCGTCAGGGTTGATGGGCTGCTTCGATTTCCGCCGGGTGCCCCAGGTCTCGCCTCCGTTGCGAGACCTGGGCAGGGAGACATGGCAGAAGGCCCACCTCCCTATTTATGTTCACGCGTCACAGACATTCACTTTCCGTCCTTTTATTCTCTGCTCATGTCCTATTCTCTGCTCATGTCTCGGGCTCTGCACCGCTTCTATGGCGCAAAGTGTTTACATTTCCTCACATTCAGTTGCTACCGGCGCCAGCCGCTTTTCTTTAGCGCGACTCGCTGTGATTTGTTCCTACAGATTCTAGAACGGGTGCGCCGCCGCTATCGGTTCGTGGTCTTGGGATATGTCGTCATGCCGCTGCTGGTGAGTGAACCGCAGCGGGCGACGCTCTCGAGTGCCATCCAAGCCCTGAAGCTGGGTCTTGTCCGGAGTTCGGAAATCAATGCTGGCCCCGGGAAAGCTGCCGTTCCCAGAGCCTGTCCTGAGCGGGTCGAAGGGTCTCGCAAAGGCAGCGAGACCTGGTGCACCCCAGTGGTTCCGGACCGATTCTGGCAGGCACGGTTTTACGACTTTAACGTTTGGACGGAGCGCAAGCGAGGCGAAAAGCTTCGCTACATTCATCGCAATCCGGTCAAGCGCGGGCTAGTGGTCTCACCCGAGCAGTGGCGTTGGAGCAGTTTTCGTTGGTATTGCTATGGCGAAGCGGGTCCGGTGCGCATCAACGATACCGATATATTGGTGATGACAGTCCGTAACTCGCATCGTGATCAGATCCTATCCGCTCGCATCTTGTGGCGTGCATGTAGTGGGCCCACGATGTGAGGGTGCCCCATGTCTCGCGAGACATGGGACTGAGTGACGAGTTCCCCTTCCAGATTTGTCGATCAGAAGGAGAGGGTCCGTTCCCAGGTCTCGCAACAACGGCGAGACCTGGGGCACCCGCATCAAACTGCGTCACTACCATTCATTAGCAGAGCACATAATTCGAAGCGACATCACGAAAGGCGGCCACTTGTTTCGCTTTGACGATCTCGGTCCAACCTAATTCCGCCGCCATCAGGTCGGCCACGACTGGCGCCATTTCCAGGGCGGCCCCGGCATTCAGGAACAGAGCGCGAGTGCGCCGCGCCAGCGCATCTTCTACTGTGCGGGACATCTCATCGCGCGCAGCCCAGATCACTTCAGCCCTCACGTAGGGCAAGGCCGGGTGCAGCGGCTCGCCCAACAGAGCGTCGTCCTCGATCAGCTTGCGGATTTCGATTGCGTCCGAACCGTAAACGGCCAGATGCCCGAACTGTCCGGCCGACGCGTGAAAGCCGTGGATGTTCAAGTGATGAGTCACGCAGGGCCTTTCCGGCAACTGCGCCAGTGTGGCTGCCTGGTCAACGCAGTCTTCTGCCATGTGCCGGTACGTAGTCCACTTTCCCCCGCCGATGGTCATCAACCCGGAGCTGTCGATGTGGATTACGTGATCGCGCGAAAGTGCCGCGGTGTTGGCGACAGCGGCTGCGCGCACCAGTGGCCGAATGCCGGCGAAGACGCTCAGAACGTCGGCACGCGTAGGAGCCTTCCCCAGGTACTGCCCCGCCGTCGAGAGGATGAATTCAATCTCCTGCTCCATGGCAACCGGCTCGAGCGTTGCGTCGGCGATGGGAGTGTCGGTGGTGCCGACCAGCGTGTGACCGTGCCAGGGGATCGCGAATAGCACGCGTCCATCGCTGGTGTGCGGGACCATGATGGCGCTTTCGCCCGGCAAGAATTCCGGGCCAAAAACCAGATGAATGCCCTGGCTGGGGACAATCATGGGCGCAACCGAGGGCTCTGCTGTGCGCCGCAGACGGTCGCTGAAAGCGCCGGTGGCGTTGATCACCACTTTGGCGCGGGCGCGAAACTCTTCGCCAGTTTCAGCGTCGCGCGCCACAACGCCGTCCACAAATCCCTGGCTGTCTTTAGTTAGTCCGGTGACCTCGGCATAATTCAGCAACGTGGCGCCTTGCTCAAATGCCGTGAACACCATATGGATGAGCAGCCGTGCATCGTCGAATTGGCCGTCGTAGTAAACCGCGCCGCCGCGTAGCCCTTCGGTCTTGAGTGTCGGAAGATGTTCGAGCGTCTCTTCGCGCGAAAGTAAACGCGACTTCCCAAAGCCATATTTTCCAGCCAGAAGCTGATACAGTTTCAGACCGAGGCCATAAAACGGTGCTTCCCACCAGTCGTAGTTGGGCACAATAAAAGCGAGGTCACTCACCAGGTGTGGCGCGTTTTGCAGCAGAAGGCCACGCTCTTTGAGGGCTTCCATCACCAGCCCAATATTGCCCTGCTCCAGATAACGCACACCGCCGTGTGCCAGCTTGGTGCTGCGGCTGGAAGTGCCTTTGCCAAAGTCGCTTTGCTCGAGCAGCAACACTTCGTATCCGCGGGTTGCGGCATCGATTGCGACTCCAACGCCAGTAGCGCCGCCGCCGACCACAATCATGTCCCAGGCGTTCGAATGCGCCTGGACGCGGCCCAACATCTCGGGTCGTTTCATGGTTTGTATCTCATCGGTGCGCTCGCGAACGGCTTCAACTGATTCCTGTAATCTTGACGATCACAGCAGCAATGCCACCGCCGATCAACGGGCCAATGATGGGCACAAGTGCATACCCCCAGTCCGAACCACCTTTATCGCTGATTGGCAGGACAGCGTGAGCCACACGCGGACCAAAGTCACGCGCAGGGTTGATCGCGTATCCTGTCGGCCCGCCCAGACCCAAGCCGATTACCCACACCAGAACTCCCCAAAACCAGGGACTGAATCCGGGCGCGAGTCCGGCTGGAGCAAGAGACTTACTTCCGAAGCTGAAACCGACGACAACCAGGCACGCGGTGACGATAATTTCGCACAACAGGTTTGCAGGAATATTGCGAATCGCAGGCGCAGTGCAGAACACGGCCAGTTTTGCGGCTTTGTCCGGAGTCTCTTTCCAGTGCGGTAAGTACACCACCCAAACCAGAGTGGCACCTACGAAGGCTCCCAGGAACTGCGCTGCCCAGACCAGGCCGACGCTCGACCAGTTCTTCGACAATACGGCCACCGCCAGAGTGATCGCAGGATTAATGTGAGCGCCCGGACTGCCGCATGCCACCGCCGTGCAGATACCCGCAACCACGGCCATTCCCCATGCCGTTGCGATCACGATCCAGCCTGAGTTCTCACCCTTCGATTTCTTTAGGAGAACATTGGCGACAACGCCGTCACCGAGCAGAATCAGCACCAGAGTGCCCATGAACTCACCGAGAAATGGTCCATGCATTTTTGATAGCCTCCCCTTTTTCTTGCGAGATGCAGTTTCCCGTTTCTAACAACTAGCGCGCATTATTCACGATTCGGGTGGAGCAGGCCTTCAAGGCCTGCATCAAGAAGGCCAGTAACTGTTGGGCTTTAGCCCCCGAGGTACCTTGGGCGCCCCTATATTAAGTACCACAGCGGCTCAAAGCCGCGAATCCATCCACCGCCAGAATTGCAGGGCTAGAAAGCCCGGCTCCTCCCTATTAAGCTGCGATCCCTTTCAATCTTGCTCCGCGCACAAACAATTCAGGTCAGTACACTCCTATTCAGCCCAATCAAACGAGCGGGTGACTGCCTTCTTCCAGAAGTGATAAAGCTGCTCGCGAGGTTTCTCGTCCATCTGTGGCTCCCAGCGCTGATCGACAGCCCAGTGGGCGGCTAGTTCCTCCGTATCTTTGAAAAAGCCGAGAGCCAGGCCAGCTGCGTAGGACGCTCCGAGTGCGGTGGTCTCCTTCACCATCGGACGCACCACCGGCTTGTTCAATATGTCGGACTGAAACTGCATCAGCAGATGGTTCATCACCATTCCACCATCCGCTCGCAGGAAATCTATGGCGATGCCGGAGTCCTTGGCCATGGCCTCAACCACCTCGCGGACCTGAAAGGCAGTGGCTTCGAGAGCGGCGCGGGCAATATGTCCTTTATTGACGTAGCGGGTTAAACCGGCGATCACGCCACGGGCACTGTCTTTCCAATAGGGCGCGTACAGACCGGAAAATGCAGGAACGAAATAAACTCCGCCGTTGTTGTTCACGGTGCGGGCAAGTGTTTCGACGTCGGAGCTGGTCTCTATCAGTCCGAGATTGTCGCGGAGCCACTGCACCAGAGCACCGGTGATTGCAATGCTACCTTCCAGTGCATAATGCGCTGGCTGTGCGCCGAACTTGTATGCCAGCGTGGTCAGCAAGCCGAAGTTCGACAGGACGGCCTTTTCGCCGGTATTCATCAGCATGAAGCAGCCCGTTCCGTAAGTATTCTTCGCGTCTCCGAGCTTGAAGCAGGCCTGACCGACCAGCGCCGCCTGCTGATCTCCGAGATTGCCAGCGATGGGAACTTCCTTAATCGCCGGAAGTCTTGTGTGTCCATAAACTTCACTGCTGGAAACGATCTTTGGCAACATCTGCATCGGAATATCGAAATCCCTCAGGATTTCCGCATCCCATTCGAGCATGGCGAGATTCATCAATTGGGTGCGGCTGGCATTGGTGACGTCGGTGACGTGGCGGCCGCCATTCGGACCGCCGGTGAGATTCCAAATTAGAAAGCTATCAATCGTGCCCGCGAGTAAGTCGCCAGCTTCGGCTTGCAAGCGAGCGCCTGCAACTTCATTGAGAATCCAACGAATCTTCAAGCCGCTGAAGTAAGTTGCCAGCGGTAGTCCGGTCTTGGCGCGATAGCGGTCCTGTCCGCCGTGGGCTGCGAACTCAGCGACGCTCGAAGCAACCCGAGTGTCCTGCCAGACAATCGCGTTGTAAACAGGTTTCCCGGTCTTCTTGTGCCAAACAACCGTAGTCTCACGCTGATTGGTAATACCAATAGCAGCCAGATCGCTTGGACCGAACCCGCGAGCTTCCATTGCTTTTTGGATGACACTTTTCGTGCGCCTCCAGATTTCTTCCGCATCGTGCTCGACCCAGCCCGGCTTGGGATAGATCTGTTCGTGCTCTTCCTGCGCGGTGCTCACGATCCTGCCAGCACGGTCGAACACGATGAAGCGCGTGCTAGTTGTCCCCTGATCGATGGCGCCGATGTAGCTGGCCATATTTGGCGTCCCTTTTCGCGGTATGCGCTTTATCACAGAAATCGTCGCGCGATCATACTACCGAAAACTTGGATTTCAGAGGTACCACGGGTGAATAGACGGTGTCGAACGAAATCGCGACTAAAGCTGCTGAGCAATTTCTTGGCGCAAGGCTTCCCAAATGTTTTCCGGCATGGAGAGGAAAGTCTCGACCACTTCGGGGTCAAACTGGGTTCCTGAACAGCCATGGATTTCTGCTCTCGCCGCGCTGATGGATCTGGCAAAACGATATGGCCGGTCGGAAGTCATCGCTTCCAGGGCGTTCGCCACTGCGGCAATTCTTGCCCCTTGCGGAATCTCCTCGCCGCTGAGTCCGCGCGGGTATCCTGTACCGTCATAACGTTCCTGATGGCAATAGACGATCTCTGCTGCTTCTTTCATGAACGGGATTGCGCTCAAAATCTGGTAGCCATGCTTGCAATACTGGCGCACTATAACGACTTCGTCTTCGACCAACGCGCCAGGCTTTCGCAGAATGCCGTAGGGAATTGCGATTTTGCCGAGGTCGAGGAAGAATGCGCCACGGGCGATGACCCTTATCAGGTCCGGACCGAGACCTGTCGCTCTAGCGATGGCTAGGGAGAAAGCAGTGACCCGCTTTGAGCGTCCGGCGGTCGAGGACCCGTGCAAATCGAGCGCATTGCCAAGAATTTCAAGAGCCGAGTCGTAGGCTTTTTCCGGGACGGTTGCGCGGCGCTCCAATCGTAGCCGCCGCTGGTCCAGCGCCCGACCAACGGCAGTCATTAAGCTCTCTTTCCTGAAGGGCTTCAGGAGGTAATCGCAAGCTCCAGCACGCATGAAGTCGAGAGCTACAGAAAGGTCAGGGGATCCGCTCATGATGACTACGGGCACGTCGGGGTGCTGGGCTTTGGCGCATTCCAATAGCCTCATGGGATCCCGCCCAGCCGTCGAACTAGATAGAATCAGTCCGATCTCATTGTCTGAAGCGAGGATGGCCAGAGCTTCCCGATCGTCGTTGGCTTTCCGGCACTGATAATTCGCGGAGCCCAGAGCGGCAATCAAGAACTCGCAAATAAGATCGTCGTCCACGACGAGGATGCGTTCGGCCATGGTCCTCTCTCATGCAAACCTGCCGACGAAAGAACCAGCATTATGCCGCCTGGCCTTTTACTTCTACGCCCGCCCATTTTTCCAGCAGGAGCAACGTAGCGGCGTAGTCGAGGTCGGCGTGGCCGTCTTCGATGGCCATTTCGTAGATCTCTTCTACAGTTTCGAGGCCCGGGAGTTTCACGCGAGCTTCTTTGGCGGCTTCGAGCGCCAAGCGGATGTCCTTGCGCATCAGGCGAAGCGGGAAGTTGGCGGAAAAATCGCGGCCCAGGACAAATGGCGCTTTGTATTCGACCACGCCTGACTTCACCATGGAAGCGTTCACTAAGGGGATTAGCTTTTCGGCGTCAACGCCCAGCTTGGCGGCCAGGGTCAGGGCTTCGGCGAATCCTTCGTAGATGAGCGCGATTTGCAGATTCATTACCAGCTTGGCAGATTGGCCTTTCCCAACTTCGCCCATGCGGAAAATTTTCTTGCCCATTGCGGCGAACAGCGGCTTCAGTCGCTCGATTGTCTGCTCTTCTCCACCAACAATAAACAGCAGCGTGCCGCTTTCCGCGCCTGCTTTGGAACCGGTCATCGGTGAGTCCACGTACTGCGTGCCTTTTCGCGCGACTCGTTCCGCGAATTTGCGAGTTGCCGACGGAGAAATGGTGCTGGAATCGACGACGATCATGCCTTCAGTCAGCGATTGCTCGACTCCATCTGGCCCGAAAAG
>Ga0209648_10000843_pt1 | contig 24309 bp, 17 predicted proteins | sample GraSoi2013_115cm_FD_185830 | JGI IMG/M metagenome (GOLD analysis project Ga0209648, IMG submission 185830) | Grasslands soil microbial communities from the Angelo Coastal Reserve, California, USA - Sample 9_17_2013_115cm (SPAdes) (version 2) | ecosystem: Environmental > Terrestrial > Soil >... | reverse complement strand
GGCGGAAGCTATGCTACCACGCGCCTGCACGCAATAGGATTTCTGAACTAGCGACGCAATTTTTATATTCAACCTGGTAGAGAATTTATCGTTTAATATTAGATAGTTATGAAGCGGGTCTCAAGCACGAGGGGGCGGGCGGAAAATGGCACTACTTGAGCAAATATATGATGACAGACGGTACGGTGCGAACCTTGCGGCGCTGCTTTGAATTTTGAATCAGGCGAACGTACGTTGGGGTTGAGGGCGCGTCGTTGTCGGTCGAACTGCCCATCAAGCTGCAGGTCGACCCCTCAGTGTAGCGTATGCTGACATGACGGAACGCGACAGGTAGTGTACATCTGAGACACAGGCGGAGTGACTTGGCATGCCAACCAAGAACAACGACGATGTCGCGCATCTCCTGGAGGCAACAGGGCGCGCGGGCTCATCCTACCGGGAATTCGAGAATCCCTCCGATCAGATGTCCGCCCCGTTGATCGATGCGGTTTTCGCCAGTGGTCCCGCTGGTCCCGCGCCCGGAGATGAAGGTCCCTTGGCCGGAGGGGCCAAGAAAAGCGATTTGCTGAGCGAGGTCTTCCATCGTCCCATGGAGCGGGGTCACCCTGAATCGGCCGGTGCCGCCGGATCATCGTCGACAGCGGCCCGGGACGCCGAGATCGCGCCGCGCCCGTCCAGCCCATTTGTGCCCGGCCCGAATGGGGCCCCCAGACGATCTCTCAGCGACATTCGGCGGATCATTACCCAACCGTCGGCTGAGGCCGTCGAAGCGCCACCGACCGACAGCCTCCATGGGCTTTTTGACCGTTTGGCTGGTTAATGTCGCTTGTCTGCTTTTGCTCGCCCAAAGGTGGAGTAGGCAAAACATCACTCAGTGTTAACGTTGCAGGCGTGCTTGCACGCGCTGGCCTGCGCGTTCTGGTCGTCGATCTCGATGTTCAAAACTCGTTACGTTTGCATCTCGGCGTGCAGCTGGGCGATGAACGCGGCCTGGCGCCGAGCCTGGTCAACGGACGATCGATCCGCGAGGGCGTGATCGCGGCGGGCAGCAATCTTCTTGTCATGCCTTTTGGCCAGGTGACGCCGGCCGGGCGCCACGCCGTGTCGGATTATTTCGCCCGCAACGCCAATTGGCTGAAGGATACGGTCGCCCCTTTTCTGGAGCGGGGGTTTGTGGTCGTTGTCGACACGCCACCTGGCCCGTCGGTCTACCTCGACCAGACTCGGGCTGCCTCCACGCTCGATATTGTCATTCTGCAGGCCGACGCGACCTCCGTCTCCCTCTTGCCGACCGTCGAAGGCCAGAATTTTCTTGGCCGTCCTCCCGATGGCAGCCCGCGGTTGGTGCGCTACGTTTTCAATCTCGTCGATCTGCGGCGCAGATTGACGCGCGACGTGGTCGCGTTGCTGCGGCGGCGCCTGGGAAAGACTATGATCGGCATCGTCAACTACGACGACAATTTCGGCGATGCCGTGGCCCACCAGCAACTGGTGATCGATCGCGCGCCGATGAGCAAGGCGGCATCCGACGTTCGCGGCCTTGCCGCAGCCATGCGCGAGTTGCTACCCCCGAATCCGGAACCCGGAACGAGATGACAACTCTTGAGAACCCCCTCATCGAACAGCAGCCCGCCAGGTTCTCGATCGGCGCCAGGCTTCTCTATCTGCTGCTTGCTGCCGTCGGGGTGGTCCTTTCCGCGTTCGTGATCATTACGCCGTTCGATCTTCAGACGCAGGCAGCCTTTGCCGTTTTTTGCGCTGTCGTGTTTTTGTTAGTCAATCACTTCAAGACCCGCAGGGCCACGCTGATCATTGTCATGCTGTCGGTCCTGATATCGACCCGGTACTTGTGGTGGCGGACCACCGAGACGCTTGGTTTCGTCGATCCGTTCGACATGATGTTCGGCTACGGCCTCTACGCGGCCGAGGTCTACGCCTGGATCGTGCTGATGATCGGCTATTTCCAGGTCGTGTGGCCTCTCGAACGCCGACCGGTCCCGTTGCCCGCGTCGACCAAGGAATGGCCGATGGTCGATGTCTTCATTCCGACCTACAATGAAGACCTCGACGTCGTGAAGCCGTCCGTGCTGGCTGCCATGGCGATGGATTATCCGGCCGACAAGTTCAAGGTCTACATCCTCGACGACGGCCGGCGGCCCGAATTCGCCCGGTTCGCCGAGGCAGCGGGTTGCGGCTACCTCATCCGGCCGAACAACGACCATGCGAAGGCCGGCAACATCAATCATGCGCTCACCGTCACCAAGGGAGAATTGATCGCGATTTTCGATTGCGATCACATTCCGACGCGCGCCTTCCTGCAGATGACGATCGGCTGGTTCCTGCAGGATCGCAAGCTCGGCATGCTGCAGACGCCGCATCATTTCTATTCGCCCGATCCTTTCGAACGCAATCTCGGCACCTATGGCCGCGTGCCGAACGAAGGGCAGTTGTTTTACGGTCTGATCCAGCCCGGCAACGATTTCTGGAACGCGACATTTTTCTGCGGTTCCTGTGCGGTGCTGAGCCGCGCGGCGCTGGAAGAAATCGGCGGCATCGCCGTCGAAACCGTGACGGAAGATGCGCACACATCGTTGCGGATGCATCGCAACGGCTGGAACACCGCCTACCTGCGCTGGCCGCTCGCTGCGGGCCTGGCGACGGAACGGCTGTCGGTTCACATCGGTCAACGCATGCGCTGGGCGCGTGGCATGATTCAGATCTTCCGCACCGACAATCCGCTGTTCGGGCGTGGCCTCAAGTTCGGTCAGCGCATCTGCTACTTGAACGCGATGATGTATTTCCTGTTCCCGGTGCCGCGCTTCGTCTTCCTGACGGCGCCCATCGCCTATCTGCTGACCTCGCAGAACATCATCGTCGCCAGCGCGCTGATGGTCATGGTGTATGCCGGTCCGCACTTGTTCCACACGCTTGGCACGCAGTCGCGGCTCGACGGCAAGTACCGCTATTCATTCTGGGGGGAAATCTACGACAACGTCCTGCTCTTCCACATCATGTTTCCGACATTGCTGGCGCTCATCAATCCCAAGGCCGGCAGCTTCAACGTCACCAGCAAGGGCGGCATTCTCGAGAGCGAACTTTACGATACGCGGGTCATGCGACCGCTCATGATTCTGGTCCTGCTTTTGATCGGCGCGGTCGGCGTCGGCCTCTATCGTCTCAACTTCACCGAGCTGTTCCCCGGCGATGCCAACGTCCTTTTGATGAACCTGTTCTGGTGCTGCTACAGCGCCTTCACGGTGGCGGCCGCTCTGGCGGTCGGCAGGGAACGGCGTCAGCTCAGGACGGCGCCACGCATCCGCATCAGGCAACCCGTCGCCCTCTACTTCGACGGCAGGCGATCGTTGATGGGCCGCACGGAAGACCTCTCGCTCGGCGGCGGAATGCTGCGCATGGACGATGTCGCAGCGGATTTGATGGTGGACGAGGAAGTGTCCATCAACTTCGAGCAGATCGAGGGCATTTCCAACGTACCGGCCCGCATCATCGCCGTCAGGGGACGGGAAGTGCGCATCGAGTTCAAGCCGGCATCACTCGATGAGGAACGGACGATCGTCAGCGCGGTGTTCGGACGCGCCGATGCCTGGCTCAACTGGGATGATCGGCCGCCCGACTCGCTCGGCAAGGCGGTGGCTGATCTGGCGAGAGCCATTCGGACCTTGGCCGGCATGGCCAACCGCCGCCGCTGGAGGTCGTCGCCGGCCGGGAGCGGCAGCCCGTCGCCAGCGCCTGCGCCAGCGAGGCCGACGTGAGGTCAGCGATCGCCTGCGGTGCTGCGATCGGCCTTTTCATGGGACTCATCACGACGGCGGATGCCCAGCAATCCCCCGACGCCCAGCCCGGCACGACGCAGCTGCCGATGATCTTTTCAACGGCGCCTCAAACTGCCGGGACGAGCAGTCAAATGACGCCGAAGGTCGAACTTCCGGCAAACCTGCCGGCGATCCCATCGGGCGTGGCGATCATTCCGCCACCCGACGCCCAGGGCCAGCGCCCGCAGGGGCAGTCTGCGGCGAGCCCTCCCGCCACGCCGCCCGCTGCTCCGCCCCTCGCTCCTCTGCCGACGACCACGCCGCTCCCGCCCGCCGACGTGGCAACGCCTCTCATGCCGCCGACGATTCCCTCGAGGCAAGCCGCCCAGCCGACCCAGCCGCCTTCGCCGCCTCAATCGGTACAGCCCTCTCAGCCATCCCCGCCGGCGCAGCCACCCTCGCCGGCGCAGCCACCCCCGCCGGCGCAGCCACCCCCGCCGGCGCAGCCACCCCCGCCGGCGCAGCCACCTCAGTCAGCGCAGCCGTCAGTGCCTCCGCCAGCTGCGCTTTCGCCGCCGCCGCCGGCTCGCGCCGCTGCCCCGACGGCACCACCGCCCATGCAACCAGCGCCCATGGCCTATCCGACTTTCGCGGGCGGCACGGACAGCCGGCCACAACTCATCCGCCTTCTCGATATGGGGCGCCCGGATGGCGTGCACCTCGAAGGCACGTCCTCCGAGGTGAGCGTGCCGTTCTCGACCCGCCAGGACGATGCCTTCGTTGGTTCGCGCATCAGTCTCATATTCAGCTACTCCGGCGCCGTCGCCCGCGACGACGGTGAACTCTCCGTCTATCTCAACAATGAGCCGATAGGCTCGGTGGCGCTCGGCAGGACCAAGGGCGCCAAGTCGCGCGCTGAATTCACCTTCAGCCCGGCGTTGCTCACCACCGACAACCGCCTGATGTTCAAGTTCGCCCTCAAGGGGCAGGGTGCGAATGCCTGCAAGATTGCCCGCGACCGGGCGTTCTGGGTGAACATCGAACCGGGCTCCTTCGTCTATCTCAGCGCCACCAGGCTGCCGCTCGCCGACGAACTGGCTTTCCTGCCGCGGCCCTTCGTCGATCCCAAGGATCCCCTCACGCTCACTCTGCCGTTCGTGCTGCCGCCCAACCCTGAACCCGCGGTGGTGCAGGCCGCCGGCATGGTCGCCGGATATTTCGGCCTGATCGCCCAATACAAAGGCGCGACGTTTCCGGTTGTGTTCAACGGCTTGCCGGCAGGCAACGCCGTCGTCCTGGTGGAGGGCGATCGCTATCCGCCGGGGGTTGCTTCGATCCCGGGCGAGGGGCCGCGCGTGGCGATCATCACCAATCCCTCGCAAGTCGACAGCAAACTCCTTCTGATCATCGGCGCCAATGCAGCGGAGCTACAAACGGCAGCCGCAACATTGGCCCTCGAGGCATCGCGCCTGAGCGGCGGCTGGTCAGTGGCGCGCGAGACCCTGCCGCCCTTGCGCAAGCCCTATGATGCGCCGACGTGGATTTCGACCGACCACGCCGTGCGGCTTGGCGACATCGTAAGTCCTACGGCCCTCAATGGCCGCAGGATCGCCGATGCGCCGCAGATCTTCTTTCGGACCGCGCCGGATCTATTCTTCGGCGCTCTTTCCGGCGGCACTTTGTATCTCCGTCTCCATCGCGCCGATGATACCTGGATCGAGGCCGGCGATTCCCGCGTCTTCATCGATCTCAACCAGAGGGTTGTCGGCGAAGTGCCGATGGAGCCCAAGCTGAAGGTCCTCTCGCGCTTGAAGGAATGGCTGTTTCCGGGCAACGCGGACGATCGCGTAAGCCCGGTCATCCTTCCGGGCTATCAACTTTTCAGCGCCAACCGGCTCGATTTCAAATTCGATCTGCGGGCGACCCAAAGTGCCGATTGCGACACGCTCGAATGGAGCGACCGTACAGGCATCGACCCTGCTTCGTTGATCGACCTGACGCGCGTGGCACATTTTGCGGCTTTCCCGAACCTGGCGTTATTCGCCAATTCCGGCTTCCCCTTCACGCGACTTGCGGATCTGTCCGACACCGCCTTCGTCCTGCCGGAGGCGCCGTCGACCGATGAAGTGCAGGCATTCCTGAACCTGTTGGGAAAGATTGCCGATTCCACCGGCCTGGCGGCGACCCGCTATGTCGTGGTCAGCGCCGAGCAAGTCGACACGGTGGCGGATCGCAATCTCATCGTCCTTGGGCTCGATTCATCCCAGCCGTTGCTGCGCCAGTGGGAGTCCTACAACTCCGTTCACATCACCAGCACCGCCGTCACCACGGCGCCCAAGCTCAACTTCCTGCAGCGTCTCTTTCAGCCCTTCGATCCGCGAGCGCCCTACTATCAGGGCAGTGCCGTCGAGCTCGCCAGGGCCAGTCTCGGCAAACCTTATTCGTATATGTCGAGTTTTTGGTCGCCGCTTGATGTCAACCGCATCGTCGTGATGATCGGCGCCAACCAGGGTGCAGCCCTGGTCGATTTGACCAAGCAGATGGAGGAACCGGACTTCACCGCCAAGATCCAGGGCGACTTTTTCTTCTCGGCCGACGGCAAGGGGGAATTTTACACTTCAGGAAGGAGGAAATTTGTCGGCGAATTACCAATTTGGTGGAAAATTCAATGGCTTGCGGGATCTTTTGGACTTGCTGCATTCGCTTGCGTTATTTGTGCTATAATAATATTTGCGGCTACCATCCAGCGGTTTGCCGGGTATCGGGCCAGGCGGCTTCTTGTTCGCAGGATGTCGAACAGGCCGGCGTGAGTCGACAGGATTGGGGTGTATGAAGCAGACGGCGTGCTCGGGAAAAGCCGGGGCGATTGCCAGCGTTCTTGCTGGCGCCGTCGTTGCATTGTCACTGCCAAATAGCGCCTCAGCGAGCTACCCGACGCCCGAGCCGTCGGCGGTTTATGGTCTGCTGTTCGAGCAAGCGGCGATGTGGCGCGAGCGCAACCGCTTCGACCTCGCCGCGCAGTCCCTGCGCAAGATATTGGAAAGCCAGCCCGACAATGCCGAGGCGCTGTTCCAGCTCGGCTCCATAGAGCTGCAAAACCAGAATTTCGATCAGGTTCGAGCGACGATCGCGCGATTGAAGCAAGTCGACCCAACGGACCCGCGCGCCGCCGAACTCGAGCGTGCGATGGCCGTGGGGCAAACCGACGAGGTGAGCCTTGCCGAGGCGCGCCGCCTCGCGGCCGCGGGGGTCTACGATCGGGCCATTGCTGCCTATCAGCGCGCTTTTCGCGGTGGGCCGCCGCCCTTCGATCTCGCCGTCGAATATTACGAGACCTTGGCGGGCAGCGGCGGCGGCTGGGAAGAGGCGCGGCTGCGCCTCAAGGCGCTGGCCGAGCGCAGCTTCGCCACGTCCCGGGTAAAATTCGCCTACGCGCGGGTGCTCACCTTCAACGAACAAACCCGTCGCGAAGGCATCGCCTTGCTGGCCAACCTGGCGAGCGATCCCGCCGTCGGCCAGGCCGCCTTTGAAGCCATGCGGCAAGGCATGCTGTGGCTGTCGATCGGCGCGCAGGATCGTCCGTTCTTCGAATCGTACCTGCGGCGTTTTCCCGGCGACACGGTGGTGCGGGACAAGTTGGCCGGCATGCTTCGGCCCTCCAAGCAGGACCCGTTGGCCGCGGCCGTTACCGAAGCCTATCGGCTGTCCGATCAAGGCCTCAACGATCAGGCGGTTGCGCGTTTCGAAGCCATCCTGCAGTCCGATCCGAGCTACGTCGACGCGATCGCCGGCATCGGCATCGTTCGTTTGCGCCAGGAGCGCTTCGTCGACGCGCGCGACCAGCTGATGAAGGCGATGAGGCTGGCGCCCGATCGTCAATCCGAGTGGGCGCAGGCCTTGGACACCGCAAATTTCTGGTCGTCTTACCGCGAGGCCGTGGGCTTGCGCGATCGCGGCGATTTCGCCCAGGCGGAAAAACTGGTTCGTCCGCTGGCCGATCGCACCGGGACCGGGATGGAACGGGCGGTGGCCCAGGCATTCCTGGCCGACCTGCTGCGCCGCCAGGGAAAGCAGCGCGAGGCGGAAGGCTACTATCGCGATGCCTTGAGCCGCGATCCGACGAACAAGGATGCGCTTGCCGGCCTCTATCAGGTCGTGACTGCCCAAGGCCGCGATGTGCGCAGCGAACCGCTGTTGGCAAATATCGACGCGGCCACGCGCAACCGCATTCAATCCGACGCCGCTCAACAGACCGGCGAGCGACTGCGCGTGCAGGCCAAAGGGCTTGAAAGCTCCGCGCCCGACCGGGCCGAGGCGCTTTACCGGCAGGCCATGCAGGCCGATCCGTCGAGCCCGTGGATCCGCTACGAGCTCGCCAAGCAACTGGCCCGCATGGGCAAGGTCGCCGAGGCGCAGCCGCTGATCGACGAGCTCATCGCCAGCGGACGCCCGGAGAGTCTTTTCGCCGCCGCTGTCTATTATTCCGAACAGCAGCGAACCGGCGAGGCCGTGGCCCTGCTCGATCAGATACCGGCGAACCAGCGCTCGGCGCGTATGAATTCCTTGCGCAACGACCTCAAGAACGCCGGCGACACCGACCAGCTCATCGCGGCGGCAAAGGCGGGTGACGCCACGGCACGGGCGACGATCGTGTCGCGCGCCAACGCGCCTCAGGCGACGCCCCTGCAACTGGCGAACTCGGCCCTGTCGCTCGCCAAGATCGGCGACCGAACGCAGGCCATGGCGATCGTCCGCCGTCTGATGGCGCGAAGCGATCTGTCGCCCGACATGCTTCGCCTGATGTTCTACGCCAGCCTCGAAGCGGGTCAGGACGCCGAGGCGAACACCGTGCTGGCCCGCATGTCGCGCGGCACGGCCAGCCGCGACGTCGGCAGTCTTCAGGAGTCGCTGGCGATACGGCAGGCCGATCGGCTGCGCGAGCAGCACAATCTCACGGCTGCCTATGATGCGCTCACGCCCTTCGTGACGGGTCCTTCGCCCAGCGTCGCCGCACGACTGGCTTTGGCCCGTATCTACAAAGATTCCAACTTCACCGAAGAAGCCATTCAGCTTCTCGACGGCATCATGGTGTCGCATCCGGCGGATGCCGACACGCTCCAGGAAGCCGTCAATATCGCCATCGATCTCAAACGGTACGAGCGCGCTGAAGTCTGGCTGGCGGAAGCGATGCGCCTTCAGCCGCAGAATCCACGCCTCTACATGGTGCAGGCCCGGCTGCTGCGCGCCCGCGGGGACAATGCCGGCGCACGGCGCGCCTTGGAGACCGCACAGCAGCTCAATCGTGGCGCGCGGCAAAGCGACGGCGCGTCCGTCCCCTCCGTGCCGGGCGAAGCGGTTGGCCAACAAGCCAGTGCTGCCGACGCCCCCGACTACGCCGCCGTCCGAAGCGCTGGGGCCGGCCGCGGCAGTGCCGGCGTTTCGTCGTTGCGGCCCGACGGCCGGGCGGATGCGGACGTGATGGCCGAATTCGACAAACGGATGGCGGCCGGCCCGACCTCCAGGACGGCAGACGCGCCTGTGCGATTCGAGGCCGTGTCGCTCGACCACCGCCCGCCCTTGTCGGTACCTGCCGTCCTGATGGCGCAGGCACCCTCGGAGCGTCCCGTGCAGGTGGCCCAGAACCCGCTGGTCCCCTTGCGGCGGCCGGGCGACAGCGGGTCGAGCAGCAGCGCCGGACCGACCAGCACCGGCGGGCCGAGCCCCATCGGCGGGCCGAGCAGCGGCGCCCCGGCCGCCTATGGCGGCTCCGCCTACGGCGGTCCTCCGTCCTCGCTCACGCCACCGCCTTTGCCGTCGACGCCGGCGGGCCCGTCTGCGTCGCCTGCCGACACCGATCCGCTCAGCCGGGAAATCACCCGCGAACTGCAGGCCCTCAAGCGGGATACGGCAACGGTCGTCGAAGCCGGCCTGGGCTTCCGCGGTCGCTCGGGTGAATCAGGCTTCGGTCGCCTGAATGAGGTGACGGTGCCGTTGAAGGGCCGCGTCCCCATCGGCAACGGCGCTTTGACCGCTCTGGTCATGCCAGTGGGACTCGATGCGGGCTCCTTGGCCACCGATTCCGGCACGCTCAGCCGGTATGGCACGAATGCCCTGCTGCCGCTCGCCAATGTCGTTGCGCCGGGCGCCCTGCGGGCGACGGGCGTGGCGGTCGGCCTGGGGTTCGAATGGGGGCGCCTCAGCGGCGATGTCGGCAGCACGCCATTGGGCTTTCCGATCGCCAACGTCGTCGGCGGCGTGACGTGGAATCAGCCCTTGGGCACGACCATGAACCTCAAGCTCGAGGCATCACGTCGTCCGGTGACCGATTCGCTGTTGTCCTACGCGGGTGTCACGGATCCCGCGAGCGGTACGGTTTGGGGCGCCGTCATCCGCAACGGCGGCGAGAGCATCGTCAGCTATGACGACGGCGACCTGGGTATCTTCGCCAAGTTCGCCTACGGCTACTATACCGGCTGGAATGTCGCCCCCAACCAGTCCTACGAATTGACCACCGGCGCCTACTTCCGGCCGTACAAGGACGAAAAATCGGAGCTGAAAGTCGGCATCGCCGGCACTTACCTGTCGTACAATCAGAACCTCAATGGATACACGTTGGGCCAGGGCGGCTACTTCAGCCCGCAGAGCTTCTACAGCCTGATCTTCCCGGTCGATTGGACGGAGACGACCGGGAGGTTCAAGTACGCTGCCGGCGGCGCGATTGGCGTGCAGAGCAGCCAGCAGAACTCTTCACCCTTCTTCCCCAACAATTACGGCCTGCAGAATGCCGCCAACATCGCCGCGACGGCTAATTCGACCCAGCTACCGGTCTATCAATCCGTGTCGAACACAGGGCTGGCTTTCGGGCTGCATTTGGGCTTCGAATATGCCGTGACGGACCGCACCTCGATCGGCGGCAAGGCCAACTTCGACAATTCATATCAGTACGACCAGGCCACCATTCTGCTGTTCCTGCGCAGCGCGATAAACTAGCAACGATTTCAGATCGGACTCTCTATGACCGTCCGTGCGGCGAACGATCCATTCGAAGGAACGACACTCGACGTCGCCGCCAAGCGGTCCTGTGCGCCGCAGTGGCGCGCTTTCATGGAGGCGCTGTCGACGACTCTTTCCGAGGTCGCCGGCGATGAGTTGGCGCTTCGCATTCTCGGCGGTGTCGGGGCCGCCATCGCCAAGCAGCAGCCCGTCGCGGTCTGCAGTTCGTTGGCAGATCTGAAGACGGCCCTGAATACGGCGCTCGGCGCGCTCGATTGGGGTCAGGTCGACATCAAGGAGGCTGACAAGGCGCTCGAGTTCGTCGTCATCGGATATCCCTATTTCGAAAGCGTCGATGCGCAGGCAGCGTTTGCCGCCACCCTGGAAGCCGTGCTCGACGGCTGGCTGACCATGCAGGCGACGCGGCCCGGCCTCTCGATGCGGCTTGTCGACCGCGGCAGGGGTGCCTACCCGCCACTTGTCTTTCGCTACGAACGCACTAATTCCCCCTGATCATGAATGTGCCCGGCAGGCGTTCCAACGGAGGCATGCGCCGCCAGTTCCTGAAGGTCGGCGCCGCCGTTGCCACGCTCACGCTTGGACCGCGCATCGCGTTGGCGGATGACCAGAATTGGGCGACTTTCAAACGTAGATTCATCCAGAACGGCGAGCGGGTCGTCGACACCGGCAACAAGGACGTCAGCCACTCCGAAAGCCAGGGATGGGGGATGTTGTTTGCCGAGAACAACGGCGACAAGGATGCCTTCCAGAAGCTGTGGCAGTGGACGTCGGCCACGCTTCAGCGCGGTGATGGGTTGTTTTCCTGGCGCTGGTCGCCCAAGGCGGCCGAGCCGGTTGCCGACAAGAACAATGCGGCCGACGGCGACATGCTGATTGCTTGGGCGCTCGCGCGCGCGGCCAAGAGGTGGAAAGAGCCGCGCTGGACGGCGAACGCGCAGACGATTCAAGCCGCCATCCTCGATCAGCTCGCGATCGAATTCCAAGGCCGTTTGATTTTACAGCCAGGTGCCCAAGGCTTCTCCCGTGGAGAGCGCCGAATCGTCAACTTGTCCTACTATGTGTGGTCGGCAATTCACGATTTCGCCCAGTCGGGCGGCGACCAGGCACGTTGGCATCGGCTTGAAGCGGACGGGCTTTGGCTGCTCGACAATGCCGCCTTCGGCACCTACCGGCTGCCCCCCGACTGGCTTTCGATCGGCAGCCAGGAGCCCAGGATCGCCGACGGCTGGCCGCCCTATTTCGGCTTCGATGCCGTCCGGATTCCGCTCTATCTGGCCTGGCGCAACGAGCAGGCCCGTCTTGGCCGGTTCCTGTCTGCGTGGCAGACGCCACTATTCGGCGGCAAACCGCCGGCCTGGATCAACCTGAAAGACGGGTCGGTAGCGCCGTTTCCTTCTTCTGGAGGCTACGATGCCGTGCTCGCCCTGACCCAATTCGTCTCCGACGGCATGCTGAGCAAGCCGCCCTTTGCCACCCTGATCGACGCCGACGACTACTACTCGGCAAGCCTCAAGCTGCTGTCCAACATTGCGGTGCGAGAGGCGCCTTTGGCCAAGCGCACGTAGCCGGCACAAAGTTTGTCTGTGAGGTTTGACACAAACGGCATCTGATTTGCCATCGGCAGCACGCGAATACCCCATGACTTCGCGAGGAGCGTCCGCTAGCGTTCGGGCCTCTGGCTTGGGGGATGTCTGCGTGGCCAGATAGGGTGTAGGCCTCGCCGATGCCGGACAAGTTTCGCTGCCTCGTCGTCTGCAACGACGATGATTTTCGGGAAGAGCTGGTCGAAAGGGCCGTCAGCCTCAATTTCTCGGTGAGAGCGATTCGCCTGCCGGGTGAATTGCCGGGCATGTTGCAGGGGCAGGGTTTCAATTGGGTCATCCTCGATCTCGGACTGGGGGAAAGTACCTGCCTTCAGATCGTGGACACGCTGGGCGCCAGCCGGGAGCCGCCGCGGACCATCTTGATCGGCAGCGACGATGAAGCCGCTCTCGATTCGGTACGAAAGAGCGTTACCCGGAACAAGCTGGAACTTGTCGGCATTTTGACCAGACCCCTTTCCTTTTCGGCGGTCAGAGAGCTTTTAGAGAGTCCACAGATCAAAGACGCCGAATCATCAGAACCCGATCCGATTCCTCGTCAGCTTGACGCGATTCCAAATGACGAGATCGTGGTTCACTATCAACCGATGATCTCGATGGCGGATCGCACGATTCGTCGCGTCGAGGCGCTTGTGCGCTGGCGGCATCCGCAATTGGGGCTTCTGCGGCCTGGCCGGTTTATTGCGCAGGCGGAGCGCTCGGGCGCAATCGTGCCGCTGACGTGGGAGGTTGTCAGTCGGGCGATCGATCAGCACCTCGCCTGGAAGAACGAGGGCTTGCTGCTCGCCGTTTCCGTCAACATCTCGGCCCTGTTTCTCGAATCGCTGCAGAGGGCCGATGAGATTCTTGCGTTGCTGCAGAGCCGGAGCTGCGATCCGCGGAATCTCATTCTGGAGATCACGGAGACCGAGGCGGCGCAGAATCCTCCGATCGCGCGCGCGCTCCTGACGAGATTGCGCGAGGCCGGCGTGGAAGTCTCGATGGACGACTACGGCGTTGGCTTCTCCAACCTCGAGCGTCTGCGCTACTATCCCTTCAGTGACCTCAAGGTCGACCGCTGGCTCGTCGCCAAACTGGATCACAGTCGCGAAGCGCGCGACATCGTCCAAACGCTGGCTGCCCTGGCCGCCAAGGAAAACTTCAGCTTGACGGGCGAAGGCATCGAAACCGAACAACAATGGAATGTACTGGAAGAGCTCGGCTGCGATTTCGGCCAAGGTTTCCTGATCGCCCGCCCGATGCCCGGCGATCGGGTTCGAAGATGGGTCGACAAAATGACTGAAATCGGTCGCTACCGGACGGCAGCGCCTGGCTAGACGTGACAGCACTTTGCTGGCATCGCGGCGGTCGGGATACCGGCGCTGTTGTTCCGACGCGTTTGGCGGCTTTCCTGCGGTGCGCAAGTATTCGCTTGCGCGTCCAGCGCAGTAGTCTCGACGGGCCCAGTGATGCGACCGCCTCTTCTGCCTCGCCTGCTCGTGCCGCGCCTGCCGTTCTTTTACGGTTGGGTCGTGCTGGGCTGCATCTGCCTGGCCGGCTTCGCGCGCCAGGGCCCGGCGGTGGCCGTTTTGTCGGTTTTCGTCGTGCCGATGACCGATGCGTTCGGCTGGTCACGCACCGAGATGGCGGGCGCGGTGTCGCTGGGTGGCGTGCTGGCGGCCTTCGTCTCGCCGATGCTCGGACAGGTGCTCGATCGCCGCGGCTCGCGGCTCATCCTTTGCGTCGCCGTGCTGGGGACGGGGCTTGCGACCATGGCGCTCTCGCTCACGCAGTCGCTGCTCGTGTTTTATCTGCTGTTCTGCTTCGCGCGCATGAACTGGGCGGGGCCGTTCGATCTCGGCCTCTACGGCGCGTTGAACAGCTGGTTCGTGGCGCGCCGCGCACGCGCCACGTCGATCGCCACGCTGGCGCAGATGTCGGGCTTGGTGGCCATGCCGATCATCGCCCAGCTCGCCATGCGCGATGGCGGTTGGCGCAGCGGCTGGCTGGCGATCGGCGCCACCGTGCTGATCGTGGGCTTCGTGCCGGTCTGGCTGTTCCTGGTGCGCCGGCCGGAAGATGTCGGGCTGGTGCCGGATCGCATTGTCGCTGGCGCGGCCCATGCCGCGCCCGAGCCGCGCTTCAGCCGCGCTGAAGCGATGCGCACGCGGGCCTTCTGGCTGCTCTCGCTTTTTACCGTGCTGGTCTATCCGGTTCAGGCCGGCGTCAGCCTGCATCAGGCGCCGCATCTGATCGAGCGCGGGATCTCGCCGATCGTTGCCGCCACGGTCATCAGCTTCTTCTCGGCGATGTCCGCCGTGGCGAGCTTCGGCGTCGGCTTCCTGCCCAGGCGCTGGCCGGTGCGCTACGCGATGCTAGTGTCGGCGGCGCTGCTGAGCGCGGGCTCCTTCGGTTTGATCGGCGTCGTCTCGGCCGACGACGCCTACCTCGCCGCCGGCCTGTTCGGTCTGGGCATTGGCGGCATAATGACGCTGCTGCCGGTGGCATGGGCCGACTATTTCGGTCGCGAGAGCTTCGGCGCGATCCGCGGCGTGGCGCTGACGTTGCAGGTGCTGGCGCAAGCGGCGGGGCCGTTGCTCTCCGGCGCGCTGCGCGACTGGAGCGGCAATTACACCGATTCGCTGTTGGTATTCGGCGGCTTGGCGGCGCTGGCGGCGGTGGCGGCGCTTGCAGCACGGCGTCCCCTCTCGTAGGATTCGCGCGGCCCGCAAGAGGCTGCGCCCGCCGGACAACAAGAAAAACGGCGGCAGCGCAATGAGGAAACAGGCTTTCGCGTTCGGAGACCATACCGTCGGCAGATGCCTTCGCCGGGCTTGAAGCAGCCCGTGGAAGGCTGCGCTCACGGGCGAGAATACAGGGCCACGGAGAGACCGCATGCCGCCGTTGCTGGAGGTGAGGGGACTCCATACCGAGTTCAGGACCGGGGCCGGACTCGTGCGCGCCGTCGACGGCATCTCCTACACCGTGGAGCGGGGCGAGACCGTGGCCATCGTCGGCGAAAGCGGCTCGGGCAAGTCGGTCAGCGCGCTCTCGATCCTGCGCCTCATCCCCGACCCGCCGGGCCGCATCACCGCCGGCGAGATCCTGTTCGATGGCCGCGACTTGCGCTGCCACAGCGAGGCGGAGATGCGCCGCATCCGCGGCCGCGACATCGGCATGGTGTTCCAGGAGCCGATGACTTCGCTCAATCCCGTGCTGACCGTCGGACGGCAGATCACCGAGACGCTGGAGCAGCATCAGGGCGCCGATCGCGCCGCGGCGGAGCGCCGTGCGCTCGAGCTGCTCGAGATGGTCGGCATCGCCGATCCCGGCCGGCGGCTGGGGCAATATCCCCATCAGCTTTCCGGCGGCATGCGCCAGCGGGTGATGATCGCCATCGCCCTCTCGTGCAATCCCAAGCTGATCATCGCCGATGAGCCGACGACGGCGCTCGACGTCACGATCCAGGCGCAGATCCTCGAGCTGATGAAGTCGCTGGCGCTTCGGCTCAACGTCGCGCTGATCATCATCACGCATAATCTCGGCGTGGTTGCCCGCTACGCCAGGCGGGTGAACGTGATGTATGCCGGTCGGATCGTCGAGGCCGGCAGCGCCGAGGCGATCTATCACAATCCTCGTCATCCCTACACCATGGCGCTGCTGCGCTCCGTGCCCCGGCTCGACCGCCCGCGCCAGGCACGCCTCGATCCCGTCGACGGCCAGCCGCCGGACCTGACCCGGCTGGATGGCGGCTGCGCCTTCCGCCCGCGCTGCCGCTTTGCCGTCGACAAATGCGGCCAGGCGCAGCCGCCCCTCGAGCGCGCCGGTGCCGCGGGACACCTCGCCGCCTGCTTCCGCAGCGCCGAGCTCGCCGCGGCCGAGCCCGCCGCGGCCCGGGAAGCCGCCGCATGACCGGCGCGGCGAGCGGGGCACCCCTCCTCGAGGTGCGCGGTCTCGCCATGCATTTCCCCGTCTCCGAGGGCATCGTGCTGTCGCGCAAGATCGGCGACGTGAAAGCAGTCGACGGCGTCAGCTTCACCATCAAGCGCGGCGAAACCCTGGGCCTGGTCGGCGAAAGCGGCTGCGGCAAGACGACGACCGGTCGTTGCATCCTGCGCCTGGAACGGCCGACGGCGGGCGAGATCCTGTTCGACGGACGGGACGTCAACCGCATGCAGCGCCGCGAGCTGGTGTTGCTGCGCCGCCGCATGCAGGTGATCTTCCAGGATCCCTACAGCTCGCTCAATCCGCGCATGAAGGTGGGTGACATCATCGCCGAGCCGATCAAGGTGCACGGCGTCGAGCCGCACGCCGGGCGGCGCCGCGCGCGCGTGCGCGAGCTGCTGGCGGTCTGTGGCCTCGATCCCAAATTCACCGACCGCTATCCGCACGAGATGTCCGGTGGCCAGCGCCAGCGGGTCGGCATCGCCCGCGCCCTGGCGCTCGATCCAGAGTTCATCGTCTGCGACGAGGCGGTCTCGGCGCTCGACGTCTCGATCCAGGCGCAGGTCGTGAACCTGCTGGAGGATCTGCGCGAGCGCTTCGGGCTCACCTATCTCTTCATCGCACACGACCTGTCGGTCGTGCGCCATCTCTGCCAGCGGGTTGCGGTCATGTATCTCGGCCGCATCGTCGAGATGGCCGACAGCAACGAGCTGTTCGACAATCCCCTGCATCCCTACACCAAGGCCCTGCTGTCGGCGGTCCCGGTACCCGACCCCGGAATCGAGGCGATGCGCGAATTCCGCCCGCCCAAGGGCGAGGTGCCGAGTCCGCTCAATCCGCCGTCGGGCTGCGTCTTCCATCCGCGCTGCCCGATGGCGGTCGAAGGCTGCCGGCGCGAAAGGCCTGCCCTGCGGGAATTGCGGCCCGGCCACTGGGTGGCCTGCAGCGAAGTGCACCAGTGAGGAGCGTAAGCATAGACAGTACGGAGAAACAAAAAACGACGTAAACAGGAGGAGGCGATGGACCTTCGAACGGGACTTCGGGCTGCCGCCCTCGGTCTGGCGGTTGCGATCGCTGCGGGGCCCGCCGGGGCCGGAGCACCCAAGCGCGGCGGAACGCTTACCTACGTGATACCGGCCGACGCGCCGCCGAGCTTCGATGCGCACCGCGAGACGACCTATGCGACGATCCATGCCGCGGCGCCGTACTACAGCGTGCTGATCCGCGTCCCGCCGGACAATCCCGCCTCGACCACGGAGTTCGTGTGCGACCTCTGCACCGAAATGCCCAAGCCCGCGGATGACGGCAAGACGTACACCTTCAAGATCCGCCAGGGCGTGAAGTGGCACGACGGCAGCAAGCTCACCGCCCAGGATGTGGCGACGAGCTGGAACATGATCGTGTTCCCGCCCAAGGGCGTCACCAGCGCCCGCGTCAGCTTCTACGAGATGGTCGACAAGATCGAGGCGCCTGATGACGCGACCGTGGTGTTTCACCTGAAACGCGCGACGACGGCATTCCTGCCGGCGCTCGCCGATCCCTACACCTGGATCTACAAGAAGGAGATCCTCGAAAAGGATCCGCACTGGTACGAGAGGAACATCATGGGCTCCGGCCCGTTCAAGTTCGTCGCCTACGACGTCGGTCAGTCGATCAAGGGCGCGCGCAACCCGGACTATTATCACGAGGGGCAGCCCTACCTCGATGCGATCGTCGGCATATTTGCCGACAAGCAGTCGGTCAGGGTCGACGCGCTGCGCGCCGACCGCGCCGCCATCGAGTTCCGTGGGCTACCGCCGTCGGCGCGCGACCAGCTCGTCAAGGAGGGCGGCGCCGATATTGCCGTGCAGGATAGCGACTGGAACTGCGGCAACATCCTCACACCTAACCATAAGAGGAAGCCGTTCGATGACGTGCGCGTGCGCCGCGCCCTGGCGCTCGCCATCGACCAATGGAAGGGCGCGCCGGCGATGGCCAAGATCGCGACGGTGCGTACCGTGGGCGGCATCGTCTTTCCCGGATCGCCCCTGGCGGCGACCCAGGAGGAACTGCAGCAAATGGCCGGCTACTGGCCCGACATCGAGAAGTCGCGCGCCGAAGCCAGGCGTCTCCTGAAGGAGGCCGGCGCCGAGGGGCTGAAATTCGAGCTGCTGAACCGCAACGTCGATCAGCCCTACAAGTTCGTCGGCACCTGGGTGATCGGCGAGTGGAAGAAGATCGGCCTCACCGTCGAGCAGAAGGTCGTGCCGACCGGCCCGTGGTTCCAGAACATGCGCGGGGGTACGTTCGACGTGGTGCTCGAAGCCAACTGCGCGAGCGTGGTCAATCCCGTGCTCGACACCGGCAAGTACCTGCCGGCCAAGGTCTATCCGGAAAACTACGGCGGCTACGACGACGCCAAGTCGATCGAGCTGTACGAAAAGATGCAGACCGAAACCGATCCCAAGAAGCAGCGCGAGGCCATGCGCGCGTACGAGAAGCACACGCTCGACACGATGACGCACGAGATCGTGCTGCCTTACTGGTACCGCATCGTGCTGGCGCGGTCCTACGTCAAGGGCTGGAAGATCAGTCCCAGCCACTACCTGAACCAGGACCTCGGCAACATCTGGCTCGACAAGTAGCCGGCGGCAAGGCGGGACGAGGCAAATGCATCGCTACATCATAAAGCGGCTCCTGCTGGCGATCCCGACGCTGGCAGGAGCGGCGGCGCTGGTTTTCGTGCTGATGCGCCTGATCCCCGGCGACGTCTGCGTCATTCGCCTGGGCGCGGGCGGCAGTCACGTCGATCCGGCATCGGTCGAGGCGTGCCGCCAGCAGCTCGGCCTCAACGATCCGCTGATCCTGCAGTTCCTCCATTTCCTTTGGAGCTACTGTACCTTCGACTTCGGCATCTCGATGTGGTCGGGCAACCCGGTGAGCCACGAGATCGCCGTGCGCCTGCCGGTGTCGCTGGAGGTCGCGGTCATGGCGACGATCATCGCCATCCTGATCGCCATACCGCTCGGCACCATCTCGGCGCTCCGGGAGAACACCTGGCTGGACCACACGGTGCGCGTCGTGGCGATCGCCGGAATCGCCACGCCGTCCTTCTGGCTCGGCATCATGTCGCTGATCCTGGTGCTCAATGTCAGCGCGATGGCGACCGGCAAGCCGTGGCTGCCGCCGATCGACTATGTGTCGTTCTGGCAGGACCCGTTGCGCAACCTCTCGATGGTCCTGCTGCCGGCCATCACGGTCGGTTACCGCTATTCGGCGGTGACCATGCGCATCACGCGCTCGGCGATGCTCGAGATCATGCGCGAGGACTATATCCGCACTGCGCGGGCCAAGGGCCTGCTCGAGCAGATCATCGTCAACCGGCACGCACTGAAGAACGCGCTGCTGCCCGTCGTCACCCTGATCGGCATCGAGTTCGCGTTCCTGATCGGCGGCCTGGTGATCACCGAGCAGGTGTTCAACCTGAACGGCATCGGCCGGCTGCTCGTCCAGGCGGTGCAGAACCAGGACAATGTCCTTGCCCAGGCGCTGGTCATGCTGGTGGTCGCCGTCTTCGTCGTGACCAACCTCGTGGTCGACGTGCTGTACGCCTGGCTCGATCCACGCATCCGCTTTTCGTAAGGGGGCTCCGCCGCATGACCGCCGTCGCCCCCGACCCAGGTGCCGTCGCCGTGCTGGCCGACGAGGCGCTCGCGCGCCAACGCACGCCGCTCGATGCCGCGCTCGACTTCTGCCGTCGCAAGCCGCTCGGCGCGATCGGCCTTTTAATCGTGCTTGTCATGTTCGCGGCCGGCGGGTTTGCCGACTGGCTGGCGCCGTTCGACCCCGAGGAGAACGACTTCAACGCCATGATGCAGGCGCCGAGCTGGCTGCACCTCTTCGGTACCGACCAGTTCGGCCGCGACATCTTCTCGCGACTGATCTTCGGCGCGCGCACGGCGATGATCGTGGGCTTCGGCTCGGCCGTCGGCGGCGGCCTGATCGGCCTGGTGCTGGGCGTCGCCAGCGCCTATTTCGGCGGCTGGTTCGACCTCGTCTTCCAGCGCGTGCTCGACGTGCTGATGGCGTTTCCGCTGATCATCCTCGCCCTGGCCGTGGTCTCGGTGTTCGGCACCGGCGTCTTCAACGTCATCATCGCCATTACCATTCCGCTCGTTCCCCGCTGCGGCCGCGTCGTGCGGGCGAGTGCCCTCTCGGTGCGCGAGACACCGTATATCGACGCGGCGCGCGCGCTTGGCTTCGGCCATGCCCGCATCGTGCTCCGCCACATGGTGCCCAATGTCGTGGCGCCGTTCCTGATCCTGCTCTCGGCCTTCGTCGGCCAGGCGATCCTGTCCGAGGCCGCGCTGTCCTATCTCGGCCTCGGCGTGCAGGAGCCGGTGGCGGCCTGGGGCCTGATGCTGCAGGGCAGCGCCGAAGACTACGCGACCACGGCGCCCTGGATCGCCATCTTCCCCGGCCTCGCCATCGTGCTGACGGTGCTCGGGATCAGCCTGTTCGGCGACGCCCTGCGCGACGCCATCGACCCCAAGCTGCGCGACAGGTAATCCGGGCGAGGCCCTAGGCTGCCGGTGCGAAGGTGCCGTGCAGCGGGAACGGCACGTGGTGCTTGAGCGGTGCCACGAAGAGCGGTCGCGCCGCGAGGTCGCGTGCGTCGAGGCCGACGATGTCGGTAACTTGACGCCTGGCGTCGAAGACCATGGTTACCACCACGCCGTCATCCTCCGCGCCGCCCGGACGGGTGGCGATGAACAAGGGCTCGCCGGGATAGCCGCCCGGGCGGAAATCGTGCCGCGCGACCGCGCCGGTCTCGAGATCGACCTTTGCCAGTTGCTGCTGCAGGCCCCTGGCGCGGTCGGCGGGGCTGCAGGCGATGTAGGCATAGCGCTGGCGCTTGCCGGAATATGCCGGGTTGATGCAGGGGAACTCGTTGGCCGTGCCGGTGTCGTAGGTCCGGCTCTCGACCTTGCCGGTCCCGAGGTCGACGCGCATCCGGGTGAGCGCACCCGTGCCGCGGCTTGGCCATTCCGACTTCCAGTAGTCGCGCAACGCCTGGCCGATCGTGAGGTAGTCGGGATAGCGCGCCAGGTCGAGGACCAGCGCGCCATCCTCCTCGAAACCGTTGGCGAAGTGGAACTGGAAGAAGGCGTCGGTCTCGATGAAGCGCGGCTTGCCGCGTCCGTCCCGTGGCACCAGCAGAATCAGGGTCGGCCGCGCGCCGTCCCAGGTCAACGCGCCATCGAAGCTCCGCAAGCCCAGCAGGAATTTCAGCGGCGACACCAGGATCGGCCCGATGCAGAACGCCAGGTAGCGCGGCGTCAGCACAAAATCATGGTTCATGACCGGGTAGGGCAGCTTGACCGGCGGCAGGCGCGTGGCGCTGCCCTTGTCGATGCGGTACGCGGTGAGGGTCGTGCTGGCGCCGTAGTCGATGCCGAAATTGAACAGCTCGCCGGTCTGGGGGTCGACCTTGGGATGGGCCGAAAAGGCCTTCACCACGCCGCCGAACGTCTCGATGCCGCGCGTGTCGAGCGTGACCGGATCGAGCGCGAACGGCGGCCCGCCCTCCCACAGCGACAGCAGCCGGCCGCCCTGCATGACGACCGACGTGTTGGAGACGTTGGCCGGCTGGCGGAAGGCGTTGGCCAGCACGCCGCCCGGCCGCATCTTGCCGAAGCCGCGATTGACGATATGGCCGGCGTGCGTCTCGGCGCGATAGTTCTCGGTCGCGACGTAGCGGTTGCGGTAGTGGATGCCGCGATCGTCGAAACCGATGGCCGAGATCATGCCGTCGCCGTCGAACCAGTGGGGAAACCACTGGCCGGCGAGATCGTTGCGGCCCGAGCCGTTGCGATAGAGCATGCCGCGCAGGCCCGCCGGCACCTGGCCGTCGATATCGTCGATCCGGTAATCGTGTTCTTCGGCGAGCGTGCGGAAGCCACCACTCCAGGGATGCGCGTCGCCGTCCGCCATGCTTGAAAACCAGCCTTTCCGATCTTGCCGGCAGCCTATCACACCTTTCAAGTCAAGCGGACCGCGGGCGTCTCGCCCGCATCATGATCATGAGCGGGCGGGACGCCCGCGGTCCGCATGACAGATGGCCGGCACCATCGAGGCGGCGAAGGCTTTGAGGTCGGCGGCCTTGGCGCCGAGCCGGGCGCGGATGGCGATGGCGTAGAGGATGGCGCCGGCCATATGCGCGCGCGCGGCGGGAGACGGCTTCCTTGGCAGATCGCTGGCGGCGAAGGCGCGCTCGAGGCTCTGCTCGATCGCCGCTAAAAGCTCGTTGGCGACGGCGGCGATCCGGGGATGGCTGGGTGATTCGACGGCCGCGGTGCCCACGATCATGCAGCCCGGCCGGTGCGGCGGCGCGGTGTAGAGATCGATCGCCATTTTGTAGACCGTGCCGAGGCGCTGCTTGATCGTGCCGGGTCCGCTCAGGATCGCCTCGAGGCCTTCGACGCTCCGGGCGCCATAGAAGCGCAGGGTGGCGATGTAGAGCTGCTCCTTGTCGCCGAACGCGGCGTAGAGGCTCGGGCGGTTGAGGCCCGAGGCGGCGGCCAGCTCGTCGAGCGAGGCGGCGGCGAAGCCCTTCGCCATGAACACCGTGCGCACGCGGTCAAGTACCTCCGAGGGAATGAAGGCGCGCGGCCGGCCGCGTGACCGTTTCGCTATTTCTGTACCGGTTCGCATAATTATCCTTGACGCTCTCGACCGTTTGGATTTCTGTACTGTATCGCACAAAACAAGGAGGACGTGATGGAACTCTTCGCCTCACCGATGGCCTGCTCGCTCGCCTCGCATATCACGGCGCTCGAGGCCGGTCTGCCGGTCAAGGTCCGCTTCGTCGAGAACAAGAAGACCGACGACGGCGACGACTACTACAAGATCTCGGCCAAGGGTTACGTGCCGGCGCTGCGGCTCGACGACGGCGAGGTCCTGAACGAGGGGCCGTCGGTCCTGCAGTACCTGGCCGACCGCAAGCCCGACTCGGGGCTGGCGCCGGCCTGGGGCACGCTCGAGCGCTACCAGCTGATCGACACGCTGAATTATCTCTCGACCGAGGTGCACAAGCGCATCTTCGCCAACGTCTTCAATCCCAATGCCGCGGAGCCCACGAAGGAGGCCGCACGGAAGCTTTTCGAGCCGACGCTCGATTATCTCGCCAAGCGCCTGGGCAGCGGCGAATACCTCGTGGGCAACAAGTTCACCGTGGCCGATGCCTATCTGGTCACGCTGCTGAACTGGTTCGTCTTCCTGAACGTCGACCTCAAGAAGTGGCCGACGATCGCCGCCTATCATGCCAGGCATCTGGCGCGTCCCGCCGTCGCCCAGGCGATGGGCGTCGAGATGGCCGAGCGCAAGCGCCGCGCGGCGTAATTTCCTCCCCACGAAGTGGGGAGGTGGCCCGAAGGGCCGGAGGGGTCATCGCCTCCATCAACAGCGCCATGACCCCTCCGTCCGCTGCGCGGACACCTCCCCGCGCTGCGCGCAGGGAGGCTAGACCGATTTCTTGTTCAACACAGCGAAGCGGTCCTTCGGGGCCTTCTCGCGGGCCTTGGGCCCGTAGGTTCCCATCTCGATGCGGTGCGGGATGGTCAGCATGTAGTTCTTGAAGGCGTTCTCCATCGCCTGGCGCCAACCCTGGGCGTCCTGCGTCTCGTTGACCGACGCCTTGGCGAGTTTCAGCGCATAGGGATCGCGCTCGGCGATGCGCTGGGCGAGCGCCATCGTCTCCTCCTCGAGCTTTTCCCGCGGCACCACGCGGTTCACCAGGCCGGCCCGCTCGGCCTGGTTGGCGCTGATGAAATCGCCGGTGAAGAGATATTCCTTGGTCTTGCGCGGCCCGAAGTCCCACGGCATCGAGAAATACTGCACGTGGGCGCCGCCCCACTTCACGGCGCGGTCGGCGAACTGCGCATCGTCGCTCGCAATGATGAGGTCGCAGGCCGACGCGATCATCATGCCGCCCATGATGCAGTAGCCCTGGACCTGGGCGA
>Ga0209648_10000842_pt1 | contig 24318 bp, 25 predicted proteins | sample GraSoi2013_115cm_FD_185830 | JGI IMG/M metagenome (GOLD analysis project Ga0209648, IMG submission 185830) | Grasslands soil microbial communities from the Angelo Coastal Reserve, California, USA - Sample 9_17_2013_115cm (SPAdes) (version 2) | ecosystem: Environmental > Terrestrial > Soil >... | reverse complement strand
GAAAGTCAACAGGTCATCCTTGCTGGATCCGGTCCAGAACAGTGGCTTCTCGCCGGGGACGCTCTTCGGTCTCGTCATGTAATTATCCCAGTTTTAGGATATCGCGTCAAGCGGGCCCCGTCATTCGTTAGAATCCTACACTGTCACGGCCAGTTCCCTCCCCCCATTTCGACAGAACGCGCGGGAAATCGGCATATATACATGTATATAAGAATGCTTTCCCACTTTCCCACAGCCGCAACAACAACAAACGTTCTCCGGTTACATATCAAATGGCGCGACATGGGAAGCTCGGGTTACATTCTCAAATGGCTTGACGCGGATTACGATGGAATCACCACCTACGTGGGGCTGCGGCCCGTCATGCATGAGTCAGCAACTCACCTCAGCGCTGGCTTTTAAGCCCACTCGCCGCAGGAGGGCCATCCTTTTTGACCCGGATAGGCTCGCGCTATTAACCAGCGAATCGATTTTGCCGAAGCGGGTTTCGACGGCACCACCGCCGACCTCATCCGCCTACCTGCTGCAGGGTTTGAAGATATTTCACTATGTCACCCCTCGAAAGCATTCCGATGAGGTTGCTTCCCAGCATGACAGGCATTTGATTAATTCCGTCCCGACCCATCTTTTCCATTGCTGTCCACAATTCTGCGTTGGGATCAATGCTGCTTAGCTTTGCGACGGGTATCATGGCTTGGGCTGCACTGGTCGTCGTCCATGAGCTTCGAGGAATCTCCTTCAGGTTATGCAGGGTCAGCAATCCGACCACGCGGTTTCCCTGGTCCACGAGAAAGCACCGTCGACCGTGTGTAAGAACCTCCTGATCTACTAGCTCTTGTAATGAAGTGTCTCCTGGTACGTGGGTGCATGCATTTCCCATCACCTCTGATACCTTGTGGCCGACCAAAAGACCTTGCACCATTTGCTGCTGGACTTGGGCTCCGGCTGCGCTTTCGAGGAACCAGCCGATAAAGGCCGTCCACAATCCATTGCCAACGCTCCCTCTCAGTGCTTGCCATACGCCCGCAATGATAAAAAGAAATCCAAAGAATCGGCCCGTGCTGGCGGCGATGAGTGTAGCTTGCCGAAAGTTCTTGGAAACTCCCCAAACGATGGCCCGAAAAACTCGCCCACCATCTAACGGAAATCCTGGAATCAGGTTGAACAATCCCAGCATGCCGTTAATGAGCGCGAGATACTTGGCTACCGCCAGGGCCGGCATGATGTTTACAAGCAACGGTTCCAACAAGAAAAAGAGCGCCGCCAGTGCCAAGCTCGTAAGCGGCCCGACCACAGCAATTAGGAATTCTGCGCTGGCGCTCGGGGGTTCACCGGCGATCTGGGATACGCCGCCAAAGATGAACAGGGTGATCCGATGTACCGGTATCTTGTAGCGAAGGGCGACCCACGAGTGGGCGAGCTCATGCACAACGATACTGCCAAAAAACAATACTGCCGTTACAGCGCCCATTAGCCAATATTCGACGCTCGTCCCACGCTTGAATTCTAGCGGATAGTAACTGACTGCCAAGACCCAGGTGGTGAGGGCAGCGATCAAGAACCAGGAGTAGTCCAAATCGATCGGTATTCCAAGGATGCGTCCAATCGGAACTGTGTGGCGAAACATAACTCACCTTACTTCTTCCCGATTCTTTAGTTTTACCGAAAGATGCTTTGGTCCAACTGTGGCAGTTCCCATCGATTTCGCTCCTTCCCAGAAGTTCCCCCAAGCGGTCGCCTCAAGCAGCTGACTTGCGAGGAGGATGAGATTTCTTTTCCAATTTCTCCTCCACGTATTCTTTCAGGACCACAGCATTGTTGTGCTCGGCGTCGTGCGAACTATAAACAAGCGCGACATTGCCCCGCTGCGCTGCATTGAGAATCGGGCGCAACGCATCTGGATTCGCATTCAGTTCCCGGCGGTAGCGACGCCGGAATTCCCCCCATTTCTTCGGATCATGATTGAACCACCGGCGCAGGGTCGTGCTCGGTGCAACGTCTTTCAGCCACGCATCAATGCGCAGGCCGGTTTTCTTCATGCCGCGGGGCCACAGCCGCTCGACCAAATAACGGGCTCCGTCGGCTGAACTGGCAGGTTCATAGACGCGTGTTAGTTTGATCATCGTATGCCTGTCTCCCTTCTTTCCGGCTTCCTCCAACGCGATAGTTGCCGCCGGTGGGTAGGTGACTCTGGTCCCCTGCACGCAAGCCCCTACTCGCCGAACACACGGACAGTAGTACTGCCAACTAGATTATGTTTCGTGTGCCCTTCCAGGGCTGATGACTTGCATGACGAATCCAACGGGATGCGTGCTTTCTTTTCCTGCTTTCCACTCCCCACCTTTTCTTCCCACAAACTTCCGACTCCTCGACTATCGGGAGGCTATCTATGGCATTCCTCAAAGCAGTCATTTGCTTCGCGCGATCCGCTCCGCCACGCGGATCGTCAAGATCTACATTTGATTGAGATCCGGCTTCCTGAGGCTCTTCCTGCCCTTCACGCGGAGCAGCGAATCCCGCCGTCACCCAGTTTGCTTCTAACGAACACACCTTTGGCCCTCCGTGATGGCCCGATCGAATTCCTCGCTGTAGATCCTCTCCTGCTCGAAAATTCCTCTCTTCGTCACAGTCGTCATCGCCACCGCAGGGCATTGCACTCCTCGAACACCAATGCAATCATGCTTGCCGATTGCCTTCACAATACAGCCGGCGGGCTTCACAACGGACATGAACGCATCCGCAATGCTGGACACCAACTCCTCCTGAACAATCGGTTGCGCGGCCATGGCATGAACGAGACGCGGGATTTTTGATATTCCCACGATTTGCCCGTTGGGTATGTAGCCGAAATGAATCTTTCCTCCATACACCAGGAGATGATGTGGACAAAGAGAGAAGAAATCGATGGCCGAAACCGCCACAAGCTCGCGAGCCTCAGACCGAAATGTCTTCAGGATCGTTTCGGGTTTTACGCACACTCCCCGAGTAAACTCTCGATAGAACCGGGCTACTCTTTCCGGCGTCTCGCGAAAGTGTTGATTCTCAATGTCCATGCCCAATTCCTGCAGCAACAGTTTCACGATCTCCGCCAAGCGATCGCTCTTCGGAGTCATCGCTTCAAGGCGCACAGCTGGAAGCATTTCTTCTGGCGTCAGCTCGAGCCGATGCTCCAGTGTCGCCACTGCGGTCAAATCATGTTTTCCGTTTCCGTTTTCCACGTCAACTTTCCCCATACGTCACTATTCCTTCGCTACTTACCGATGGCCCGTAGAAGCATGCCAGCCAACCCGCCCCCGACGAGTGGTCCAAGCACCGGCACGATTGCGTAGCTCCAATCCGAGGCACCCTTGCACAACCCAGGGCTTAAGTAAAAATGAGATGGGGGCAGCTCCCTGCACCTCATCTCAGAAAAAAGCCGCGCTTTAAACTCTGTCGGACAAAAAGAGAAGATTTCTCTTGGCTTTTTAGAAGTGGAGTGCGCGGACCGACAGGCCAGCCAAAAGGGCTCCGATCAAGGGCCCAACGACGGGAATACCCGCGTAGCCCCAGTCGGAGTTACCCTTGCCGGCAATCGGAAGCACTGCGTGAGCGATGCGCGGGCCAAGGTCGCGCGCTGGATTAATCGCATAGCCCGTGGGCCCACCCAGCGAAAGTCCGATCGCCCATACAAGGCATCCGACCAAATACGGGCCCAGACCTGACGCAATTCCGTTCACAGCTTTGGAAAAAATCGCGCCGACGATGAAGACCAGCACGAAGGTGCCGATAATTTCACTGATCAGGTTTGCCGCCGCGCTACGAATGGCCGGCGCAGTACAAAAGACCGCCAGCTTCAGCGAGGGATCCGGTGTTTCCTTCCAATGCGGAAGAAAATGCAGCCATACCAGGATGGCTCCCACAATCGCTCCCAGCATTTGAGCTGCGATGTACGGACCAAGCTTAGAGTAATCACCCGACGAAACAGCGAACCCGAGCGTAACGGCCGGGTTGAGAAAGGCGTCTTTGCTTCCGCAGGCGATTGCAGCGAACACGCCAGCCATTACAGCGAGGGCCCATCCGGTGGTAATGACCATCCAGCCGGAGGCCTCACCTTTGGAACGTTTCAAAAGCACGCAGGCGACGACGCCGTCGCCCAGCAGAATGAGAATCAACGTGCCCACAAATTCTCCCAAGAAAGGTGTCGTCGCCATTTTTCTCTCCGCGAAATGCGTTCGTACTCTGCTTACTGGAAACCTAGGCCCCTGCCTTGAATCCCCGTTCCTCTACCCAGCCAAAGGACCGAGTCACCGCTTTTTTCCATTCGGCATATAGCCGCTCACGCGTGCTGCTTTCCATGTGAGATTTCCACACATGGTCTACGCCCCACTGTTTCCGCAATTCCCCCAAATCCTTATAGAAGCCGACGGCAAGCCCTGCGGCGTAGGAAGCCCCCAGCGCAGTCGTTTCCTTGATTAACGGCCGGATGACGTCGCGATTGAGAATGTCAGCCTGGAACTGCATCAGGAGGTCGTTCTCAACCATTCCGCCGTCGGTGCGCAGTGAGTCCAGCTTCTTACCGGAATCCAGTTCCATAGCCTCGAGTACCTCTCGGGTCTGGTAGGCCGTAGCTTCGAGAACCGCGCGCGCAAGATGACCCTTGTTGGCGTAGCGGGTAAGCCCGGCGATCACACCTCGAGCGTCGGATTTCCAGTACGGCGCGAAAAGCCCGGAGAATGCCGGCACAAAATACACGCCACCGTTGTCCTTGACGGTCCGCGCCAGAGCCTCAATATCCGAGCTCTTTTGAATGAGCCCCAGGTTGTCGCGCATCCATTGCACCAGCGCACCGGTGATGGCCACGCTGCCTTCGAGTGCGAACTGAGCGGGATTCTGGCCGAGCTTGAAGGCAACGGTCGTGAGCAGCCCGTATCTGGAAAGAACCGGCTCGGTCCCCGTGTTCATCAGCAGAAAGCAACCGGTGCCGTAAGTGTTCTTCGCCTGGCCGGGTTCAAAGCAGGTCTGACCGAAGAGCGCCGCCTGTTGGTCGCCAAGGATTCCCGCGATCGGGATGTCTTTCACTTCCGCCGGCTGCGCCAGTCCATACACTTCACTGCTGGAAGCGATGCGAGGCATCATGGACTCCGGGATTCCAAACAGGTCGAGCTGCGCTTTGTCCCAGCTCAGCGTATTGAGATTCATGAGCTGCGTGCGGCTGGCGTTGGTTACGTCAGTCACGTGCACGCCGCCCTCTTGGCCGCCGGTGAGCTTCCACACCAGATAGCTGTCGATATTTCCGAAAAGCAGATCGCCCGCTTGGGCGAGCTCTTTGGCGCCCGGGACGTTGTTCAGAATCCACCGAATCTTCAGGCCGCTGAAGTACGTGGCCAGCGGCAGGCCGGTCAGCTTGCGGAAGCGATCTGGGCCGCCTTCGCGCGCGAACTCCGCCACATAGTCTTCCACCCGCGTGTCCTGCCAGACGATGGCGTTGTAGACCGCGACGCCCGTTTTGCGGTTCCAGACGATGGTGGTCTCGCGCTGATTGGTGATGCCGAGGGCCGCGACATCCTTGGGGCGAATGCCACGCTGCTGCATGGCTTCGGTCATGACTTCGTGAATGCGCCGCCAGATTTCCTCCGGATCGTGTTCCACCCAGCCGGGTTTGGGATAAATCTGCTCGTGCTCTTTCTGGGCAACGGAGACGATCCGCCCGGTCGAGTCGAAGATGATAAATCGCGTGCTGGTGGTTCCCTGATCGATGGCGCCCAGATAGGTTGACATTTTGCTGTTCCTTTCCGCTTAAGCTGCTGAGCTGCGACCCACAGGATTGGCTTCCGTCTCCAAACCTGCGCGTTGCAGGAAAAAGTTTATGCGTTCCACGTAGCGTGTGACGGCCTCGTGCTCTTGCGCGCTCCTCCACTGGAGTTCCTGGGCCATGAGAGAGCCGACCACTGGGGCCGCTTTGATTGCGTCCCTCCAGGAGTAGTATTGAAGCCCGATACGCCGCGAGATCACGTCCTCGATGGTGGCAGCAAGCTCCTCGCGTACGGCGTAGACGATCTCGGCTTGGATTTGCGCGCTCCCGGGAATCAAAGGCTGGGCCAGGCTGGAATTTGTCCGAGTGAGTTGCAGGACGTTCCACGCAGCTGTTCCGAATTTCGCCGCCAAGTGATGCGCGGTTTCTTTCGAAAGCGGATAGATGCGAATCAGCTTCTCCCAGAGGTCGCTCGTGAATCCTTCTCCGCCATGAAGAACGTGCGTTCTTGTCGGAGATTCGCTGACCGGAACTCCCAGAGCTTTCTGAACCGCATTGATCGTGTCTTCCGCCATCGCGCGGTGTGTCGTCCACTTGCCTCCCATGATGCTGATGAGGCCGCTCTTCGCATCGATCTCAATAACGTCGTCGCGCGCAATCTTTTGCGTGCTCTCGCCTTCTCCCGCGCTCGCCAGCGGGCGCGCTCCAGCAAAGCCAGCTACAACATCCGAAGGCTGCAGAGGCTTCGCCAGATATTTATTCAGCTGCCGGAGCAAGTAGGTGATCTCTTCCTCGGTGACGTACAAATCGTCGCCTGGCTCGACTTCTCGTTCCGTCGTTCCGACGAGCAAACGGCCGCCCCAGGGCGCGGCAAAGAGCACGCTCCCGGCTTCGGTTTTGGGAATCAGCATGGCGTCGTCAGTTGGGAAGAGGTCCAGGGGAAACAAGATATGAGAGCCTTTGCTTAGCCGCATGCGCTTGGACACTGATGGCGTGGCCATCTGACGAATCAAATCCGAAACTGGCCCGGTGGCGTTCACGATGGCGCGCGCACTCAGGTTGAGCGTCGCGCCGCCAATCTGGTCCACGGCCACCACACCCGACAAGCGACCGGCAGAGTCGCGTTGAAACTCCGTCACACGGCAATGATTCAATGCCTGCCCGCCTTGGTGCTCGAACGTGTGAACGAGGGCTAGGTTGTATCTGGCGTCGTCGAACTGGCCATCAGCGTACTCTACGGAGCCCAGCAGTCCGTCGCGGTTCAGTTGCGGCATGCGCCGGAGGGTCTCCTCGCGCGAGACAAACTTGCTGGGAGAAATACGGGCCGAACCCGCGAGCCAGTCATAAATTTTTAGCCCGATGTCGAGGTAAGCGACGTCCAGCCAGTGAAAACTGGGAACCAAAAACTCAAGTTTCCTCGTGAGATGGGGCGCATTGTCGAGCATGCGCACCCGCTCATGCAACGCCCGCACCACCACGTGATATTCCTTCGGGTCCACGTCCTTGATCGCTTCTTCCAGATAGCGAACTCCACCGTGGATGATCTTGGTGGCGGCACTGGAAGTTGCACCGGCAAAGTCACCTGCTTCGAGGAGCACCGTTCGAATCCCGCGCAGCTGCGCATCCAGTGCACAGGCCGAACCGGTGGCTCCCCCGCCGATCACGCACAGATCGAACTCCTGGCCAGAAATGTTTTGGAGTTCTTCCACTCGGCTTTTCATGAGCGCCCCTGAATCAAAATGTGATCTTGGTCCTGAACCCCAAAACCGGGGCGTTTGACAAAGAGGGATTGCCACCTACGTTGGCGTAATATTGAAATGTGGGTTGCAGCAAAAAGTACGGGGTCACCTGCAGGGAATAGTTCAGCTCGAATGCTTTTTCAGAACCAAGCCGCGGACCACCCAGCAGCGCTCCGAAATTTGAGAAAGGATCGCTGATCTTGCTATACACGAAACCAATGCCAATGCGGTCCTTTGGACGGCTCACAAATGGCCCATTGATGCGAGCCCCTGCCGTGATTTGGACGTTTTCGCGGCTTACATCGCCCGGGCTATAGTCAAAGCCAATCGTTGCATCCAGTCCGCGGTTCGAACCAGCGTCCGGGCGGAACAAAGCCTGACTCGCCATCCCATAGATCAGATAGTTGCCGCTGCTCTCGAGGCCGGCGGGACTAGGAAACTTGCCGCCGTTGTAGACGCCACCGAATTTGTATTCACCTGGATAGGTCTTTCCCGTCAGATAGCCGGCTTCGAACAGAAAGTTCGGACTATTCCGAATTGCGAAGTTGGTGCCGGTAGGATCCTGCTGATAGGGATTCCGGTTGCCGGCCATCACTGCGCTCTTGACGTAGAAATGGCTCGTCGGCGCAAAGTAAATCTCCGCTCCTGGCGTGCCTGCGGGGTTGAACGACTCGTAGATTGAACCGAACAGATTGCCGAACGCGTAGCCGAGGGGCTCGATAAGCCACGTGCCACCGTATTCCTGATTGCCATAAAAATCCAAACCGGCCAACTGTCCCGCTCGGATTCTCAACTTATTGTGAAGAAAGAGCTGCTGCACCCAGAACGAATCCAGGCGCGTGCTGTGTTGACTCACCAAATCGCTGGGGTTAGCGAGAGCCCCGATCTTGCCGCCTAGGTTGGCTCCCGACTGCCAGAGCCCCGTGGCGTGGAAGCTAAGCCCCTGCCACTGGATCATCTTGTCGAAATTGATGTCTACCGTTCCTCGAGTTCGTTCCCATCCGGCATAAGTCTGCTGTAGCCCGCCGCTGGGATTGGCCTGCATATCCGTGATGTAGAAAAAGTCGAAGGTGATGCCTTTTTCCGCCAAGGCGCTTCTCTCGCCTCCCCAATCTCCGAAGAGATACCGTCGCGATGACAGTTCGGGAGCCGGCGCACTGGCATCCAACGGTAGCGCGTTCTGGGCCTCCGCGGACGTGCCCGACATCAGCAGCAGAATGAAGCACAAAAGAATGTTTTGTGTTTGCCCCCAGAACTTGGCGATACATCGAAAAAAAGTTGTTGTATTGCTGCAACGACTCGCTAAGTTGAAGAATGAACGGCTGAGATCGAGAACTACGTGTTTGTTTTTCATGGCGACTGGGAGCAAGGCACTTGCATTGCCAAACACGCGAACATCATGTACTTCGAACAAGTCGCGTTTTCGCAGGCTTTTCGGAATCTTGGTTCGAGAGAGATTGATGGCACTGAAGTGCAACTGCGTCACTGTGCGTCACTGTGCGTCACGATTTTGACAACGAGTCCGCGGGGCGTCGCGAGGAGTTGCTTCCGACTTTTCCTGATCCGCTTGACCGTAAGTTTCTGAACTCCATATTGTGGTCGCGACAGTCAATATGCCAACGTGGACGGCTTCTTGTAATTTGAAAAACCGTTGATGTCTAAGCGCACGCAACTCGCGACGCAACTATCCCCTTGAATCTGTGGCAGCAGAACGAAGTAAAGCCCAACTGCCCAATTGCAATTGAGATGGAATATCAGTTGCTCATGTGTTCTGAGTAGCCGCGCAAGGGTTGCCAACGCAACCTCGCCTAGGCAGACGCAACGCTCGCTGCACTGTTTACACCTGCAGCGAGAGGGGAAACCAATGACTTTTGTCACAAGAATATTAGCAAAGCTGGGCATCCTTAGAGCGGACTTTGATTACCATTTTATTCGCGCTTCGATGGTGGTCATCTTCTTGTTTTTTGGATATCAGAAATGGTTCGCCTACGAGGCGCAGGCACTCGTCCCCTACATCAGCAAGGGCCCTCTCATCTCCTGGATGTATCCCGTTTTTGGCGTTCGGGGGGCCACTTACTTCTTGGGGGTAGCCGAATGGTTGTTTGGTGGGCTCTTGTTCTTGGGCTTCTGGAACAGAAAGTTGGGAATTCTCGGCGCCCTCGGTTCATGCTTTTCGTTTGCTGCAACCATCACCATCATCCCATTCATACCGAACGGCTGGGCAGCCTCTGCTGGCGGGTTTCCAGCGATGACCGAGACCGTTGCTTTTCTTTTGAAGGATCTCGTTCTCTTGGCTGTATCCGTGTATCTGCTGCGGCAGGATGTTCTGAGAGTGTCACAGTCCACTAAGGAATCTTCTCCAGCAGTCGCCGCAGCACATCTGATCGTGGCTTCTTAACTAAAAGAGCGTTGCGATCATGGACTTAAGAAGATGGGGACATCATGCATCTGCAATTCTGGCTCGTACGTCGCAGAGAGACTGATGGTGAAGTGACAGTGGCGAGCGGCGCAAGGGATCAAAACAACAAAAGGGGAAATCCGTGGAAAAGAAACTCACAAATAAAGTTACTGGAGTCAGCTCGGGTATCAGGCCGGGCGCTGCCAAGCGTGGGCGCCGTCAATCGGAACGGCACAAAGTGCTCGTCACCGGCGCAGGACTGCTGGGTGTTGCCGCGATCGAGAAGTTTCTTTCCGCGGACTGGGATGTGGTCGGCGTCTCACTCCGCAAGCCCAAGCTCCCCAGTGGCCGGGACATTGAGTTTCTGTCGGTCGATCTGCGGGACGAGAAAGCGGCCCGCGCGGCGTTTGAGCCGCTGACTGACGTCACTCACATCGCCTACACGGCTATATATGAGATGCCCGAGCTGGTCGCTGGGTGGTCAAGCAAGGAACAGATCGCGACCAACAACGCCATGCTCCGCAACGTGGTGGAACCGATCGTACGCAACGCCTCCAATTTCCAGCACATCAGTATCCTGCAGGGAACGAAGATCTACGGCGTGCACCTGCACCCAATCCCCATCCCGGCCCGCGAACGCGATGCACATAAGGACCACGCGAACTTCTTCTTCGACCACCAAGACTATGTGAGTGAGATGGGCGCCAAGCACGGCTTCAATTACACGGCAGTCCGTCCGCAGCTCGTCATCGGGCCCACCCCAGGCGCGTTGAATGTTCTCCCTGCCATCGGTGTCTATTCGGCAATTCGCCGCGAGAAGGGTGAACCGTTCAGTTTTCCTGGAGGTCCGTCGTTCGTCTGGGAAGCCGCCGATGCGGATCTCGTCGCGGACATGATGGTGTGGGCTGGGCAGTCACCCCAAGCGGCGAACGAGGCGTTCAACATCACTAACGGCGACGTATTCGAGTGGCGCAATCTGTGGCCGGCCCTGGCCGAAACTCTCGGTGTCGAAACCGGACCAGACATGCCAACGAGCGTGGCAGCCTACCTCGAGGAAAACGCGCATGTCTGGGACCGGATCGTCGCGAAGTACGGGCTTCGTTCCCGAAACCTACGGGAGTTGGTTGGCCGCGGGGACCAGCACGTGGACTTCGCGTTCGCCTATGGCGCTCCGGCAGGGCCTCGAGCCTTCGTGAGTACCATCAAGCTGCGTCAGGCTGGGTTCACCAGGACGATTGACACCGAGAACTCGTTCCGTAATGCGCTGCGGTCCCTAATCGACCATAAGCTTCTGCCGCCCGCGGCGAAGTAATCGCGGAGGGAGCACCGTTGTGGAAACCTCCACGATATTGGGCAGGGTGAAGTGACAGTGGCGAGCGGCGCGAAGGATCAAAAACAACTAAAGGAGGAAAGCTATGGAAAAGAAACTCACGAACAGAGTTGCCGTCGTTACTGGAGGCAGCGCAGGTATCGGCCTGGGCGCTGCCAAGTGCTTTGTTGCCGAAGGTGCGCAGGTATTCATAACCGGGCGCCGTCAATCGGAACTGGACAAGGCCGTTGCTGAGATCGGTAGGAACGTTACCGCTATTCGCGGAGACGCTTCCGATCTGGCGGATATAGATCGGATTTATGAAACCGTAAGGCAAAAGGCCGGCCGCATCGACGTCCTGTTCGTTAATGCGGGATTCTACGAGCTTGGAAAGTTCGGAGAAGTTACGGAAGAACACTTCGATAGAACATTCAAGACGAACGTGCGTGGCCTGTTCTTCGTGGTCCAAAAGGCGTTGCCGCTGCTTTCGCAAGGTTCGTCCGTGATCCTCAATGGATCGATAGCATCGATCAAGGGATTCGAGGCCTTCTCCGTTTATGACGCCACAAAAGCGGCAGTACGTTCCTTCGCGCGCAGTTGGATCATTGACCTCAAGGGCCGCGGAGTCCGGGTCAACGTTCTGAGCCCGGGTCACATTGATACACCGGGGCTATCGGCTCTGATGACTGATCAGCAAAAGGCCGCAGCTTTGGCCAACGTGCCACTTGGTCGCTTGGGAACGCCTGACGATATGGGCAAGGTGGCCGTATTCCTAGCCTCCGACGACAGCGGCTACGTGAACGGTATCGAGCTGTTTGCGGATGGCGGTGTCGCGCAGTACTGAGCGTTCCTCCGTGACTATCTTCACTCCCAATAGCTGGCCACCTAAAGCCCAAGCAGTTGGGATGCGATCGGTGCGCTGACGCCGCGATCCGCAGTCGTGGCGTCTTCCATGGACTTTTCCCGAATCGTCGTGCGTGATGCTGCTCATAGCAAGGCTGTTCTGTGCTAACGGATCACTTTCTTGCGTTTGGCCAAAGCATTTCGAGTCTCGAATTTCAATGTCACAGGGTGTCGGGCGAACGTCTTGCTGTTGTTATATCGACACCTTTCCTGGACGAGAGTGCGGTGGTAGAGCGTCATGTCGTTGCATCGATTTGCAAACAAGGGCGGATTCATCTATCCAGTTGCGGTCTTCGATTTGGTCAGCGTCGTGCTTCAACTTAAGACGCGGACATGATCGAACATAGATGGTGTGGTGCAGCTGGCGTCGCGTCATCAGTTAGTTTTTTGCCGCGGGAGATACCACATGAAAAAGTGGAAAGTTGTTGTTGGCGTACTGGTGATCGTTTTGTTTGCTGCGTGGTACGCCTTTCGGCCGGAAGGTCTGTTCATTGACCGGCCGGTAGAGGAAGGAATGCCGACTGCGAAAGGCGGTGCCTCTCTGGAACCTGTCGCTTCCGGGGTATTCCATGGCGTGGCGCATCCCACAAACGGCACTGCGACTATTTACCAAGCTGGGGACGTAAACCGTGTTCTTCGTTTCACCAACTTCAGGACGACGAACGGGCCCAACGTTCACGTGTACATGGTAGCTGCGGACGACGCAATAGATAATGCCACCGTGCGGCGAGCTGGCTTCATCGATCTCGGGCCTATCAAGGGGAATGTTGGCGACCAAAACTACGCCCTCGGACCTGGCGTCGACTTATCCAAGTACCGTGCCGTTTCGGTCTGGTGCCAGCGATTCAGCCTCAATTTCGGAACCGCGCCTTTGACGACTGACCGTATGACCTCGCGCAAGTAGCCGCGAGGAACTTTCTTATAATCAGGAGGATTGCCGTGCAAGCGAAAGAGCCGGGATATTTTGCAGCGTACCGCAGTTTGAAGTTCACGCGTGATACGCAAGGGGTTCTGGTAGTTGAATTCCATACGAAGGGCGGCCCGCTGACTTTCACGGCGCAGGACCACACCGACTTCGTCGACGCCTTCTATCGCATTTCGCAGGATCGCGACAACAAGATCGTGATTCTGACGGGAACGGGAGGAGAGTTCATCCCCGGGATCGATTTCTCGTCCTTCGGCAATGTTGCCGACCCCGACGTGTGGAGCCAGGTCCACGACGAGGGTGTCCAGATCCTCGAGAATCTTTCCAACGTCCGCGTCCCGATGATCGCCGCGATCGAAGGGCGCGCTTACGTGCATTCAGAGTACGCTTTGCTTGCCAACGTGATCGTGGCGGGCGAAGGTGCGACGTTCAATGATTTGCCCCACTTTGCGGGTGGCATTGTTCCCGGGGATGGAATCTTCACCACCTGGAGTTACCGCGCCGGAGCAGGAAGGGCGGAGGCGTTTCTGCTAAACCCGCATCCTGTGACGGCGCAGACCGCTTACGAATGGGGAGTGGTCGCCGAGGTTGTACGCGATGGCAAGGCCCTCGCTCGCGCACGCGAACTGGCAGCAGTGTACTCGAAAGCTCCGGAAGTTACGCGCCGTAACACGCGGGCACATTTTATCCAGCCCTTGAAGGAGCGCATCGTGAGAGAGGTGGGCTACGGCCTTTCGCTCGAAGGCGCCTCGGCGGCGGATCTGGTCAAGTCCATGCAAGCCAAGCCGCAGCCAGTCGCTGAGAAAGGAAAAGTGGCGTGAAGACGCGCGAACGCACTTCATCCACCCCGTCTCCGCAGAAGAGCACTCCCGAGGAATACGACCTTGTAATCCTCGGCGGAGGTACGGGATCAACAATCGCGACCTGGACTTTTGCTGGTCAAGGAAAGCGTGTGGCGACCGCACCTGCTGCCCAAGCCGTCTCGAGCGGCCGTTAGCTGCAGACCAACTCCGCTGCCGCACCAGTCGCCGCGACTGCCGGCGAAATTCCCCTTATGCCCTACAGTGCTCCAACCATCGATGAATATCTGCATAAGCGCCTGATGCCGGTGGAAGGTGTGATTCCACATCTGCCGGGAATCGACATGTACGGGGATTCCATTACGGCCGGAACCGTCGGCGGAGACCTCTTTGAATACATAAACTTTCAGCAGCGTTATGACATCGATGCGCGCATTCAGCGTGCCCTGAAATTATCTAAAGAATTTCTTGAGCCATGTCGGCCAGGGGCTCCGCCTTGTAACTCGGTGGACGACCATGTGAATTGGCTGAGGTCAAAGACATCGTACCCGCCAAATCAGGAAACGGAATACAGGGGCGCGCGAAGCTCGGAGCAGACGCGCGTCGCCGAAAACCTCCACGGGCTCTATAACACGGCCGGCGTCCTGCTCGTGGACGCTGAAGGGCATGGAATCATTTCAGCGAAGGTTGCCTCCACGGTGCACGACACATTTCATGCCTTCATGCTCTCCGAACTCGATCGGTGGGGGAAGACAACACCCGAGCTCTTTGAAAGAATCAATCTCCGACTGGCACAGTCAACCACCGCTCGCAATGCCCTCGGAAGAAGCGAGGAAGAGTATTCTCGGGAAGTCGCCACCATGCTGTACGGTGAAGTGCAGCTTTCCGGCCATTTTCGGTTCGTTAATTTCGGGCATCCCCCACCGCTGCTGTTCTCCTCGGAATTGGGCAAATTTCTGGATATCGACAAGAGCCGGATGGTGCAGTTCCTGCCCCTTGGACTAGAGATTCCGGAAGACAATCCGGATCGAAGCCGTTACTTCTCCATGCATCTCCGTCAGCGGGCCGCGAACTTCTCCGATGTCGCAGAACTCACACTGATCCGACCCGGAGACTCTCTTTTTCTCTACACTGACGGCGTTTATGACGGAAGCGACCAGAAGGAGCGCGAGACACTCGAATCGGTCATGCGCAAGCACTGCCAACTGCCGGCAAAAGAGATCTGCAAGGCTTTGCTGGAGTATGCTCTGGAAAAGGACGAGCAGTTAAAACGGATTCACGAAGAAGATCGAATCGATGACAAGACAGTGTTCGTAATCAAGCGGATCTGAGTAGCCGCCCCCAACGCAGGCGGCCAGTCCGTTCCCTCCAATCCCAGTGGACTCAGCTCATAGCACTCAGGCAACGGTTTCAAATGACGTTGCGGCGGAAATCTTCAGCTGAATAGTCACCATCACGATCCGCCATGCTGGTCCAAGTTCGAGTTTCTGGATCGGCACTAAGCTCCGTGACCGACATGCCTACCGTTGAACAGTTTCAGGCGCGAGCCAACTACCTGTTTTACTGAATCCACGACGGACGGCAGAATCTTGTATGGCACGACTTCGTCTGGCTGCTTGGCTAACCCGTGCTCCAAACCATGTCTCCACGCGACCCGAAGTTCTGTATTGATGTGGACAATATTGATTCCCGCTGCGATTGCTTTGCGTAAGTCTTCGTCATCGGTTCCTGAGCCGCCATGAAGGGTTAGAAAGACCCGCGCCGCTCGCTTGATGCCGGCGATCCTCTCGATGTCCAATCGCTTCTTCGTTTCTCCTTGCACCATACTCCTGAGCATGCCGTGCATATTCCCCACCGCGGGAGCCAGGATGTCCACCCTCGTGCTCTCGACAAACTGCTTCGCTTCTTCGGGGGTCGAAAGCCCTTTCGACAGGTCCGGAGAGGATTCATGAATTTCAGAGCCGGTTCCGATGTCTCCGATCTCTCCCTCGACTAGCATGGAGGGATTGATCGCTTTCAGTGCCTCTACCGCCTGCTTGGTTTGGCGCACATTTTCTTCGATGGGCAACGCCGAAAGGTCAAAGACAATGGAGTCAAAGCCGGCTTTTGCAGCCTCGATGCCCTTGGCGAGGGAGTGCGTATGGTCTGCGTTAAGAAAAATGGGGAAGTCGAATTCCTCGCGCAAACTTCGGACGAAAGCCGCAATTTGACGAGTGCCCACAAACTCACGCTCACCCTCGGACAAACCAACCAAGACTGGCACACTCAGTTCCCGGGCGGCGGCGAACACCGCTTTCAATAAAACCAGGTCAGAAATGTTGAAATGGCCGATGGCAACCCCACTTTGCTGTGCTTTCTGCAGGAGGTCTCGTAAGCAACGCATCTGATTCACATCCTCTCGTCCATTCCAGCCAATCTCTCAAATTTTGTTCGTACTACGCTTTAGCCTTGAACTGATATCTGCTGGGTGATCTCGATTTTGTCGAAGCCCCGCCACTTGTAGACGGTTATGGAAACCACCCAGCTGAGAGCAAAGAACCCTACGATCGCATAGCCGAGTTCGCCAAAGCTATCGTTTAGACGGGCTACCAGTGCCCAAAATCTTCCCTTCAAATGGAATTGACCAACCAACAGTCCCAAGGCTTCGATCCCTCCTATCGCCAATGCAACAATCGCGGAAACGCACGTAATCGTCATGTTGTAGTACAGCTTGCGAACTGGCTTCACGAACGCCCAGCCATATGCACCCAACATAAGGATATTGTCTGTCGTGTCGACCAAGGACATGCCCGCCGCGAAGAGTACCGGAAAAATCAGGATTGAATTGAATGAGAGCCCTTTCGACGCTTCAGCCGCCGATATGCCCAGTAAGCCGATCTCCGTGGCAGTATCAAAACCCAAGCCAAACAGAACGCCTAGCGGATACATCTGCCAACTGCGGCTGATCATCCGAAAGATCGGACGAAATATTCTCGACAGACAGCCTCGATTGCCAAGGAGAATGTCAAAGTCTTCGCCCTGATAAGAACCACCAGAACGGACACTCACGAACGCGCGATAAATCGACCCCAGGACGATCAGGTTGACAATCGCTATCGCTAACAGAAACACAGCTGATACCAGAGTGCCGATTACGCCTCCCACAGTCTTGATGGTAGCGATCCGATCTTGCAGCGTTAGTGCCGTACCAGCGATTGCCGCGGCCCCGACTAAGACAATAGTTGAATGGCCAAGCGAAAACATGAATCCAACGGCAACGGGACGTGCACCGGCCTGCATCATTTTGCGAGTGACGTTGTCGATTGCCGCGATATGATCCGCGTCCACCGCATGCCGCAGCCCCAAGCTATACGCGAGGAACGCCGTCCCGAGCAGAACGGGATGTCCATGAAAAGCAATTACTGCCCAGATCCATGAACCAGCATTAAACAAAAACAAGAAGCAATATATTCCAATGACTCTGCGGCGAAGACTCCCGGGGCCATCCTCTGACAAGCCGTTCAGCTTGAATCGCATCATGTCCCTTGCAGACCGTATGATCTTGGGCGACGAATGGAACCTTCCAGCCACTACTCTCTCAATCGGCACCGAGTACTTGGGTTTCACAACTGTTTAATCACGGTGGCGATGTCAGGTCCTTTTCGGTTTCGCTTGATGATGAACACGGTCTCATCATCAATCCGGTATTGCTCCTCAGCGCGCCATAGATGGTTGTCTTTTGCTAGCAGCTGCCGTAAAGCAGCGCCGCGATAAGGCTCGCCCATATTCCTCCACCTGATCAAAAGCACGATAGTAACCAAAAGGCGAAAGGAACCTCATCGCTGAAATAGGCCATTTTCCCCGGTCAGTTCTTGGGAAAGGAGAACAGTTGCGGCCTTGGCCTCAATCGTCGGTGTCGATATGACAACAGCGAGACGTTCGCTCGACACTCCTGCGACGCCACTATCGGCCAGCAAAGACCGGCTGACATTGGCCCCCTTCGCGAAACGACTTCGGTGGAAAGGATCAAAAGCGGCACAACCACTCTGGCGCGCCGAAATCACGTGAGACCGTCGCGCGATGAACTTCCCGTTGCCGAGGGGAATAACCCTTTGGCTTGAGATTCTCAGGGGCAATTTGCTTCGCTGCCCCCATGACCACGACGGCGACAATTTGTCCAGTCGCTTCGCGCCGGGAATCCGTATCCGCGCGTAGTTCATGGTGTTGCCGCCGGCCATGGTGAAGGATTGCACCAGCGTGATGTTGCATCGCGCGTCATCGACTGACCATCGGCATACGCCACGGAACCAATCAGCCCTTTTCAAGAGACATTGGCGTTACCCCAAAGAACTCTTGACATCGCGCGTCACGGTTTCGACAAGCAGTCAACGAGGCGACGGCAGATGCGATCTCTTGGTATTCCCATCCGCCAGACCGAGTGAAAGGAGATGAAGCCAAGAGAGCTTCGCTTGTGACAATTCGAAGAACTCTTTTGGACCTGGCAATCGATTTGCACGCAGGGACCAGTGGAACGCGAGCTGGCTGCCGGTAGCTGGCGCTCCGACAAGGAAGTGATGCATGCGTCGAGGCTTGATTCTAGTAGTGCTCGTGATTGCGGCACCATTCACCGCGGTCTCGCAGGGGCAGTCATCCCTTTCGCCATCGGACCCGAAAATGGCGCCCTCAGATTTCAAACATCTTCTGACCGAGGCAAACTCTGGCAGCACACAAGCGCAATTCCAACTGGGCCTCGCCTATCAGTACGGACACGGTGTGGAACAGAGTGCCTATGAGGCAGCGAGGTGGTATCGCATGGCCGCGAACAGCGGTGATTCCGCCGCCCAGAACAATCTCGGATTTCTGTACGAAACTGGGCCTGACGGCGTCACGGATTTGCCCGAGGCAGCCAAGTGGTACCTCCGGGCAGCCGTCGAAGGGAATCCCATGGCGCAGTTCAACCTGGGACACTTGTATCTCTACACGGCCTCGATGAAGAAAACTCCCGTAGAAGGTCTCTACTGGATCCAAAGAGCGGCAAGCGCGGGATGTCTTTCAGCATTCACGCTGCTCGGCAGCCTCTACGCCCGGGGCGAATTCTTGCCACAGGACCCGCGCCAGGCCTTCAAGATGACCATGATTGCCGTGAAGAGACACGAACCGGGCGCGGAAGCCAACCTTGGAGTCTTCTACGCTCAAGGATTTGGCGTGCGAGCCGACCCGCACGAGGCAGTCAAATGGTTTAGAAAGTCGGCTGATGCCGGAAACCCGGACGGCCAATTCAAGCTTGGTGTTATGTACGAGAACGGGAAAGGCGTTCCGAAGGATATGGACCAAGCAGTGCGGCTCTATCGGCTTGCCGCGGAGGGCGGCTCGGCCACAGCGCAGGAGTCCTTGGGCGAACTATACGAGTTTGGGCGAGAGGTTCAGACAGACTGTCAAGAGGCAGCCCGATGGTACCGGAAGGCGATCAAGGGCGGGGATGCTCTTTCGGCCTCGCAACTGGCAACAATGCTTTTCGAAGGAAAGGGAGGAACACGGGACTTGTCCGAGGCCATCCGCCTATGGAGTTGGGCAGCTCAGCAGGGAGAGCCAGTCGCACAATTTAATTTGGCGGAGGTCTATATGAAAGGGGCTGGCGTATCTAAAGACCTAAAAAAGTCCCTTTCATTGTTCACCCAGGCCGCGAAGAGATTTGACGTCAGCAAGCAACTGAAACAAGTTTATTCACAGGTGGAACAAGAAGAAACAGCCGAACTGCGTTGACAACAGTAAGGCACTTCAGTAATGGAAGATAGTCAACATCATTTCGTAGGGGGGAACAGGACACAAGACGCTGTCAGAGGGAGACGTTATGGCAACTGCAACGCAACCCGCGCATAAGAAGGAATTAGACCCAAGACTCAGGAGTTCCACGTCGCGTCATTTTGAGGATGCGCTGCGGGAGAAAATCGTGGGGCAGAACCAGGCTGTGCAAGCGCTTGTCGAACTCCATCAAATGTTCTGTGCGGGGCTGCGCTCCCCAGGCCGTCCAGTCGGGAATCTGCTGTTTCTGGGGCCGACAGGCTCAGGCAAAACGCGCATTGTCGAAGCAGCAGCGGAGATTCTTTTCGGAGATAGCCGCGCGCTAATCAAGGTGGATTGCGCCGAGTTTCAGCACTCTCATGAGATCTCGAAGCTGATTGGCTCGCCTCCAGGATATCTGGGGCATCGAGAAACGCATCCGGTGATTACGCAGGAAGCGTTGGCAGCCTCGCACACGGACAAGCTGAAACTGTCGTTTCTCTTGTTTGACGAGATTGAGAAAGCCAGCGATTCGCTGTGGCAGTTGTTGCTAGGGATGTTGGACAAGGCGACGTTGACGTTGGGGGACAACCGGAGAGTGGATTTGTCTCAGACGGTGATTTTCCTGACGTCCAACCTTGGCGGGGGAGAAATCAGCGAGTTGATGCAGGGAGGAATGGGATTTATCCAGCCGAAGGACAAGCCAGCAACTGGAATGGACGCGAAGGTGGAGCGGACGGCGGTGGAAGCGGCGCGGAGGAAGTTTTCGCCGGAGTTTATGAACCGGCTGGACTCAGTGGTGGTCTTTCGCCCATTGAAGCGTGGAGAACTGGATGAAGTGCTGGCGATTGAGTTGGGGCAAGTGCAGAAGCGCATATCGGATTCGACGGCGCTCCCTTTCTTGTTTCGAATGACGAACAAAGGACGTCAGTTCCTGCTTGAAGAGGGGACCGACCAGCGGTATGGAGCCCGCCATCTAAAGCGCGCCATCGAGCGTTTTCTAGTCGGCCCGCTTGCGAGGCTGCTAACCACGGAGCAAGTGCGCTCGGGTGACGTCTTGATCGTCGACCGGCATCCCGGCGAAAAAGGATTGGCATTCATGAGAGACACCGAACTTCGGACTGCGAGTGCGCAGATGCCTCATGCAGCATCGTATTTGACGCACCTTGTGACTGCAGAAGTTTGAGATTAAGTCAGTGTCGAATCCCACGATCTTGGGCGCCTGGCAAGTCCGCGTTACCGCTAAGACTAGAGAGGCACGTTCTCACTGGGACTGATGGTGGCCTGGCGTGAAGATTAGGTTAGGACTTTTCTTTGCTATTTCCGAAACTCACTCCTAAACCGGAGCCAGTCCGGCACCGGATTCTAGAAGTCCAATCGAGAATCGCCGGTCGAACATTGCTACTCGAGCAGTAGGAATGGGCACCGGTTGCACCAACCCCAGCCAAGATCGCACGAACACAAGCAGGTGAGTTATGATGCTGTTGCAAAGTGATCAGGGTTTTGCCTGTTCTTGGGGTTGGGTCGACGTATACCATGGCCTAAGCATGGGGACCACTATGCGGTGGCAGAGCAAAATGACGACACTGGGGATCGAGCAGTCCCGACTCTGTCCAGCGAAGTGGAAACATTTTCACGAGAGCTGCGAATGGAATCCGCGAATATTCCCACGGTGTTCGTCATCGATGATGATGCCGACATACGCGCATCGATACGCGGCCTTCTGAAATCTGCGGGCTTGCGGTCCGAAGGCTTCGAGAGGGCGGAACAATTTCTGCAGACAAAGCTTTCGGATAGTCCCAGTTGCCTGGTATTGGATGTGAGCCTTCCTGGAATCAATGGACTGGAATTTCAGCAGCAACTTACGAAAGCCGGTCGGCAGATTCCGATCATTTTCGTTACAGGCCACGGCGATATTCAGATGTCAGTGAAGGCTATGAAGTCAGGCGCGGTAGAATTCCTGACCAAACCGCTCAAGCGCAACGTGCTCCTGGATGCCATTCAGCAAGCTCTAGCTCGCGATTCCGTCCGTCGTCAAGAGCAGGCAGATATTGCTCTATTGAAAAAACGCTACGACACGCTAAGTCGGCGCCAGCACCAAGTCATGGCCCTGGTGGTGTCCGGGCTGTTGAATAAACAAATCGCGTCGGAACTTGGGACTACCCTGGCCACGGTCAAGCTTCATCGCGCTCAAATGATGCGTAAGATGCAGGCCAGATCTCTCGCCGAGCTAGTGAGAATGGCAGAAAAGCTGCGGCTTTTCCCGTCGACCTAGAAACGCCCTGGCCGACCCTTTTGCGTTTCCGTCTCGAATCGTTCGATAAGGGCAGGAACGATTCCATACTAGCCCTTTCGATCCGATGCTCGCGATTTCTTGCCTTTTCTGGCTCGTCGATGATTCCGTTGGCGGCCTTGGTCTCCACGGCCCAACTCATCTCCCCCTCGCGTAGAAAGCTGCCCCGATTTACGGGTTGTGTTCCTAGATGTTCACCCGCGGCGACGATTGTGGCACCTAGACCAAGGTATAGGTTGCGCTTTGTTCTGTACGGATTATCTTCGCAGCGTGGTCTCAGGGGAAAAACCGACCGTGATTGCAATTGTCGACGATGACGAGTTGATCCGAAACGCCCTGCACGGCCTTATGAAGGCGGCTGGGTTCCGTTCTTTGGCGTTCGCGTCTGGTGAAGAGTTCCTGAACTCCGGCGAAGTGGACCGCGTCGCATGTCTGATCGCGGATATCCGTATGCCGGGAATGTCAGGTTTGGAGCTCCAATCAGAGCTAAAGAAGGATCACCACAGAATTCCTATCATTTTTATCACGGCACAGGGCGATGAGAAAATGCGCATGCAAGCCTTAAGGGCAGGAGCAGTGAAGTTTCTGACTAAACCTTTAGACAGAGGAGTATTACTCGACAGCGTACGCACAGCACTGGATACCTAAGCTCTTCGCTGTTGGTAGGAAGGTTTTTCGTGGAAGGAGTTAACACAGTTCGGTCATCTGAGGATGGTCGTCCCGAGAATGGGTTTGACGAGATTATCGGGAACAGCCCAGCTCTGGAGTTCGTTCTCGCTGAAGTGGAACGTGTAGCGCCGACCGATTCCACGGTCCTAATCCTCGGGGAAACCGGTACGGGCAAGGAGTTAATCGCCCGTGCCATTCACAATATCAGCGCACGTTGCGGTCGCCCCTTTGTGAAGCTGAATTCTTCCGCCATTCCCTTTGACCTGTTAGAAAGCGAACTCTTTGGCCACGAAAAGGGCGCCTTCACCGGAGCTATCGCGCAGAAAATTGGCCGCTTCGAGATGGCCGATACAGGGACCCTCTTTCTGGATGAAATCGGAGATCTTCCCCTAGCGTTGCAGCCTAAGCTGCTGCGGGTCTTGCAAGAGCAGGAGTTCGAGCGCCTGGGCAGCGGCCGGACGCATCGCATCAACGTCCGCTTGGTGGCGGCAACGCATCGAGATTTGGCGGAGATGGTTTCGCGGAAAGAGTTCCGCAGTGATCTGTATTACCGTTTGAATGTGTTTCCTGTTGTGCTTCCACCCCTACGCGAGCGCCGCGAAGATATTCCACAGTTGGCCAAGCATTTTGTACAAGTCTTTGCCAGGCGGATGAGCAAGCGAATCGATCATATACCGGAAGGCGTGCTCGATGCGTTCGTCTCATATTCTTGGCCCGGAAATGTGCGAGAGCTTCAGAATCTGATCGAACGAGCCGTGATCCGGTCGAACAACGGAGTGCTTCCCAATCCCTTGCCGGACAAGAATCCCGTGATGGTACCTCCTTCGCGGGATACGTTTACGGCTTCCACTCGAGCCCTGATTCTGCACGCGCTGTGCTCGACGGGTTGGGTTATCGGAGGAGCCGCTGGCGCCGCCGCCCGGCTTGGGCTGAAGCGGACTACACTGATTGCCAAAATGAAGAAGCTCGGGATCTCACGGCCGGCGCAGCAAACCGAGACTATTGACCTGACGGAGAACGGCGAGGGCGAGGAAGTGGCAACCGGGGTGTAAATGACATCTGTCCGCTCACTGCCGTTTGCTACGTCAGCCGATTACGCGGACTGAAGTGCAGCGGCTTCGAGGGGCAAGGTGAATCGAAAGGTTGCGCCTGGCCCAGAGTTAGAGGTGGCCCACAAGCGACCGCCGTGCGATTCGATAATCGACCGGCTAATCGGCAATCCCATACCGGTGCCTTGGGATTTTGAGGTAAAGAACGTATTGAAGATTTGTTCCGTCTGTTCAGGCGGTAGGCCCATACCAGTATCCGAAACCGAGACGAGGATTTGACGATTCTCGTCCTGCTGCGTAGTAATCGTAAGTTTGCCCGGGGTAGCCATTTCCTTCATCGCTTCGATCGCATTCAGCATCAGGTTCATCAAGACCTGCTGTAATGCCACTCTGTCTGCCTCGATTTTGGGCAGACCTTCCATGAGCTCCTCATGGATCGAAATTGAGTAGCGGCTCGCCTCGCCGCGCAGCAGCGTTGTCATCTCTTGAATAACTCCCTTTACGTCGACCAGTTCCCGCTGTGGAACCCCCTTCTTGAAGAGTGAAACGATGCGATTAATGATGTCAGACGCGCGGCTTACGTCCTTCATGAGTCTTAACGCCGCTTCTTGCGCCTCCGCCAGGTCGGGCTGATCACGCTCAAGCCACCGCAGGCAAGTTTCAGCATCCGCCGACGCCGCGAAAATCGGCTGCTTAATCTCGTGCGCCAGCGATGCGGTCAACTCGCCCATCATGCTCACAC